>Ga0126304_10000298_pt1 | contig 18733 bp, 15 predicted proteins | sample Plot25_FD_92538 | JGI IMG/M metagenome (GOLD analysis project Ga0126304, IMG submission 92538) | Serpentine soil microbial communities from UC McLaughlin Reserve, CA, USA - Plot25 | ecosystem: Environmental > Terrestrial > Soil > Grasslands | place: USA: UC McLaughlin Reserve, Lake County... | reverse complement strand
GATCGTTTCATCAATGTTGAGTACCTGTCCGTGTTTTACACCGTTTGAGTTCGCGCGACCAAAGCCAATGATCTCCAATTTACCAAACTCATTTTTTCGCCCGGCGATTGCAGCAATTTTTGTGGTGCCTATGTCGAGCCCTACGATAATGGGTTGTTCGTGATTCATAATGATTATCTGTTTTTAGTTGTTGTTGTCTTATTTTATGTTACCAGCGAATAGTAATTGTGTTCAGCACTCTTGCATCTGTCCGATAGGTCGGGCGTCCCGTTCTCTGCCCAACAATTTATTTCTCGCAAAGGCGCTAGGACGCAAAGAGCCAACCGTTTGCTAACTTTTGCCCCGTTGCGCCTTTTGCAAGAACATTGTTTTGCCTTTCTGTGGTACGAAGAACATTGTAAGGCATTCAAACAATCACCCCTGATATTTAAATCCTCACAAGATGCTTCGTACCGCAGAACGACAACTTTATTTGAAAGATCTTCATTGCTTCACCAGTTTCAACCTGCTATCCGCGCCTTCATCTCGCGCCTTCTGAATTCCGGACTCTGAATTTTGAGTTCGCGCTAATACCGGCGAATCCTTTCTTACGGAATCCGCTTTCGCTGACGATGCAACCAGGTATTCAATATTTTTTACAAACTTTATTGAGTCTATCTTACTCAGGTATGTATTTCTTACGCCGATTACCTGCTTTTCGTACTTCACATTTATCCTTGCATACTTTTCCATACCCGTTTTGCTAAGCACCTGCTTGTAGAAAATAAATAACCGGTCGAACTTCTGTTCACAGTTACTGCCGTCGCCAAATTCTATAACATGACCACCGATCGTGGGAATCATTTCAAACATTCTTTTCTCCGTAATATCGACTTGTGAAATCTGCGCCATCCAGAAAGGATGTTTTATAATATAGTCACTGACATTCCTTACTTCCTTTAGCAATGATTTATCAACAGGTTTAAGCAGCGCTTTGTCTGATGGAAATCCTGTAAATACCGGGAGCCTGACCGACATCTTATCAGACAACGGCAAACGCTCACAGCTACTGTCAATATAAAAACTGTTACCGCTTTCGGTAAATACCCTCGCGACCGGTTTGCGCTCAGTTATCATCACTTGGAGTACCTGGTTGTTATCGAAAAAAAGCTCAGCATCCTTTATCCACTTATGTCGTTCAAGACGTGCTTCCAGGTCCTGTAGCTCGATTGTCCTTGTAGTTTTCCCGGTTAAAGCCTCTTTACCATTCTTTGTAAGCAACGTCTCAACATTTTTTTTCTCCAGGAAACCATTCCCTTTTTCCACAGTGTAGATATGTATTGCGTAGCCCTTACACACTTTTTCCCGCTTTATCCTGATGGCAGCGATCAGCAATGCCATTGCCCCTACTCCTGCAATCACCCAGAGACAGATGAAGAATATCCTTTTTATATATTGATTAACCTTCATGTTTCGATTTGCATCTGAAGTAAATCCAGAATTCAAAAGCCAGAATTCAGCCTGGGCTACCTGTATCCACCACTCACCACTCAGCACCCACTACTCATTACTCACGACTCGCGCCTCACCTGTTTCCCACCTAACGGCCCTGTGAGAAACCGTCAGATGGGTACAAGTAATGACTGGGTGGAAAATCCCAATCACAAGCCTGAATTTGTCAGTTCAATAATATCTTTCACAGGTTGTACCATTGCGTCAATATCGCCCGCACCTGCCATAACCAACACATTACCTGAATTGCGATCAGCGTTGGGCACATATTCCTCTTTGATGTATTTAAATAACTCTGATTTCTCTAAGAGTTTTCGATTGTTGTTCGACATCTTCGAAAAAATCAGTCCGCTGGTGACGCCTTCAATCGGCAGTTCTCTCGCGGGGTAAATTGGTAGCACGACTACCTCATCTGCCAAATCAAGTGTCTCCGCAAAGCCATCTGCAAAGTCTTTTGTTCTGGAAAACAAATGGGGCTGAAATATCAGTGTACACTTCATTCCAGCAAATAAATTTTTTGCACCAGTTATCAACGCACGTAATTCTTCCGGGTGATGGGCGTAATCATCTATGAATATGAAGGCTGGATGCTTTATAATGTATTCGAACCTTCTCTTCACACCCTTGAATGCACTAATGGCTTCTCTAATCTTCTCATCTTCAATTCCGAGATGATGGGCTACCGCGATCGCAACAAGTGCATTCTCCACATTATATCTTCCACCCATATTCAATACAAGATTTTGCAGATGCCATTCTTTTACCCGAACATCAAATACATAACTGCCCTGCGATATTCTTATATTCGAGGAAAATACCTCTGCAGACTCCTTCTCCAAACTATATGTCAAATGGTTTTCTGCGCTGAACTCTTTTTCTTTCGGCAACTCAGATCTCGTCAATAATAACCCGCCGCTTTTCAATTTTTTAGAAAAATCAACGAAGGCATTTTGCATAGACTCTTCCGTTCCGTATATGTCAAGATGGTCAGCATCCATCGATGTGATCACGGCCACGTTAGGATTTAATTTCAAAAAACTACGGTCGTACTCATCTGCTTCCACAACACATACATTCCGTTTGTGTCGCCAGAAATTAGTGTTATAATTCACCGCGATTCCGCCCAGAAATGCATTACATCCGAAATCACTATGACGTAGCACATGAGCGATCATAGTCGATACGGTTGTCTTCCCGTGCGTGCCGGCCACACATATATTAAATGAACTACTCGTGATCATACCCAGCACGTCGCTTCTCTTGAATACGGGATAGTGATTATTTTGATAGAATACAAGCTCTGCATGATCTTTAGGAACTGCTGGCGTATACACTACCAATTCCGTATCCTTAGGAGCTAGTTCCACGTTGTCTTCATAATGCACTGGTATTTCTTCCTCGGTTAACTGCTTTGTTAATGCGGTTTCTGTCTTGTCATAGCCACTCACATCTTTCCCCTGAAATTTAAAATACCTGGCGATGGCACTCATACCGATGCCCCCGATCCCGATAAAATAAATTTTCTGTATGTTGTTAAGGTCAATCATGTGAGTGGTGAGTGGTCAATAGTGAAATGGTCAATTGATGCACTGTTTTCATTTTCGTTTGTTAATTACTTCTAATATTTCCTTTGCTACAACTTCATCAGCGTCGGTTATGGCCAGTTTTCCAATATTTGCTTTTAGCTCCTCTTGCCTTTTTTCATTTTTTATAAGATCGATTGCTGTACTTACTAATTTTCCTTTCGCTTCATCATCCCTGATCATTAAGCCTGCATTTTTCAAGACTAGATTTTGTGCGTTTACCGTCTGGTGGTTTTCTGCCGCAAAAGGGAATGGCACAAATACAACCGGCTTTTTTACCACGCATAATTCAGCGATCGCCATCGCACCGGCCCTCGAGATAACAATATCCGCTGCACCGTAAGCAAACTCCATCTTTGTAATAAAATCGTTTGTCCAGATATTCTTCCTGCCTACTGTTACCGCCTTTGCTTTTTCCGCGAAAGGTTTTCCCGTTTGCCAAATCAACTGCACGTCATTTTTTTCAAATTCATTAATACCCGATTCAATGGCTTCGTTGATTCCTTTTGCCCCCAGGCTGCCTCCAGATGCGAGTACCGTTCTTTTATCTGGGTTTAATCCAAAGTGAGCAATACTCTCGTCACGATTCACGGGTTTAAGGAGGGCTGCACGTACCGGATTTCCTGTAATCATGATCCTTTGCGATGGAAAAAATTTCTCCATACCGTCGGTCGCTACAAATACTTTACTCGCTTTTCTCGCCAACAGAATATTTGTCTTGCCAGCAAACGAGTTAGCCTCATGAATGAATGTCGGGATGCCCTTAACCTGAGCGAATCGTAACACCGGAAAGCTTGAGTAGCCCCCAACACCAATCACGGCATCTGGCTTGAATGATCTGACAATTTTCCTTACCTGGAATATGCTTTTTATGATTTTGAAAGGCAACCAGATATTTTTTATCAAAGAACTCCTGTTAAAACCCTCGATATCGATTCCTCTAATATTAAAGCCGGCTTGCGGCACTTTTTCCATTTCCATCTTTCCTTTTGCGCCAACAAATAACACTTCGAGGTCGGGCGCATTTCTTATCAACGCATTCGCAATGGCTATCGCAGGAAATATATGACCTCCCGTTCCGCCTCCCGCGATAATTACGCGACGCCCGCTCACTGCTCCAGTGCAGGGAGAAATCTTCGAATCAATATGTTTATTTTCTTCGGCCATCCTCTCTTGATTAATCTTCTTCGTCTTCCGCTTCAACCGGAATTGGTTTTGAAGGTGCTTCCAATTGCTCCACATTCCTCGCAACACTCAGAATAATCCCGATAGACAAACAGGTGAACAGGAAGGAGCTTCCACCCATACTGATTAATGGAAGCGTAACCCCTGTAACAGGAAATAAATTCACATTCACAGCCATATTAATTAATGCCTGTATCACCAATGTAAAGCTCAGTCCAAGTGCCAAAAAAGCGCCGAATGCATACGGACACTTCCTGAATAGCTGAATACTCCTGAACAGAAACACCAGGTAAATAAAAATGATTATAGCCCCGCCCGTTAGTCCGTACTCCTCGATAATTATCGCATAAATGAAATCGGAGTAAGGATGTGGTAAAAAGTTTCGCTGTTCACTGTTACCAGGCCCTAATCCTAACAAACCTCCTTTTGCGATCGCTATTTTCGATTGGTTAATCTGGTAATTCTCTTCCTTGTCAGCCTCCTTATTCTCGTACACAAAATTTTGTACTCGCTTGATCCAGGTTGGCATACGACCTGCTTCAAGAACTGCAGGCAGGTCTTTCATTTTATTTTCCTCTTTGTCGTAATAGATCATTGAAATAAAAATCAAGAGGATCACGGGTACGGCCGCTATCCCTATCGTTGCACCGATATGTTTTAAGCTCACCCTACCGATAAACATCAGTAGCAAACTTGTAGCACCAATCAGCAAAGCGGTCGACAGATTAGCCGGGGCAATCAGCATGCAGATAATAGCGACAGGGATAATGATCGGAAGAAAACCTTTTTTCAAATCTTTAATATGGTGTTGTTTTCTGCTCAGTAATCTCCCGAGATACATGAACAAGGCGAGTTTAGCAAGATCAGAAGTTTGAAAAGTAAGATTGATGATTGGAAGACGGATCCAGCGGCTTCCTTCATTTAATCTCACTCCAAAAAACAGTGTATAGATCAACAAGGGAATTGCAATCAGGAAAAGAATTTTAGCGACCCTTGAATAAATCGTATAGTTCACACGGTGAGCAAAGTAGATGATCATAGTTCCAAGCGTGATAAACATTACCTGCTTAAAGAGGTATATTTCGGTATTGCCTTTGTTATACCTATAAGCAAGCAATCCTGTAGAACTATAAACTACAAGCATTGAAACCAATGCAAGCAATATCACAGTGGCCCAGATGACCTTATCGCCTTTTGTTTTATTTAATATATGTTGATCCATGATGCAGTTTGCAGTTGGCAGTTTGCAGTTGGCAGTTATACAGCGACGCCGTATTTGCCAGGGTTTATTATCATATGCTGCAACAATTTTCCAACTTCTTCGCTTTTTTCATTTAAATCCGTGAATTTTTGTTCATCTATATATTTACATGCGTTACTGAATTCGAGCCATGTTTGGGTTTCGCAGTTTTCCATATCTGCATTGATAATTCTTACTACAAAATGCTCTGCATACTACTCTTTCTGTAACCCTCTGCAATACAAACACAGACTGATCGGGAACTTCTATCTATCTGATCTATCAAAGAATATTTTTCCTCTTTCGCAACTTTTTTACCAACTCATATATTTCCATGGCCAGGGCAAAACTTTTCTTATAAACTATTAAATCTTAAATGTTCCCATATTTAAACTGCCAACTGAAGACTGCAAATTTCCAAGTTGAGTTCACAGATCCCTCACCGCTTTCTTAAACTGCTCGCCTCTGTCTTCATAATTCTTGAAAAGGTCAAAGCTGGCGCAGGCCGGACTTAGTAACACCACATCACCCTTGTTTGCGAAATGAAAGGCCGATTTCACAGCTTCTTCTGCACTGGCAGTGTTAATCATTAGTGCGACGTCATTCTTAAATGCTTCATGGATTTTCCTGTTGTCGGCACCAAGGCAAACAATGGCCTTCACTTTTTCCTTTACCAAATCACGTATCAGCGAATAATCGTTCCCTTTATCAATTCCACCAAGTATCAGTATGGTTGGCTTTTCCATACTCTCAAGTGCATACCAGGTACTATTCACATTTGTCGCCTTGCTGTCGTTAATAAATTCAACTCCCCTGATTGTATTCACATGCTCCATCCGGTGCTCGAGAGCCTCGAAAGACTGGATCGCTTCACGGATTTTTTCTTTTCGAATGCCAATGGTAAATGCTGCAATGCCAGCTGCCATGGTGTTGTACTGGTTATGTTTTCCCTTAAGTGCAAAATCGTAGATACTCATCTGCATTTTTTCGTCTCCTTTCGTTATGTTCATTTGTCCCTCCCTGATAAAAGCTCCGCGAAGTAATTCTCTGTTCATAGTGAATGGTAATGGGTTAGAGTGAATGGTGTACTGGTGGATGTATTGCATGGTCACCGGGTCATCTTCACAATAAATAAAATAGTCATCGCCTGTCTGATTCAATGTTATCCTGAACTTGCTATTGATATAATTCTCGAAATTGTATTCATACCTGTCTAAATGATCCTCTGTGATATTTGTGAGTATCGCTATATCCGGCCTGAAAGTTTCGATATCATCCAACTGAAAACTGCTGATCTCAGCCACATACCATTCCTTCGGTTTTTCGGCCACCTGCCGGGCAAACGAATAGCCTATATTTCCAACCATTGCACAATCGAGATTGCTTTGATTACATATATGATACATCAATGCAGTGGTGGTCGTTTTTCCATTACTTCCGGTGATACCAATAATTTTGCTCTTATCCTTAAATCTGTAAGCCAATTCGATTTCACTGATTACCGGTATACCCTTTTTTCTAATTTTTTTCACGATTTCATTCTTCTCAGGTATTCCAGGGCTTTTCATGATTTCCTGTGCATTCAAAATCTTTTCTTCTGTATGTTGTCCACCCTCAAATGCAATTCCATGCTCCTGCAATTCCTTATTATAATTCTCTTTGATAAATCCGCCGTCCGAAACAAATACATCGTAGCCTTTCCGACTTGCGAGTATTGCTGCACCGATTCCGCTTTCTCCAGCACCGAGTATGACAAATCTTTTGCTCATTCTATAGCATCATTCAATTCACAGGTGGATTAAGGGGGTTTTTCGATAGCTTGAACTTTTCACTTCGCCATTATCTTTTACTACAGGGCCTAATGGATTTCAGAGAGGTTTTTCATGTACTAAGTTTATCACGTCCCATTACCGGATCTTTAAGGTCACAATTGAGAACACGACGCACATGATCGTTACTATCCAGAATCTTGTTACTATTTTGCTTTCATGATATCCCAACTTCTGATAATGATGATGTAATGGACTCATGAGAAAAATTCTTCTACCCTCACCATATTTCTTCTTTGTGTATTTGAAGTAAGCCACCTGGATCGTCACACTCAGTGTTTCGACAAGAAACACTCCACAGAAGATGGGTATCAACAATTCCTTTCTTACAATGATGGCCAATGCAGCGATAATGCCTCCAAGTGTTAAGCTTCCCGTATCACCCATGAATACCTGTGCCGGATAAGTATTGTACCAAAGAAACCCGACGCAGGCGCCAATCATTGCGCCGATAAAGATTGATAACTCTCCAAGATTGGGGATATACATGATATTGAGATACTCGGCGAATCGGAGGTTACCACTTGCGTAAGCAAAAATGCCAAGACAAACTCCAATGAGTGCGCTGGTGCCTGTTGCCAGTCCATCCAGGCCATCAGTAATATTTGCTCCGTTAGACACCGCCGTAATAATGAAAATCACGATGACTATGTACAGTATCCAGGTTGCACCCCTGGCGAACCCCGGTAATAGTTTGGAATAATTGAACTCATGCCCTTTCACGAAAGGAATTGTAGTAATCGGGTTATCAGCAACAACAAATATTTTTTGTCTTCCATTCCACTCTCGTGCGATTGTATCGGCCGGAGCATCTTTAGGATTTCCAACATATTCGCGCCATGCTTTGGTGTTGTTACTAAACAATAATGTTGCGCCTACAACAAATCCAAGTACAACCTGTCCGAGGATCTTAAACCATCCTGCCAATCCATCCTTATCACCTTTTTTATAAGGCACTCCTTGCTGTTGTGCGATTTTCTTTGCGCGTAATTTCAGGTAATCATCTATAAAACCGATAATACCCATCCACACGGTGGCGAAGATCATCAGCCGTATATAGGTCTTATTAAGGTCTGCAAGCAATAATGTTGGGATGAGAATAGCAAGAATGATAATAATTCCACCCATCGTCGGTGTGCCCTTCTTTTGCTGCTCCCCTGCAAGCCCCAGATCACGAACACTTTCTCCGACTTGTTTCTTAAGCAAATAATTGATCAGTTTCTTTCCGAACAGAGCAGAAATTACCAGGGAAAGGATGACTGCCAGCAACACACGTGATGTTATGAACTGGAACAACGCATCGCCAGGAAATTTCCATCCCATACTTTTCAACCAATCAATTAAATGATAAAGCATGAGGGTTTTAGGTTTGTGGTTTGTGGTTTGTAGTTAGCGTCTTCATTATTGAATCATTTTTCATAATTTTCATTCTTTCTGTATTTGCATCATCACATCATCACATCATCACATCAGCTAATTAGCACATTAGCTAACTACTTTCCCAACAGTGCAAACATCTCCTTCAAAACTGCTTTATCATCAAAGGGGTTCTTTACTCCTTTTATTTCCTGGTATTTCTCATGTCCTTTACCAGCCACTAAAACAATGTCCTCTGACTTCGCGAGACTGACTGCTGTTTTAATTGCTTCCTTCCGGTCTGCAATTGAAATTGCTTTTTTTCGTGCGGCTGAATTCAGCCCAGCTTCCATGTCTGCCAGAATCTGGACAGGGTCTTCGCTGCGAGGATTATCGGAAGTAAAAATCACCCGCGTACTATACTCACAGGCTGCTTCTGCCATAACCGGTCGCTTCGTTTTGTCCCTATCACCACCACAACCCACAACCGTTATTATTTGTTCGTGTCCTTTTCTTAGCTTTTGGATAGTTGCCAACACATTTACAAGCGCATCAGGAGTGTGCGCATAATCTACAATACCAATTACTTTTTCCGTTGCCGATATCATGTAATCAAATCTCCCTTCAGCGCCTGTCATTTCACTTAGCGTCACCAGTACATCTTGTTTATTTCCACCGAGGCAAATGGCTGTACCGTAGACAGCCAACAAATTATAAGCATTGAATTCACCAATAAGACGAAAATGGACTTCCTGCTCGTTAATGGTCATCAATAAACCGGACAATGTATTTTCCAGGATCTTTCCCTTGAAATCAGCCATTGTTTTCAGGCTGTACAGGTATTTTCTCGCATTCGTGTTTTGCAACATCACATTCCCTCGTTTATCATCCGCATTTGAAAGAGCGAATGCAGAGGATGGCAACCCGTCGAAGAATAATTTCTTAACCCTGATATATTCATCGAATGTTTTATGATAGTCAAGATGATCATGTGTGATATTGCTGAACACTGCGCCCGCATATTGCAGACCTGAAATTCGGTGTTGGTGGATTGCATGTGAGCTGGTTTCCATGAATACATGACTACAGCCTTCATCCGCCATCTGCTTCAGCAAAGCGTTCAGGCTGACTGCATCAGGAGTAGTATGTGTCGCGGGAATTACTCTGTCAGCAATCTGGTTTTGGACGGTGCTGATCAAACCACATGTGTAATCCAACGCAGTAAATAATTTAAATAACAGGGTTGCGATGGTTGTTTTTCCATTCGTACCTGTAACACCAACAAGTTTCACCCTGGCAGAGGGCTGACCAAAAAAATTGTTTGCCATATACCCGGCAGCAGCTGCAGTATCTTCTACCTGTACATAGGTTACGTTCTCGTTTCGGTCTGCTGGTAACGTTTCACAGATAACGGCCGATGCTCCGTGTTCGATAGCCGTTTCTATAAAAGCATGACCATCTGAGCTCCCGCCTCTGATTGCAATGAAGGCTGATCCTTTTTTCACCTTACGCGAATCAAGCTGCAGGTCATCCACTCTGACCTGGGTGGAACCCTGAACAGATCGAATGCTTACTTTGTACAGTATGTCTTGCAATACAGCCATGAAAAACCTCGCACTCTTTTATTTTAACTCAATGGTCACTACCTGATTTTTTGCCAATTCTGCGCCCGGATTGCTGCTCTGCGATTTCACTTTCCCCCGTCCTTTAATGATCACTTTTGCATTCAATTTTTCCAGCAAAAAGAGAGCGTCTTTTAGTCCCATTCCTTTCACATCTGGCATTAAGCTTTTGGCTACGCTTTGGACATTCAGTACCGGGTTGAAGTTCACTGCATACAACCTGCTCCAATCGTTTTCATTTACTGAATCCTTATAAGTGATATTCAGTTCTCCCATTACCGTTTTCAAATCATCAGTTGCACCTGCGTAGTAATAAGCAGAACTGTCCTTTTCCAATGCATACGATGAATGACTATTCTTGTCAGCATTCATTGCATATAACTTATCAGCAACTTCTTTAAACACAGGACCGGCTACTAAAGCGCCGTAAAATTTTCTTGCGAACGGTTTATTCTTGATAACGACAATGCATGAATATTGGGGATTGTCAGCGGGAAAATATCCTGCAAACGAAGACTGGTAAATATGATCAGCATAACCTCTGTTTCCGTTGGCCACAAGTGCAGTGCCTGTTTTACCTGCAACCTTATATGGCGCACCCTTAAAGAGGTTGAACCCTGTTCCGCCTTCTTCATTGCATACGCCAAACAAACATTCCTGCAGTTGTTTCAAAGTTTTTTCACTGCAGATTTCCTGTTCTAAAATTTGCGGCTCCTTTTTTTGTACTACAAGTCCATTTTTTTGAATTGCACTTACGAGGTAAGGCTGGAGCATTTTCCCTTCGTTTGCTACCGCGTTGTAAAGCATCAGGGTTTGTAATGGGCTAACCAAAACTTCATATCCAAAACTCATCCACGGCAGGGATGTAGCGCTCCACGTTTTAGACTTTGGCGTTTTAATGATTGGAGACGTTTCACCAAGAAGACCGAGGCCAGATAATTGATGAAAGTTTAATTTTTTTAAGTGATTGATGAACTGCAACGGATTATTTGCGTAATAATTCATCGTCAGCTTAGCCATTCCAACGTTAGAACTGTGCTCGAAGGCTTCCTTCACTGTTACTTCCTGCAATCCATGATGTTCGCTATCATACACCGTCCGGCGATTCACATGCCACTTACCACCTTCAAGATTCACACGATCCGTCAGAGTTACATGTTTGTCCTCAAGCAAGGCCAACATAGTTGCTAACTTGAATGTAGAACCTGGTTCAGATGCGCGTATAGCATAGTTGAGATCTTCCCAGTAAGTGCCGTTCGCGCGTCTTCCGAGGTTAGCAATCGCTTTGATCTTCCCGGTTTTTATTTCCATCACAATGCACGTTCCAAAAGCACATTCATTTTCATTCATCATCTTAAGCAACGCGTTCTCTGCTATGTCCTGTATATTGACGTCGATGGTGCTAATGATATCGCTTCCATTTTCGGGTTCAATTTCATACCCCTCTACCGGCACATAGATTCCGCCGGCCAGGTAACGAACCAGGCGGCTACCGCTTTCACCCTTTAATAAATTTTCATAAGTTTTTTCGAGGCCAACGTTTGTGTTCTTTACTTTTCCGTCACTATCAATGAATTCGCGGGATAAACCGATAGTACGGTTTGCAAGCAGACCAAATGGATTGAGCCGCTTACTCTTTACTTCGGCAATAAATCCGCTTTTGTTGCGCCCCTGGCGTATTAGTGGGAATGTGCGAAGAACTTTATACTGATCGAATGAAATATTTTTCTTCAATAGAAAATACCTGTTCTTCTTTCTGTATCCAGCCTGCAACTGCCTTTTGTAATCAGCGCCGCTTTGATCTTTAAAGAAGCCCGACAATCTGATGGCTAAGGAATCTACATGATCCTTAAAGCGTTTTCCATTTTTTTCTCTCAGGCCATCCGCGCCAAAATCGATGTAGATGTCAAAGAACGGAATTGAAGTGCTTAACATGCTTCCATCCTCGCTGTAAATCGTTCCCCTGTCTGCCTCGATCGGCACAACTCGCTGCTGTTGTTCTCTAGCTTGCGCGATCCAGTATTGGCCTTCGGCGTTCTGAATATAGATCACCCGGCCAATAATGATAAGGCTAAAAGCCACTATGCATAAAAAGCATAGGTACACTCTCCATAATATGTCGCGTTTAACTTCCAAGTATTCGATTCGTTTACCTAACAGAAATTATTTTTGATCCTCCACCTTCGTCGGTCGACTGTCGACCGTTATCTGTTTCAACTGCATTGGCGGAACAAGCAGCTCTTTCAACCCAAATGGTTCAACTGCTTTGGCTAATTCACTTTGCTTACTGCGAAACATCACCTCGCTCTTCAGGGTTTTATACTCATACTGCAATTCCTTTAACTCTTTACTTACCCGGTTGATATTACGCGCTGTCTTATCTGCATAATGGCCGTTATAGATGTAAATGACTGCCAGTACTGCCAGAAATAGAAAAAAAGAAATATTGCGAACGATCCACTGATAATTCAGCAACCTCTTCCAGTCGATCTTATTTTCTCTAAAAGAGTTTTCGTCTCTCATGTTAACCAGTTATAGCGGCTGAACAGCTGCTCACCATCCAGCCACTTGTATTTATATTGAACGTGCTTCCTTAAAGTACGGCTAATGCAAAGAGTTAGATAACTAACAAGCATTCTTATCAACACTCACCTTTTCTCAGCCACTCTCAACTTCGCACTTCGAGACCTTGGATTTCGTTTTTGTTCCTCTTCTGATGGAACGATCGGTTTTTTTGTGATAATTTTTAATGGTGGGAGTGGGGTATTTTGCCCGAATATATCTGCAGCATCTTCATCATCGTGAAAGTTTCCTTTCTTAAAGAAATTCTTTACTATCCTGTCTTCGAGTGAGTGAAACGTGATGATCGCTATGCGGCCACCAGGCTTCAATGATGGCGGTACCTGTTGCAGCATCTCCCTCAACGCGCCTAATTCATCATTCACTTCGATGCGCAACGCCTGAAATACCTGGGCAAAGTACTTGTTAGGATTTCCTTTCACAATGGATTGTAAAGCATTCCTGAAATTAGCGATGGTCTTAAGTGATACCGTTGCCCGGATTTGAACGATTAGCCGTGCAAGTGTTTTCGCGTTTGTCACTTCTCCGTACTGCTCAAACAACTTATGTAGTTTTTGCTCAGAGTATGTGCTCACAACGTCAGAAGCGGTAGTTGCCTGTCTTTTGTCCATTCGCATATCAAGGTCACCATCAAAGCGGGTCGAAAATCCACGAGCAGCTTCGTCAAACTGATGGCTGCTTACACCGAGGTCAGCCATTATGCCATCCACTAAAGTGGACTTATGCAAGCGGAGAAACCGTTGTAAATGCCTGAAGTTATGAGGGATGAATACCGCCCGGGAATCGTCTGGCAGATTTTGTCTTGCATCGGCATCCTGATCGAATGCAAATAATCTTCCCCTGTCATTTAGATGGTTTAAGATTTCCTTTGAATGACCGCCACCACCAAATGTACAATCGACATATACCCCTTCAGGATCTAAATTTAAACCGGCAATAACTTCCTCCAACAACACCGGTACATGATATGCTGGTTGGTCCATAACCTACATTTGAGTCAAGTTACGTCCGCCCATCACCTTTTCTGCCAGGTCGCTGTACTTTTCCAGTGAAAAAGAGTCAAAGAACTGTTGGTACTTACTTTTATCCCAGATTTCTATCTTGTTGATAACTGATACTAACACAACCTCTTTTTCCAGACCTGCGTAACCCTTCAAATTTGGGGGCACCAATAATCTGCCAGCTGAATCAAGCTCCGTCTCTGCCGCCCCCATTGTAAAATATCGAAGGAACTCCCGGTTTTCGGCCTTGTAATCATTAACTTTGATCAGCTCGGCCATGATTGGTTCCCAGTTTTTTTTTGGATATAAAGTCAAACATTTTTCAAACCCACGTGCAATGACAAACTTGTCGCCAGCTTCTTCCGGCAGTTGCTTTTTGATACCAACCGGGAGAAGAAAGCGGCCTTTTGCGTCAAAAGTGACTTCATATTCACCGAGGAAAACAATCATTTACAGGGAATTGCGTCTCATTTTGAATAAACTTACACAAAATAACACTTTTTCCCACTTCCTGACCAAAAGAGGAAAATTTTATTTTATCCACATATATAATTTTGCTTAGCATGAGTTGGGATAAGGACTTCATGGAATTAAACGCAAGGACTGCGCTTAATGCATGTGAATAGGGTGTGAATTGATGTGCATTTTATGTGAATGAGCCTTGAAGGATTGGATAGTACAAAACATTAATCTCGTTTTTATGGCAAGTGGATATTCAGGAACTCCCCTGATAAAGAAACTAGGGATATTAGATACTTCAAAAATCTTACTGATTAACGCTCCCGAGGACTATTTCGATTTGCTTGAGAAGGATGTAAAAAAGTTACTTGCAAAGAAAGGCGACGCGATAGATCTCGTCCACCTGTTTGTAACCTCCAATAAGATGTTTGAGAGCGAAATGAGAAAACTTTCGCCATTGTATAAAACAAATCCTTCAATGGTTATCTGGGTCAGCTGGTATAAAAAGGCGGCCGGCATTCCAACTGACATCACAGAAGACACGATTCGTAATTTTGCCCTGGCCAATCACCTGGTTGATGTTAAAGTTTGTGCGGTCAGCGAAATCTGGAGCGGGTTAAAATTGGTAGTGCCCAGATCGAAACGGTAAACCCTATTTTATCATCCTCTTAATTGCAGCAGTTCGCGGCATTCTTATGCATCCGAAACATCTTTCAATTGATGATTTTATATACAATCTGCCAGAGGAAAAAATAGCGAAATATCCACTTACGGAAAGAGATTCCTCGAAATTACTTGTGTATCGAAATAAAAGAGTCGAAGAAAGCACCTATAAAAATATTCAACAATATCTGCCGGCGGATTCTTTGCTGATCCTGAATAATACCAGAGTAATCGAGGCAAGGCTTTTATTCCAAAAGTCAACGGGGGCACTAATAGAAATTTTTTGTCTTGAACCCGGCCCTCAATATGATGATATTACGACTGCGATGTCGCAAACAAACAGTGTTGAATGGCTTTGCTTGATTGGAGGCGCTTCTAAATGGAAGCATGGACAGATCCTCCAAAAAAGAATAAGGCCGGCAGAGACTGAAATTATAGTTGAAGCAAAATTTCTGCGCAAGGTAAATGACAGCTTCGCTGTAAAAATTTCCTGGACTCCTTCCTCATTTTCATTTGCAGAGATTCTTCATTTTGCAGGCGCCATCCCCCTACCTCCTTATTTAAAACGAAATGCGGATATTACGGATGAGGAAAGATACCAAACCGTTTATGCGTATTCACAAGGATCGGTGGCGGCTCCTACAGCCGGCCTCCATTTCACAAAAACTGTGCTGGAGAAACTTCAGCGAAAAGTTGACGTAGAAAATATAACCCTTCATGTGGGTGCAGGAACTTTTAAACCTGTAAAGACAGGTACCATGGAACAGCATGAAATGCATGCGGAGTTCATTGATGTGAACATTTCGACCATCGAGAAAATAGCAAAGTATACAAACAACTTTATTACCGCCGTTGGTACAACGTCTTTGCGTACCATAGAAAGCCTGTATTGGATGGGTGTAAAAATTCTTGTTACAAAGAATAATTCTCCTCACGAGTTGATGATACACCAATGGGATCCTTATGAACTTGCAACCGAAAATATAAATTCTTCTGAAGCAATTAATGCGCTGTTGCAATGGATGATGAACAATAACCTGTCGCGAATAATAACAAAAACGCAAATCCTGATTGCCCCGGGATATGAAATGAAGTTAACCAAGGCGTTGGTGACGAATTTTCATCAGCCGAAGTCTACGTTGCTTTTACTGGTCGCTGCATTCGTGGGAGAAGACTGGCGTAAAGTGTATGATTATGCGTTGAGAAATGACTTCAGGTTCCTAAGTTATGGAGACGGCTGCCTGCTGTTCAGGAACGATTCTTTCCTTTAAAAGAGGGACCTCAATTGTAAATGTAGATCCGCGACCAAGAGTGCTGTCGACTTTGATCTTCCCGTTATGGGCATCAATAATTGTTTTAACATAACTAAGGCCAAGACCGAATCCTTTGACGTTATGGATATTTCCAGTATGGGCACGATAAAACTTTTCGAATATCCTGCGAACAGTTTCTTTACTCATGCCTATGCCGTTGTCTTCGAAACGTATGATAAGGTTTCGATTTGTATTGCTCGTATTTATCTTCAGTAACAAGTTTCCTTTTGAATACTTGACCGCATTGTCAATTAGGTTAGAAATCAGGTTGCGAAAATGAACAGGATCGGCATTAATTAAATCACGCTTGGCATTCAATTGCAATTCCACTACGCCATTTTTTTCGTGTAACTGCAACGCATAGTTGCTCAATATTTCATTGATCAAACTGTTTACCTGGAGTGGTTGTTTGGTTAACTGTATCTCTTGTCTGTCCATCACAGCTGCCTGCAGGATAGTCTCCACATGCTTGTTCATCCTCTTATTTTCCTCTTTAATGATGCCGTTGAAATAATCCATCTTTGATCTGTCCTGAATCACTTTTTCATTTTTCAATGCATCAATAGCCAGCGATATTGTTGCAAGTGGAGTCTTCAGCTCATGTGTCATGTTATTGATAAAATCGTTCTTGATCTCGCTGAGCTTTTTTTGACGAAGTAACGCACTTACAGTTATATAAAAAGCGCTTATGATCATAAGCGTAAAGAATATTGCACCGATAATCATCCAACGCATTTGTTCCAGCACGAGCTTTTTTATGTCGGGTATTATTAGCATCATGATTTGAACAGGCATCAGGTTTTCAAAATCACTTCCGCTTTGAGGTTGCAGCGGAATTTGCAATTGCAGATTGCTTACGGTATCTTCCAACTGTTGCAAGAAAAGCGGTGATTTGATTTCAAAATCAGCGGACGGAGCAGAGATATCCCCGGTTATTGCAAATTCAAATTTAATGTCTTTTAATCCTTGTCGGCGTAAAGTATTTACTATCTTTTCCTGAATCTCGAACTCAGTAAATTTTTGTGTGATAGTCGCAGGCTTCATCAACTCCAGTTGGAATTGATCGGAAGGCAAGCTAAAGCCGGGTTTAGTGCGATAATTTTTAAGGCTGGGAAGCGTTCCCTTTTGTTCGATAAGCTCCTTGCTGACTTCCTCCAGTGTTCTTAATAATTTGAATTGTATTTCATCGTGCTTATTCACCAGCATCGTGCGTATCCAGCTATACTGTATGTAGATAGTACCTATCAGTGATAAACTGATTAACACAATAATGATGGGGAATACTTTTTTCACCTGGGGCTAAATGTTTAGATATTGAGTGTGTTTGCCTCTTTCAATACCGTGCTACAATGTCAGAAATAGTTGGCAAATTTAATAAACAGATCAGCAACTCATGCAGTACGAATGTAAGAGGTTTTGATTTAACTAAGATTTACAAACTTGCATTCCTGTTTAAAGGTGAATCTTAAAAGATGTCTTATTTTAAATAATTCACTTTGGCGGAATGATTTATGTATTAATTTAGAAATATGATAGAGCCTGGTCCCGGTGTTTTACTTATTGCCGAACCTTTTTTGAAGGATCCAAACTTCATGCGTACGGTCGTATTTCTTTGCGATCACCAGGAAGAAGGGAGCTTTGGCTTCGTAATTAACCGGGCCTATAAACATACTTTGGATGAATTGATGAACAACGCTGAGGACTTGAAAATTCCGGTGTTTTATGGAGGTCCTGTACAAATGGATACAATTCATTTTTTACACCAGTATCCTGATAAGATACCTGGCAGTTACGAAGTTTTGAATGGCATTTACTGGGGAGGCGAATTTGAAACAGCACTTCATCTTATTAAAGAAGGCGAGATAGACACGAATAAGATCCGGTTCTATATCGGTTATTCTGGCTGGGGAACCGGTCAGCTGGTTGACGAACTCAAAGAAAAATCATGGCTTACTGCCGAAGCCACACGCAAACTTGTATTTCATAAGAAAGCCGATGAGATTTGGAAAGACGCATTAAGGCACCTCGGCGGCGATTATGAGATGATGACCAATTTCCCGATCGATCCACAATTGAATTGACACACTATGACATTACTAACCCAGTTTAAAACTAGTACACTGATTTACCCACCATGATCATAAAAGAAGGCGGCTATGATCCGTGTCGTCGCGATCATCTGAGTGGAACTTTGCGGCTATTGTAATTTCCCGCTGTTTAAGTTCACCGTTCTGATTATAAGGAATGAACGAAAGAAATAAGAAGATCCAGTATAGGCTTATTACGGATACCAATAATCGTAGGAATAGTTTGTTTATCATAAGTCCCTGGCAAGTATTATAAATTCTGCTGACTGAAGCAATCAGAAAACTGCGCAAAAAAATGAGGGAAAATACAGTTGGATCGTGTTG
>Ga0126304_10000297_pt1 | contig 18749 bp, 18 predicted proteins | sample Plot25_FD_92538 | JGI IMG/M metagenome (GOLD analysis project Ga0126304, IMG submission 92538) | Serpentine soil microbial communities from UC McLaughlin Reserve, CA, USA - Plot25 | ecosystem: Environmental > Terrestrial > Soil > Grasslands | place: USA: UC McLaughlin Reserve, Lake County... | reverse complement strand
TGAGGGCCTCTTCCGTTCGGGCGAGCCGTTGGGTATGGTTGGGTTGGGCCATCAGTTGCTCCTTGTCGAGGGGAGACTACGATGGCCCTCTTTCTACTCTCAATCCACGCAACACTCATCTAGAGGAAAGAATGGAGCACGGCGCGCTTTGGCAAGATTACGACCTCGTGTTCCCTTCCACCGTCGGCACGCCCCAGTGGGGGGGCAACCTCAGCCGCGCTTTCAAGGCGGCGCTCCGGCGCGCTGGATTGCCTGAGGTACGCTTCCACGATCTCAGGCACACATGCGCCACGCTCCTACTCAGGCAGGGCGTCAACCCCAAGTACGTGCAGGAGCTTCTGGGTCACGCCAACGTAAGCCTTACCTTGAACGTCTACTCCCACGTACTGCCCGACATGGGCGACGCCGCCGCTGGCGCTATGGACACCGCACTCGGATAGCCGCGTTACGAATCGTGCTCATGTAAAGGGACCTAGCCCGCAGAGATCTGCTCGTGGATGGGATCTCCCGCGCGGCGTCTCCCCGAATTCCGTGCACGATCTCGCATCTTTATTCGGCACCGCTGGGTGTTGTGGTCGGCCCATCGCTGGCGTTGCCTGTACATCGTGGTTTCGGGACACTTGTGGTCCGTTTATGCACGATCCTGCATATGGATTTCGCAGAATTTACCTTCCGAAACTGTTTGGAAAATAGCTGGAAGGCCTCTCGAGGGTGCGTGGTTGGCGCCAGGAGGGGCAGATAGACTACTCTTCGCCCTCTCCTGGCGGCCCTACAGTCCCCGCTTCGGGACTCATTCCGAATTTCCAAACAATTTCTCCACACACTCCGGTGAATAGCGCTCAGCCTGCCAGGGGCAACCAAACCTCTACCACGGTGCCACTACCGGACCCCGAGTCGAGGTTCAACCGTCCGCCCAGCAGTTCCGCACGCTTCCTCATCGATCCAAGTCCGACGCCCTCGTCGGGAGCGCCGTTCCCCCGGCCGGGGCGCGGGTCGTCCGGACTTTCGCTCGGGTCGAAGCCCGTCCCGTCGTCCTGTACGCGCCCCCGCAGTCCCCGCCCCCGACCTCGATGCTTACCTCCACGCGCCCGCACCCGGAGTGTTCGACGGCGTTGCGCACGGCCTCCCTCATCACTAGGTACGCCTCATCCGCGACGTGCGGGGGGAGGGATGACTCGTCGCCCCCTACCGAGAGCGCTGTCTCCACGCCCTCGGGAACGTAGGCGTCCAGCAGCTCACGAAGGGCCTCTCCCAGCCCTTCGCGCGTCTCCTCCATTCCCTCTCGGGCGAGCTGCGCGGAGAGGTCGCGGGTCTGCTCCAGGGCGGTCTTGGTGGCCTCCGTGGCGCGCTCCAGCTTATCGGCGGCGCGCGTCGGGTCGCTCTCTGCGTAGGCGGCGTAGAGCTGGAGGTTCTGGTGGGCAACGCCCATGGTGTGGGCCACCCGGTCGTGGAGCTCGCGGCCGATCTTCTGGCGCTCTGCGGCCTCGGATCTGACTGATGCTTCCAGGCCGCGGAGCCTGAGGCGTTCCTCCTCGACCTCCCTACGGCGGGTGATGTCGGTGAAGAGGATGGCCACCTTGCGCTCCTCGGGGGCGCCGATGCGGAAGGCGTAGACATCGAAGATACGGTCGTCCAGCTACTCGGCCGGGTTCTGGAACCGCTCCGGCTCTCCCGTTCGGGCGATGCGCCCGTAGGTCTCGAACCAGTGTTCCTCGTGGCGCGGCTCGAGCTCGCGCATCCGCCTGCCCGCGGCGTCGCGTAGCCCCGTGTGGCGTTCGAAGGCCGGGTTGACTTCCAGGAAGCGGTAGTCGATAGGCTCACCCGCTTCGTCGAAGATCACCTCCACGATGCAGAACCCCTCGTCTATGGTCTCGAAGAGCGAGTGGTACTTCTCCTCTGAGGCGCGCAACGCCTGCTCTGCCCGCTTGCGCTCGGTGACGTCGCGCACGGTGGCCAGGAGTCCGCCCACGTCCGGATCGTCGAACAGGCTAGAAAACGTCCCCTCCACCCAGCGCCACGTCCCGTCCTTGTGCCTGACGCGGTGCTCGAGGCTGATGCTCAGACCGGGGGTGTTCGCCAGCTCCTCGAAGACCTCCTCGCAGCGGGGGCGGTCTTCGGGGTGTATCCGCTCGAAGGGATCGAGCGCCATAAACTCCTCGGGGGTATAGCCGGAGACGCGCTCGGTGGCGGGGTTGGCGTAGACGATCACGCTACGGCGGTCGCTTATGGTGACCATCTCCGTGACGTGGGCCAGGAGGTTTGGTCCCGCCGGTGGCCCTACTCTGCGTCCTACCATGCCCGATCCGCTTCGCCCGGCATCCTTCGCCTCCGTCTTGCCCCTCGGAGGCCCTCCTCGTGCGCCCGCTCGGTTGCAAGCGATTCCCTGTGCCGGATTATAGCGTTTCGAGACGACGGGTCCATGCTCCTTTAGTCCCTATCGAACCGTAGTTTGCACCTTTGGGGCCATGACGCTCCCGCGGTGGTGTGCGATAAATATGGGCATGCGGCGCATCGGCGAGACGACCGACGTGGGACTGGAGGCCCCCATTCGAGTTGTGCTGGCAGACGATCACGCCGAGTTCCGTCTGGGCGTAAGGGAGATGCTCGCGACCGACGGAGGCATCGAGGTCGTCGGAGAGGTCGAGAACGGCGCGCAGGCGGTCGCGCTCGCCAGGGAGGTGCGCCCCGACGTCGTCGTCCTCGACCTGGTGATGCCGGTCATGGAAGGCACAGAGGCGCTGGGGCTGATCCTGCGGGAAGGCTCTCCCCCGCCCGGAATCGTGATACTCACGATGCATGACCAGCCCCGCCTGCGGCGCGAGCTCATGAGGATGGGGGCCAGCACCTTCCTCGCCAAGAGCGCCTCCTTGGCCGAGGTCATCGGCGCGGTGAAGGGAGCATGTACGCTTCGGGAGCCCCGGGAGGACTCTGGCGAGCCGCCGGCTACTTAGGGTAGTTCCAGGAAGTTCGACAGAGAACTTCCTGGAACGCCGTCAAGCGGAAGTTCGTGGGACGCTTCGGGTGGAATCAAGTCGCGTCTCTCCAGATTAACTACCCCGTGAGTTTCGGGATTGCGGGGATATTTCTGCATTGGTGTAGTAGAGTGCCGGCGAAAAACCGAAGTTCTCCACTTTTTCGCGATTTGCAGGTAATTTAGAAGCGCGCCTGGAAGGATTCGAACCTCCGACTCGCGGTTTAGGAAACCGCTGCTCTATCCCCTGAGCTACAGGCGCAAAGCGCCAACAGTGTAACCCGCGACGGCTATGCTTACCACCGCGTCGTGGCCGGGTATCTTGCGGTTTTAAAGGAACCCGCAGAGATATCGACCTACTGTAGATCCCCGACCTACGACTATAAATCGGCTTCGGGCGTAAACGAGAAGCTGACAGGCTGAAATGCTGGCCGGCCAACGAGTTGAACAGGGGGCGTCGACGACGTATGATTCAGCGGTACTCGCGACTATACGGGGTAAGGTGCGAGGGTAGCATGCATTTTTGTATTCGCCGCGGGAGAGGTGCAAGTGGCGGGGCGTGCGATCCTACGTTGCAGGCTACAGAAGGAGGAGCCGCGGAAGCCGACCACAGTCCGGGAGAAGAGGGTCGTCCGAGAATGACGAGCGACCGGCCGGATAGGACAGGGCTGGTCGGACCGCTGCTGAAGTTGCTCGAGACCTCGGTGCTCTTGGTGGTAGCAGGGTTTCTTGCCGTGGGCTGCGGGTTCGGTGGGGGTGGGGATCTCACGCTCGGCTACCTCAGCTGGGACGAGAATGTGGACAACTCTTATCTGACGAAGGTGCTACTCGAAGACGAGCTCGGGTACGAAAACGTCGAGCTCAAGCTCGCTGACGACGTGGGGCTCGTATACCGGGATCTGATCAGGGGCGACACGGACGCTTTTCTCGATGCCTGGATGCCGAACCACGAACAGTTCGTGGAGCGGGGGGAAGGCAAGATCGAGGTCTCCAAAGAGCCGTGGTACGTAGACCCGACCAGGTACGGGATCGCCGTTCCCGCTTATATGAAGGGTGTGCGAAGCATCTCCGACCTCGACTCCTCGGGGACCGACATGATTACCGGTATAGAACCCGGCGCCGTCTTGATGAAGAAGATCCAGACCGACGTGGTCCCACGGTACCACCTGAGATCCAGCCTCGTCGGGGCGACCACGCCGGCGATGCTCGCCGAGCTCGAGCAGGCTTACAGCATGAAGGAGCCGTTCGTTTTCCTCGCCTGGTCGCCACACTGGATGAATCAGGAGTACCAGTTCCGTTACCTCTCCGACCCGAAGAACGCCATGGGGTCGGTCGACGCCCCCCAGACGCTTCACTCGGTCGCGCGGGAAGGATTTGCCAAAGACGAACCGGCGGCCTACGCCCTCATCAACGCGATGAGACTGGACGAGGACCAGGTAGGCAGCCTCGAGCTGGCGATAAACAAGGCCGAAGACCCGGAGGCGGGCGTCAGACGATGGCTCGAAGAGAAAGAGAACAGGGAACTGGTGCGGCCCTGGGTCGAGGCCGCCAGGAATGCGCAGGAGGAGTAGAAACACGTGACCAGCCAGGAGAAGAGCGCGGACGATATCAGGGAAGACATGGTCGAGGAGGCCGTACGGGTCGCCGAGGAAGCCGAGCGCAACGACGTGGCGCTCCGCCTGCTCGGAGGGGTGGCCATCAAGGTACGCGCCGAAGGTGGCATGGAACCCGCCTTCGAGCGAAAGTACGCCGACCTGGATTGGATCACCAGGAAGGGCAAATCCTCCCAGGTGCAACGCTTCTTCGAGTCCCTCGGATACGTTCCGCAGACACGCTTCAACACTATGTACGGTCGGGAGCGGCTCCTGTACTTCGACGAAGAGCACGACAGGCAGGTCGACGTCCTCGTCGGCAACTTCAGGATGTGCCACGAGATCCCCTTCGGGGACCGTATGGCCCTGGAGCCACTCACCGTCCCTTTGGCAGAGCTCCTGCTTACCAAACTCCAGATCATCGAGCTCAACGAGAAGGACGTCGGTGACGCTCTCGCCCTCTTGCACGACCATCCCGTGGACGAACACGACGGAGACGCCATAAACGCCGCGCACATCTCCAAACTGTGCGCCTCGGACTGGGGCCTATGGCGCACCTTCACGGCCAACCTCGAAGCCCTACACGGTTACCTGGGTCGCTTCGACCTCACAGACGAGAGCAAGGAGCGCATCACGGAGCGCGTGAAGGCGCTGCTCGCGCGCATCGAGGAGGAACCGAAGAGCTTCGGCTGGAAGATGCGGGCCAAGATAGGCGATCGCAAACGCTGGTACGACTTGCCTGAGGAGGTGGAGGGAGGACCATGATCTCAAGACTCTTTTCGCGGGAACCCGATACCAGGGTGTTCTTCGCCACGGACATCCACGGATCGGAGACCTGCTGGCGCAAGTTCTTGAATTCGGGAAAGCACTACGAGGCGAACATCATGATCCTCGGCGGTGACATGACGGGTAAAGCACTCGTCCCCATCGTCGAGGAAGGCAAAGGGCGCTGGCACTCCACGCTACTGGAGAATCGGCGGGAGTTCGAGAACGAGGACGAGGTAAAGGAGTTCGAGGACTCGGTCAAGAGGCGCGGCTACTACCCTTTCCGGACCGATCCGGACGAGATGAGCGAGCTGGAGGCGGATGAGGATTTGCGCAACGAGCTCTTCTACAAGGAGATGCTCGGGACGATCGAGCGCTGGATGCACATGGCCGACGAGAAGTTCGAAGGCACCGACATCGAGTGCTTCGTCTCTCCAGGCAACGACGACCAGTTCGAGGTCGATGAGATCATCTCCTCCGCCAAGCGCGTACAGTTAGCCGAGGGCAAGGTCGTCGAGTTCGGCGATTTCCAGATGGTCTCGACCGGATGGTCGAACCGCACGCCCTGGGACACTTATCGTGAAGAGGACGAGGACGACCTCGCCGAGCGGCTGAAGAAGATGACCTCGCAGGTGACGACCCCTCCCGAGAAGACCATCTACAACTTTCACTGCCCGCCTTACGGATCCGGCCTCGACGACGCCCCCGAGATAGACGAGAACATGCGCCCCAAGCACGGCGGGCGATCGATCGTACCCGTCGGGTCGACAGCGGTGAGGGATGCGATAAAGGAGGGACAGCCCGCTCTGGCGTTGCACGGGCACATCCACGAGGCCAAGGGGAACACACGCATCGGGAACACGCTGTGCATCAACCCTGGCAGTTCCTACGAGCAGGGACAGTTGCTCGGCGCGGTGGTGAACCTGGACGGCAAGAGCAAGGTCAAGCGGTTCGTACTGACCAGCGGATAGAAAGGGAGTTAGATGGCGAACAATGCGGCGGGATCCGACGACCTCTTCCAGAGGAAGGCCACCGGGCTCTTGCGGGGCTGGTCGGTGTGGGACGGCTTCATCTACGCGGCGTTCTCGATCAACCTCATCACGCTCGGCCTCTATGCCTTTTCCTTCGCCCCGTTCATCCCGACCGGCTCCCTGATCCTGGCGGTCATCCTGGCGGGTCTTTACCTTGTCTTCCAGACCGTCACCTACGCGTCCCTGATCGCCGTGATGCCGAGAGCAGGCGGCGACTACGTGTGGACGAGCCGCGTCCTCGGAGGCGGCATCGGCTTCGTGCTGGCGGTTACGGGCTGGTGGTTCATCCTTTGGCACTGGGTGCCCATCTACGCCGACCTCTTGAACAAGGACGTCCTCGTACCCCTGGCCGCGCTTTTGAACCTGGACGGGACGGTCACCTTCTTCTCCGGGGCGACGGGTCTCTTCACTGCCTCCATGATCGTCGCGGTCGTGGCCTCGGTGTACGTCTCGCTCGGCATGAGGACCTACGCCCGCATCCAGAAGTTCTGCTTCTACGGCGGCCTCGTGGGGCTCGCGGTGATGATCCTTATCCTGCTCTTCAGCTCGCAGTCGGGCTTCGAGTCGGCCTACAACCGGGAGGCCCAGGAGCTCTTCGGCGCGGGCGGCAACGCCTACCAGCAGACCATCCAGGCCGGCAGTGTCGAGACCGCGAACGCCTTCATCCCGACGCTGCTCTTGATACCGTTCCTCGCGTTCTTCAACCTGTACTCCAACTGGGGCGCGACGCTCTACGGCGAGGTCAGGGGCGCCTCGGACTTCCGCAAGAACATCTACGCGATGGCGGGGGCGCTGCTCTTTACCTCGGCGGCGGCCGTGGTGTTGTTGCTGCTCTTCGCCAAGACCTTCGGCTGGGACTTCTACTACGCGGCCAACAACGCCTTCTGGGCCGGGGAAGGGCCCGTCTCGGTATTCCCGTATCCGGGCCTGCTCGTCGCGATGATCCTGGGCAACCCCGTGCTGCAGGTGATCTTCGTGGCCGTGATGTCGTTGTGGTTCTTCGGGTGGACCGGATCGGTCTTCCTCTCCTCCACGCGCGTGGTTTTCGCCACGGCCTTCGACCGGGTGCTCCCGGAGTGGGTCTCCAGAACCACGAACAACGGCGTCCCCTACGCGGCACTGCTGCTCATGCTGATCCCGTCTATCCCCATCAGCTACATGTTCGCTTTCGGGGAGAACTTTGCCACCTACGTGCTTGATGCAGTGCTCGTCATCGCCATAACGTTCCTCGGCTCGACGGTCTCGGCGGCGGTGCTGCCGTGGCGCAAGCCCGATATCTACAACGCCTCCCCGATAGCCCGCTACAACGTACTGGGGATACCCCTGATCACGGTCACCTCGGTGGCTTTCGGAGGCTTCCTCGTCTTCTGCCTGCTGGCGTGGCTCTTCAACGACACCTACGGCGTCAACGTCGGCTCGTCACTCATATACATGCTGATCCTGTACGCCATCGCGCTGGCCCTTTACGTCGGCTTCCGCCTGCTCCGCCGCGCCCAGGGGATGGACCTGAACATGGTCTACGACGAGATACCGGAGGAGTAGCCGCTAGGTTTGCGGAGCCTCGATGATCCGGTCACTGTAGACCTCCGGATCATCGAGGCTCTACGTATGACGTATGGTATATGGTGGTACAATCGTCGCCATGGAGAAGACGACTATATATCTGCCTTCTCACCTGCAGCGAGCTCTCAAGGAAGCGGCTCGCTCGGAGAAGAAGGCCCAGGCGGTGGTGATCCGGAGGGCATTGGAGGAGTATTTAGAACGCAGAGAACGTCCCCGATTGCGCTCCGTGGGTATAGGTGAAGACAAGGAACTCTCCGGCGCGGAGTCCGAAGACTGGTTACGCGCCGAGTGGGACAAACCCTGATCACGCTCGACACCTCGGGCCTTTTCGCCCTCCTCAACCGTGCAGACAAAGACCACGAACCGGTCAAGGCCGCGCTATTCGAGGATAAGGGACTTTACCTGGTCCCGGCTGGGATCCTTGCAGAAGTCGCCTACATGATCGAAGAGCGTCTCGGTTCCGAGGCGCTCGAAAGCCTCTTACTTGACCTCGAATCCGGCGGTCTGACTCTGGAATGCGGCGAGGAAGATCTGCCCCGAATCCGCGAGCTCGTCGGACGCTACGCCGACCTGCCCCTGGGTTTTGCGGACGCGAGCGTGATCTCCTGCGCCGAGCGTAACGGTGGACGGGTGTTGACCCTGGATCTCAGGCACTTTGGGGTAGTAGCTGCGGAGGGACGGATCACCCTGCTGCCAGGACCTTCGTAAGTTAGCCCGAGATCAGGGCCTTCAGCCTGTCACGTACCGCCTCGATGGGTACGCGTTCTTGCTCCAGGGTGTCGCGGTCGCGGATGGTTACTTTCTTGTCTTCGATGGTATCGAAGTCGACGGTAACGCAGAAGGGGGTGCCAGCCTCGTCCTGGCGCCGGTAGCGGCGGCCGATGGAGCCCGAGTCGTCGTAGAACAGGCGGTAGTCGCCCTTGAGGTCGTCGTAGAGCTCGCGGGCGATGGTAGAGACGGGTACTTTTTTGGAGAGCGGGAAGACGGCGGCCTTGGTCGGGGCGATGCGCGGGTGCAGCTTGAGCACGGTGCGTGCTTCGCCTTTCACCTCTTCCTCGGTGTACGCGTCGACGAGGAAAGCTAGCATGATCCTGTCCGGCCCGACGGCCGGTTCTATTACGTAGGGGACGTAGCGCTCGCCCGTGGCCTGGTCGAAGTACTCCAGGTTCTCGCCGGAATACTCTGCGTGCTGTTTCAAGTCGAAGTCCGTGCGATTGGCTATCCCTTCGAGCTCGGACCAGCCGACGGAGGCGTAGTCGTACTCGAGGTCTACGGTACGCTTGGAATAGTGGGAGAGCTTCTCCGCAGGGTGCTCGTAGCGGCGGAGGTTCTCCTCTTTCAGACCCAGGTTCGTGTACCAGTTCCAGCGTTCCTCGATCCAGTACTCGTGCCAGGCCTCGTCCGTGCCAGGCTCGACGAAGAACTCCATCTCCATCTGCTCGAACTCGCGGGTGCGGAAGATGAAGTTGCCCGGGGTGATCTCGTTCCGGAACGATTTACCTATGTTGGCGATCCCGAAAGGCACCTTGACCCTGCTAGTCTGGAGAACGTTCTTGAAGTTCACGAAGATCCCCTGCGCCGTCTCGGGCCGTAGATACGTGAGATTCTCGGGGGTCTTCACCGGTCCCATGTAAGTCTCGAACATAGTATTGAAGGGTCTTACGGGAGTGAAGTCACGTCCGCCGTCGACGGGATCCTTGATCCTCTCGTCTTCTTCGATGATCCTGGTCAGCTGCTCCGGGCTCAGGCCCTCGGCGTCGATGCCCGTGGCATCTTCTATGAGGTGGTCGGCCCTGTAGCGGCGCTTACTCGTGCGGCTCTCGACGAGCATGTCGTTGAAGGTGGCCGTGTGCCCCGAGGCCTCCCACACCCGCGGGTGCATGATTATGGCCGAGTCGAGACCGACCATGTCCTCTCGCATGTGGACCATGCGGCGCCACCACTCCTCTTTGATGTTCCGCTTCATCTCGACCCCGAGAGGCCCGTAGTCGTAGGAGGAACGGAGGCCGCCGTAGATCTCCGAACTCTGGTACACGAAGCCTCTTCGCTTGCAGAAGGCTACTATCTTGTCCATCGTAACGGTCTGTGCCATGAACCCTCCGAACCAATATCACAACAGAAAGTCCAGCGAGTATAGCCCAGTTGAATTGGGAATTATCAACTTCGAATCAGGAATGGACTCAGGCAAAGAACCAATTCCAAATTCCTCATTCGATATAATGTCGGCCGTGGAGAGTCTTGTTCTGGCAGGATTGGGCGTGGGTCTCGCTTCCGTGGCAGGGGTGAGGGCCTTCGTGCCTCTCGCGTTGTGCGGCATGTTCGCCCTGCTCGGGTTCATCGAACTGCCTGACATCCTCGGCCTGCAGGTCGGGTGGACCCTCGTCCTCGCGCTCTCGGCGCTCGCGGTCCTGGAGATAGTTCTGGACAAGGTTCGAGCCCTGGACCCCGCGTTCGGCTACGCCATGGTACCGTTCAAGGCGGTGTCCGGCGCGGTTCTGTTCGCGACCATGTATGGGACCGGGGCGCTCCTCGGCGCAGTACCAGGACTTGCGGCGGGTGCCGCGATCGCAGTCCTCGTCGCCGTGCTCGGGGTGGTGTTGCGCCCCCGGTCGGGGAGTTCGTCGGCCGGCGTCACGACAGCATTCCTGAGCGCTATGGAAGATGTCGTGGCTGTTTTAGGCGGAATATTGGGGATATTCTTGCCCTTCGTGCCGGTCTTGCTTGTCGGGTTTCTGTTATTCTTCTTCCACCGCATCAGGAAGCGGCGGGGGAGGAAGTACGGGGGCCTCCGTATCCTTGGCGATTAGTATTCGTCGGCGCTCTAGGAGGGTGCAATGGACGAGCGGGAGATCACGATTGTCAAGGAGGGGAGGGAGACGCCGTTCTCCCGGGGAATTCTGGCGCAGACGTTGGCTCAGGCTGGTGCGCCTGCCGAGCTTGCGCACCGCATAGCGAGTGAGGTACGCGCCGAGCTGCTCGCCGAGCAGCGCTACACGGTCGAGGAAGAAGAGGTCCTCGCCCGCGTCAGGAACAAGCTGGTCAAGAAGGACGCCTTCGTGGTGGGCAGGCTCGACAAGTGGCGCGTCCTCAGGGAGTCGACCGAGCCCATAGTGGTTCTGATCGGCGGGGCTACGGGCGTGGGGACGAGCACGCTCGCCGCCGACGTGGCCAGGCGCCTCAACATCCAGAGCGTGGTGGGGACGGATTCGATCAGGGAGGTCCTGAGGCGCGCTATTAGCCCGGATCTGCTCCCTCTCTTACACAAGAGCTCCTACGAGATAAAGCGCGAGGACTTGAGGGTGCCCGTCGAGGAAGACGAGCTGGTCCTCTACGGCTTCAGGCAGCAGGCCGCCCAGGTAGCGGTCGGCGTCGAGGCCATTGTGGACAGGGGCCTCAAAGAGGGGACGAACCTCGTGGTCGAAGGCGTTCACCTCGTGCCCGAGATGATCCTCAGCCGCTACCGCGATCACCCGAACGTGTGCACGCTCGTGGTCTACCTCTCCGACGAGCACGTGCACCGCTCGCGTTTCTACATCAGGGCCATGGGCACGGCGATGCGGCGTCCGGCCGAAGAGTACATCTCCTACTTCCAGGAGATACGTCAGATCCACGACTACATAGTCGAAAGTGCGACGAGGGCGGGTGTGCAGGCGGTCGAGAACCTCTCCATAGAGAACACCTCGGACGCGGCCGTCGAGATCGTGGCCAACAGGGTCTCGGGGATTGCCGACAGGGCGGGCCGGCGGGCCTCGGCGATGCTTCTCGACGCCGGCACGCCCAGGCACGGGGTGCCCATCACGCGCGCGAAAAGCGGTTAGAATAACCCTGCAGGCCAGAAGGAGACAAAGGTGCTGAACAGGCAGCGACTGAGAACCTTCGTGCTCGGCGGCGCGGTGGGGGCCCTCGTGGGCATACTCCTGGCCCCACGTAGCGGCAAGGAGCTCAGGGGCTCGCTCGCCAACAGGGCGGGAGAGGCCCGCGAGAGGAGCCGCGAGACCTACTTCGATGCGCAGGAGCAGATGAGGGAGCGTCTGGCCGAAGCCCGCGAAGGTTCCAGGGGTCGCTCCGAGGGCGTCGACCTCGGCGGCTCCTCCCCGACTTCAGCGGAGACAGGGACGTCGCGACCCTACCTCAGGGACGTATCCCGCGACATCGGGTCCGAGTCTTTGGAAGAGACCTCCGGTTCCGAAGCCGAGAGGTCGGATGAGCTGCGCCGGAAGGTGAGGGAGACCAGGGAGAGGTTGCGGGGACCGAAGGATAGTGATCGGGAGCGATGAAACCAACTTCGTTCGTGCCGATGGTCGGTGAGATCTCAGCCGGGGACGTTCGGGAGGTGCCCGGCCTTCAGGCCGTTGTTTCGTACTGGACCGAGGAGGGGTACTCCGCAGAGGAGTGGTTTCGGGAACTGAATGACCTGTGGGGTACGGCTGGTTTCGCCGTGCGGCGCGGGGGGGAGGTTCAGGGGTTTGTGGTCTACGGGCCGCCGGAGCGTCTGGCACGCTCCTCGAGTCACCCTCTGGGGCCGATAGACGAGGAGGCCGTGCTGCTGGCCTACGTCGGCGGAGATGTACGCACGCGGCGGAGACTGTTGGTCAGAATGCTCAGGGATCTCAGGCAGCGGGGCGTGGGCAGGGTCGAGGCGATAGCCAGCGACCGTGGGGTGTCCGACTACGTGCCCACTTCCTTCCTTCTGGAGAGCGGCTGGCAGCCCGTGCGCCGCGCCCCTTACCGCATGAGCTACTACACGCTCGCGCACATCGACCTAAAGAGCGCCGTCGAGGTGGGAGAGCTGGCGCGGGCGCTGGTCGGGCGGGTGAAGCTGCCTGAGCTCAAATCGCCCGTGCCCGGTGCGCTGGCCCGCTCCACGGGGGAGCAAAGAAGCCGGTAGAGAGCCTTACGGCGGCAGGATCACCGTCCTGTCCGTAGAGTTGCCCTCTGGCGTGGTTGCCCTGATCTCCAGGATCTCCCGCGATGGTTCCGGAGACGCTGCGAGTGGTCTTCTGGCGGGATGCTCGGGAACTTCGAGGTCGAACTCGAAGCGCACGCTTTCGGCCCCGCTGGGCGGTATCTTCTCGACCGTCTGCCTGTAGGAGCGAGAACCCGATAGGGCCGTGTTCTCGGTGGAGGTGATAAGGATCACGCTCACATCCGACAGGGGCTCGTCGTCCTCGTTCTCTACTGACAGGTCGAGAATCTGGTCAGGCAATGGCTCGAGAGACGCGAGCCGTTCTCTGTCCAGCTGCAGGTCTATGGCGGGTCCGGACCCGACAGGAGCCCTGTCCGGATCCAGGCTCTTCTCTGAAGGGGTGGTGGCGAGGTTCGCCAGAAGCAGGAACGCTCCCGCCGTGACCAAAAAGGCCAGGGCTGCGCCGGAGAGCCAGAACACTAGGTCCCTCATCGCGGGGTCTTCTCGGGGCTACCGACCGGTATCTCGTAGAGGTTGTAGAAGTCTCTCAAGAGCCTGTCGGCGGGTTCCGCGCGCACCTCGGGTTCCGTGGAGGGGGTGCCGCGGGCGATAACAGCGACGCTCTTGCCACCAGGAGACCAGGCGAGGTCGTCGGGTCCGGTTTTTATCTCCATGTCCTCGTTGGTCGTTACGGCCGTAAGGACTTTCGCGAGGGGATCTAGCACGTACAGGTTGGTCGGCGACTTCGGGTTGAGCCTCCCGACGACGGCCAGCCTTCTGCCGTCGGGAGAGACGCGGATGCTCGCGGCCACGAAGTCTTCTCCCACGCCGGGCGCGAGCTCGGGTGGGCCACCCTCTTCCGGCACGCGGTAGATGTTGTAGAGCGTCTCTGCACCGTCGCTGTCCAGGGTCGTACTCTGCTTGCCGGCCACGAAGTAGATGCCCTGCTCCGTCCACTGTGGCGTGCCGAGGATCTCGCTGGCCCCTTCCAGCCGCGTTATCTCCCGCCCCTGCCCCTTCCTGAGGTCGAACGCGCGCAACATCGAGACTTCACCGTCTCCGGGGGGACGCACGGCCAGTACGGCCTGCTCGCCGTCAGGCGCGAGGGAGAGGTACGCCACGCGGCCTTCGATGGGCTTGCTGTAGCGTCTGTCGATCTTCCCGCCGCCTCGCGTCATCGCGAGCCAACTCTCGTGCGCGCCACTACCGAGGACGAAGTACAAACGATCCCCGCCGGTTCCGATCGCCGAAACGTCATTCTCGACGTTCTCCAGTTCCAGCGAATCTTCCCCCAGTTGCGCCCTGTACAGGGAACTAGATATCTCTTGTGCCCCCGCTGACGGGGCTGCGCCGAGTATCATCAGAGCATCGTTCGATTCCCACTCCGTATCTTCCGCGAAGAAATCCCGCGTGGTCCAGCGTCTCAAGCCTTCCGATCCTGTCGGTTTGTCCACCACGTAGCCGTCTACCGTGAAGGCGATCCTGTCGCCCTCCGGACTCCAGCTCGGCGAGCTTTTGTACCCAGGCCCCGAACTGAGGGCCTGCGCTCCCGGGCCGAGCCCCGGATCGACCCGGCCGGACGCCGGGGCAAGGGGTGCGATGGAGTCCTCCTCACTGGAGTGGGCGCAGCCCCACGCCAGGATGGCCGCTATCGAGAGGATCAGGAACCATTTCGCCGAGTTCATCCTAGAGAGCAGTGCTTGCGGAACGTGAGAGGAACGCCTTCGGGAGCGTGACCTCGAAGACCGAGCCCACATCGACTTCGCTCTCGACGGAGATTCTGCCACCGTGCATCTCTACTATCTGCCTGCTTATGGCGAGCCCCAGTCCACTTCCCCCCGTCGCCCGAGAGCGGTCCTTGTCCACCCTGTAGAAACGGTCGAATAGCTGGTTCAGGTCTTCTTCAGGGATTCCGACGCCCGTGTCACGGATACGCACCGTCAGCCAAGAGACGTCCTCCTCTATCTCCACGTCCACCCTGTCGCCGGAGTCGGAGTACTTGATCGCGTTGTCGAGCAGATTGATGAAGACCTGATAGAGCTTCTGGACGTCGCAGATGCATTTGTGCTCGCCGGTGTCATCGAAGTAAATCCCGATCCCGAACCTCTGGGCCTTGGCTTCCACCGACTCTATGGCGGTCTGGACGACGGTACTCATGTTGGCCGGCCCCACCTCGAGCTGGTACTTCCAGGAGTCCATCTGGGCCAGGGTCAACAGCTCCTCGACCATCGCCCTGATGCGCTTCAGTTCCTGATCGGCCAGCTCCAGCGCCCGATGTTCCAGCGGGTCGAGCCGGTCGCGCGCCCGTTCCAGCAGGCCGATCGCGCTCTGAATGGTGGCAAGGGGGGTCCTGATCTCGTGCGAGAGATCCGAAACGAAGTCCGTTTTGGCCTTCTCGAGCGAGCGGTGCTCGGTTATGTCCCTTACAGCCAGGATGATGCCGGCGCCCCCGCTACCGTTCTGTACGATGTCCCCGTCCCTGTCCATCTGGGCGGCGTAGGCCCAATAAGCTTTCTCTCCGAGCTCGACCTCCCTTACGGCGACCCCGTTGGCGGCCGCCTCGCGCAGGCACCTGAGGACCTCGCGCGGGGCCCCGATCTCTTCCAACGTACGCCCCCTGTCCGAGTCCCTGATGCCGAGCATCCTGGCAGCCGCTAGGTTGACCATCGTTACCCGCTCGCCCGGGTCAGTGGCGACGACCGCCTCGGGAGAGGCTTCGAGAACGGCTTCGAGACGGCTCTTTTGCTCCTGGATCTCGCCGACGTAGTGCTCTATCTCCTCGGCCATGTAGTTGAAGGTCCTCGCCACCTCGCCGAGCTCGTCTCTGCTCTTGACGGGCACGGTCGCCGCGTAGTCACCGGAGGCGACTCTAATGGCCGCGTCGCGGGTCTCGGAGAGGGGACGCGTGACCTGACGTGTCAGCAGCAAACTCGCCGCCCCCGCCAGGAGGATACTGGTGAGTATGGCGCCGAGGATGCCGTAGCGCAGGTAAGCCAGCGTCTCCCCCAACTCGTCGCGGGGAACGTCGTAGATCAAGACTCCTTTCACGGTACCGTCGGAGGCCGTTAGCGGCCACATCGCCACGTAACCCGAGCGCCCCTCGCTCCACACGAGTCTGCCCTCTCCCCGGGGGGATGCCACGGTATCCTGGAGCTCTGCTCTGTCTAGCCCCTGATAAGCTCTCCCTAGGGCTATGGGGTTCCCGAGTCCGTCGCGGGCGGCCAGAGGTTCGAGGTCGGCTCCCACGTAGAGTACCTCGAGGCCCGTCGGGTCGGCGACCGACCGGACGAGCTCTTCGGCGTAGTCCTGCGGGGGAGGGAGGGTCTTATCCTCGGGATCGCGCAGGCCCTCGAGGAAGTCCTGCGCGCCAGCGTTGGCTGTCTGGGAGCGTTGCTTGAGCAGCGTGTTCTCCGCGTGTACCAGCCTGTCCTGGGCGAAGTAATAGAGGACGAACCCGATGATCAGGCTCGTCACGGATGAGATCCCGACGAGGGCCACGAAGATCCTGGCCCTGAAGCTCAACCCCGGCGGGAGCGCCTTATCGTCTCTCGTGGCTACGACGGGCCTCCAGGGTCTCTAGAGTGGTCTTGCGGCCCTGTAGCCGACGCTGGGGACGGTCTGTACGATCTCGGGATGGGAAGGGTCGCGCTCGACCTTGGATCTGAGCCTGCTGATGTGGACGTCGATGTAGCGGCTCGCCAGGTAATGCGACCCCGTGGAGACGGCCTCCGAGATCTGGGCCCGCGTAAAAGCCTGCCCGGGCCGGCGCATCAGGAGCGCGAGTATCTTGAACTCCGTGGGCGTGAGATCCAGCGTCTTCCCCAAGCGGGTGACGGTGTAGCCGTTCGGGTCCAACTCCAGAGGCCCCAGCTTCAAAAGCCCCTCTCTACCCCTGCCATCCCTACCGAAACGCCTGAGGATGGCTTTGATCCTCGCCAGCAACTCTTTGGTGTCGAAGGGTTTGGTGATGTAGTCGTCGGCCCCGAGCTCGAGCCCGACTACCTTGTCCACGGACTGGCTCTTCGCCGTGAGCAAGATGACGGGGACGTCGCTGTGCTCGCGCATCTTCTTCAAAACCTCGAACCCGCTCATCCTCGGCAACATGATGTCGAGCACCACGAGATCCAAACCCTCCCGCCCGAGTATCCGGAGCGCCTCTACCCCGTCCTCGGCCGTCACCACCCTGTAACCCTCGGATGCTAGCACGATGGACGTGACCTCCAACAGCGCCGCGTCATCATCGACCAACAAGATCGTTTCATCCAATCCGACTCCCTATGCCTCCCAACTGACTACCGTATCCTACCTTATACACGGGTACCTTCGTAACAACAGACTAACAACAAACGCGATCGAAAAACTTGCAAGTGTGACACTAAGATTTTATACTAGCAACACTTTAGATAATGTACCTTTGCGGGAGGTAAGCGCATGGCCAAGAGCATTGGCATAGATTTGGGCACGACCAACAGTTGTGTTGCGGTACTCGAGGGTGGGGAACCGACGGTGATCACCAACTCCGAGGGGGAGCGGACGACGCCTTCGGTCGTGGCCTTCGACAGGAGGAGTGGGGAGCGTCTGACGGGACAGCTTGCGAGGAGGCAGGCGGTCACGAACCCGGAGCGCACGGTCTACTCGATCAAGCGTTTTATGGGGCGTGTATACAACGACGTGAAGGCCGAGGCCGAGCGCGTCGGTTACCAGGTGAAGTCGGGTCCTGGCGGGGACATTCGGATAGGGATCGACGACAAGGAATACTCTCCGCCCGAGATCTCCGCGATGACCCTCCAGAAGCTCAAGCGGGATGCCGAGGAGTATCTGGGCGAGGAGGTCACCGAGGCTGTCATCACGGTCCCGGCTTACTTCGAGGATGCCCAGCGCCAGGCGACCAAGGACGCAGGCAGGATCGCTGGCCTCAACGTCAAGCGGATCATCAACGAGCCGACCGCGGCGTCGCTCGCCTACGGCATGGACAAGGAGGAAGACCAGACCATCCTCGTCTTCGACCTTGGTGGCGGCACTTTCGACGTCTCCATCCTGGAGCTCGGCGAGGGGGTCTTCGAGGTCAAGGCCACGAGCGGCAACAATCACCTCGGCGGCGACGACTTCGACGCCAAGGTGGTCGAGTGGATGGTATCCGAGTTCAAGAAGGCCGAAGGTATAGACCTCTCCAAGGACAAGATGGCCGCCCAGCGTCTCGTCGAGGCCGCGGAGAAGGCCAAGAGGGAGCTCTCTTCCACGACGAGCACCTCGATCAATTTGCCTTTCATCACCGCGGATCAGAACGGTCCCAAGCACATGGACCTGACCTTGAGCAGGGCGCAGTTCAACAATCTGACCGCTGAGCTCGTCGAGGCGACCGCCGGCCCCGTACGCCAGGCGATGGAGGATGCCGGTCTGCAGCCCGGACAGGTCGACCAGGTCATACTCGTCGGCGGCTCGACGCGTATTCCCGCGGTGCAGGAGCAGGTCAAGGAGATCACCGGCAAGGAGCCCCACAAGGGCATCAACCCTGACGAGGTAGTCGCCGTCGGGGCAGCCATCCAGGCCGGCGTGCTCGCTGGCGAGGTCAAGGATGTGTTGCTCCTCGACGTAACGCCGCTCTCTTTGGGCATTGAGACCAAGGGCGGAGTCTTTACGAAGCTCATCGAGCGGAACACCACTATTCCTACGCGCAAGAGCGAGGTTTTCACCACCGCCGACGACAATCAAGGATCGGTGGAGATCAAGGTCTACCAGGGCGAGCGCGAGATAGCGGCGTACAACAAGATCATCGGCAACTTCCAGCTGGTCGGCATCCCGCCGGCACCGAGGGGCGTGCCCCAGATCGAGGTAGCCTTCGACATCGACGCGAACGGCATCGTCAACGTCGGGGCCAAGGACCTCGGGACGGGCAAGGAGCAGAGGATCACGATCACGGC
>Ga0126304_10000296_pt1 | contig 18754 bp, 17 predicted proteins | sample Plot25_FD_92538 | JGI IMG/M metagenome (GOLD analysis project Ga0126304, IMG submission 92538) | Serpentine soil microbial communities from UC McLaughlin Reserve, CA, USA - Plot25 | ecosystem: Environmental > Terrestrial > Soil > Grasslands | place: USA: UC McLaughlin Reserve, Lake County... | reverse complement strand
CACGGATTAAGGTTGAATATAAAGTAAAGGGGAAGAATTGCCTCGAAAACTAAAAAACCATGTCTCTGTTTTTAGAGTTGAGACATGGTTTTTTTGGTACCGGACTACTTTGACTTGGGACGTATGACTCTTTCTTCGATCAATTCATAGTCATCATCGATTCTGATATCGAGTTTACCTGCGTGTTGCACCAGCAGTTTACAATTGCCGTTGATGCTAAGTTGCAGATTGTCGGCATTGATTGTACCAATCGTCTTGAATTTGATATCACCGTTCAATTCAAGTTCTGAAAGGCTTGGCGCGTAAATGACTACAACATCATTTTCAGATTTAGAAGATGTGTTGGCGCGGATACTGATTACTCCGTCTTCGAAACTTGTCTTGACGTTTTTCGTAAAGTTCTCGCTTCCGTCGATGAAGACGTTGGGTTCGTTGGGAGCTACCACCAATGTAACATTAATGTTGCCGTCGATTTTTAATGTTGAGACAGAAGATGGTTTTGCACTTACATAATTTCTTTGAGATGTGCCCTGAGCGTTTGACACTACAGCCATTGCTAGGAGAATAAATCCGAATAGAATCCTTTTCATAATAAATAAAGTTTACTGTTTGATTATTTTAATGCGGCAAAAATAGAGTGCAAGAGAAAGGTGGATTAGTACTGAAAAAGGTGAACTTTATCACCGATTTGCGGGAGTAAGAAGAAGAATCCGACGAGATAGAATGCGGTTTCTCTTGTGGAGAAGGATATGCGTGTACAACGGCTGCTCCGATAACAGCAAAGTGATAGATCTACAATCTCCTTGCAGCTCCTATTGCAGCACAGACGGAGAAACAGAGGCACGCAGAGAAATCGTAGGGGAAATTGTCGGGATTTCTTAGCTGCCCTCCGTGAATTGTGTGAACAGCAATCCAACCTTAATTTTTTGCAGTAAGCGGAATATTTTCCCGCAGTTCTGAAAAGCGTCGCTGAAACCTGGATAAGGTTTCTGATTCGGGATTCCAGAATGACCTTGATTTTTTATTTCCTAGTGTTACACGCTGTTTCAGGTTGTTACTTACGAAGTAATAGATGCCTCCCCATTTAATTTCATCATCGCCTGTATTTCTATAGTAGACAGTTTCATATTCTTCAGAGTATATCAGGTCACCTTTGTTCAAATAATAAATCTCTGTGTACTCTATTGAGTCAACAACATAGCGTATCTGAAAAACGATTACTTTTCCATCGGACAGCGTATAGTGCCAGGTTTCCTTAACACCGTCAAACTTCTTATCGATCTTATTCAGGTAAAACGTTCTCTGCGATTTATTTGACAGGCTGTCTATGTGCTGAACGATGTTGTCGATTCTCGCTAGTGTCTGGTAGTTGGATTGACTAAAAGCGGATAGATTGATGAATATAGCGATAATTGTCACGAACGCATGAAGCAAGCTGCTCACATGAAAAGATCTTCCGGAATTCGGACAAAATGTGCCTTCCACTCTCATTTCGTATGTTAATAGGTAGACGACAAATTTAGGAACTTTCCTCACGAATTAACACGAATTGGGAACACGAATTAACGCTAATTGCGGGACACGAATTGGCGCTAAGTTTCCTAAGGCTGAAGCCATTTCTCGGAGTCTGAAGCAATCACTTTTTACCGCAGGGACCATTACACGAGCTGCCAGATTTCGCGGCCATTAGGGCAATTCGTGTTCCCCAATTAGTCTTAATTCGTGTTCCAATTCGTGTTAATTCCTGTAAAAAAAATCCTGCAGACCTTGGTGTGCAGGATTGATATCTTTATATAGGAACGGGTTATGCTACTGTTATGTTAGTGTCCAAATATACATCTTGTGTTGCATGTAACAGCTCAATTCCTTCTTTAAAAGGCCTTTGAAAGGCTTTTCTTCCCATTATCAGCCCCATGCCACCGGCACGCTTGTTTACTACCGCCGTGTACACGGCTTCTTCCAGATCACTGGTTCCTTTGCTTTCGCCGCCGCTATTGATCAGCCCGATACGGCCGCTATAGCAATTGAGTACCTGGTACCGGCATAAGTCAATCGGATGATCTGTGGTCAGCTTATCATATACTAATTGCGACGTTTTACCGTGTTTCGTGGCGAGGTATCCTCCGTTGTTGGTGGGGATTTTTTGTTTAATGATGTCAGCCTGTAAGGTTACACCCAGGTGATTTGCCTGGCCGGTAAGATCTGCGGACGTATGATAATCGACCCCTTCAACTTTAAATGCGTTGTTGCGCGTATAACACCATAGGATGGTAGCCATTCCCAGTTCATGTGCATGTTCAAATGCTTCGGCAACTTCCTTCAACTGCCGCGTGCTTTCCGAAGAGCCCCAATAAATTGTTGCTCCTACTGCAACAGCACCCATATTCCATGCGCTTTTGATTGTGCCGAAAAGTGTTTGATCATAACGGTTTGGCATACTTAAAAATTCGTTGTGATTGATCTTCACAATGAAGGGAATTTTATGCGCATACTTACGACTGAGTATTCCCAACACGCCGTAGGTCGAGGCTACACCGTTACAATCACCTTCAAGGGCAAGCCGGATGATGTTTTCCGGATCAAAGTAGATTGGATTAGGAGAAAACGCTGAGCCGGCACTGTGTTCAATGCCCTGATCCACCGGAAAGATTGAACAATAGCCGGTCCCGCCTAACCGGCCATGATTCAATAAGGCTTGCAGGCTTTTTAGCGTTTGGTTATTTCTGTTTGAATTTATCCAGATATCATCGACATGGGTAGGAGAAGGTAATGTTAATGTAGACTGGTCAATTGTTTTACATTGATGTTTTAGTAGGTAATCAGCTTTGTCGCCGAGTAATTCGAGTGTAATGTTTGAGGGCATACATGCGTCTTTTTTGTTCAAAGAATTGGGCTCGCAAAGACACTAAGACGCCAGGAGAAACTTTTTCTTTGCGTCTTAGCATCTTTGCGACAAATCATCTGCTCAGCAAAGATATGCAGTACAAGAGTGCGACGCAACGGCAGCTGAGTAGGGGTATGAAGCTGGGCACACAAAAAAAAGCCCCGCACGAGGCGAGACTTTTCAATAACGTTGAGAATGTTTATGCGTTTCTGTTAATACAGTTCAAATCCTCGAATGCAACTTCGAGGCGCTTGCTGAAATTCTCTTCACCTTTTCTCAACCATACACGAGGGTCATAATACTTTTTATTCGGCTTATCTTTTCCTTCCGGATTACCGAGCTGGGCCTGCAAGTATCCTTCATTCTTTTTGTAGAACTGTTGAATACCCTCCCAAAAAGCCCATTGCAGGTCAGTATCAATATTCATTTTAATGGCACCATAACTGATCGCTTCGCGGATTTGATATTGCGGCGAGCCACTGCCGCCATGAAAGACAAAGTATACAGGCTTGGGTCCTGTTTTTAATTCTTTCTCAATATAAACCTGGCTGTTCTTCAGAATTTCTGGTCTCAGTTCTACATTACCCGGACTGTAAACGCCGTGCACATTGCCAAAGGCCGCTGCAACCGTAAACAATTTGCCAACCTTACCAAGTTCAGTAAACGAATAGGCCACATGCTGAGGTTGTGTATATAGTTTTTCGTTCTCGATGCCTCGGTTGTCAACGCCATCTTCTTCACCGCCAGTTACACCAAGCTCAATTTCAATAGCCATATCTAATGGCCGCATACGCTTGAAAAATTTGACACAGGTCTCGATGTTTTCTTCGATCGGCTCTTCTGAAAGATCGAGCATGTGAGAGCTGAACAAAGGTTGTTTTTTCTCTTTGAAATATTGTTCACCTGCGTCGAGCAAGCCGCTAATCCACGGCAACCATTTTTTTGCTGCATGATCTGTATGTAAGATGACGGGTACGCCGTAATATTTTGCCACATTGTGTATATGAAGAGCTCCAGATACACCACCGGATATATTCGCCTGCAGGTTTTCATTCGGCATTCCCTTTCCTGCCATAAACTGAGCACCTCCATTCGAAAATTGGATAATAACAGGCGAATTCACTTTAGCCGCAGTTTCAAGTGTTGCGTTGATCGTATTGCTGCCAATAGTATTTACAGCAGGTAATGCAAATTGATTGTCTTTAGCATCCTTATACAATGCCTCTAATTCTTCACCGAATAGAACACCGGGTTGGTATTTCTTCATGACTTATTGACTTTAGCTTGGTTTCTTAATAATCAAGTACAATGGTTGAGATCGATACTGTGGCGAGCGGCGCGAAGATACGGGCTAGTTTGTCTTTTTTGACAGTTGAAAAGGTATTTCGGGGAAATTTAGAAATTATTCAATCTCCAGAGTTTCCCAGGTTTTTCTGTATGAGCTTGAGATTTTTTTGAAGGGTTTGTTTGAGTTGGCGTTTAACAACCTGTCCCATTGAAGTGCATTTGTAAAATGAATTGTTGTGAAAATATTCCCCTAATTCATTTTTGAGTTGAGTTATCTTTTCCGGTGTTGAAATTGAATCCTTCGACATAATGTTTAATAATTGCATCAGGCGATGTCGCGTAGATGCCACCCGAAAAGCCATCAGCGTTCTTTCTTCAGTCTGGTATTGTTCGATGGAATCTTTATTCAGCGATTTCATGACGGTTTCAACAAGTGGAACATTCTCCTTGAAGAATTGTGGCAGGTAAAGATTTTTGCGCCCTTCATAAGATTGCTGATCGAAATCGATGGCCCTGATGCGGTATTGAACGTCTTCTATATCTGGCGTAATATCAACTACAAAATTATACGAACGCATATCACCGAGCAGTCGAACAAAGCATCGTTCATTGAATTTTACAAACTCCTTCGAAAACCGGATCCTGTTGGTTAAGGGTTGACTCAGGTAATCTGAAATGAACAAGTCGCCGGGAATTCCGGCTATATGTTCCTCAACAAGCGTGTTTTTGTTAGTCAGAAAAGTGATTCTGTTTGGAGACAGGATATGCTCGAGTTCAAGCCCATATATACGCGACGCATCTGCAATTTTGATATAATAATGGTCGTAATTATCATTGAATTTATTCACAATCCTAATACGGAATGGATGTGAATTGCCGAAACTGCAGTAATCTATCCTGGCGACGTCCAGGTGTTTTGTGAAGGTAAGGTCGCCCTCGGTTTTTAATACTGCGTACAATTTCACAAGGCCATCGCGAATAAATTCCCAGTCCCTCATGTCATACCCGACTGTTTCCCAAAGGGTATCTTTTCCTGCTTTGTCTTTCAGAGGTACAGAATAAGTGTAATTCAATAAATTATTGTAAGACACCATCATTTTCACCTCTCTCCCATGGTGTTTCAGATAAGCGCGAAGAGAGTCACTCACCGGAAACATCGGTTTTTTCCGGGAAGGTTTATCCAATTCGTTTTTTTCGAGCGCATTTTGGTTTTCGGTGAAAAGCATGGAGGGTCTGTAGTTTGTAGTTTGTCGTTTGTTCTCTCTTCTCTCGTCATTGTTCACTGTTCACTGGTCATTGTTCGCTGTTCATTGTTCATTGTTCATTGTTCATTGTTCATTGTTCATTGTTCATTGTTCATTGTTCATTTGTGGTAAAATGCAAATTAGCAATTGCGTTCTGGATGAAGTTGTTCGGATATAAAAATATTTCAGGTTACAATAATGGGCTTTCGTTCAAACAGATCCAACCACCACAAACCAAAAACGTTAAACAATAAACCACCCACCACAAACCTCAAACAACAAACGTTTTCCTGAAATATTCCGCGGCACGTATCAACCTGCTTCCATACCAGCTGAACATTTCACCATCGACTAACATAATGTTCGTTTCTGGCAAATATGTCTGTAATTCTTCAATGTGGTTTTGGGCAAAAGGATAGGGCTCGCTTGAGAGCAATAGCAATTCGCAATTTAATTTTTCCAAATCGGTTATTTGAATCTCGGGATATCGGGTTAGATGGCGGTAGATATTTTTTAATCCGGAAGCTTCCAGCATTGCGTGAATGAACGTATCCCCGCCAACCGTCAGGTACGGATCTTTCCAGATAAGATACGCGGTATTTGGTTGCTCCTTCGTGTTTCGATTTTTAACCGTTCGCAATTCCGCGGCAATTTGCAACTGATTGAAATCTTCCTTGATCTGCGAGACCATCACAGCCGCCTTATGTGCTTTATTTGTTAACTCGCCTATCGCGCGGATCATTTGAAGGGCTGTTTCCAGATCATTCACATCGCTGATCCATACAGGATATTTTTTTGCGAGGGCTTCAATTTGCTCCCTGGTATTTTCTTCCTTATTGGCAATAATCAGATCAGGTGTGAGAGCATCGATCGTGTCCATCTTCAATGTTTTAGTTCCACCCACCCTTGTTTTGATAAGAAACCAGTGATGGGGATGAACACAGAATTTCGTAATGCCGATTACTTCGTCATCAAGCCCTAAATCAAACAATAATTCGGTTTGTGATGGCACAGCAGAGATAATTCGTTGGGGGTATGAAGGTAAATGAATCGTTCTTTCGAGCTGATCGGTGAAAGACAGCATTAGTGGCTTTTCTGCAAGATAGAACAGTAATAAAAAATGGAAGAAAAAGAAGACGGTCCACCGCTGCGCCTCCTGCTAACTCATAAGATTTAGCAGGAGGATTTTGGATTGTTGCAGACGGCTCTACATAAGATTTGGAAGGAACTGGTTTTTCGGATCTGGACGATGGTTTTTGAAAAGGATACGGTCAATGGTTTCTTTCGGAATCGGATCAAATAGTTTTCACAGAGAATTGGATAAAACGGGCTACAAAACGAAAAGATGAAGTTGACTGATACTGGATGTTTTTGGATTTTCTAAGGATTTTGAACGTCGGTTTTTCGGATATCGGACAGATTGATTAGCTATCAATCAACTTCTGAAACAAATGTATAAGCCAAACGACTGCATAACAAGCGAAGAAACGCTTCATTTCACCCATTCAGTATTTACTAGAAATCAGTATACTTACAAACTCTTATCACTCGTAAACCTGCGAGTTACGCCTCGTAGAAGTACGAATTTAATTGTCGGTATTATTGCTTAATCAAAATCACTAGCGGGCGCGACTTTCTGTCCTTCTTGCTATTTTCTTCGTGAACCCGCCACCAGTCAAGGGGTCCACGACGAACACGACGGGAAAGCAAGAAGGATATGAAGAACTTCAAAATCTGCAATTCAGTATTTGTAGGAAATGTCTTAATTAGCTGCCCAGGGCTTGTATCACGTCGTATTTGGTTACGATATGAAGATTGCCTGCTTCATCCTTGCTTAGCACTGCGCCATTCTCTTTGTTAATCAGTGTTCTTAATCTTTCTACAGGCGTATCAAAATCCACTACGGGAAAGGAATGTTCCATTACGCTTTCAACAGACTCATTTTTGATGTCGGGATTTGAAAATACTTTCTGAAACAGACCCGTCTCACTGATTGAGCCTATCGGCCCGTTTCCATTTACGACTGGAATATGTTCGATGTCGTATTTTTTCATTAGTTCCACTGCATCTGCAACGGTATGTTTCGGCTCGATAGTAACCAGCTTGTGTTTTGAACTTCTTGCATTTACAAGATCTTTAAAAGTTTTTACATCGAGATAACCTCTTTCCATCATCCACTGATCGTTATAGATTTTAGCAACGTAACGACTGCCATGATCGTGAAGGATTACTACCACCATATCGTCTTTTTTCAATTTCTTCTTCATTTGGATCAATCCCTGTAGGGCAGTGCCTGCGCTATAACCGCAGAATATTCCTTCATCCTTGGCGAGTCGACGTGTCATAACTGCTGCGTCTTTGTCCGTTACCTGCTCAAAGGCATCGATGTATTGCATTTCATAATTCAGCGGCACAAAATCCTCTCCGATTCCTTCTGTAACATATGGATGCACTTCGTTCATGTCTACTTCTCCCGTGCGAAAATATTTTGTGAGTAATGAACCGTAAGGATCCATCGCCCAAACCTGAATATTTGGATTTTTTTCCTTCAGAAATTTTCCCGCGCCTGTTATGGTGCCACCAGTTCCGGTGGCAACAACAAGATGAGTAACTTTTCCCTCTGTCTGATTCCATATTTCCGGTCCGGTAGTTTCATAGTGTGCCTGGCGGTTCGCCAGGTTATCATACTGGTTCATATGAAATGAATTCGGAATCTCTTTTGCCAGTCTTTTTGCGACTGAATAATAACTATGCGGATCATCAGGTTCAACATTCGTAGGACAAACAATGACTTCAGCTCCCAGGGCTTTCAGAATGTCCATTTTTTCCTTTGACTGCTTATCGGTAGTCACAAAAATGCATTTGTATTTCTTCACAATAGCGGCCAAAGCAAGTCCCATGCCCGTGTTTCCGGATGTGCCTTCTATGATGGTGCCTCCAGGTTTCAATTTCCCTTCCTGCTCAGCGACTTCAACCATCTTCAAAGCCATACGGTCTTTCGCCGAATTGCCCGGGTTGAAATATTCAACTTTTGCAAGAACGGTGCAAGGAAGGTCTTTCGTGATCTTATTTAATCTTATGAGAGGAGTATTACCGATTGTTTCGAGAATGTTGTTCTTGATATCCATATGAGAATTTTATCGCGGCAAAGGTACAATTTTCAAATGGTCAATGGTCAGTGGTCAGTGGCTAAATCCGAATAGGAGTTAAGTACATAGACTTGAATGTTAATATTTTGAAATTTGATCTTTAGTACTCAACACTTAGTTTTGCTGGCCTTAACAAAAGCAGAGACCGTACCTACTTTTCATTGTTCACTTTCATTGTTCACTGTTCATTGTTCACTATTCATTGTTCATTGTTCACTATTATTTCTAATAACAGACCTTTGCAGACATGGAATCGAAGTATATAAAAAGAGTTGCCGACAAATTAAACCTCGCGTTAAAGCAGATTAATAATGTTCAGCAATTGCATGCGGAAGGAGCTACTATTCCTTTCATGGCCCGGTATCGCAAGGAGGCTACGGGTAATCTTGATGAAGTAGTGATCGGCAACGTGATTGAACAGATTAAATATTTTGATGAGCTTGAAAAGCGAAAAGAAACAGTCATCAAAACGATTGAGGGTCTTGGTAAACTTACACCCGACCTGAAAAGCAGAATTGAGGAAAGCTTCGATGCAACGGAACTGGAAGATATTTATCTACCCTACAAACCGAAGCGAAAAACAAGAGCAACGACGGCAACTGAAAAAGGGCTGGAGCCGCTTGCAAAAATTATTTTTGAGCAGGATAGATCAAACCCGGGAGAGAAAGCGATAGCCTTTACCAACGGCAGCGTTAAAGATGTAAAGGAGGCGTTGCAGGGAGCACGGGATATTATCGCGGAATGGATCTCAGAAAATGAGCAGGCCCGGAATAAAGTGCGACAATTGTTTACAGAGAGTGCTCGATTATCATCGAAAATATTAAGCAGCAAAAAGGACGCAGAAGAAGCTCAGAAGTACAGGGATTATTTTGATTTTAGCGAGTCGCTGTCAGCGAGTCCTTCGCATCGCATATTAGCCATCAGACGTGGGGAAAAAGAAGGATGGTTGACAATGGATATTTCTGTAGAAAAGGAATCTGCCGTCGAAGATCTTAAAACAATATTTATCAAAAACGGTTCGCAGTCAGCAAACCATGTGTCAATTGCTATTGAAGACAGCTTCGAACGATTGTTGAAGCCTTCCATCGAAAATGAGTTTCGATTACTAAGTAAAAGCAAAGCTGATGAGGAAGCTATAAGAGTGTTTGCAGAAAACTTGCGACAGTTACTATTGGCTTCTCCCCTGGGAGCTAAAAGGGTCTTGGCACTTGATCCCGGTTTCAGAACGGGTTGTAAAGTGATTTGCCTTGATGAGCAAGGTAACTTCCTGCATAACTCAACCATCTATCCTCATCCTCCACAGCATGAAAAGGATAAAAGCGTTAAGGAATTAAAATCATTGGTTAACCGGTTCGATATCGAAGCGATCGCCATCGGCAACGGCACGGCAGGCCGCGAATCCGAACAGTTGATAAGGGAGATTGACTTTGGCAAACAAATTAGCATCTTTATGGTGAATGAAAGCGGCGCTTCTATCTATAGCGCCTCGGAGGTTGCGCGTGAAGAATTTCCCGATGAGGATGTAACAGTTCGCGGAGCAATTAGTATTGGAAGAAGGTTATTGGATCCGTTAAGTGAATTGGTTAAGATCGATGCTAAATCGATCGGAGTAGGTCAATACCAGCATGATGTTAGTCAAATCAAATTGAGAGAAGAGTTAGACAAGGTTGTGGAAAGTTGCGTGAACCATGTGGGTGTTGATCTGAACACCGCCAGTAAGCACTTACTGATGTACGTTTCAGGATTGAGTGCAACACTTGCTAAAAATATTGTTGAGTACCGTGCGAAGAATGGAGTTTTCAAAATGCGGGATGAATTGAGAAAAGTAAATTTGATGGGGCCCAAAAGCTTTGAACAGTGTGCCGGTTTTTTGAGGATCCGAAACGCTGTCAATCCGCTCGACAATAGTGCAGTTCACCCTGAAAGTTATTTTGTCGTGCAGTCGATGGCAAAAGATTTACAATGTTCCGTGAATGAATTGATCCAGCAACCGGAATTGAAAAAGAAGATTGATAAAAAGAAATATGTTTCTGAAAAAGCAGGAGAATTTACCATTGATGATATTCTTAAAGAATTGGAAAAGCCTGGTCGTGATCCAAGAAGCCAGATCGAGGAATTCCGGTTCGATGAAACTATTAAAAGCATTGAGGATGTGAAGTCTGGCATGACAGTGCCGGGAATAATTACCAACATCACCAATTTCGGAGTGTTTGTCGATATTGGTGTGAAGCAGGATGGACTGGTACATATTTCCCAACTGAGCAACACGTTCGTGTCAGATCCAAACCAGGTCGTGAAGCTTCAACAGAAAGTGGTCGTAACGGTGACGCAGGTCGATATATCCCGAAAACGGATTTCTCTTACCATGAAAGGACAGGGTACAGCGGAGCAAAAGGAAAGAAACAAAAAAGTTGATTCCAGCAATTCCGCAACTAAAAAAGGATCAGCGCGTGTTCAAACGAAAAAAGCGGAACCTGAAAATGCATTCCAGGCAAAGCTTATCGAATTGAAAAAGAAATTTAAAGAATAACGATAGATTGAATGGCTAAAGTCAGCTGAACAAAAAGCCCTTCCGAAAAATCGGAAGGGCATACCGGACCTGATGATAATCATCATCAAGCTTCTTTAGCTGCGGTGACTGGTTAGAATCTCTTAGTACATCTTGTGTCTTCGCGTCTTTGTAGCCTTTTGACTGCCCAGTGAAGAGGCAACAAGACACAAAGGCTCGAAAGGCACAAAATAAAGGGACGTTGTAAGACTACTCATTCACGCAGTCAGCCATATTCTTTTATAATTGTGTTTTGTTCTCTAATTCTTTTTTCTTCTTGCCGAGATACATATCGAGTAGCATCAGTCCCAACACAATATTCACCATCATGAAAATATTCATGTAAGTATTGTTGAAGAATTTGCTCCAATCAACCTTGTTGAAATCGATTGGTATCATCGTGCTGGAAGATGAATCTGACCAGTTCACCTGCGCGAATCCTGAAACAAAAAAGCCGATAACCATCACGATAAAGAAAGCACCGATTCCGCGAACTATATTTTTATTAATGTATGATTTTGTAGCCGGTGCGATCTGGTATTTGGCAATTTCTTCCATTACATTCTGACGAAATCTCAAAGACGGTTCGTCGAGCTCGAGACTTGTCTGCATCAGCTGGTGAACATCAAGAAGCTCTTTGTATTTAGTCTTCCATTCAAGGTTGCTCCCTATTAATTGGTCTATGAAAGATTTCTCCTCTTCACCAGCCATGCCATCGATATAATCCCAAAGGCGATCTTCCATATGTTGTTGTGTATCCATAACTTTCTGTTTTTGGAATTAGTGGTTAATTACATTACCGCCAACTGGCATCCGCAACTTCTTGCGGAAACTTTTTCTCCATCTTTTCTTTTAGACGCTGCCTGGCACGATGCAGTTTTACTTTGACTGTGTTCGGTTCCATTCCCATGATTACACCTATTTCTTCCAACGATTGCTCTCCCTTATAAAACAGGGTTATAATCTTTGCATCATCAGGTAAGAGCAGCTTGATCGCTTCATTTACCATGGCCACCTTCGATTTTTGTTCTATCTGGTTCGCGGTAAATCCTGAATTCTGGTTGTCAGCCTGTTCAAATACCTTTTCATCATCCAGCGAGCGTGTTTCCAGCTTTTTCTTTCTCAAAAATGTGATACAACTGGTCGTAACAATCGTGTACAGCCAGGTACTGAACTTTGAAGCGCCACGAAAATCAGCCAATGACCGGTAGGCCTTAACAAATATGTCCTGGGCGATTTCCTCGGCATCCTCCCGGTTATCGGTATAGCGCAATGTGATCGTGAACACGAAATTTTGGTATCGGTTCACCAACTCGGCAAAAGCCTGTTGCTCACCACGCAGTACCCTGCTAATGATTTCACTATCAGTCGATCCGGTATCCATTCCAATACATAAGACTACAATCAGGGAGAATAGGTTACAAGGTAATTTGATAATTTGAAAATTTGAAGATTTTCAAATTATCCTGTAACCTGCGTTAAAAGGGTGTAGTCTTAGGTTTTGTACATGACGCTGAAAAAAAGTTCTTCAAAGCTGTAACCCGGGACGGACTTCGGTAGTCTGATACAAAAAACAAGGAAACTACACTTTAAAACAATAAAAAATTAATTATGCAAGGCGCAGAAGTTTTAATACCACTTACAATCTTCGGAGGTGGTTTCGCTATGATTTTTGGAATTGCTTATCTCAAAACCCGGGAAAACCTGGCAATGGTTGAAAAGGGAATGAATCCGAAGGAACAGGTCCATCGGCCGGCTCCTTATAAAAATCTGAAATGGGGACTTCTCTTACTGGGTGCAGGCATCGGGCTACTAACGGCTTACTTTTTAGATGTATATGCATTGCCGAAAAGACCTCATCACGATGATGATACAGTAGCTTTTGTTTACTTCGCGTTACTGGCTATAGGCGGAGGATTGGGATTGATCGCCTCATACAAAGTTGAAAAAAAGGAATTGCTGGATAGGTATACGCAGACATCGATATAAAGCTCGATATTAGATTAATGCCATCGGTTTAGAGGCCGGTGGCATTTTGCTTTTTCACAAACCGCATTATGAACCACATTATTTTGCCTTGGACGCGCCGTACTCTGGATCATTTCAGAGATTCAAGTGCTTTTTGCACCGTTTTATCTGCGATATTGTTGACCTGGTAAAATCCATCCATTCGCCAGATCTGTCTTGCCAACCATGTCTTGATCCGGCGTTGCAGCTCAAGCTGGTCGCGAACAGGGATTGAAGTTGCATTAAATTCTATTGAATCTTTTGTCGCGTAGTCATTAAGGCTCTTCAAAGCTGTTTCTGTTTGTGTAAATCTCTTCGCGAAATCAGCAGGAGATTTAAACTGATCGAAGAAAGACCTGTTCGAGATATAGTAGCTATATATAAACTTCCCGAAGGTATTATTCCTGAAAAGACTGGTCATATCAGAGACAAAGCCTGCGGTGTCATAAGGAACAAATATGTCGGGCGTGATTCCCCCGCCGCCGTATACCATTCTGCCTCCCTTCGTTTTAAAGGAATCTCCTCTCGCTACTTTTACGGTATCAGGATGAACAACCTCTCCGCTGTGAAAGCGTTCGAGGACCTCATCATAGTAAGCGTCCCTTCCATTAGTATAAGGCTTTTGAATACTTCTGCCGGTTGGGGTATAATAACGGGCAACTGTAAGCCTAAGTGCCGCTCCATTACTTAGTTGATATTGTTCCTGAACCAGACCTTTTCCGAAAGTCCTCCTGCCAATAATAGCAGCCCGGTCCCAGTCCTGTAATGCGCCTGCCACCACTTCACTTGCAGAAGCAGAACCTTCATCAACAAGTATCGCCAACCGACCTTTTTCAAATAAGCCGGGTCGCTTGCAACGGTACTCGTACTTATCCTGCTTATCGCCTTTTGTGTAAACGATCATCTTGTCGTCGTCTAAAAATTCATCCGAAATGTCAACGGCTTCGCTGAGAATTCCGCCGCCATTATCACGGAGGTCAAAAATAAGGTTCTTCATACCCTGCGCCTGTAACCGCTCCATGGCCTGCATAAATTCTTCATAGCTGGTGCTAGAAAATTTATTAAGATGAATAAACCCTGTTTCGGTATTCATCATATGTGCTGCGTCAATTGAATACAACGGAATAGTGCCCCGGGTTATGGTAGCCTTTTTCTGTTCATTTCCCCTTATGAATAAAACTTGTACCTTGCTTCCTCCTTCACCACGTAGTAATTTTTTTATTCTGTCCGAACTGATAGAAGTTCCGGCAACCGCAGAATCGTCCACCTTTAAAAATTTGTCTCCCACTTTCAACCCTGCTTTATCGCTTGGACCTTCGGGTAATACAGTCACCACATTCACTGTATCATTGATTATATGGAACTCTACGCCTATGCCTTCGAAGTTTCCCTGGAGATCCTCATTTATTTCAGAGAGATGGGTAGCAGGAATAAAAACGGAATGTGGATCGAGATGAGCAAGCATCGCCTGGATAGCATCTTCAGTCAGTGTATCGGTATTTACAGGATCAACATATTTTGACCGGACCAAATCCATGACCTCTTGTAAAGAAGAGCGTTTAGTTGTTTGAAAGAAACTTTGGGAAGCGGGAACATTCTCCCGTAGTTTGAATCCAATCCGCATACCCGCGATCATCATAATTGCCAACAACAATGGTAACCAAACCTGTATTTTTCTCATCGGGAAACATAAAATTTTTACGATCCATCAAAATTAGCGGCTAAGTTCTTAATTAATTCTCAATTGCGAACTTTACCTTCGAGCCCGATTACAAAGGCTCTTAATTCGGTTTCTAAAATTCATTATACTCTCATGGCTATATTAATTGCAGATAGTGGATCTACAAAATGTGAGTGGTGTTTATTGAATGGAAACAAGAAAGAGATCGTAGTTACACAGGGTCTAAGTCCCTACTTTTTGAATGCATCACAGATTGAAACGATTCTACGTAACGAGCTTTTGCCTTCGGTAAAAAACACCGCTGTAGAAGCAGTTTACTTTTATGGAACGGGCTGTCTGAACCCCGCAAATGCGAAGCTTGTTCAAAAAGCGATTAAGGCCGTCTTTCCAGATGCACAGAGATACGTGACGCACGACCTTATGGCCGCTGCCAAAGCATTGTGTGGAGATGAAAAAGGGATCGCGTGCATACTTGGTACGGGCAGCAATTCGTGCTATTATAATGGGAAGAAGATTGTAAAGAATAGCCCCGGAATCGGTTACGTATTGGGAGACGAGGGTAGCGGCGCTTATCTGGGCAAGAAAGTGATCCAGTATTATTTGTATCAGACATTCGACGAAGATCTTCGATACAAATTTGATGAAACCTATAAAACGAATTCAGTAGAAATATTAGAAAACGTATATAAAAAGCCGTTGCCAAACCGTTATCTGGCTTCATTTACTTTATTTTTATCGCAGAACCGGGGACACTACATGATAGAGAATATTATCGAAGATGGCCTGAATGATTTTTTTTACTACCATCTTTGTAAATATGGTGAAAGCTGGAAAATGCCGATTCATTTCGTCGGAGGTGTCTCATATGCGTTCAAAGACGTTCTGCAAGAATTGTGTGGCAGTTACCAATTTACAGTTGGAAAAATCATCAGGAATCCATTGGAAGGATTGATAGACTATCATAAAAGATAAAACATGTTATCTACCGCTGGAGTGCGAATATAAATTAAAAATATGGCCGACTTTATTAAGGTTACGGAACAGCAAAGTCATTACCGGTATCTTGATGCAATGAGCGTAACAGAGATCCTTACCAATTTAAACAAGGAAGACAAAACAGTTCCCTTTGCTGTAGAAAAAGCAATTCCTCAAATAGAGAAACTGGTCAATGTTATCGCCGACAAAATGTTGGCCGGTGGCCGTCTGTTTTACTTAGGTGCCGGCACAAGCGGGCGATTAGGTATCCTCGATGCAAGCGAAATTCCTCCAACCTACGGAATGCCATATGGAGTTGTTATCGGACTTATTGCAGGAGGAGAGGAAGCGATTCAAAAGGCTGTTGAAATGGCCGAAGACAATGAAGAGCAAGGTTGGGCAGATCTTAATAAACATTTTGTAAATGGTAAGGACGTTGTTATTGGTATTGCTTCAAGTGGAACGACACCCTATGTAATCGGGGCTTTACGCGAATGCAGGAGCCGGGGAATTATTACGGGATGCATTGTATGTAATCCAGGTAGCCCGTTGGCTATGCATTCCGATTATCCAATTGAGGTGATCGTAGGTCCTGAATTCGTTACGGGCAGCACACGTATGAAAAGTGGAACGGCGCAAAAGCTAGTACTGAATATGATTTCAACTTCCGTGATGATATTGATCGGACGCGTGGAGGACAATACAATGGTCAACATGCAGCTTACAAATAATAAGCTGGTCGACCGCGGTACAAAAATGGTGATGGACAAAACTGGTATTTCAGAATATGAAGAGGCTAAAAGACTTCTTCTAACACATGGTAGTGTAAAAAAAGCGATCGAATCAATAAAGCCCGAACATCAATAACGGAAAGCGTTCGACTCGGATTAAAATGCTCTGTTCGTTAACAATATTATTGTTTATTTTTCTTCAGCGAGACTCTACACTACACAATAAAAAATATTTGGAAAGCGCAAGTCCAAGGCTGTAAATTGCTACAACATTCATGATGGAAGACGCATTTAATAATTTATAAATACCGGTCTTCTTTATTCAGAAGTTCGGAATGAGGTGGTGGCACTATGCATGATATAGAACCATTTTACAATTGGCGACACATTTATGTGAGTGAAGAAGATGAACGTTCACCTTTCTACGGAAGAGTTTATTCAGAATTTGAATTTTCACAGACCATTTACAACTACTATATCCATCCCCAATGGGATGAATTCGACTCGCGTACCTTATACATGAAAGTGTTGATTGCTGACTATGATGAACACTATGCAGTTATTGAATTAATTGGAGAATGGAACGACGCCATTGAAAATGACATCATGAATCTCAAACGGGAAGTGGTTGACAAATTTTTTGCCGAAGGCATCACCAAATTTATCCTGATAGGAGAGAACGTGTTAAACTTTCACAGTGGAGATAAGGACTACTACCAGGAATGGTTTGAAGAAGTTACGGATGAAAACGGGTGGATTGTATGTCTCAATATGCCGGAACAAACCCAATATGACTTTAGGCGAGCCCGCCTTAACCGCTATATTGAACTGATGAACCTTAGTAACTGGCGCACATACAGGCCATTCCACCTTTTTAAGAAAATTGACGGTGAGATTTTAAAACGGCTGGAGTAGGCTACCAGCCTAAGTTTCATGCCACACACTCTATTTTGGATAGCGTAAAACATCCTAAATATTATTTTGTGTTCCGGTTTTAGTTCCTATTTTTGAAGCTCATGATCAGGACAAAAGCATACCGTTATTTTTACTTTTATTTTTATTTCTACTTTACCAGTAGGCCGGGATTGCTTTTGTTAACCAGTAACTAAACAAAGAGATTAACATAAGAGTCCCGGCTAAAAGCCGGGATTTTTTTTGGTACTGCCGCCTCAGCTCCTCCGGTGAAGTGGCATCAAGAAGACGAACATGAAATCAGAACTTGTCAACGGTCTTTCAAATTCTTCACCAACTCGCATCGGTGAGATCGGCGCGGTCTCTATTCAAGGATATGAGGGTAGTTTTCACCAGGTGGCTGCGCAGCAATTCTTCGGCAAAAACATCGCCGTCATTCCCTGTGCTACTTTCCGCGAAGTTGTAAAGATTGCTTCCAGTAAAAAGGACAGTGATGGCGGTGTGATGGCCATTGAAAATTCAATTGCGGGAAGTATTCTTCCGAACTATAACCTTTTGCAGAAAAGTAATTTGCAGATAGTAGGGGAGGTTTTTCTCCACATCAAGCAAAACCTGTTGGTGAATCCCGGGGTAAAATTGCAGGATATAAAAGAAGTGCATTCACATCCTATGGCAATTCAGCAATGCCTCGAATTCCTTGATAAATATGAATGGAAGCTTGTTGAAACCGAGGACACGGCGCTTAGTGCAAAGTTATTGCACCAACATCGTAACAGGCATGCAGCTGCTATCGCCAGCAAACTCGCGGCTGAACTTTTTCAATTGGATGTAATCGCTCCAAACATTCATACATTAAAAAATAACTACACAAGGTTTTTAATATTGAAACGTGACAGCGACGCTGTAACTGTCGAGGACGCGAATAAAGCTTCGGTCAATTTTCACACTGATCATTCAAGAGGCAGCCTTGCGAAAGTTCTGACAAGGATCGCCGAAGGCGGAATAAATCTGAGCAAGTTGCAGAGTTTTCCGATACCTGGAAGTGATTGGAAATATAGCTTTCACGCTGACATGGAGTTCGATTCTCTGGATCAATTCAGGGAAGTAATAAAAGCGATCAAACCCATGACAGCTGAATTGAAAATTTATGGGGTTTATAGGAAAGGAAGGATTGCTGAAAAGACCTAGTCTGGTTTAAGGTTTAAAGTTTAATGTTTAAGGTTCTTAATATCATCATCCGATACATATTCGAACAGTCTATATTGATATTTTCAACTTTCAACATTAAACCTGGAACCTAACTTTTAAACTACCCAACAAAATCATTACTGAATAT
>Ga0126304_10000295_pt1 | contig 18777 bp, 18 predicted proteins | sample Plot25_FD_92538 | JGI IMG/M metagenome (GOLD analysis project Ga0126304, IMG submission 92538) | Serpentine soil microbial communities from UC McLaughlin Reserve, CA, USA - Plot25 | ecosystem: Environmental > Terrestrial > Soil > Grasslands | place: USA: UC McLaughlin Reserve, Lake County... | reverse complement strand
GGTGACGCGGCGGGGTAAGTAGCGTGAAGCTCAAGGTCCTCGTGGCGGCCGTCCTTGTCATCGTCATGGCAAGTGTGGCCGCCGCGCAGTTTGGCCGGTTCCAGGGCTTCGGCGGCTTTCGCCGCTATCCACCGCGCTATCCCAAGGCCGACAGCTTCGGCCACGGCTTCAACTTCTGCCGCGCCATCTACCAGAGCACGCGCGCCGAAGCCGGGGGGCAGGGCTGGGGCACTGATTATCCTGACGCCGATCTGAATTTCTCGGTACGTCTCGCCGAGTTGACGCGCACGCGCGTGAGCATGCAGAACGACGGACGGCCCGACTATCTTACAGTGCGCCTCACCGATGATTCGTTGTTCCAGTGCCCATACATCCACATGGAGGATGTCGGCACGGTGACGTTCACCGAGCGCGAGGTCGAGGCGTTGCGCGAGTACTTCCTCAAGGGCGGCTTCATGTGGGTGGATGACTTCTGGGGGTCGTACGCCTGGGAGCAGTGGGTCTCGGAGATCTCGCGCGTGCTGCCGCCGTCGGAGTATCCGATCAGGGACATCACGCCCGACCATCCCTTGATGAAAATGCAATACGAGATCAAGGAGTTCCCGCAGATCCCGTCGATTCAGGCGTGGCGCGGCAATCCGAGCGAGACGTCAGAACGCGGCTCCGACAGCGCCGAGCCCCACCTGCGCGCGATCTCCGATCATCACGGCAACATCATGGTGCTGATGACGCACAACACTGACATATCGGATGCCTGGGAGCGCGAGGGTGAGGACCCGCGATATTTCTATCTCTTCTCACCCAAGGGATACGCGGTCGGCATCAACGCCATCATGTACGCGATGACGCACTGAGACGAAGCCGGCGGCCGACAAGAACATCAGCTCGATCATCGACTACATCACCAACATACGCGTGCGGCTCGACGGAACGAACGTGCTCGACCTCGACGATCCGGAGCTGTTCGTGAACCCGATTGATCGGGCTCGCCAATCACAACAGCGACATCGCCGAGTATTGGGAGTGGGCCGCCGAGGGCCTTTACAACCCCGATCCCACCAGCAACGCCTATCGCCGTGGCGTGAACTACTACGTTTACGCCCTTACGCACTGAGTCGTTCGCGTTTAGGGTAGGTTTTCACGAGAGATCCTCTGTGTCTCGGTGCCTCGGTGGGTCGTGGGCATGCGGGTCAGTGAACCATGTTCATCGTTCAACCGGCGAACCCGCCAACCAAGAGGAGTGAACGAGTAAGATCCCAAGGTGCCCTTCACCTCGCTCGCCCTCCATGCCGATCTGCTCAAAGGAATTCGTGAGCTCGGCTTCGTTCGCCCCACGCCGATTCAGGCCGACGCGATTCCGGCCGCGATGTCCGGCCGCGACGTGCTCGCCTGCGCGCAGACCGGCAGCGGCAAGACTGCCGCGTTCCTGCTGCCCATCCTGCACCGGCTGATCGGCAAGCCTCGCCGTACGACGCGGGCGCTCGTGCTGACGCCGACGCGCGAGCTCGCCGCGCAGATCCTAGAGGACTTCAATGCGCTTTCGGTGCACACGCCGCTGACGGGCGCGGCGGTGTACGGCGGTGTGAGCATGGGTCCACAGGAGCACGCATTTCGCAGCGGTGTGGACGTGATTGTCGCGACGCCGGGCCGCCTCCTCGATCACTTCAAGTCAGCGTATGCGAAGCTCGATGGCGTCGAATACCTGGTCCTGGACGAGGCCGATCGCATGCTCGACATGGGATTCCTACCCGACATCCGCCGCGTGCTCAAGCACATTCCCGCGCGCCGTCAGACATTGTTTTTCAGCGCGACGATGCCGCCGCCGATCGGGGCGCTGGCGTCCGATATGCTGAAACATCCGGTGACGATCAGCCTGCAGCGAATGGCCGCGCCCGCCGGCATCACCCAGGCGGTCTATCCGGTTCCGCAGGACCTCAAGGCCAACCTCTTCGTCGAGTTACTCCAGCGCGGGCTGGTGCGCGAAGCGCTCGTCTTCACCCGGACCAAGCACCGCGCAAATCGACTGGCCGATCACCTGCTGCACCATCGCGTCACCGCTGCGCGCATTCACGGCAACCGCTCACAGCCGCAACGGATGGAAGCGCTCCGCGGGTTCAAGAGCGGCAAGTATCGTGTCCTCGTCGCCACCGACATCGCCGCGCGTGGCATCGACGTCGAGGCGCTGAGTCACGTCGTGAACTTCGACGTGCCGGCTGCACCAGAGGACTACATCCACCGCGTCGGCCGCACCGGCCGCGCCGAGTTGACCGGCGACGCGTTCACGTTCGTCGCTCCCGAAGAAGAAGGCGATCTCCGCGGGATCGAACGGGCGATCGGACGGACCCTGCCTCGGATCACGCTTCCCGACTTCGACTACAAGGCCAAGCCCCACGTCAGGCTCGAGATTCCGATCGCGCAGCGCATCGCGGCGATCCGCGCGCAGAAGGCGGAAGAGCGGTCGCGCGCGAACGTCAACGCCGCGCGACGGGCCTCGGCCCACCGGCCCGGGGGACACGCCGGTGGGGACAAGCCGGAAGGGCCCATTCGGGGCGAGCCGCAGGCGCGGCCGTGGAGCAGCAGGAAGGGCCACGGGCCGAAGCCGTCGTCGAATCGTCGGCGCCCTTCCCGCCGTCGTCCCTGAGGAGTCGGCGTGGTTCGCACAGTGCTGTTGCTGACGGCGTCGAACGTCTTCATGACGTTCGCGTGGTATGCGCATCTTCGCAACCTGTCCGATCGGCCGTGGTACATCGCGGCGGTCGTCAGCTGGGGCATCGCGCTGTTCGAGTACCTCCTGCAGGTGCCGGCCAACCGAATCGGCTTCGGGACGCTGTCGCTCGCGCAGCTGAAGATCATCCAGGAGGTGATTACACTCGGCGTGTTCGTGCCGTTCGCGCTCCTCTACATGCGGCAACCGGTGAACTGGAATTTCGTGTGGGCTGGCTGTTGCCTGCTCGGCGCCGTCTACTTCATGTTCAGGTAATGCACGCGGAACTTCTGGCGATCGAACAGGAATTCGAATCGGCGCTGGTCCGTCTCCACGAACTGCGCGCCAAGGTGCCCCCCGAAGTATGGAAGCGCCGTCCTGCGCCGGAGCGCTGGTCGCCCGGCGAGTGCGTGGCGCATCTTAATCTCTCGTCGGCGTCGATGGTTCCACTGGTCCGGGCCGGCATTGACCAGGCGCGCCGAAGTGGGCGGTCAGCGCCGGCACGGTATCGCCGCGATTTCGTTGGTTGGCTGCTGTGGAAGGGACTGGGGCCGGGCAAAGGATTCAAAACCAAGACGATTCCGGCGTGGGTTCCATCGGGCGACCGTCATCCTGGCGAGCTCGTCTCCGAGTTCGAACGGTGGCAGACGCAGCAGATCGCGCTCGTCCGCGATGCAGACGGCCTGCCGATCGACGCTGTCAAGATCGCGTCGCCGGTAGACGCGCGCGCCCGTTACAACGTCTTTGCCGCGCTATCGATCCTCGCACGCCACCAGCATCGCCATCTGTGGCAAGCCGAGCAGGCTGCGCGTGCTCGGACGTGATGACTGCGCCCCTGCTCGCGTTCTAGGGTTCGTACGGGTAATCCCGGATCATCTTCTTGCATTCGCTCAGCGCCATCAATATCGAATCCCCCCAGCCGAATGGCGTGAACGGCGCGGTCTTCTGGTTGACCTGCTTGTCGGCCCGTGCATAGAACCTCATGTTCAGGTAATTGCGGCTGACGTACTCGAAAACTGTGATGATGAATTCAACGTCACCCGTGGGCTGACGCTTCTGCATCGCGAACAGATGCAGCTTCGCGAATTCTTCCGAAGGATCGCTCTGGGCGTACTGCCAATCCGTCATGCTTGTTGCTGCTCCTCTTATTGCGACCTGGACGCGCCAGCTCGCCGCGCGAGATTATAGAAGGACACCTGTGGTACAGATAGCCCGTGGCCCAAGCTCCCGGACGAAAGATTTGCGACAGTATCCTTGACACCGTCGGCTACACGCCGATGGTGCGTGTCAACACGATTACACGCGGCGTGACCGACGCCGATGTGCTCGTCAAGCTCGAGACGTTCAACCCTGGCAACTCGATCAAGGACCGCATCGCGGTCAAGATGATCGAGGACGCCGAACGTGAGGGCAAGCTGCAGCCGGGCGGCACGATCGTCGAGGGCACTTCCGGCAATACCGGCATGGGGCTGGCCATTGTCGCGGCGGTGAAGGGTTACCGCTGCGTATTCACCACCACCGACAAGCAGTCGAAAGAAAAAATCGACGCGCTCAAAGCGTTTGGTGCCGAGGTCATCGTCTGCCCGACCGACGTCGATCCCGAGGATCCACGGTCGTACTACTCGGTGTCGTCGCGGCTGGCGCGCGAGATTCCAGGCGCGTGGAAGGCGAATCAGTACGACAACCCGTCGAACACCGAAGCGCACTACGAGCAGACGGCGCCCGAGATCTGGGATCAGACCGACGGCAAGGTCGTGCACCTGGTGGTTGGCGTCGGCACCGGCGGCACGGTCAGCGGCATCGGCAAGTATCTGAAAGAACGCAACCCGACGGTCAAGGTGTGGGGCATCGACACCTACGGATCGGTCTTCAAGAAGTACAAGGAGACCGGCATCTTCGACAAGAACGAGATCTATCCGTACATCACCGAAGGCATCGGGGAGGATTTCCTCCCCGGCAATGTCAACTTCGACATGATCGACCACTTCGAGAAAGTCACCGACAAGGACGCGGCGCTGATGACGCGGCGGCTGGCGCGTGAGGAAGGCATCTGGGCCGGCAACTCCGCCGGCGCGGCGATGGCGGGCGTGGTGCAACTCGCTGAGCATTTCAAGAAGGGCGAGGTCGTCGTCGTGGTGTTCCACGATCACGGGTCGCGCTATGTCGGCAAGATGTACAACGACGAGTGGATGCGCGCGAAGGGCTTTTTCGAGGTCACCGGCATGACGGCGCGCGACATGGTGGCCATGGGCGTGTCCGCCGAGCTTTTCGCAGTGGAAGCGTCGCGGCCGGTCGAGGACGCGGTTCGCCTGATGGGCGAGCACGACTTCTCGCAGATTTCCGTGACGAAGAGCGGCCGCATCATCGGCTCGCTCAACGAGTCGCACCTCTACGACGAGTTCATTCGTCAGCCGAACTGCAAGCTGGAACCGGTCGAGACGATCATGCAGCCGGCGTTTCCATTCGTAGATATTTCGACACCGGTTGAAGCGATTGCGACGATGATCACTCCTGAGAATCCGGCGGTGCTGGTGCGCGATTTCAAGACGGACAAGACGTTTATCATCACGCGGTCGGACATCATTCGCGTGATGATGTGACGCTCAGGTGAAAGGGCAAAAGGGCAAAGGCGAGGTCAAAGGTTGAGGCGAGGTCAAGTCGAAGGTCAAAGATCAAAGGTGCAAGGAGCGATGACATGGGCAAATTGATTGTTCCCATTGCCGCAGCTGCGGCGGCCGTTGTATTGACCCTGGCCGTGACGTCCATCAATTCAAGAGCCGCTGGGACGAGCTACGCAGAAGACCGTGTGGCGATCGAGGATCTGCAAGCGCGCTATCTGTTCGCGATGGATTTTGGTGATCCCGATCTCTACGTGACGACCTTCACCGAGGACGGCACCCTCGACGTCGGCTCGGGTGAAATTCGCGGCCGCAAAGCCATTCGCGATGTCATCGCCAAGATGCCGAACTCGCGGACGACGGAGAATGGCCTTCGTCCCGCGTCCGGCCGTCACAACATCTCGAACATCGTCCTCAAGGTGAACGGCAACAAGGCGACCGGCCGCGCCTATTGGTTCCATTACGGCAATAACAACCCGGAGCGGCGCGGTGTATTCGACGGCTACGGCCACTACGAAGACGAGCTCGTCAAGGTGAACGGGCAGTGGCTCTTCACCAAGCGGCGGATCTACAACGAGGGGCGCGCCGAATGGGCGCACAAGGGCGGCAACCCGGCCTGGTAAGTCCGGCAATGCCCAATCGGCAATGCTCAATGCCCAAGGTCGGATTACGTAGGGCGGGTCGTTTGACCCGCCGGGGGGCTGTATGCAGCGAATATTTCTTGCGCTTCTTTTGCTCGCAGCGGCAACGGCCGCCAACCTCGCGCAGACGCCGTCGGCGACTGTCTTCGAAGGTGCGCGCGTCGTCGTCGGCAATGGCCGCGTCATCGACAATGCCACGATCGTCGTCAACGCGGGGAAGATCGCGCAGGTCGGCGGTGCCGCGGACGTGAAGGCGCCTGCCGGCGCGAATCGGGTGAACCTTGCTGGCAAGACGGTCATGCCGACGATCGTGGACACCCACGTCCACACCAGTCAGACGCGTGACGCGCTCACGCAGGACCTGACTCGGCGCGCCTACTACGGCGTCAGCGCGGCGATGAGCCTCGGACAGGACACCGAAGCCGCACCGTTTGAGATCAAGGCGATGCCGATCCCCGGAGCCGCGCGTTTCTTCAGCGCCGGACGCGGCATCACCGCCCCGGAGCCGGGCCGGACCATGGCGCCGTACTGGATCACGACGGCGGCGGAGGGACGCAAGGCCGTGCAGGAGCAGGCCGCACGCAAAGTGGACGTCATCAAGATCTGGGTGGACGATCGCGACGGCAAATACAAGAAGCTCACGCCCGAGCTCTACGGCGCCGTCATCGACGAGGCCCATAAGAACAAGCTCCGTGTCACGGCGCATCTGTTCACGCTCGAGGACGCGAAGGGACTCTGGAAAGCGGGCATCGATGCCTTCGCGCACGGCGTGCGCGATCGCGACATCGACGAAGAGTTCCTGTCGATGGTGAAGACGCGGCCGGCGTTCGTGCTGGTGCCGAATCTTCCCGATCGTGGCGTGAAGACGGATCTGAGCTGGCTGAAGGGGAGCCTCGAGCCAGCGGAGTTGCAGAAGCTCGAAGCTGGCAACACCGATCGCCCGGATGCGCAGATGGCATTTGGTATTCAGGCGCGCAACCTGGCGAAGATGAGCGCGGCCGGCGTGAAAGTGGCGCTTGGCTCTGACGGCAACACGCCGTGGGCGCCGCACGCCGAGATGGCCGACATGGTGGCGGCAGGAATGACGCCTGCGCAGGTCGTCGTCGCAGCGACGCGCAATGGTGCCGAGTTCCTACGCATGAGCGACAGCGGAACGATCGAGGCGGGCAAGAGCGCCGATCTGCTCGTCCTGGACGGGAATCCGCTCGACGACATCACCAACACGCGAAAGATCTCGGCGGTGTATCTGAGAGGCGCCGCGGTCAAGAGGTGATTGACGATCTCCGCTTCGCCCTTCGCCTGCTCGCCAAAGAGCGCTGGTTCACGACAGTGGCGGTCGTGTCGCTGGCGCTCGGCATTGGCGCGAACACCGCGATCTTCAGCCTGATCAACACGCTGATGCTGCGCATGCTGCCCGTGCGCGACCCAGGGCAGTTGGTGCAGTTCATGAGCGTGTATCCCGGCGAACCGCGGATGAACGGGTTCCAGTACGTGCACTACGAGCGCGTGCGCGACGGCAATACCGTCTTTACCGATGTCATGGGTGTGGCGCCGGCACGTCTCACGGTGAGCCGCGACGGGTCCGAACCGCAAGCCGTGTATGCCGAGTACGTCACCGGAAACTTCTTCAGCGGACTCGGCGTCGAGGCCGCGCTGGGGCGGATGCTGCGACCGCAGGACGATCGCATCGGTGGCGATGCGGCGGTCGGGGTCCTGAGCTGGTCGTACTGGAACAGCCGTTTCGGAGCTGATGCGGGGATTGTCGGACGTCGGATCACCGTCAACAGCGTGCCGGTGACCGTGGTCGGCGTGGGGCCGAGACGTTTCGTCGGCATCGAAGTGGGCACGACACCAGATCTATGGCTGCCGACGGCGATGGAAGCCGTGATCGCGCAGCCCAGTCAACGTCAGAACGGCCGGTTGTTCATGGCGCTGTTGGCGCGGTTGAAGCCGGACGTCTCGATCGAACAGGCGACGGCTCAAATGCGCGTGCTCGATCGAGCCCGTCTCGAGGACATGGTGCGCACCTTTAACAGTGCCGGATGGCTCGAGGCGCGGCTCGATGTCGAGCCAGCAGGTGCTGGAACGTCGATCTTGCGCGAGCGTGTGAGTCGGCCGCTGCTCGCGTTGATGGCCATGGTCGCCGTGCTCCTGCTGCTGGCGTGCATCAATATCGCCAGCCTGCTACTGGCGCGCGGCGTCGCGCGCGAACGTGAGATGGCGCTGCGCGTGGCGATCGGCGCGAGCCGCCTGCGGCTATGGCGGCAGGTGCTCGCGGAGTCGCTGCTGTTGTCGGGCACCGGCGGCATCATCGGCATCGCCCTCGCGTACGTTGGTGCGGCGACGCTCATTCGCATCCTGCTTTCGGGTCGGCCGATCATCGGATTGCCGGAACAACTCAGTATCAACGTGCAGCCCGATCTTCGTGTGTCGCTCTTCACTGCGGGCGCCGCCGTGCTGACCGGTGTGCTCTTCGGACTCGTGCCGGCGTGGAATGCGTTTTCGTCGGCGCAGATCTCCACGTTGCGCGAAGGCGGTTCGCTTGGCGAGCGTCGATCGCGGCGGCTGGTTGGCCGCGGCCTCGTGGTCGCGCAGGTCGCACTGTCAGTGGTCATGCTGAGCGGCGCAGGGCTCCTCGTGACACACCTGTCGAATCTGCGAAATTTGAATCTTGGTTTCGATCGTGAATCCGTGCTGCTCGTGACCTTGGATGCGACCCGCAGTGGGTATGAGCGGTTGCAGCTCTCGGGTCTCTACCGGGATTTGCTGGGCCGGCTCGAGGCGATTCCCGGTGTACGTGCGGCGACGATGAGCGGCATGACGCCGATCTCCGGTGCGGGTGGAAGCCGGTTTGTCAACATCGATGGTGTGGCGGAACGATTTGAAGATCGACGCCGTGTGTCGCTCAACCCTATCGCGCCGAACTACTTCACGACGTATGGCACTCCGCTCATATCCGGCCGCGACTTCGCATTCGCGGATGCGGGCCGTCCGCCAGTGGCTATCGTCAATCAGGCCTTGGCGCGACACTATTTCGGAACGGGCGATCCCGTCGGCAGACGGTTCACGTTCGATGATCAAGGCCGGTCGTACGAGATCATCGGTGTTGTCGCCGATGCGAAGTATCTCGACCTCTACGAAACGCCGCCGCGCACGGTGTATCTCAACACGCTTCAAGGAGGAAGCGGCGGGACGTCGCAGTTCGCGCTGCGCACTGACGTCGCGCCCTCATCAGTTGTCGCCGAGGTGCGCCGTGCCGTCAATCAAATCGTGCCGAATGTCAACGTCGGCAAAGTGACGACCCTTACCGAACAGATCGATGCGTCGATTGTCGTGGAGAGACTGATCGCGCTCTTGTCCACCGCGTTCGGTGTGGTCGGCGCGCTGCTCGCCGCGATCGGGTTATACGGCCTGCTCGCGTACACCGTGTCGCGCCGCACCACGGAAATCGGCGTGCGCATGGCACTGGGCGCGACGCGAGGACAGATCACCTCTATGGTGCTCACCAGCGCCCTCAGCCTCGTTGCCGCCGGTCTGGCGATCGGAGCGCCGCTGGCGGTCATGAGCCCGCGATTGCTGGCCAGGCTCGTGCAAAGTCTGACCGTCGAACCGCCACTTCCGTTAATCGTAGCGGCGCTCGTGATGATCGGCGTGGGGCTTGCCGCTGCGTACGTGCCTGCGCGCCGTGCGTCGCGCGTCGAACCCATCCAGGCGCTTCGGCAGACGTAACCGTGACGTTACGCGCGAAACAACCGGCGAATCCGCGAGCCGATCGTCGTCGGGCGCTTGCGGGAGTCGATGTCGGCTGAATAGATGCAGATGCCGGCGGGCACGGGCCGGATGCGCAGCTCGAACCACTGCGTCGTGCCGTCGGGAAACGTGAAGTAATTCTCGAGCACGCGACTGACACGCTGCTCCATGCACTCCTGCATGACGTCGAAGAGCGGTGTACCTTCGATGCCAGGATAGGCTTCGATCATCGGCCTGCCGATCAACTCCGTTGCGTCCCGCCGGCCGTGCCGCGCGGCGGCCGGATTCACGTAAACGTATCTCCAGTCGCGGCCGATGATCTGAAAGCCTTCCTCGAGACAGTCGAGGGCGACGCGCACGGGATCATGATGGACGTTCGGCGGCTGGACGTGGACCGGCTCTGCCATCGCAAGGGTGACGTCTCTTTACAACTATAGTGTCAATTCGATGCACTCAACGCCATGAGAGTTGGACGACCTCGAAGTCGCCGGCGGTGAGGCTTCGGAACGCCGGATTGAGTTCGTCGTTGTTCCAGCGGCTGTCCATCGCGCCGCTGATGTACATGTCTGACCCGTTGTCGGCGACGATCAATCCGTAGGTCTGCATGGCTCTGAAGATGCGCTGAATGTATGCCGGATACCCCGAGATACTCTTCGACGCCTTGAGACGCAGCCGCGCGCCCATTGGCAGCGCGCCCGATGACGAGCCGGCGCGATGTGATGCGGGCCAGACGTATCCATTCGTCGCACGCACCGTGACTCGGAATGCATGGCGAATCTCGCGCCCGCTCGCCGCTTCTTCATAGCGCACGAGCCCGGGCAGGATCGCCAGGCCGGCGGCATCGGCCGACGTCCACCCTTCCGGCCGTCGCGCGTTGCTGTTCAAGTCGAACACCGCGCCCGATCCGGCTTCCCATCGTCCATTGCTCCAGCGCGTCGCAAACAACTCGAACAGCAGCCAACGATCGCGATCGACAACGATCAGATGACGGTCGCCGTTCGTGCCGCCGCCGGGCACACCGCCTTCGATGTAGTTGGGCTGCGTGCGCGCCTCGGTCGGAATCGGATAGCCGTTATCGCCGCGAAATCCGGCATCGCTCTCGCTGCCGTAGTCCACGAACGTGACCGGCATGCGCGTCTGACCGCCGCCGACGCCAACATAAGGAATGCCGTAGGGAGGCGGACCGAAGTCGGGGTGCAGCGTTCGCGTGCGGCCGATGTAGTCGATGAGCGCGTTCGACTGACTATCAAGTGGTGCGCGGCTGATGTCCTGATTCCACCAGTTGTCGAACGGAAAGAGCGTGCGTCCGCTGAAGTCGTCGTTCAGGGCGACGCCGCTCGAGGGCGTTGATGGCGCGGTCGGCGTGCTCGGCGCGGTCGGCGTGGTCGGATCCGACGGCGAATCCTTCACGCCGCCGCACGCGGCGACGCCGATGCTGCACAGCACGAGTGCAGTGGTAACCACATGTGACGTCACGACGATCGATTCCTCGTAGGGTATCGGCCGTCGTTTGAGACGGGATTACTGGACCGTGGTGCCGGACCTGGCGGAGGCGGGTACGGCTAGAGACCCTTGGTGATCTCGGGGGCGGTGGTGAGTTCGCGCTGACGTGAATAACCAGCGCGTCGCGGATCGACGTCAGGCTGAGACCGTGCTCGCGCAAAATCTCCCCGGCAAGCCCCTGCTCGTGACAGAGTAGGCCGAGCAGCAGATGCTCCGGTCCGATATGACGGTGCAGCAGGCGGTCGGCTTGCCGGGCGGCGTACTGCAGGACCTCCTTCCCGTGTTTGTTGAACGGCGTCGAGCCGGTTCGTTATAACGCTCAAACATCTCGCCGTTCATGATATGACTGGAGTGCGGTGCCTGCCTGCAACCTTGGGATAAGTACGTATGATTCGGATTCTCAGTTCAGGAATCCTGGCCGCCTTTCTGGCTGTCGGCCTCGGCGCGGCCGCGCAGCAACAGCCGACCTTCCGCGGCACAGCCGATAACGTCCGCCTCTTCACCACGGTGACGGATCGCGACGGGCGCCTGGTCACGATGCTCGAGCAGAAAGACTTCGAGATCCGTGACGAAGGCAAGCCTCAGCCGATCACGCTCTTCGACAACTCGCCGCAGCCCATTCGCCTCATCGTGTTGCTCGATGTGTCGGGCAGCATGGAGGGCAATCTGCAATTGCTCCGCGAGAGTTCGGGGGAGCTGTTCAGACGGCTTCGGACTGACGATGCGATCCGCGTCGGCACGTTCGGGCATGACGTGACGATCAGTCCGACGTTCACGCGTGATCCCGGGGAACTGCGCGCGTCTCTCCCTCGCGCGATTGCGCCGGACGCGCCGACGCCGTTGTGGCGCGCCATCGACGAAGGGCTGGGCATCTTCAAGAACCGCGAGGAAGACGATGGGCGGCCGGTCATTCTGGTGTTGAGCGATGGCAAGGACAGCGGTCCAACCGGGTTCCGGCCGAAGTTCGTCAGCCAGGTTGAAGTGATCGATCGCGCACGTGAGCTCGGCGTGATGGTCTACGGGATCGGCATGCGGAGTCGCGGGCGTCAACAGATGCCGGGCCTCGGTCCGGGTGGTCTGCAGGCGGCGCTGATGTCGGACTGGCCAGATCCCGGTCTCGCGCGTGTCGCGGAGGAGACCGGCGGCGGGTACGTCGAGATTCGCGCCGGACAGGATCTCGGTGCCGCATTTGCGCAGGTCGCCGACGAACTGCACAGCCAATACCTGCTCGGTTTCGTGCCGCCGAAACGCGACGGCAAGGTCCACGAAATCGAGGTGCGCACGGCCGTGAAGGGCATGAAGCCACGGGCGCGAAAGAGCTACGTCGCGCCGAAAGGCGCCGCGTGATGTCCGGCTGAAGCGCGAGACGTCCGGCTGAAGCCGGACACTACGTACGCTGATACAGCTGAATCAGGTTGCCGCAGGTGTCCGAGAACACCGCGAGTGTCACCGGGCCTGCCGACGTCGGCTCGCGCGTGAACGCAACGCCGTGTGACGTGAGGCGGGCGAATTCGGCCTGAATGTCCCCGACCTCGAACGCCGCGATCGGAATCCCCTGCGCGAACATCGCCTCCTGAAACGCCTTGCCTGCCGGATTGGCATTCGGCTCGAGCGCGAGCTCGAGATCATCGCGGGCCTCACCAGTGACGGTGATCCACCGGTACTCGCCCACCGGAATGTCGTGCTTCTTGGTGAATCCCAGCACCTCGCTGTAGAAGCGCAGGGCCTTGGTCTGATCATCGACCATGATGCTCGTCAGCTTGATTCGCATGTTTGTAGGGCCGGCCTTCTCAGTGTGTCGAATGTGCCGCCTCTATGCTTCTCGAAAATTGCGAACGCGTAGAGGCGGGTCTTCCGCCTTCGCCAAGGCTACGGCGGACCGCCGTAGTTCGAAGAGCGGAGGCTGGTCAGACCCGCCAAAGGTGGGCTGGCAGCACGCCCATCAGGCTCAGGCACCCGGGCGTCAGGTAATTTGCGCCGCGATGCGGAACATTCACCAACCGTCTGACTCGTCGTCGATATGCTGATGGCGTTTCGCCGACCCGCTGCACGAACAGCGTGCTGAAGCTGCCCAGACTCGAGAAGCCGACCTCCATGCAGACGTCGGTCACCGAGTAGTCGCCGCCGGCGAGCAGTGTCTTCGCGAGCTGGATACGCGACGCGATGCGGAACTGATGCGGCGTCATGCCGAACACGGCTTCGAACTGGCGGATGAAATGGAACGGCGAGATGCGGACCTCGCGGGCCAGCTGCTGGATCGTCGGCGCCGGCTCGCGTGCGTCGCGCAGCCGATCGCGGGCCTGGCACAAGCGACGGAAGCCTTCGTGTCTCAGCAGCATGTGTCTCATTCAGCCTACACCGGTTGCGCCGCCGAAGCACCGGCGAAGGTGCGACTCGTATATGCTGTCGTGCGTTTGGGAGGCGATCTGATGACGTCGAAAGGGATCTTCACGCTCGCGCTCTGTTTCGCTGGTTCAGTGGCCGCGCTCGCACAGAATCCACCGCCACGACTGCCGCCGCCTCCGGTGAATCCGCCGGCTCCATCGGTGCAGGCTCCGGCCGATCCGGGCTACGCCGCATTGATCGCCATGTGCAAAACCCCGCCCGCAGGTCGGGGCGGCGGTGGCGGCCGCGGAGCGGCTGGGCGCGCGGGCGGTGCTCCCGCCCAGGTGCCTGGCATTCGCGAGTACAAGGTCGAAGCCATTCCTGGCGTGGTCGCCGCCGGCCAGCAGTGGAAATTTCTCTGGCAGGAAGTCGGCAACAACGGTGATGGCATCGTCGGCACCGATGACGGTGCGCTGCTCATCGCGCAGAACGACAACAGCAAGGTCCTGAAGCTCGATAAGGACGGCAAGACATCCGTCGCGTACTCCGACACGCATACCGGTGGCGCGCTGTCGATGAACAAGAAGAAAGCGCTGTTCATCGTCGAGCGCGGCTTGCGCGCAAACGTGACGCAGCTCACGCCGCAGCGCAAGGTGTTGGCCGACAGCTATCAGGGCGAGCCGCTCGATTGCATCGGTGGCGTCATCAACGATCTGACGGCCGATAGCAAGGGCGGCGTCTACTTCACGATGGGCGGCGTCTACTACGCCGATCCGAAGGGTGTCGTCACGAAGTACGGCGACACCACGCCGAACGGGATCATTCTCAGTGCCGACGAGAAGACGCTGTACGCCACCAACGGTCCGGCGATTGCGGCGTTCGACGTTCAGCCGGATGGCTCACTGACGAACCAGCGGGAGTTTGCGAAACTCGAAGGTCCGGGCGGCGGTGACGGCAGCACGATCGACAAGGACGGCCGCCTCTACGTGACGACGAACATCGGCGTGCAGGTCCTCGGCCCGGACGGCAAGCACCTGGGAACGATTCCGACACCACGCGGCGTGATCACCGCGGCCTTCGGTGGCACGGACAAGAAGATGCTCTACATCCTGGCGCGAGGGGCGACACAGGCTGACGGGACCGAAGTGGCGAACGCTGCGCAGGTGTGGGCGATTCAGATGATCGCGCAGGGCTACAAGGGTCGCGCGAAGTAGTCACCGAACTTGACGGGTGCTGATTGCGACCGGCGTCGGACCGGCGCCTGTCTTCTCGATCCGATCGTGAGACCAGCGATCAGTTCGCCGGTGCCGGTGCGTTCTTCCGGGCGTACTTCGTTTCCGCGGCCGCGCCTCCTCGAACGACCACATGCGTGACGGTGCCGCGTGCGTCTTTGAAGAACTCGAGTCCGATCGGCGTCGTGGTGGACATGAACCTGGTCTCCGACTGCACCAGCAGCGGAACCTTTGGCTCGTTGAGACCGCGCACGAACACGAGATCCTCAATCACGGTCACCGTGATCTCGCGCCCCGGTGCCGCTTCATAGACGCCGGCGAGCGGCGCCACTTGTTCCGGCCGAAGCCGGACTCCGGTATCGCCCGACATGCGGACGCGGCTGCGCTCGTTCTCACAGACGTCCTCGAGCAGTTGGGTGTCGGGTGACAGCACGCGCTCGCGCTTGATCGTGAAGGGCTTCGTGAACACCTTGGGATCGTCGATGGTGATCTCGTAGTCCATGTGGCCGAAATCGCGGCGGCGCAGCCGCTCGGTCAGACGGAGCGACTCCGTCTGCGGGTGTCCGGAGCTGTCGAGCCATCCCTGATCGTTGAACCCCGCCGACGTGATGACCAGCGTATCTCCATCCCACCGTCCGATCGAGTAACCGAACCACGTCGGGTTCGGGTCCTTCGGCAGATCGCGGCCGTCGGTGAAGACGGTCCGCGGCGGCACGTTGGCTGACTCGTAGAGCATGACTGTCAGCGCCGGCGTCTGGACGATGCGCGTAAGGTTGAAGAAGTTGTGATACGGAACGCTGACCGGCAGGCACTTCGAGAGCGGACTGTCCATTCGGGAATCGCGCACCCGCTTGATGAATAGTTCCTCGGCCCACGACTGAACGTCTTTGGTGTCGAGGTCTTGCGCGATGTTGAACCGGTAGGACGGCCCGGCACCCGACCAGATCCCGGACAAGTCCGGCTTGCCGTCCGGCGTCCGCGGCGCAGGCGCCGAGAGATTCGGTTTGCCGTCCGGCAGTCGCGGGATTCCGGGCGTGGGGTAATTGAGCCACTGCCCGAAGACCGCGGTCGGAACGAGTGACAGAGCGAAGACGAAGGACGCCGCACGACGAACACGATTCAGGTGCATGCGGGACTCCAAGGGTGAGGATTATATCCAGCCTACCGACCCGAGGTATCCTGTGTGCTGGGCGGGGGGAGGGTGCCACATGCGGCAGATGGCGCGCGCAAGCGCGGCGCGGTCAGCTCTGCTCTGGATCGTCGTTCCGGCCATCGTCGCTCTTCCGACAATCGCCGCTTTTCCGACGACCACCGCCGCCCAGGACGCCAAGACCGTCGTCGAGGGCACGCTGCAGGCGATGGGCGCGGCGCACCTGAATGCCATCGTCTATTCGGGCGAGGGCGCCTACGGTAATTTCGGTCAGAGCCGGACGATCTCGTTCGGGTTGTCCTCGACGTCGGTCAGAAACTACACACGCGCAATTGATTTCACCAAGCCCGCGATGCGCGAGACGGGAACCGCCGTGCCTATCGCCGGTCCTCGAACGCCACAGCCCACGGGGCCTGCCGCCGCACCGCGTCCCTTTGAGTTGACGGCGCCATTGGGTGAGGGCTGGCCCGCACAGATGGAGATCTGGGTTACGCCGTGGGGATTTCTGAAAGGCGCGCTCGCCAACAACGCCACCGTGCGCTCGCGAAAGATCGAGGGCGTCCAATATCAGGTGGTGACGTGGAGTCCCACCCAGAAAGCGCCATCGGGCCAGCCCTATCGGGTGATCGGCTACATCAACCCGCAGCAGATCCTCGAGCGCGTTGAAACGTGGGTCGAGCATCCGGTACTCGGCGACCTGCACGTCGAAACGTTCTTCAACGACTATGCAGATTTCGGTGGAGGGCTTCTCGCTCCGGCGCGCATCGCGCAGCGCCGCGTCGGCATGGAGACGTATGTGGCGCTGCTTCGCGAAGTGCGCGCCAATCCGGCCAATCTCACAGCGCTGCTGACGCCGACCGCCACGGCGCCGGCACCTGCGCCGCCGCCGCCCACGCCGGTCGCATCGGAAAAGCTGGCCGAGGGCGTTTACCGCATTACCGGTGGATATGTCTCGTTGGCCGTCGAGTTCCGCGATCACGTCGTGGTACTCGAGGGCGGACAGAGTGAAGCGCGCGGGCTGGCGGTGCTCGCCGAAACGAAGAAGCTGTTTCCGAACAAGCGCATCAAGTACATCGTCAACACGCATCCCCACTTCGATCATGCGAGCGGGCTGGCGCCGTTCTGCGCCGAAGGGGCCATCGTTCTGACCGACGACAACAGCAAGTACTTCGTCGAGCAAGCGTTGCTGTCGCCGCGCACGCTGGTCGGCGATACTCTGGCGAAATCGAAGAAGAAGCCGAAGGTGGAAGGCGTGGTCGAGAAGATGGTGTTGCAGGACCAGACGCGAACGGTCGAACTTCATCATGTGGCCGGCCTCGAGCACAGCGACGCGATGCTGATCGCCTATCTTCCGAAGGAGAAGATTCTCTTTACGGCGGACTTCAACCCGCCGCCGGTGGGTCAACCGGTGAGCCCATCGATCGCGACGCTGGTGCAGAACATCGACCGGTTGCAGCTGGACTTCGACCGGCACGTCATGGTCCATGCTCCCAATCCGGATCGGCCGATGACCAAGGCCGATCTTCTTGCATTGGTGAAGGAGACCAAATAATGCGCACCTGGCTGCTCGTCGCGATCGGCGTCGCCGTGCTCTGCGCTCCGGCACAGAGTCACCACTCGTTTGCTGATTACTACCTCGAGAGCGACACGATCGAAATCGAGGGTGAGATCATCGAGTTCCAATACAAGAACCCGCATTCCTGGATCCAGATCATGGGGCAGGAGACGTTCGGCGGGCGCAAGCCGTACGCGGCGGAGTGGGCCAGTGTGTCTCGTCTCGAGCGCGAGGGCATTACCGCCAAGACGCTGCGTCCGGGCGACGTCGTTCGCATCTGGGCCAGTCCCAATCGCAATCCCAACGACAACCGGATCCGGCTCAAGCGCATCGAGCGGCGCGCGGATCGGTGGACGTGGGGCCAACAGCGCGGCGAGAACCGCTGAGCCAGATCGCCAGACTTGGCGCTCTCGGTGTCTAAACCTGATGAGTCCGCCCCTCAGGACCGGGCCTACATGCACCCTTCACCCACCGCGCTCATTGTCCTTGTCGCAGCGGCCAGACAGCTTCGGGCTGTTGCACCGCGCCAGTTGGTCCGGTAAGGGGAAGTACTCGCTGCGCGCCAATCTCGGCGCGGACCCGCCCGCACCTAATCGATCTTGATCCGGCGTCGGAACTGCTGGTTCTCGTTGCAGATGAACTCGATCAACTCGCCATCGGGAACAATGCGCTGATCGACCCGCACCGTCCACGGCTTCGTATACGCCTTCGGATCGTCCACGGTCATGTCGATCTGCAAGTGCGAATAATCGAGACGACGGAAGCGCTCGGTGAACTTGGCCTGCTGACTGTATGGGCTGCCGTTGACGTCGAGCCAACCGTCGTACGGGCTGTCTTCGGCGCCGCGCAGGTTGTTGGTTTCGACGACCAGCGTGTCGCCTTCCCAACGGCCAACTGAGTAGCCGTACCAAAACGGCTGCGGCTCACCCTGCGGCGGAAGCTTGCGTCCATCGAGGTAGATGTGGCGAATCCCGTAGTTCGCTTCGTACTCGATGATGATCATCTTCGGTGTCTGGATGATCATGCGCGGCTGCGGCTGCTGATGGAACTGCAGGAAGCCCATCGGCATGCACATCGCGTCCGGATTGTCTCGCGCATTGATCGCGAGGCGCTGCTTGCGGATTTCGGACGCCCACGGTGTGTAGGGCAGACCGCCCGGCATGTTGCCGCCGGCTTCGAAGAACGTGGCAACGGGAGGACCGTTCGGATCGTAGGGGAAGGCATCGGTGGGCGGCTCGAGCTGCACGCCGCCGCGACCGCCGGCGAATGCCGCGTTGGTATCGCCTCCAGCAGTCGCCT
>Ga0126304_10000294_pt1 | contig 18807 bp, 15 predicted proteins | sample Plot25_FD_92538 | JGI IMG/M metagenome (GOLD analysis project Ga0126304, IMG submission 92538) | Serpentine soil microbial communities from UC McLaughlin Reserve, CA, USA - Plot25 | ecosystem: Environmental > Terrestrial > Soil > Grasslands | place: USA: UC McLaughlin Reserve, Lake County... | reverse complement strand
GATCTCTGCCTGCCCAAGATCGCCAGAGCGCGTGCCATGATCGACAAACATGGTGGCGACATCTGGCTGCAGATCGACGGGGGAGTGTCGGTAGATACCATCGAGCGCTGCGCCGCGGCTGGGGTTGACTCGTTCGTCGCAGGCTCATCGGTTTTCGCCGCCGAGAATCCCGACGCCATGGTCACGCAGCTACGCAAACTCGCCGAGAAGGCAACCAATACTTAGCGGCCCCTGGCCGGCGCCCTATAAGTTGCGGCGCCGGAGGTAGCGCTCGAATTCTGCGGCTATTGCGTCACCGCTCGCCTCCGGCAGTTCGGCTGCATCCTGCTGCTGCTCCAGCCCCGAGACGTACTCGGCAACTTCACTGTCCTCGGCGGCCAGCTCGTTCACACCGCGTTCCCATGCTCGCGCCAGCTCGGCGAGCTCACCAAGATCGAGGGCCGCATCGGTCAGGTTCTCCAGCTGGGAGAGCAACGCCAAGGTGGCCTTGGGGCACGGCGGGTGGGAAACGTAGTGCGGCACAGCGGCCCACAGCGACAGCACCTGCAGCCCACCCCTGGAGAGCGCGTCCGCCAGCACGCCGACGATGCCGGTCGGGCCCTCGTAGTTGGACGGCTCGAGCCCGTACATCTCCATCAACTCGCGATCCCTAGTGGAGACCGAGACTGGAATCGGACGAGTGTGCGGCGTGTCAGCCAGTAGGGCGCCGAGGATGTAGACCCGTTGAGCATTCGCCGAAGCAAGCGCGGACATGATCCGCGCACTGAACTGTCGCCAGCGCAGGTTCGGCTCGAGCCCCTGCACAAGCACCAGATCCCGCCCGTCGGGCAGTTCGGTCACCTTGATCTCGGTGGTCGGCCAGATCAGTTCACGGTTTCCATTGCGACCTCGCACCTGGGGCCGATTCACCTGGTAGTCGTAGAAGTCGTCCGGGTCCAGCGCAAAGGCAAGTTCGGCGCCGTAGGCGGCGGCAAGATGTTCCACCGCGCCGGTGGCGGCGTCGCCGGCGTCGTTCCACCCGCCGAACGCCGCGATGACCACCGGATCGTGCAGACCACGGAGGTCTCGGGGCGCATCGACCATGACCCTCACTGTAGCCCGACATCTGAATGGCGCCGCCGGACTGGACAGACCCGCCAGATCCTGGTAATCCGCCCACCGGAGGGATCGGCGCGCTTATTCTCGCAAAATGCCCGAGGATCTTCGAAGCGCGCTTTCGCACCGCGTCGTGATCGCCGACGGAGCCATGGGCACCATGCTGCAGGGTTACGAGCTCGCCCTGGATGACTTCGCCCAGCTCGAGGGCTGCAACGAAATCTTGAACAGCACACGTCCCGACGTGGTCCGGGCAATCCACGACGCTTACTTCGATGTCGGCGTCGATGCGGTGGAAACCAACACGTTCGGAGCCAACCTGTCCGCGTTGGGGGAGTACGGTATCGCGGACCGCATCTTCGAGCTCGCCGAGTCTGCCGCTCGAATCGCACGCGCTTCCGCTGACGCGCACAGCACGCCGGAGCGTTCCCGCTGGGTGCTCGGCAGCGTCGGACCCGGCACCAAGCTGCCGACGCTTGGCCATCTGGGATATCGGCCGCTGCGCGACGCCTACCAGTCGCAGGTTGAGGGAATGCTGGCCGGCGGCATCGATGCAGTGATTATCGAGACCTCGCAAGATCTGTTGCAGACCAAGGCGGCGACTCTCGGCGCCAAGCGGGCTCTGGCGCACGCCGGTCGCGATCTTCCGATCATCGTGCATGTCACTGTCGAGACCACCGGCACCATGCTGCTCGGCACTGAAATCGGCGCCGCCCTTACTGCGCTGGAGCCGCTGGGCATCGATCTGGTCGGGCTCAACTGCGCAACTGGGCCGTCCGAGATGAGCGAGCACCTGCGGCATCTGTCCCGCTATGCCCAGATCGGCGTCAGCTGCATGCCAAACGCCGGGCTTCCGCTGCTCACCGCCGAGGGTGCCTACTATCCGCTGAAGCCGGTCGAACTGGCCGATGCCTTGGAGCAGTTCACCGCGGAGTTCGGACTGTCACTGGTCGGCGGCTGTTGCGGCACGACTCCGGAACACCTGCGCCAGGTTGTGGAGCGGTTGGCGAACAGACCGGTCGCAGCCCGTCAACCGATGCATGTCGCAGCCGCTTCGTCGCTCTACGCTGACGTGCCCTTCCGCCAGGACACCAGCTACTTGTCGATCGGTGAGCGGACCAACGCCAATGGGTCCAAGGCCTTCCGGGAGGCATTGCTGGAGGAGCGATGGGACGACTGTGTCGATATCGCCCGAGCCCAGATCCGCGATGGGGCCCACCTGCTGGACGTCAACGTGGACTACGTCGGCCGCGACGGGGCAGCGGACATGAGGGAATTTGCATTCCGGCTTGCCACCGCCTCAACGCTGCCGATCGTGCTCGACTCGACCGAGCCGGCTGTTCTGCAAGCTGGTCTGGAGTGCCTCGGCGGGCGGTCGGTGATCAACTCTGTCAACTACGAGGACGGCGACGGGCCGAACTCACGCTTCACCAAGATCATGAAGCTGGTTAAGGAGCACGGCGCCGCGGTCATGGCGCTGACTATCGACGAACAAGGACAAGCTCGAACGGCGGAGTGGAAGGTCCGCGTCGCGGCACGGGTGATCACCGACCTTACCCAGAAGTGGGGACTGCGGCAGAGCGACATCATCATCGACTGCCTGACCTTTCCGATCGCCACAGGGCAGGAGGAGACTCGTCGCGACGGCATTGAGACCATCGAGGCAATCCGGGAGGTCAAGCGGCGCTATCCCGACGTTCAGACCACGCTCGGCCTGTCCAACATCTCCTTCGGGCTCAATCCAGCAGCTCGGGTGGTGTTGAACTCAGTCTTCCTGCACGAGTGCATCCAGGCCGGCCTCGACTCGGCGATCGTACATGCCGCCAAGATCATTCCCATAGCCCGGATTCCCGAGGAGCAACGCGAGGTTGCCCTCGACATGGTCTACGACCGGCGCCGTCCGGCCACCGCGACCGAGCCGGCATACGATCCGCTGCAGCGCTTCCTTGAGCTTTTCGAGGGCGTCTCAACCGCCGATGCCAAGGCCGAACGGGCTGCCGAGTTGCTGGCACTGCCGGTGAATGAGCGACTGCAGCGTCGGATCATCGACGGCGAGGGCAAGGGCCTGTCGGCTGATCTTGAGCAGGCGATGGCCGATGGTAAGCCGGCGATGTCGATCATCAACGACGATCTGCTGGCCGGCATGCGAGTCGTCGGCGATCTGTTCGGCTCCGGACAGATGCAGCTTCCCTTCGTCCTGCAGTCGGCCGAGGTCATGAAGACAGCGGTCGCCTACCTTGAGCCGCACCTGGAGAAGGCCGACGCCGACGGCAAGGGCACCATCGTGCTCGCCACGGTCAAGGGCGATGTGCATGACATTGGGAAGAACCTGGTCGACATCATCCTGACCAACAACGGCTACACGGTCGTGAATCTTGGCATCAAGCAGCCGATCGGGTCCATCATCGAGGCCGCCGAGCAGTACCACGCTGACGCCATTGGGATGTCCGGACTGCTGGTGAAGTCGACTGTGGTGATGAAGGAGAACCTTGAGGAGTTAAACGCCCGCGGCATCGCGACCAGGTATCCGGTTTTCCTCGGTGGCGCAGCGCTCACCCGGGCATACGTTGAGCAGGACCTGCGGGAGGTGTTTGCCGGCGAGGTCCGCTACGCCCGGGACGCGTTCGAAGGCCTGCGGCTGATGGATGCCTTGATGGCCGTCAAGCGAGGGGAGGAAGGCGCAGCGCTGCCAGCACCGCGGGAACGTCGGGTCAAGGCCCGTGGGGGGACTTTGGTTAAGGAGCGGGTCGAAGCCGTGGCCCAACGCTCCGATGTTGCGGTCGACATCGACGTGCCAGCGCCACCGTTCTGGGGCGACCGGATCGTAAAGGGCATCGCGCTTGCCGAGGTGGTCAGCTTCCTGGACGAGCGAGCCACGTTCATGGGTCAGTGGGGACTGAAGGGAAGCCGGAACGGATTAGCCCAGGAAGGGGGGGCCACCGCCCTTGGATTGCCTGGGCGCTCCGCGCAGACATATGAAGACCTGGTCGAAACTGAGGGTCGGCCGCGGCTGCGCGCCTGGCTCGATCGGATCCAGACCGAGTCGATCGCGGAGTTCGCAGTCGTCTACGGATACTGGCCTTGCTATAGCGACGGTGACACCATCATTGTCCTGAAGCCGGGATCGGGTTTGGACGACGCTCAGGCCGAGTTGGCCCGATTCACCTTCCCTCGGCAGCGTCGGCCGCGCCATCTCTGCCTGGCGGATTTCTTCCGTGATCGGGATTTGGCTCAACTCAAGGGGCCGGACGTGATCGCATTTCACCTAGTCACCATGGGCTCCGCAGTATCGCGGTCAACGGCGAAGCTCTTCGAGCAGAATGCGTACCGCGACTACCTAGAGCTACATGGACTGAGCGTTCAGCTCACCGAAGCCCTGGCAGAGATGTGGCACGCGCGGATTCGCGCCGAACTCGGCTTCGCACCCGACGACGGCCCTATTGACGACATGATCCGCGACCAGGCGTACCGAGGCTCCCGATACTCGTTCGGCTACCCCGCGTGTCCGGACCTTGAGGACCGGGCGAAGCTCGTAGCGCTGCTACGTCCCGAGCGGATCGGGGTCACCCTCTCGGAGGAACTACAGCTCCACCCAGAGCAGTCCACAGACGCCATGGTCGTCCACCACCCCGAGGCGAAATACTTCAACGCCCGCTGATCTCGAGAAATCCAACACTCGCCGACTCCGCGCCGGGCGGATAGGGGTTTTGGCAACGAGCGGACGATCGAGCGTCCTGTTTCCTTGTCGTCGGTCCGGAGACTGGTCCTGGGCTGGGAGAATGGCCGGGCCATGACCAAGACCTCGACCCTAGCCGCGGCGCTGTGGGACTTCGATGGCACGTTGGTAGATACGGAGCCGCTGTGGGTGCAGGCGGAGTACGACCTGATCGAAGGGCTGGGTGGCAGCTGGTCGGACGAACATGCTGATCAGCTTGTCGGCAATTCGCTACTGGACTCCGGGTCATACATTCTCAATGCGATCGGACGGCATGACCTCAGCCCGGCCTGGGTGGTTGACGAGCTGATCCTGCGGGTTATGGAGGCTTTTCGTTCCCGGCCGTTCCCATGGCGAGCGGGAGCGCGGGAACTGCTGGCCTCGTTTCAGCAGGCGGGGGTGCCATGCGCTCTGGTCTCTGCCTCCTACCGCGTGATGCTTGACGCAGCGCTCAGCCAACTGCCCTCAGGCACATTCGCCGTCTCGGTCGCCGGTGATGAAGTGCGGAACGGCAAGCCGCATCCTGAGCCCTATGAAATCGCCGCCGCAGCGCTGGGGGTGGACACCCGCGACTGCGTGGTCCTAGAGGATTCGGTCACCGGCGCACGGTCGGGCAACGCGGCTGGGGCGCTGGTTATCGCGGTGCCCAGCCGGATATCGATTCCAGCGGCGCCCCGGCGCCGCCACGCGGCCTCGTTGACCGAACTGGACGCGTCGGCCGTCGCCCAGTGGCTGGAGCATGCCAATGCAGTCGCCTGAGCGGCGATACAAGGGACTCGTTCTCCTCCTGGTTGGGTTGCTGGTCATCCTGGCGAGCTGCCGCATCGGTAGCCCGTCCGTCCCGGCACCCTCACCGAGCGGCACCCCGCCTAGGCCGTTCACGGTGATGAGCACCGACACCGTCCGGGTTACCGACCCAGCAGCCATCACCGACCCCGCTTCTGCAGTCGTATCGCTCAACGTCTTCCAGCGCCTGATGACAGCAGAGCCGGGCGAGGCCGCGCTCAAGCCAGACGCCGCCCGGGACTGCCTGTTCACCTCTGCCACTACCTACAGCTGCACCCTGAATGAAAAACTGAAGTTCCACAACGAACATCCGCTGACCTCGAGCGACGTCAAATTCAGCATTCAGCGGGCGACGCGGCTGAATGTGGCGGGGTCATCGGCATCCCTGCTTTCGTCACTGCGCCGGATCGAGACCCCGGACCCGCTGACCGTCCGATTTCTGTTGAGCAGGCCAGACACTCAGTTCGGCTGGGCACTGGCCTCGCCCGCGGCATCTATTGTCGATGAGGACGTGTATCCCGAGGATGACGTTCGCCCGCCAAAGGAGTCGATCATCGGCTCTGGGCCCTTTGCCGTCGCGCATCATGACGAGCGCTCGTTGTTGTTGACTCGTCATCGGACCTACATAGGCCGAAACCCGGCTCGGATGCCGGCTTTGGAATATCGCTCGGCTCCAGATTCGGCCAGCATCGAGGACGCCATGGCCAATGGCAAGGTCGAGGTGGTGTGGCGCGGACTCAACGAAGCTGCAATCACTCGCTACAGCCGGCAGGTGGAGGCCAGCGCGGACAATGTCACGACTGACGGGTTTACCGAGCACAGCTATTTCGGGGCGAGGGTGCTGCAGCTTGGCTGGAATCCAGCTTCGCCGTTCCGCGGGAACAAGCCCCTGCGCCAAGCTATTGCGACGGCCCTGCAGGGCGACCGCACGCTCGACTCCATTGTCCCAGAAAACATCCCCGGCCACGTGTCGAGCTTTCCGGCCGGCGGCAGGGCCACTCCAAAGATCACCTGGAAAACCCGGATCCCGCTGACCTTGAGTTACGACAGCACGGCACCGGACTCCTTGGACATGGCCACCCAGATTCGTACTAGGCTTGAGAATTCGGGCGGGCTAAGCGTGCAACTGCGCCCCGACGCGCCAACAGCCGATTTGTGGCTGCTCGATCGTAAGGCTTGGACCTCGACTGCGCTGGCCTGGCTGCAGCCGTACATCGAAGCACCGCTGCCCACCGTGGCGGGGACCATCAACACCATCGTCGAGGAGTTCCGTCAAACAACCGATGAGGAACGTGCGGCGTCACTGCTGGAGGCCTTGCAAAAGCAGGCTGCAGTGGACAACGTGCTGCTGCCGATGAGCCAAGGCGAGGAATACCTGTACGCCCGTGCCGGCGTCACCGTCAGCGACCTCGGATTCGGTCCCGGCTGGCAGCTCGGACTATTCGGAATCCGGGATGGCTGAGGAGGCTCCCTCGGGGGTCAGACGCGGGCCGTTCCGGGCAGGGGAACGCGTCACCCTCACCGATCCGAAAGGCCGCCGCCACTCGGTGGTGCTCAGCGCAGGCGGCCAATTCCACACTGCCAAGGGCGTAGTCAGCCACGACGATCTGATCGGCCGGGCCGAAGGCACGGTAGCCAGGTCCGCCAAGGGCGTCGACTACCTGGCTATGCGGCCGCTGCTCAGCGATTTCATGGTGACCATGCCTCGGGGCGCGACCGTTGTCTACCCGAAGGATGCAGCACTGATCGTGATGGGTGCTGACATCTTTCCGGGGGCCACCGTGCTGGAAGCGGGGGCCGGCTCGGGTGCTCTCAGCTGCGCCCTGCTCCGGGCGATCGGGCCTAAGGGGCGGCTGATGTCCTACGAGCGCCGCGCGGACTTCGCCGAGATCGCCCGCCGTAATGTCGAGAACTTCTTCGGCGGTCCGCATCCGGCATGGGACCTCCAAGTTGGGGAGCTGACCGAAGCGCTGGCGGAGAACCCGACTCAACCGGGAATCATTGATCGGGTCGTGCTGGACATGCTTGCGCCGTGGGAATGTGTGCCGGCAGTCGCCGAAGCCTTGGCGCCCGGCGGCGTGCTCTGCTGCTACGTTGCCACGACCACCCAGCTAGCGGAAACCATCGAGACGCTGCGGGCACACACCGGATTCACCGAACCAGAGGCCACCGAGTCGCTGGTTCGCTCCTGGCACGTGGAAGGCCTGGCCGTACGGCCCGGGCATGCGATGGTGGGCCACACCGGGTTCTTGATAATGACCCGGCGATTGGCACCCGGAGTGGCCGCCCCGGCAAGGAAACGCCGGCCAGCGCCCGGCGCGTACGGCGAGAATTATTCAGGCCCTCGAAGAGGCCCCAGCTAGGCTTTTGCCAAGGAGGTGCGCCATGGCTCATGACCGATCCCAATACGAGGAGCGGGAGACAATGCAGGCGCAGCTTCGGGCGCTCAGCGAAGAGGTCGACCGGCTGCGTGAACGAGTGTCTGTCCATCCACACGACATCGCCATGTTGGAACGCCGGCTCGCGGATGCGCGGCAGGACGCGCGGACCAGCGCAGCCAACAACGAACGTCTCGCCGCAACCCTGCGAGAGGCACGCGACCAGATCGTCTCCCTCAAGTCCGAGGTCGATCGGCTTGCCCAGCCGCCGGCCAGCTTCGCGGTGTTTCTGGCCACGGCGGAGGACCATACCGCTGACATCTACACTGCCGGACGCAAGATGCGGGTGAGCGTCAGTCCCGAAGTCGATCTCCAGGGACTGGAACCCGGCCGCGAGGTCATGATCAACGAGGCCATGAACGTCGTCGACATCCTCGAGTTCGACGAGGTCGGCGAGGTTGTACTGCTCAAGGAGCTGCTGGAGGACAATCGCCGTGCGCTAGTCATTGGACACGGTGACGAGGAAAGCGTTGTGCGACTGGCGCACCGGCTGCGTGGCACCCAACTTCGCTCGGGTGACTCCCTTTTGATCGACCGGCGTGTGCACTTTGCCTACGAGCGAGTGCCGAAACTCGATGTCGAGGAGCTGGTACTGGAGGAAGTGCCTGACATCGATTACTCGTTGATCGGTGGCCTCGGCTCACAGATCGAGGCCATCCGGGATGCCGTCGAGCTTCCCTTCCTGCACAAGGAACTGTTCGCCGAACACGAGCTCAAGGCACCGAAAGGAATACTGCTCTACGGGCCGCCGGGCTGCGGCAAGACGTTGATCGCCAAGGCTGTGGCCAATTCGCTGGCGAAGGCAGTGACCGACCGCACCGGCGAGGAGGGACGCAGCTTCTTCCTCAACATCAAAGGGCCCGAGCTGTTGAACAAGTACGTCGGGGAGACCGAACGGCACATCCGGTTGGTGTTCCAGCGCGCCCGCGACAAGGCCTCCGACGGCATGCCGGTGATCGTTTTCTTCGACGAGATGGACTCGCTGTTCCGCACTCGTGGCTCCGGTGTCTCGTCCGATGTTGAGAACACGATCGTGCCGCAGCTGCTCAGCGAAATCGACGGCGTCGAGGGTCTGGACAACGTGATCATCATCGGCGCCTCCAACCGGGAGGACATGATCGATCCGGCGATCCTGCGACCTGGCCGACTTGACGTCAAGATCAAGATCGAGCGGCCGGACGCGGAGGCGGCTCGGGAGATCTTCAGCAAGTACCTGACGCCCACGCTTCCCCTGCACAGCGAGGATCTGGCCGAGTTCGACTTCGCCCGGGACGCAACCGTCGCCGGCATGATCGAACGGACAGTCACCCGGATGTATGAGGAGTCTGAGGAGAACCAGTTCCTCGAGGTCACCTACGCCGGTGGGGACAAGGAAGTCTTGTACTTCAAGGACTTCAATTCCGGCGCCATGATCCAGAACATCGTGGACCGAGCCAAGAAGACCGCGATCAAGGATCTGCTGGACACCGGGGTGAAGGGACTTCGCATCGGTCACCTGCTGCAGGCCTGCCTTGACGAGTTTGCCGAGAACGAGGATCTGCCCAATACGACCAACCCTGACGACTGGGCGAAGATCTCCGGCAAGAAGGGCGAGCGGATCGTGTTTATCCGGACATTGATCTCGTCCAACAAGGGCACTCAGCCCGGACGCTCCATCGACACGGTCACCAACACCGGTCAATATTTGTAAAGCTTCGCTCGCGCAAGATCAGCCCAATTGGCGCTGTCTTCTTTCTTCGCTCGCAGACGAGTCTGCTCGACTCAGTCGTCCTAGACCGCGCCGCGCGATCCCCGACGCTGGCGAAGCAGGTGCCGGGAAGCTGGGCGCCTTGCTAGATCGGCTGCTTGGTCTTCGCTAGCCGCGCGGCCCGGAGGGCAGCGAAGGCGCCACGCCAGCCCATCAGCAGCACGGCGAGCGCAATTGAGGCGATCAGGACGAAGGCGGGCGAGAAACCGCGGCCAGATGCCATCCGCAATCCCATGCCGACGACGACCGTACAAGCCCAGACGACGACTCCGGTGCGTAAGGCGGTCGGATTCCGCCATGTTCGCGCGGCCACCGATCCGACCAGGGTGCCGACCAGGAAAGGCCACGCGGTGCTCGCCACGCCGATCAGGTCGGTGGTTCCGCGGTGACTGCTGCGGCCGACGACTGCGAATACCAGCACACAGATCAGGTCGGCGGCAATCGCGAACCGGAGCCTCACATCGATTCACATTACGCTGGGCGCATGGCAGAGCCCGCTGACCGAGGCGGATCGAGAGATCCTCAGTCGAGCGCGGGGCGTGGCGTTCGCGTCATGGGCGTGGAGACCGAGTACGGGATCAGCGCGCTCAATCCGCCGACCGAGGACGACCTGCATCCTATGCAGCTGTCAAACCACGTGGTCAAGGCATACGGCGCGTCGGCTTCTGGTCAGCCTGCCGGCTGGGATTACGAGACCGAGACCCCGCTTCGCGACATCCGCGGCTATGAGCTGTCCCGATCGGCTGCCCATCCGGACCAACTCACCGATTCGGATCTCGGCATGGCCAACGTGATCTTGAGCAACGGAGCCCGGCTGTACGTCGATCACGCCCATCCGGAGTATTCCAGCCCCGAGGTCACGTCTGCCCTCGATGTGGTCCGGTTCGACAAGGCCGGGGACGCCGTCATGGCGATCGCCGCCCAACGTGCCAGCCATTCGCTGGGTCGATCGGTGCGGCTGTACAAGAACAACACTGACGGCAAGGGCGCTTCGTACGGCACCCATGAGAACTACTTGCTCGACCGCAGCACTCCGTTCGATCGGATCGTCGCACAATTCACCGGCTTTTTGGTGTCGCGACAGGTGATCACCGGAGCCGGCCGGGTCGGACTCGGCCAGAACAGCCAGGAGCCGGGCTTCCAGATCAGTCAGCGGGCCGACTTCTTCGAGGCCGAGGTGGGCTTGGAAACCACCCTCAATCGGCCGATCATCAACACCCGGGACGAACCCCATGCCGACGCCAGCCGGCACCGCCGCCTGCACGTGATCACCGGCGACGCAAACCAGGCGGAGATCGCGACCTACTTGAAGGTGGGCGCCGCAGCTTGGGTACTGCGCGTCATCGAGGCTGGCGAGCTGGGCGCGGACTGTCGACTCGAGACTCCAGTTTCGGCCATGCGCGCGGTGAGCCGAGACCTCGATGCCCGCCAGCCGCTGATCTTGGCCGACGGGCGGGCCATGAGAGCGGTGGATCTGCAAGAGATTTATCTCGATGGCTGTCGTCGGCATTACGAACGGGTCGCCGAGGAGCTCACCGAGTCAGCGAGGATCGAGGCCAAGGATGTCTTCACTCGGTGGCAGGAGTGCATTGATGCGTTGCGGATCGATCCATTCCTACTGGCCGACCAGCTCGACTGGGTCGCCAAGCTGAAGCTGATGGAGTCCTATCGGGCACGTGATCATTTGCCCTGGAACGCCCCGAAGTTGGCCCTCATCGACTTGCAGTACGCCGACGTCGATCCGCGACGCAGCCTGTATACGGCATTGGCCGCTAAAGGAAAGATCCGGCGGCTCGTCAGCGATGAAGAGATTGAACGGGCTCGAACTCAGCCGCCGGAAGACACCCGCGCCTACTTCCGCGGCCGGGTGATGGAGAAGTTCGGTTCCGCGGTGGTCGCGGCTTCCTGGGATTCGGTGATTTTCGACGTACCGGATCGACCTGCCCTCCAGCGGATCCCGCTGCTGGATCCGCTGCGCGGTACCCGTGAGCACGTCGGCGCGATGCTCGACCAGTGCGAGACGGTCACCGATCTTTTTGCCGCTCTGGGCCGCTAGCGCCCTGGCGTGTAGTCCAGGTCTGTCATCCGCGATGGTTAGGCTTGGATAAAAGGGAGGAGCACCACATGCCCGAGTCAGAACAAAGCCAGCGCAAGACCAGGCGAGCGGAAGATCGCGAGGTCGAGGAGGTTGCGCCGGCCGACAGCGCCCACAAGGCGGAGCTGGACTCCGAGGTGGACTCCCTGCTCGACGAGATCGACGATGTGCTCGAAGTCAACGCCGAGGAGTTCGTCCGCTCTTTCGTCCAGAAAGGGGGCCAGTGAGCCATCGTCCTCTTTCGGTCGGCTTGACCGGTGACTTCCTGCGCACCGACACCTCGTCATTCGCAGACTTCGCCGCGCGCGTCGCACCTAACGTGTTGCCAACACAGCGGACTGCCTCAGCTGGTGCGGGTGATCTCGCGCCGCATGGTACGACGATCGTGGCCGCCACGTTTCCCGGAGGCGTCGTGGTCGCCGGCGACCGCCGGGCGACCATGGGAAACATCATCGCCCAGCGGGACATCGAAAAGGTGTATCCGGCCGATGAGTTCTCGATCATCGGGATCGCCGGTGCTGCCGGCATCGCGGTAGAGATGGTGGGACTGTTTCAGGTCGAGCTGGAGCACTACGAGAAGATCGAAGGAGCTCCGCTTTCCCTTGTCGGCAAGGCGAATCGGTTGGCAACGATGATTCGGATGAACCTGCCCCTCGCGATGCAGGGGCTCCTGGTCGTCCCGCTCTTCGCTGGCTGGGATGCCCCTGCCGAGCAGGGTCGGATCTTTTCCTACGACGCGACCGGCGGCCGCTACGAGGAGCACGCGTTCTTCTCGGTCGGCTCCGGCGCGGTGTTTGCACGGGGATCTCTGAAGAAGCTCTATCGACCGGATCTGGAGGCACCTGAGGCGACCATGGCGGTCATCCAGGCCCTGTATGACGCGGCCGACGATGACTCCGCGACGGGTGGCCCGGACATGACGCGGAAGATCTTCCCCGTGGTCCTGCTCGCCACGGCCGAGGGTGTGCATCGGATCCAAGATGCGCAGATCGGGGAGCTGGTCGGTCAGGTGATGGCCAGCCGGATGGAGCGCCCCGACGGGCCCGAAGCCTCCCTCACGTGAGCCTCCCGTTCTACGTTGCGCCCGAGCAACAGATGAAGGATCGGGCTGACTTCGCCCGAAAAGGCATCGCCCGAGGTCGATCGGTCGTGGTTCTGCACTACGCCGACGGCATCTTGTTTGTCGCGGAGAACCGTTCCCAGGCGCTGCACAAGGTCAGCGAGATCTATGACCGGATCGGCTTCGCCGCGGTCGGTCGCTACAACGAGTTCGAGAATCTACGCCAGGCCGGCATCCGATATGCCGATCTCCGTGGCTACAGCTACGACCGCACAGACGTCACCGGGCGAGGCCTCGCCAACGCGTACGCGCAGCTGCTCGGCACGATCTTCTCCTCCGGTGGCGAGAAGCCCTACGAGGTGGAGATCATTGTCGCCGAGCTCGGCGCTACCCCCGAACTCGACCAGATCTACCGGCTCACCTACGACGGTTCGGTCGCCGACGAAGACAATTTCGCGGCTATGGGGGGGTCGGCAGACGTGATCGCCGCAGCGCTGGGTAAGGGCTTCCGCCGGGGGCTGGGATTGCCTGCCGCGACCAAGCTCGCGGTACGGGCGTTGGGTTCGGATGGCAGCTCCAATGGCCAGCCGCGAAAACTCGAGGTGGAAGCGCTGGAGGTCGCGATTCTTGATCGTACCCGTGCATTGCCGCGCAAGTTCCGGCGAATCGAAGGTGCCCGGTTGGGCGCGCTGCTGACCGAGGAGATCGAACCGGCAGATCAAGGTCACATCCAGCCGCCGACGTTGCCATCGGAGCCCACCGTCACCGAAACGCAGTTGCCCCCCAACCCGCCGTCAGACACCAATCAGGTTGACGAGCAGCAGGAACCGCCACAGAATCCTGGTCCGTGACTGTCACGGAATCGCGCGCCCCGCAGGGACCCGTTCCCGAGGGCGCGGCGCGGCCGCCGGTCGCAGTGGTGATCGGCACGGGCTTGATCGGTGCCTCTATCGGTTGCGCACTGACGGCCGCCGGCTTCCAGGTACATCTCCGCGATCACAAGATCAGCCATGCACGGGTCGCTGCGAGCCTGGGCGCAGGGGTCATCGAAGCCCCTCGTACGGCGGACGTCGGTTTAGTCGTTGTCGCGGTTCCGCCGGCGGCCATTCCTGATCTCGTAGGCCATGCGCTCGGCAGCTATCCGATGGCAACGGTCACCGACGTCGGATCGGTCAAAGCCGGCGTGTTGCACGCACTTTGGCAGCGAGACATCCCCCTCGAGCGATACGTCGGATCTCATCCGATGGCGGGTTCGCACCAATCGGGTCCGATGACTGCACGCCGGGACCTCTTTCAGGACCGTACCTGGGTCATCACGCCCCATCGCCGCTCGCTGCCAGCAGCCGTGCAGCGGGTCTCGCGGTTGGTGAGTGCGTGCGGCGCCCGGGAGCTCGTGATGGACGTCGACGACCACGACGCTGCCGTGGCACGGGTGTCGCATTTGCCGCACCTGCTATCGGTGCTGATGGCGGGCCATCTCAACGCGGTACCAGCCGAAAATCTAGTGCTCGCAGGCCAGGGTTTGCGTGATGTCACCCGGGTCGCCAGCAGTGACCCGGTGCTGTGGGAACAGATTCTTGCGTCGAACGCCCAAGCGGTGCTATCCGAACTTCGTCGCGTCCGGGATGACTTCAGTGCGCTCATCGACGCGATCGAGGTGGCACCGGCCTCTGAGGCTCTCCTGCAACGGCTTGAGCGTGGAGTTGCCGGCACCCAGAAGATCCCCGGGAAGCACGGAGCGCCTCCAGTGCACTATCGCCAGGTGGTCGTCGAGATTCCGGACGAACCCGGCGCTTTGGGCCGCTTGTTCGCGGACGTAGGGGCGGCAGGGGTCAACGTCGAGGACATCTCGATCGAGCATGATCAGGTTCGCCAAGTCGGCTACCTGGCCCTGTCGGTCACTCCCGACCGGGCGGAGGAGTTGGCGGTCTTGATGGTGAGGTCGGGCTGGAACGTCGGCTGACCGACGACGCCCGCGGAAGCTGTTACGGCTGGGTGTCCTTGGCGGCCGGTAAGGTGTGCACGTGTCCGAGCGACATGGAGCTGAGACGACCGGCGACCAGCAGCGGCCGCTGGTGGTCGCCATCGACGGGCCCAGCGGTTCTGGCAAGTCCAGCACGGCACGCGGTGTTGCTCAGCGCCTCAATCTCGCATTTATTGACACCGGTGCGATGTACCGGGCCCTTACCTGGCTCGCGCTGCGCCACAGGGTTAGCCTTGCCGACGAGCCGGCGGTCGCCCAGTTGGCACGCGAGGCCAGGTTCAAGATCAGCACCGACCCCGACGCGCCCACAATAGGGGTGAACGGTCACGATGTGACCGGCGCGAGCCGGAGTCCGGAGGTTTCGGCGGCGGTCAGTGCCGTCGCCACCAACCTGGAGGTTCGCGCGGAGCTGGTGGAGCGTCAGCGGGAACTCATCGCCAAGGCACACTGCGGCATTGTGGCCGAGGGTCGGGACATCACGACTGTGGTTGCTCCGGATGCGCAGGTGCGGGTCCTGCTCGTGGCCGATCCGAGTGCCCGGGTGGCCCGCCGGCACGCCGAGCTGGGTGAGCGCGTTGACCCGGCAGCAGTAAAGGATCAAGTGATCCGACGTGACCGAGATGATTCAGCCGTTGCTCAGTTCCATTCTGCGGCGCCCGGAGTGATCGTCCTCGACTCGACCTTCCTTACTCTGGATGAGGTGATCGACGCGATCTGCGCGCTGATTCCGGAACCGTACGCATGCCGGCTAGCGGCCTCAGACATGGCCGCGACCAGGGAGGAAGTGACAGGGTGATCAGCGGGATCAGCCCGGATCTCCCGCACACTGCTCATCTTCCCGCCACGAAGGAGCTGGGACTTCGTATCACCAAGCCGGTGGCGGCCTTGTTGATCCGTACTTATTGGCGGGTGACCCTGCATGGTGAGGAAAACGTTCCCGCGACAGGCCCGGCGATTCTTGCCTCCAATCACATCGGTTTTCTGGATGGTCCCGTGCTGGTCGCACTCACCAGGCGGCTCACCTTCGCCATGGCGAAACATGAGCTGTTCACCGGAGCACTGGGGCAGTTTCTTGCTCATGTCGGCCAGATTTCGCTGAACCGTCGCGCTGTGGACACAAAGGCGATTACACGGGCGATCCAGGTATTGCGCGCCGGCGATGTGCTGGCTGTGTTCCCGGAGGGCTCCCGGACGACCGGTGAGGTGTCGCGGGCGAGCGGTGGTGCTGCATACCTCGGGATGGTGACGGGCGCACCAATCGTGCCGGTCGCACTTCTCGGCACTCGTGAGCCGGGACATACCCGGGGCCAGGTGCCGCGCCGTCGCCGCCCGATCCACGTGGTTTACGGCGAACCGCTGGCAGTGCCGCGTTCAAACTGGCCAAGGCGTAAGGCTGCGGTTGCGCACTGGACTGAGGTGCTTCGGTCACATCTGGCCGCACACGTGGTGGCTGCTCAGCGGCTGACCGGACTACCCTTGCCAGGGCCCGCCAGGCAAGCCGTATAGCTCACTGGTGCCAGTCTCCTGTCCTTGAATTGACCCGATGTGACCGACGACCTACGTCTGCCTGAGAACTCGACGAGCCTCATTGATCTGCCAGTCGTGGCGGTAGTGGGCCGGCCGAACGTCGGCAAGTCGACCTTGGTCAACCGGATGATTGGCCGTCGAGAGGCCGTGGTCCAGGAGCTGCCTGGGGTCACCCGGGATCGCGTGTCGTACGACGCCAACTGGAACGGGCGCTCCTTCGTGGTCGTCGACACCGGAGGCTGGGCACCGGATGAGAAAGGCATGGCCGCCCGGATCACCGAGCAGGCTGAGCTTGCTATTGCGGCGGCGGACGCCGTGGTGTTCGTGGTCGACGCAACCGTGGGAACCCAGGACGTCGACGAGGCGGTCGTTCGGGTTCTGCGTCGCACCAACAAGCCGGTGATACTCGCCGCGAACAAGGTTGATGATCAACGGGGCGAGGCCGAGGCGGCGGCCATGTGGAATCTCGGCCTGGGCGAGCCGTATCCAGTCTCTGCATTGCATGGCCGGGGGAGCGGCGATCTGCTTGACGCAATCCTCTCGGCGCTGCCCGAAGCTCCCGCCGCCACGGAGGCATCTGAACGCGGCCCGCGGCGGGTCGCCATCGTCGGCAAGCCCAATGTCGGCAAATCGAGTCTGCTGAACAGGCTGGCGGGCCAGCAGCGCGTGGTCGTTGACGAAGTGGCCGGAACCACAGTCGATCCAGTGGACGAGCTGATCGAGCTCGACGGTCAGGTCTACCGCTTCATCGACACGGCAGGCATCCGTCGTCGGGTTAAGGAGGCGTCCGGGCATGAGTACTACGCGAGCCTGAGGACGCGCGGGGCGGTCGAGCGGGCCGAGGTCTGTGTCGTCGTCATCGACGCCAGTGAATCGGTCACGGAGCAGGACCTGCGCGTTCTCACCTCGGTCGAGGAGGCGGGGCGCGCACTGGTGATCGCCTTCAACAAATGGGATCTCACCGACGACGAGCGGCGCCGTTACCTGCGTCGCGAGATCGAGCGCGATCTGGTCCAATTCGAGTGGGCGGCGAAGATCAACATCTCGGCGACCACCGGCCGCCATGTCGACCGGCTCGGCCCGGCAATAGAGGAAGCCCTGGACAGCTGGGAGACCCGGATTCCGACGGGCAGGCTGAACGCCTTCCTGGGCCGCATCGTAGCTGCCCATCCGCATCCGGTGCGCGGCGGCAAGCAGCCGCGCATCCTCTTCGCCACCCAGGCCCAGGCTGGGCCGCCTACGTTTGTGCTGTTCACCTCTGGGCAGATCGAGGCCGGCTATCTGCGGTTCATCGAGCGACGGCTTCGCGAGGAATTCGGCTTCATCGGTACGCCGGTCCACGTCGAGGTACGCGCGCGAGAGAAACGTAAGAGCCGCTGACACGCGGGCCCCTGAACGTGTCGAAGGGCCGTGGTGCGGCAACCGAGCCACCAGTCAGTCGGTGTTGAAGTCGTACGATTCCTCGAGCCACCGTCCCAGTTGATCATCGACCTGTTCGGCGCCGGTCAGATTGATTATGTGGACTATGCGATGAGCACCGGTCGACATCCATCGCGCGATGCGAGGATCCTCGATTCGCTCGGGTAGAAAGAGCGCGAGCTGGACGGACCGCACACGCGGTCGGAATTGGCGATCTGGCGATCGCTTTTCAGGAAGACGCCGACATTGACGGCGTCTTCGTGTACCGGTCCCACGCGACGCAGCCGATCCAGCACAGCCGCGTAGATTTCTCCGACCCACCCGGGATGCCGGGAGAGCAGCTCCTCAACGGTGATTCCCGGAACGCAGACGTGGGCCTGGTTGACCTTGCCGAATTCACGTTCGCAGCGCGGGCAGATCCATCGGGCCACTCCACGAGTGTGCCGAATCGTCACCGATCCCGGACGCTGACATGGGTCTAGTAGAGTCGCTCCCTGGGTTGCTGCTCGAGGGCAGCTCCCCGGGCTGTGGCGCAGCTTGGTAGCGCACTTGACTGGGGGTCAAGGGGTCGCGAGTTCAAATCTCGCCAGCCCGACAGTGTTTGCCCTAGTGAGGGCTGTTTTCGGCTTTCGTAGGCGGTGCAGATTTGCACCGCTGCAGTAACACGACTCACCACGGTCCATCAGGCTCTTAGTGTCCGACTCGACCCAGCCCTCTACAGCTTTGCCCGCCTCCATTCGGAAGATCTCTATCCACGTCGTCGTAACAATCCGACCGCTGGCGGCTTTGCCCATGAACTCGCCTTGGTGCGTTCCTCGATCCGTCCCACGTAGCGAGCGGCCGGCGGCGCGTAGCGCCGCCCGTTGGCCATTAAGAGCCAGAAGCCAGCGATGAGTGAGACCATGCCAGTTGACGGTTTGGTTGATTGAGCCTACGTTTCT
>Ga0126304_10000293_pt1 | contig 18815 bp, 25 predicted proteins | sample Plot25_FD_92538 | JGI IMG/M metagenome (GOLD analysis project Ga0126304, IMG submission 92538) | Serpentine soil microbial communities from UC McLaughlin Reserve, CA, USA - Plot25 | ecosystem: Environmental > Terrestrial > Soil > Grasslands | place: USA: UC McLaughlin Reserve, Lake County... | reverse complement strand
GTGGTGCCGGTCGCGTCTCGCCGAAATCTCAGGAAATCCATTGCATAGGTGCGTGGGATCGGGCCGGCCGCTGCGCCGAGCGGGAGAATCTCCCAGGGCCGACGTCGGCATTTCGGGCAGGTCACCCAACGGTCGCTACCACTCACAGCGCGTCCATCGGTGAGAGTCGCCGGTGTGCCTGCTGGGCACGCTCGGCCCGGTTCGCGGCGGCGTAGCGGCGGAGCATCGCACGTGACCGCCAGCCGGCCAACTCCTGTAGATCGCCCTCGGCACCGCCGGCCTTCAACCACGCGTCGGCGAAGCCGTGCCGGAACATGTGCGCGTGCAGGTTGACCCCGATGGCGTCGCCGCGGCGCTCCAACATCTGACGGATGCCGTCGGAGGTGAGCCGGCCCTTCTGAGACAGCCACAGCCACGGCTGGTCGGCGCGGGGATGCTGACGGCGTGACCGCAGGTACCGGTCCAGCGCCTGGGCAGCGCGCACCCCGAACGGGACCGTCCGGTACCGCTTCCGGTGGCTGGCGTCGCCCTTGCCCTCCACCGCCACCAGCCGAGCCCGCAGGTCGAGGTCCTCGGTGGCGAGGTTCGCCAGCTCCGACCGGCGCATCCCGGTGTCGGCCAGCAGCAGCACGATCGCGGTGTCCCGCCTGGATGTGAAGTCCTTGCCCGCGCAGAGGGCGAGCAGCGCCTTGGTCTGCTCCCGGGTGAGCATCACGGTGCGCGGCTGGGCACCTTCGGCGGCTGATGTTCTCCATCGGCGAGACGTCGAGCTCACCCTCGCGGACGCACCAGGCGAAGTACTGCCGGCAACCAGAGTAGTTGCGGTACTCGGTGGACGGCGCGACCTTGCCCTGCAGGCTCACCAGCCAGCCGTGCACCTCGGCCGCGGTGACGGTGGCCACGTCGTCGGCGAGACCGCGATCGCGGAGCCAGGCGGCGAACTGGACGACGGCGCGGGAGTAGTTGTCGAGCGTCTTCGGACTCTTCCCCTCGGCCTCGAGGGCCAGCTGAAAGCTGGCCAGCAACCCGTTGAAGGGGTCTATCACGAGCGTTGATATGCGCTGTCGTCACGCTATCGTCAAACCATGACCAGCGTTTCCGCAGGTGGTGGACAGGGGCGGGATCGATCCGCCGACCTTCCGCTTTTCAGGCGGACGCTCTTCCGACTGAGCTACCTGTCCTCGTTGGGAGCCCGACGAGTGTATCCGACCCGCCGCGAGGCCTCGAAGTCCCTCGAGTGCTCGTCCAGGCGTGCGAGGTAGGCGTTGTATGCCGTCCGCTCGGCCTCGGCCGTTCCCTCGCGGCGATCGAAGCGACGGGCCTCCCGTTCGTCGGAGCGATACCACTGAACGAACAACGCACCGAGGACCAGCAGCCCAGGAATTTCACCGAAACCCCAAGTCAGCCCGCCGGCTCGCTCCTGGTCAACAAGCGGGTCCGGCAGCCAGGGGATCTCGGTCGCGAGCTGGCGGTAGTAGTCGCCGGCGATGATCCGGGCCGACTCCATCACAGCGAGGCCGAAGAACGCATGCATGGCGAGCGCGCCGAACTGGAGCACGACACGAGCAACGAACGGTGGCCGCTTCGGCAACGGGTCGATCCCGATCAGGACCTCGTAGAACAGGTATCCCGACAACAGGAAATGCACGCTCATCAGCATGTGACCGCTGTGGTTGCGCATGGCGGCCTCGAACAGCCCGGTGAAGTACACGACGAACGGACTACCGACGAAGATCGCAAGCGCGACCAGTGGGTGGGTAAGGATCCGGACGACTGAGCTCCGAGTCGCCGCCAGCAGCCACTCGCGGGGCCCGCTCTCGCCCCGTCGCGCCGGACGCAGGGCCCGCAATGCCAGCGTGACCGGTCCGCCAAGCACCAGCAGGACCGGGCTGACCATCATCAGGACGAGGTGCTGGCCCATGTGCGCGGACAGCATCGTCATTCCGTAGGTCATCAGGCCGGACAGCTGTACCAGAGCGACGGAACCGACCCCCAGCAGCCAGGCGACAGTCCGCCCGGCCGGCCAGCGGTCACCCCGCTTCCGGAGCCGCCATACGCCACCGACGTAGAGCAGGACTGCCGCCAGGCAGCCCAGTGCGAACAGCGCGTCGGGATATGTCTGCGTGAGGAACCGCAGCACCGTCGGCTCTGGAGGCACCGGATAGCCGAGGAGATCGCGCACCGCAGTCACCGGAGCAGCGTCGTCGGGGACCGGCGGTGGCGTACGGCTTAGCGCGACGGCGAGCGCCACGGCCGTTGTCATGACGACGACCTCACCGGCCGCCAGGCGCCGAAACGCCGCCGGCCGGCCGGCGTCGAGGTCCCGGAGGGTCCGGCGGCGGTGCGTGGCGCCGAAGGCCCCCAATGCGAGGAGTGCCGCCGCTTTGGCGAGGACGAGGGCGCCGTACCACGTCGTCACGAGGTCCGTCAGGGACGGGATCCTGACCCACGCGTTGACGACACCGCTGGCACCGACCATGACGAAGCAGCCGAGGGCCAGCGCCGAGTAGGCCCGCGTCACGCGGGAGAGCTGCGGCCCGCGATGCGCGGCGTACCACGTTACGGCGACCAGGCCACCGACCCACACCGCCATTCCGATGAGGTGTATGAGCAGCGACGTCCTCGCGGAATGGTGATAGTCGCCGGTCGAAGCATGCCCGATCAGCCCGGGCGGGATCAGCGCTCCGATGGCCAGGCACAGCACGGCGATCGCACCGCCGCGGCCGAGCGTCAAGCGGGCCGCCGGTACCAACGCGAGCGCCAGGACGACTACGGTCGCATACGCCTGGCCCTGGGCGACACTGCTGGTGTAGCTGGCGAACGCGTTGCCGGCGAGCGCATCCCACACCGGCTGCCCCACCAGGTCGGACAGCGTCAGCAGGTGCACGACCACGGCGGCCGCCGCCCAGACGATCGCTACGTTGGCCGCAGCGCGCAACGCGCGGAGCGCGTCGCGGCCCAGCTCTCCGTTGCCCGCCGGCAGCATCGCCGCGAGGGCGAGCAGGCCGACCGTGACCGCCGAAGCGCCGTCCAGGACGACCTTGGCCACGGGCAGCCCCCATCGGGTGAGGCCGCCCGGATCGTCGAGCCCGGAGACGGCCGCACCGGTACCCCCTCCGCCCAAGACCAGGGCGCCCACGAGCACGACGAGCGCCGTAGCCATCGCCGAGGCACCCCAGCGACGTGTCGACGGGACGTCGGGCTGGATGCGCGGGCGGGTTGGGGCAGCCATCAATCAGCAGTCTCCGCCTCGTCGTCGGACGAGGAGCCGGCGGGCCTGCGTCCGCCCATCGCGAAGAAGGCGACAGCGCCGAGGACGCCGGCCGCGGCCACGCCGCCGGCGGTCAGGAGGAGCGGGTCGAGCTCGTCGTCCCCGTCGGCCGTGGTCGCCGCGGCCGCCTCGTGGTGACTGTGATCGGTTTCGGACGCGGACGCCTGCGGGGCAGCGGTCGGGGAGGGTCCGTCCGAGCTGACAGTGAACGTCACCGTCCCGGTTACCGGGTGTCCGTCGGACGAGACGATCCGGTACGTGATCCGGTACGTACCCGGCTCGAGCTCGCCGACCGGCTGCCGCACGCGGCCGCCGACGATCTCGACCTCGCCGTCCTCGTGGTGACCGTCGTCCTCGTCGAGCACGGCCATCTGGTCGAACTCGCCCTGGACGGGTTGGTCGAACGCGAGTTCGACGACCTCGGGGGTCGTGGCGACGGTCGAGCCGTCCTCCGGAATGCTGCCGATCAGCTCGTTGTGTGCCGCCGCCGGGCCCGCACAGAACGCCAGGACAGCGATGGCGCCGGCAAGACCCTCGAGGGCGCGTGTGGCAACGATCATTGTCAGTCCCGTCATGTCTGCGGGCGCGGCTGCTCGCCCAGATGGAAGGCGTCTCGTCTCTACCCGACGCGGTAGCGATCCAGGGATGCCGTGCGCGTCAAGTGCCAGCGGGTACGGGCGGACCTCTCCGCGGCGCGGTGCGTGTGACGTTCAGGACGAAAGCCGAGGCGGCAGAAAGGGGCGTCTGCGGCGGTCCGCCGGCGCCATCGACCTCGACGGCCCGCGCGAGCAGAGCTGCCCGGGCCGGGAGCAGCAGCAACGTCGAAGACAGCGCGGCCATCACCCAGAGCACCGACTCGCCGCCCGCCAGCAGCACGCTCAGCACGGCCGCCGCCACGGCGTGCGCCAGCACCATTCCGGCGTCGACGAAGATCGCGGTGGATCCGTGCCCGGACAGCGCGAGCAGAACATGGAGAGCCGGCTGGGAGGCGAACACGAGCATCGCCAGCTCGCCGGCCCGGAGACGCCGCTCCGCCAGCGCGACGGAGGCGACGGACAGCAGTGCAGCACCGAACAGGAACGGGCCCGCCGTTGGTGCGCCGCCCCCTGCGATCACGTGCGCGGTAGTCGGGACCAGCAGACACGCGGCCGAGAGCACCAGGCCACGCGCGGCCCGGAAGCGCCCTCGCCCGGGAGACGTCACGGGCTCAGCCTAAGGCGCTGAGGCGGCGCCGGTTCATCTCAGCGGCGCTGCGCTACGTCGATCACCGCTGCGACCCTCTCCCGGTTGGAACCGGGTGCAGGCCATCATGTTCGTCACATCAGGCCGCCCTGCCGACGCGGTCGAGCACGCGTGCCCGCAGGGCGCGCGTGTCTGCGCCGAGATGGCGGAGCAGGTCAACAGCCGTGTTGCCCTTTGGGTCGAGCAAGCCGAGGAGAATGTGCTCCACGCCGATGTGCCGGTCGCCGAAGTCAACAGCCTCGCGTCGAGAGCGTTCGAGCGCACGCTTGGCCCTCGGCATGAACGGAAGGTGTCCGGGCCTATAGGCAGGCTCGCATCGGGCCCGCCGCAAGCGAAGCCACTGCGGCGGTCGGCGACGCGGAGGATGGTCAAGCGCGCCTGGTCCGAACGCGGCCTCCACCCGGTGGCGCACGTCGTCGAGATCGATGCCCAGGGTGCGCAGCGCGGCGGCGTCACTGTCTCCAAGGCCGGCCCTTCCCACTATCTGCATGAGAGCAGCCCGGCCGGTGTCCAAGGTAACGCCGAGGTCAATCAGGGCGCTCACACCTCGGGCGTCGGGCTGGGCAAGTACCCCGAGCAAGAGGTGCTCGGTGCCCACCCAGGAGTGCCCGAAGCTGCGGGCCTCCTCCTGTCCGCGGACCACGACCTGGCGAGCGCCTCGGGTGAACCGCTCGAACATCATCGCCTCCGTCCGTGCTTCTTGTGCACTGCTTGCTTGCTCACCCCGAGCGCCTTGCCGATCTCTTCCCATGACCAGCCGTGCTCGCGGGCGATGTCCACCTGGAGGGCTTCAAGGCGTTCGACCAACCGTCGTAGCGCCGCCACCGCGCGAAGACCGACGCGGGGATCCTGGTTCGTCGCAGCTGCCGCCGCATCCACGGCCTCCGTCATGGCGTCAATCGTAGTTGACGAGCCCCGGGTGGTCAACTGTGGTTGACGTATGATTCAGCGCACTATGAGCGCCAACAAGCGTCCTGTCGTGCTGCGATGGCGCCGGATGTCGTGTCGTGGGCCACGATGATGTCGTGCAGGTGCAAGTTCGTGGGCAGTGGTGCCGCCTTCGGGAGCGGAGGGCGGTGGCAAACCTGCATTCAGCTTGCTGCGTCCGGGCAGACGCTGCTGGTGGACTGCGGCGCCACCAGCCTGGTTGCCTTGAAGGCCCAGCGGATCGACCCGAATACGATCGACGCAGTCGTGGTCACGCATCTGCACGGCGACCACTTCGGAGGACTGCCGTTCCTGATTCTGGACGGACAGTTCTCCGGACGGTCTACGCCGTTGGTGTTGGCGGGCCCGCCCGGCACCGCTGATCGGCTCGCTGCGGCGATGGAGGTGCTGTTCCCGGGCTCGAGCCGGGTGCACGGCATTTCCCCTTCGAGGTGGTCGAACTGGGCCTGGACGGAACACAGGCCAGGCTCGGTGCGGCCACGGTGCGCGGATGGCAGGTGGAGCACGCGTGCGGAGCTCCTCCACTGGCCGTGAACATCGCACTGGATGGCTCGGTGTTCGCCTACTCCGGAGACACCCAGTGGACCCCCGTCTTGAGCGAGGTGGCACGTGGCGCGGATCTGTTCGCTGTCGAGGCCTACACGTTCGACGATCCGGTCCGTTACCACCTCGACTATCGGACGTTGCATGAGCAATGGCCGACTTCGACGCGGAGCGGATTGTGCTCACCCACATGTCAACATCCATGCTGGGTAGGCTCACCGAGGTCGACCAGCCGGCGGCCTACGACGGCATGACCGTCAATATCTGAGGGGCCACTCGGTGGACGAGGTCAGTTCGCTATGTCCACGACGATGTGCCGCACTGAGTCGCCATCTTGCTGGGTCCAGACCCGGAAGGGGCGTTGACGGTCGGCAACACCGATACCGAAGGTCGTGACATTCTCGAACGAGCCGGCGAAGGTGACACCGACAAGGGCTGGCCAACCGTCGCGTTGGACGATGACCTGGCCCACCTGCCATGACGGGCGCCCGGGCTGGTGGCCGGTGATGGCCGAGCCGAAGTCAGGAGCCTGGATGGTTACCTGCATAACGGCGGCACCCGAGACGGGGATGGGATCGCCCTGCGGATCCGATGTGAGCTCCGGCACGTACTTGACGGTCCAGCCAACCGCGCCCGGCGTGTTGACATCGAATCTCACCCGGTCGCAACTTCGGTGTTGGCCAATGCTGACGTTGTAGATCTCGCTGCCGACGGGCGACCTCATGTTCTCCTGCTGCGCGGTCCCCCAATTGCTGGTGTCACCACAGACTGGGTCCTCGGCCGGCTGGCTGGTGGTTGCGGGCGAAGGTTTGGTTGTCGTGACGGGTTCAGGTCCGATGGTTGTCGTGCCGTCGCCTGTGCTGGGCGTCTCAGACTCGGTGGTGCCGTTTGTTAGGCCCACGGTGGCTTCGTCGCCACAGCCGGTTGCCAAGAGCGCAACGACTGCGAGGGTTACCAGAGTCGATGTGAGCCTTTTGTTTTCAAACATAAGATTCTCCTTGGTGTGCTTCGTCGCGAGGACGGACTTGCGCCAGGATTCGACGTCGCTGTTGCTGCCACGAGCTCGAGCCGCACGGTGGCTTTCGGCGCTGCCGGTTCATCTCACCAGCGATGCGCTACGTCGATCACCAGCCGCGAGCCCGTGCCGGGTCCGTCGAGGATGAAGACACGGAAGGGCAGCCGGGCCCGCACGCCGAGCCCGATCGTCGTCTGTCCTTCGAAGCTGCCGGCCCACCCGATCTGCCGGAACGTACGCCATCCACTGACGTCCACCAGCTCGCTCGGGTTCGCGGGCCGGTAGGTCGGGTTCCCTACGTCGTCGTACGCCGCAGCAAGTGCGACAACCTGCAACCGGGCATCCCCGCGTAACGGAAGCACCTGTCCCGCGCCGTCGGTCGTCACGGAGGAGACGTACTCCACCCGGTAACCGTCGACATCGCCGCGGAAGTCCAGGACGAGTCGGTCGTAGCAGCCATGACGTCCGGCCCGGACGTTGACGAGTTGCGCATTGCTGTACTCGTCGTGAACCTCGGGAACTGATCCCCAGCGGATACCGCAGTACGGCTCACTGGCCGCTGCTGCCGGTGACAATCCCCCGAGCGCCACCGCCGCCACGACGGCTGCCACCAGGGCAATGAATCTGCGCATCGTTCCCCCCTCCACTCCGTGTCCGATCACGCAGCAAGGAGACGCCTCCGGGGGGTGGCCGGTTTACATGGTGAGCAGCACCTTTGCTGTCGATACGAGCTCGCAGGGCCCGGTCCGGGCCAGCGCGGGATCGAGGGCCTTGCGGTGTGGGACGGTGGGTCATTCAGCCGCGGTGAGGCCGACCAGGTCGGCGCTCACCTGCCAGAGCCGTGCCGCTGTGGCTTCGTCGTAGCTGCGCTTGGGATCTTTGGGTTTGCTGTTGGCGAGGTAGCGGCCGGTTACCTGCTCGAGGTCGGGAGCGGAAGCCAGGTGGATTGGCGTGGCGGTGCCTTCGGCCGGAGTCTTCATGAAAGGGCGCATGAATGGGACGAGCAGTCGCTGCGCGCCGGCGGCGTCCTCGGCGCCGAAAGATGTGTTCACCACGCCGGGATGCAGCGCATTGGCGGTGACGAAGGTGGCCTGCGGTTTCCTGGCCAGCTCGTAGGTGAACAGGACGTTGGCGAGCTTGGATTGGTTGTAGGCCCGTGCGCCGGAGTAGGACCGTTCGCCCTGGAGGTCGTCGAAGTCGATACGCCCATCGGCATCGGCGTGGGAGGAGACCGTGACGATGCGGGCCGGGGCGCTGTGCTTCAGCCGGTCCAGGAGCAGGTTGGTGAGCAGGAACGGCGCGAGATGGTTGACGGCGAAGGTGTGCTCGAGCCCGTCGACGGTGACGTGCCGGGTGTGCCAGTAACCCCTGGCGTTGTTGATCAGCACCTCGATGCGGGCAAGGCTTCGAGTACCTCGTCAGCCAGCCGCCGCACCTGCGACTGGGAAGACAGGTCCGCGACGAACGGGTCCACCTGCCCGCGGCCGGCGGCGCATATCTCGCCAGCCGCGGCCTCGGTGCGTCCGCGGTCCCGGCCGGTGATCGCGAGGTGCGCACCCATCGCGGCGAGGCCCAGCGCGGTCGCTTTGCCGATGCCTCGGGTGGCGCCGGTGACCATTACTGTCTTGCCGGCCATCGGTCGGCTGTGGATCGGTTCCATGTTCGTTGCTCTTTATCACGGTCGGCTATGCTCCGCGCTGAAATGGCTCGTGAGCTGAACAGCAGAGACCTTCTTTGGTGGACCGCGACCTTGCTCGCGTTCCCGCTGGCCGGACTCGCCGCGCGTGGGCTGGCGGGACCCGTTGACGCCGTGTGGGCGGCGGTCCTTGCTGGTGCGGTGGCGGGCCTGGTGATCTGGGCCCAGGCGGTGACCGGGCTTGGTATTGGGACCGCGCAATGGTGGCTGCTTCGCGGGCTCGTCGACGGCAGCCTGCTGTGGATATCGGCGACCGCCGCCGCCCGCTCCGGCCTGCGCGACCCTACCTCCGCGTGAACGTCGAGGTCGTTGCCGGGGTCGTGCTCATCGTCGCCCCAATCTGGTTCAACACCAACTTCGCCCTCCTGGGCCAGCGGTTCGACTACCCCGACATCCTGCGCCGACCCACGCCGGAGATCCTTGACCGATTCCGTGCCGGTGGATCGGGGCTGATCCTGCTGTGGTGGACGTTCATGCTGTCCGGAGTGCTGCTGATCGTTGCGGCCGTACTGCTCGGGCAGGTGCTCGGGCTAGGCGGCGTCGTCCTCGTCGCGACAACCTTCGGCGTGCTCGCCGGCCTGGTTCAGATGCTCGGGCTTCTGCGCTGGGTGTACGTCGTCCCCGCCCTTGCGCGCGCCTACGCAGATCCGACTCTCGGGGCCGAGCAGCGGGAGGTCTCCGCCGCCGTGTTCAGAGCCCTGCACCAATACCTCGGCGTCGGCGTCGGCGAACACCTCGGCTACTTGTTCACCGGCATCTGGTCCGTGCTGATCGGCGTTGGTGTCGTCCAGGGAGCGGTGCTGCCGTCGTGGCTCGGCTGGCCCGGGATCGTCATCGGCGTCGGGTTGGTGGTCGGCTCGGCGGAGTTCCTCGGTCCCAATGAGGAGCGAGGATGGAAACTCGCAGGAGCAGCGATCCCGGTCCTCTACGTCGCCTGGTCCCTATGGCTTCTCACGATGGGCATCGCCCTGATCGCCTGATTCCCCGCGACCGACCACGCGTCCGGGACCTCGACTTCTGGCTGTACTGGCGGATCATCGAGATCCGCGACGGGCGCCTGGCGCTTCGGCCATTCCTGGATGCTGACGTTGCCGACAAGCCCGCGAGGATGCCATTCGAGGGTGGGCGGGGTGCCGGCCTTACGGCACGGTCACCGGTTTGCGTCGGCAAGTGTCCCGGTCGTCTCCGCCTCCGGGTCGTAGACGGTGCAGAGGAGCTCGCGGTCTCCCATGCCCCACGACTCGTCGGTGGGAGTCATGTAGTTGATCTCGAGGACCGACTCCTCGTACGGCATCCCGACGAACTCGGCGAACTCCTCGAGGCATCCCTCGGCTTCGGTGTCGAGCGCCTCCTGGCCGGGATAGTCGCCATCGGGAACGGTCAGAGCCGCAAAGATCTCTTCGGTGTGGGGTTCCGAGCACGGCGCCGCCTCGAGGCTCTCGATCTCGCCCTCGCCGGTCTCCTCGCCAAGACAGTCGCCGACCTCGAGGTCGAAGACGCCGACATCGCCGGAAGTGGAGAGCTCGCCGGTCTCCTCGTCGCGCTCGGGATCGTCGCTCGAACAGCCGAAGAGTGCAAGCGCCGCGACGGCCGCAACCGCGGCATTCCGGGCTCGGGAACAGGTCAATACGTTGGTGGATGCCACCCTGGGCTCCTTGCTCGTACCTTGAAAACCGGGTCTGCGGCACCGTACTGAACCATACTGGCGCACATGGCGGCAAAGGGGTCTCGGCTCTAGCCGGTGCGGACGAGGAAGTGCCAGCCCAGCCATGCCCAGACGAACACCACCAGGACCCGCGTCGCACGTCGGGCAAGGAGCGCGTCGACCACGTCGCTGACCCGTGGAAGCCGGCCCGACCACCCGGCGACGAGCAGAATCAGCATCGTCAGGCCGATGACGACAAACCCGGCGATCGTGACGTCTCGCGAGGTCATCGGCGTGCCAACCGCCAACCGGCCATCAGCCAGAGTGACCACGCAGCGAAGCGGACCACCGGATGCTGAAGGGACGGCTCTAACAGGACCGACAGCGTCGGGTGCTCGTACTGGCCGATGGTGAGCTCGCCGAGGTACGCGCCGGCCTCCCAGAGCAGGCCGGTCAGAGCCGCGACGGCCCAGAACATCGTCGTGCGCCGCAGCAGCGGCGTTTCGGCAATGGCACGCTCCGGGCGGCGAAGTGTCAGGGCGGCGACGGTCGCTCCGGGAACGGCGACGGCGATAACCGCCGGCACGGTATTGACCCGTGTCGTCGCGGCCAGGGCCGCGTAGGCCACCGTCCCGGCGGCGGCCATGAAAACGACGGCTCGACGGCGGGTCCCGAGCTGGGCGCCATCATCGACGGACACGACAGCAGTGTCCCACCGCCGGCCGTGCGCCCCGGCTGGGCTCGGCCACAATGGGCAGATGCCCGGACTGGAACCCGCGCTCGCGGCACGGCTCAAGCGGGACGCTGACGGCCTGATCGCCGCTGTCGTCCAGCAGCACGACACTGGCGAGGTGCTCATGCTCGGCTGGATGGACGACGAGGCGCTGCACCGGACGCTGACGACCGGCCGCGGCACCTACTGGAGCCGCAGCCGCGAGCAGCACTGGGTGAAGGGTGAGACCTCGGGCAACCGGCAATGGGTTCGTGAGGTCCGCCTGGATTGCGACGGCGACACCGTCCTGGTCAAGGTCGACCAGGAGGGCCCGGCGTGTCACACGGGACGCCGCACCTGCTTCGACGGCGGGCTGATCGTGGAGGCGGCGCCGTGACCGGCCTGGACGTGACCCCCGGCCTCGACGCGTTCAGGGTCCTGGCCAAGGACCGCAGGGTGATCCCGGTGGTGCGGCGGCTGCTGGCCGACGGGGAGACGCCAGTCGGCGTCTACCAGAAGCTCGCTTCGAACCGGTCCGGCACGTTCCTGCTCGAGTCGGCCGAGCATGGCGGGGTCTGGTCGCGATATTCATTCGTGGGCGCCCACTCGGCGGCGGTCCTGTCCGAACGGGACGGCCGGGCGATCTGGCACGGCACTCCGCCGGTGGGGCTTCCGCACGGTGGCGATCCATGGGAGGCCATCCGCGGCACTCTCGCGGCTCTGCACACGGCGCGGCTTCCGGACCTCCCGCCCTTGACCGGTGGGCTGGTCGGCTTCGTGTCCTACGACGCCGTGCGGCGTCTCGAGCGGTTGCCCGACCTGACGGTCGACGACCTCCGGCTGCCGGAGATCTCGTTCCTGCTGGCTACGGATCTGGCCGTTCTCGACCACGAGGACGGCACGGTGCTGCTGGTCGCCAACGCCGTGAACTGGGACGACACCGACGAGCGCGTCGACGAAGCCTGGGCCGACGCGGTGCGCCGGCTCGGCCGGATGACCGCCGCGCTGGCCGCCCCGACACCGTCGTCGGTGGCGTCGTACGAACCCGCGTCGCTGCCAGTGCACGCGAGCCGGACCGCACGTCCGGACTACCTGGCGGCCGTCGAACGGGCCAAACAGCAGATCCGCGCCGGTGAGGCGTTCCAGGTCGTCGTCTCGCAGCGGTTCGAGGCGGCGACATCGGCGAACGCGCTGGACGTCTACCGGGTCCTGCGGCGCAGCAACCCGAGCCCGTACATGTACCTCGTCCGGCTGCCGGGGCCGGACGGTGGCGCGGCAGGAGCGTTCGACGTCGTGGGGTCGAGCCCCGAGGCGCTGGTCAAGGTCACCGGCGACCGCGCCATGACGCACCCGATCGCGGGCACACGCTGGCGCGGTGAGACACCCGAGGCCGACGCCGCGCTGGCCAGTGAGCTGCTCGCCGACCCGAAGGAACGTGCCGAGCACCTCATGCTCGTCGACCTCTCCCGCAACGACCTCGGCCGGGTCTGCGATCCGGGAACCGTCGAGGTCGTCGACTTCATGACCGTGCGCCGCTACAGCCACGTCATGCACATTGAGTCGACGGTCGTGGGCAGGGTCGCGGCGGACCGGACGGCTCTGGACGTGCTGGCCGCCTGCTTCCCGGCCGGTACCCTCTCCGGGGCCCCCAAGCCGCGGGCGATGGAGCTCATCGAGGAGCTCGAGCCGACCCGGCGCGGCGTCTACGGCGGTGTCGTCGGCTACCTCGACTTCGCGGGCGACTTGGACCTGGCCATCGCGATCCGGACCGCAGTCGTCCGTGACGGCGTCGCGTACGTCCAGGCGGGCGGAGGGGTCGTTGCCGACTCCGACCCGGAAGCCGAGGACGCCGAGAGCCGCAACAAGGCGGCCGCGGTGTTGCGAGCAGTCGCGATCGCCGAGTCGATCCGTCCGGTGCCGGACGGGATGCCGCAATGAGTGGGCGACCCAGCGCCCGGCGGGAGCTCGCGGTCGCGATGGCAGTGCTGGTCGCGGGCGGGACGATGTGCCTGGTCTTCGCCGGCCGGGCCTGGGGCGAGGCCGCCGTCGACGACGGCTTGTCGACGACGACGGTGCAGGCCGTCGGACGCGACCTGTCGCCGCTGGGTCCCGCCGTGGGCCTGCTCGCGCTGGCCGCCGTCGTCGCGATCCCGGCGACGCGACACATCGGACGGTTCGTTGTCGGTCTTGTGCTGGTCCTGGCCGGGTTCGCGACGGCGATCGGATCCGTTCGACTGGCTCAGGACCTGCCGAGCCAGGTCATCGCCTGGGCCTCGGAGGGAGGTGAATCCGCGGAGTCGGTGCACGGTGCAACGGCTCATCCCGCTGCTGCCCTGATGACTGGGGCCGGCGGCCTTCTGGTCGCCGGCGTCGGTGTTGCTGTCCTCGGCCGCGGCCGCAACTGGCCCGGGATGGGACGCCGCTTCGATCGCGATGGTCGCGCAGGCGGGGAGCCGAAGACCGACGCGACCCGGTCCCCCAGCAGCCGGGATACCTGGGACGCCCTGGACCGTGGCGACGACCCCACAGCCTGAGGTCGGACGCCGACCGGTCGGGCCCCGCAGCCGCGCCCGGACCGGGCACAATGGGGACGCAGCGGAGCAGAGGAGAGAGATGGCGGAGAACAGCGAGCGCAACGAGCACGGCAACACCCCCGCGGCATGGACCGCGGTCATGGTCATGGTGGTCGGCTTCGGCATCGGAACCGTGGCCGTGATCATGCTCAACTGGCCGCTGTTCTGGATCGGCGGTGTCGGCGTCATCATCCTGGGCGCCATCGTGGGCAAGGTCATGCAGATGATGGGCCTCGGCCAGCCGCTTCCCGCAGACCAGGAGGAGTCGTCCGCTCCGACCACCGTGCCGGACAGCTCCGGGTAGAGCATGGTCGCCGGGCGGCGCAGCGATCTCCCGCCGGTCACCGTCGGTGGGCTGACCCTGGACGTCGCCCGGCGCAAGGCCCTCGCCGGCAGCCGCGAGGTGCGCCTCACGGAGATCGAGTCCGCTCTGCTGGCCCATCTGATGGGTCGCTCCGGGCAGGTCTGCAGCCGCGAGGAGCTCATGGCCGAGGTCTGGGGATACCCCGTCGCCGCCGGCTCGCGAACGGTCGACGTTCACGTCGCCGAGCTTCGGGCCAAGCTGGGGGAGGCCCTCCGCATCCGTACCGTCCGCGGCGTCGGCTACGGCGTCGAGGTGCCGAGCCAGCCCCCCTGACCGGACCCACGGCGACGGGGGGGCCGAAGGTACCCCGAGGGTGTCGTGGCTACCCTGGTGCGACCCGGTGCTAGTGCTGCCGGCCCTGACGACGGCGGAGGACGAGCGTGAGCGTTCTCGACGAGATCCTCGATGGAGTTCGAGCCGACCTCGCCGAGCGCCAGCAGCAGGTTTCACTCGACGACCTCAAGGCGAAGGCAAGCAGGCAGTCAGCGTCGCGCGACCCGATGCCCATGCTGCGATCGCCGGGCGTCTCCGTCATCGCGGAGGTGAAGCGGTCGAGCCCGTCCAGGGGTGAGCTCGCCGAGATCTCCGATCCCGCGTCACTGGCCCGCGACTACGAGGCCGGTGGCGCGGCCGCGATCAGCGTGCTCACTGAGCGGCACCGGTTCGGGGGCACGCTCGACGACCTGCGGGCCGTACGGGCAGCGGTGGATGCGCCCGTGCTGCGTAAGGACTTCATCCTCAGCAGCTACCAGCTCTGGGAGGCCCGTGCCTGCGGCGCAGACCTGGCCCTGCTGCTCGTCGTCGCCCTGGAGCAGAACGCGCTGATCGCGCTCATCGAGCGTGCGGAGTCGATCGGGCTCACACCGCTCGTCGAGTGCCACACCGTCGACGAGGTGAGCCGTGCGGTCGACGCGGGTGCCCGGCTGATCGGCATCAACGCGCGCGATCTCACGACACTGAAGGTCGATCTCGACACGTTCCCCCGGCTCGCGCCGCTCGTTCCTGAGGGAATCGTCACCGTGGCGGAGTCCGGCGTGCGCGGTCCGCGCGACGTCATCGAGCTCGCCCGTGCGGGCGCCCAGGCCGTACTGGTCGGCGAGAGTCTCGTCACGGGCAAGGAGCCGCGTACGGCCGTGGCCGACCTGGTCGCGGCCGGTGCACATCCGGCACTGCGGCGCCAGGGCCGGGCGTGACGACAACGGTCCCGGACGCGCTCGGGAAGTTCGGGCCCTACGGCGGACGCTTCGTTCCCGAGGCACTCGTCGCCGCACTGGACCAGCTCGACCGCGAGTACCGGGCAGCGGCGGCCGATCCGTCGTTCATCGCGGAGCTCGACGCCTTGCTGCGCTCGTACGCCGGCCGGCCCTCGCCGTTGACCGAGGCGCGTCGCTTCGGCGCCGACGCGGCGCACGGGGCGCGCGTCCTGCTCAAGCGCGAAGACCTGAACCACACCGGCTCACACAAGATCAACAATGTCCTCGGGCAGGCGTTGCTGACCCGTCGGATGGGCAAGCCCCGGGTGATCGCCGAGACCGGAGCCGGACAACACGGCGTCGCGGCTGCCACCGCGGCGGCCCTGTTCGGGCTCGAGTGCACGGTCTACATGGGCGAGGAGGACACCAGGCGCCAGGCCCTCAACGTCGCCCGGATGCGGCTGCTGGGAGCGGAGGTAATACCGGTGACGGCCGGGTCCCGCACCCTCAAGGACGCGATGAACGAGGCGATGCGCGACTGGGTCACCACGGTCGAGCGAACCCATTACCTGATCGGCTCGGTGGCCGGCCCGCACCCGTTCCCGGTGATGGTGCGCGACTTCCAGCAGGTTGTCGGGCGTGAGGCCCGCGAGCAGGTCCGCGCGCTCACCGGTGGGCTGCCCGACGCCGTGGCGGCCTGCGTCGGGGGCGGCTCCAACGCGATCGGCATCTTCTACGCGTTCATCGGCGACTCCGCCGTCGCGCTGCACGGCTTCGAGGCCGGCGGCGACGGCGTCGAGACCGGACGGCATGCCGCCACGATCACCGGCGGGTCACCCGGCGTGCTGCACGGGTCGCGCTCGTACCTGCTGCAGGACGAGATGGGCCAGACCCTCGAGTCGCACTCGATCTCCGCCGGGCTGGACTACCCGGGGGTCGGGCCGGAGCACGCGTGGCTGCACGACACCGGTCGCGCGGAGTACGAGGCCGTGCCCGACGCCGAGGCGATGGAGGCATTCGCCCTGCTCTGCCGGCTGGAGGGCATCATCCCGGCGATCGAGAGCGCACACGCGCTGGCCGGCGCCCGGCGGCTCGGCACCCGTCTCGGACCCGGAGCGGTCGTCCTGGTCAACCTGTCCGGGCGCGGTGACAAGGACGTCGACACCGCCGCGAGGTGGTTCGGTCATGTCACCGGCGAGTCGCGCGACGACGAGGGGTTTGCCCCCGAAACGGGGTCTGAGTAGGCATGACCGCGGGAGGCCCGGGGGCGTCGCCGGTGACGGCCGCGTTCAGACGCGCGCGTGCCGAAGGCCGGGCGGCCCTCGTCGGTTACCTCCCCGCGGGTTACCCGACCGTCGACGGGGCGGTCCGCGCCCTGGAGGCAATGGTCGAAGCGGGCGCGGACGTCGTCGAGGTCGGCCTCCCGTACAGCGACCCGTTGATGGACGGCCCCACCATCCAACAGGCGGTCGAGTCTGCGCTGCGGTCGAAGACGACGACGCGCGACGTGCTGCGAACGGTCGAGCAGGTCGCGTCGAGCGGTACGGCGGTCCTCGTCATGTCGTACTGGAACCCGATCGAGCGTTACGGCCCGGAACGGTTCGCGCGAGACCTCGCGAACGTGGGCGGTGCCGGTGTGATCACCCCCGACCTGATCCCGGACGAGGCGGATGTCTGGCTTCCGGCGGCGCGCGAACACCGGCTGGACAGCGTGTTCCTGGTCGCCCCGTCCTCGACCGAGGAGCGAATCGCGCTCACCGTGGAGGCCTGCCGCGGATTCGTGTACGCGGCGTCGACGATGGGAGTGACGGGAACCCGGGCCGTGGTCGGGACCGCCGCCACCACGTTGGTCGCGCGGACCCGGCGGGTCAGCGACCTGCCGGTGGCCGTCGGGCTCGGCGTGTCGTCCGGGGACCAGGCGGCCGAGGTGGCGGCGTTCGCCGACGGGGTCATCGTCGGGTCCGCCTTCGTCCGGCTGCTGCTCGATGCCCCGGACGAGGCGTCGGGTGTGAAGGCGGTCGCCGCCCTGGCGGCCGAGCTGGCCGACGGTATTCGGCGCCGACCAGGGACCGGCGGGCTGTGAGCTGGAGAAACCGTCCCGATGAGCCGTGACAAGGCCGCCGCCCGGGCCCGTGCTCAGGAGATGCGCGAGCAGCAGGCCCGGCAGGAACGCCGCCACGAGCAGCTGCTCCGGTTCGGCATCGCCGCCACGGTTCTGGCGATCGTGGTCGCCGTCGGCGTCGCGATCCAGGCCGGCCGTTCGGGCGAGGGCGGCGGCGACACCGTCGTGGTCGAGAGCACGGCCGAGGTGCCCGCTTCGCTGGACGAAAGCGGGACGGGCATCACGCTGGGCGACCAGGGCGCTCCGGTCACCGTGGACATCTGGATCGACTTCAGCTGCCCACATTGCCGGGACTTCGAGGAGGAGAACGGCGAGACCATCGACGAGATCGCCGCGTCGGGCGACGCCAAGATCGTCTACCACCCGGCCTCGTTCCTGACCGACGAGTCGGCCACGGCAGCGAACGCGTTTGCCTGCTCGGTCGACACCGGGCGGGCCTCGTCCTTCCTTCGGACGGCCTTCGCGAGCCAGGGCAACTTCAGCGCGGACGACCTGGTCGCGATGGGCGAGGACATCGGAATCACCGACGCAGCGTTCGCGAACTGTGTCCGCGACGACACCCATGGCGACTGGGTTGCCGGCGTGCAGGACGGCATGGCGGGCGCTGGGGTCGAGGAGACACCGACGATCTTCGTGAACGGCGAGCTGCGCGAGGACCTCACCTCGGCGACCCCGGACGACCTGCGGGCGGCGGTCGAGGAGGCGCCCCCGGCCGGGTAGCGTCTGGCCGTGCTCACAACCCTGTCCTCGTCGATACCCAGCCCGCCGGAGGGTGTCTGGCACCTGGGACCGATCCCTATCCGGGCCTACGCCCTGGCCATCCTGGCGGGGATCCTGGTCGCAATCTGGCTCGGCAACAAGCGCTGGATCGCCCGCGGTGGGGAACCCGGCGTGGTGGGCGACGTCGCCATCTGGGCGGTCCCGTTCGGGATCGTCGGCGCTCGGCTGTACCACGTCGGCACCGACTGGGAGCTGTACTTCGCCGAGGGTGAGGACCCGCTCGAGGCGTTGCAGATCTGGGACGGCGGTCTCGGCGTGTGGGGTGCGATCGCGCTCGGAGCCGTGGGCGGCTGGATCGCCTGCCGGCGGCGGGGGATCCCACTCCCGGCGGTAGCCGACGCCCTGGCGCCGGGAATCGTGCTGGCCCAGGCGATCGGCCGGTGGGGCAACTGGTTCAACCAGGAGCTGTTCGGGCGCCCGACCGACCTGCCCTGGGGCCTGGAGATCGACCCCGGGAACCGGCCCTCGGCTTACGCGAGCGCCGAGACGTTCCACCCGGCGTTCCTGTACGAGTCGCTGTGGTGCATCGGGGTCGCGTTGGTCCTGCTCTGGGCAGACCGGAGGTTCCGGATGGGCCACGGCCGGGTATTCGCGCTGTACGTGGCCCTCTACACGGTCGGGCGAGGCTGGATCGAGACGTTGCGCATCGACCCGGCCAACGAGGTGCTGGGCCTGCGGCTCAACGTGTGGACCTCGATCCTGGTCTTCGCC
>Ga0126304_10000291_pt1 | contig 18819 bp, 16 predicted proteins | sample Plot25_FD_92538 | JGI IMG/M metagenome (GOLD analysis project Ga0126304, IMG submission 92538) | Serpentine soil microbial communities from UC McLaughlin Reserve, CA, USA - Plot25 | ecosystem: Environmental > Terrestrial > Soil > Grasslands | place: USA: UC McLaughlin Reserve, Lake County... | reverse complement strand
GACTACCGGCGACTCGAGCGAAGGATCGTGGTTGAGGATGGCTCTCTCGAGGCGTTGGAGCTCATCGTCCGGCTTGAGCCCGAGCTCCTTGTCCAGCAGCCGCCGGCCCGAGCGGTAGACCTCGAGCGCGTCCGCCTGCCGGCCCGACCGGTAGAGCGCGAGCATCAGCTGCCCCCGGCGGCGTTCTCGCAGCGGGTCCTCCCGGACGAGAGCCTCCAGCTCGGAGACGACCTCGCCGTGGCGACCGAGCTCGAGGTCGGCGTCGATCCGCTGCTCGAGCGTCGCGGCGCGGCGGTCCTCGAGCTCCGCCCGCTCGGGCCGGGCGATCGACTCGTCGAGATCGGCGAGCGGCGGACCGCGCCAGAGGGCGAGTGCCTCGCGCAGCCGCTCGGCGGCGACGTCGGCGTCGCTGGCGCGTGCTTCCTGGACGAGCTGCGCGAAGCGCTCGGAATCGAGCGCGCCCGGCTCGGCGCTTAACAGGTAGCCCGGAGCGCGCGTGACGATCGTGTCGCGCCCGAGGGCCTTCCGCAGCTGGGATACGTAGACCTGGAGTGCGGTCGCGGCCGTGTCGGGCGGCGACCCGTTCCAAAGCTCGTCGATCAGCCGGTTCCGCGAGACGACCCGATTGGCGTGCAGTAGCAGCAGTCCCAGGAGAGCTCGCTGTTTTGAGCCGCCGAGCACGATCTGCTGGCCATTCACGGCCGCCTCGAGCGAGCCGAGGATCCGAAACTCGATGCTCGTTTAGTGCCTCCTTTAGGAGCCCTTTAGGTCCCAGCAAGCCTTTTTTTAGCCGCTCGTGGTCTGGTCTGCAAAGGCCGCACGAGGCGGCCGCCGAGAAAGGGAGGCGACATGAAGATCTCGAGCACAGGGCACAGGATCGCGGCAGTTACCGCGTTGGTTGTCATTCTCGCCGCCGTTGGTGGGGTCGGTCGAGCGGCGGGGTCGAGGCCGGCCGGGATGTCCAAGGCCGCGTACGAGTCCCTCGCCGTCCGGAGTGCCGGGCTCGACGAGAAGTACCGGATCGGCGCCTGGAAGGGCGTGCCACAAGGTATGACCCTTGCCGCATACCGCGCGCTTGCGGTCCGGAGCGAGGCCCTCGACAAGCGGTACGGGCTCGGGACGGAGAAGACAGTGTCCGTGGCGCGGACACGTTCGGTCTCGACCCGCGAGTTCTCGTGGGGAGCCTTCGGAATCGGTGCGGTAGCGATGCTCGGGCTCGTGCTGGTCGGGACGGGGCTGCTGGCCGGCGCCCACTACGGCCGCAAGAGCGGAGTGCATCCGCGCCCCACCTCGTAGGCGCGGTCTCTCCAGGATCCGGCCGGGGCGCTTTCTCTTGTTGCCGCCCCGGCCGGTTTGACCCCGGAAAGTGCGACTCGCTTAACGCGGGCCTGCTGGGAAGATAGGCGGAAGGGGTTAGTGCGGTCTATCTGGTCGTGCTGGCGGCCGTCGCCCTCGCCTTCGTCGCGGTGGCTCTGACGCTCGCGTTCAACTGACCGTCACGCGCACCGTTTGCACCGCGTTGTTCGCGTAGCCGCCGAGATTCCACGCCGGCTCCAGCGGTTGCTCGTTGCCCGCCTCGTCACGTGCGCGTGAGCAGAGGATGTGCTCGCCGGGCTGGGCGTCCCAGCGGAAGCGCCAGCCGCGCCAGGCCCAGCGGCCTTCGGGCGGGTCGAGCTCGGCTTCGGCCCAGCTGGCGCCCCCGTCGGCGCTCACCTCGACGCGCTCGACCGGCGCGAAGCCCGACCAGGCGCGGCCCTCGAGCCGGCACTCGCCGACCGGGACCGTGCGCTCTCGGGTCAGGAACTCCGGAATCCCGGGCGGAACGAGCAGCGAGCGCGGCAGCATCCGCTGGAGCGGCTCGCCTGCCTCGTCCTCGTTCTGGCGCAGCCGGTAGCTCTGCGCCTGCTGATAGCCCTCGAACGGGCGCTCGAGAATCTCGATCCGGTCGAGCCACTTGACGTTCGTCATGCCGTACCACCCGGGAACGAGCAGCCGGAGTGGGAAGCCGTGCTGGGGTGGCAGGGATGCGCCGTTCAGCTCGTAGGCCAGGAGCACCTCGTCCCCGAGCGCTTCTTCGAGCGGCAGGCTGCGCTGGAACCGCTGCTCCTCCCCGCCCTCGATGCCTCGATCGAGCCCGGTGAAGAGCACCTCGGCCCCGCCGTCACTCACGCCCGCCTCCTCGAGCAGCGGCCGCAGCGGGGCTCCCTTCCAACGGCCGGTGCCGACGGCCTCGAGCAGCCACGGTTGGCTGATCACGTGAGGCTCCAGGCGGGCGCGGCCGTTTCCCGCGCACTCCATCGTCGCGGTCAGCTCGAGCGCAGGCCGGGCGCGCAGGTCGTCGAGGCCGAGCGAAAGCTTCCGTTCCCCATGAACAGACAGCTTCCACTCCCCCGCATCCACGATCGGCACGTCGTAGTGGATCAGCAGGTAGTGCAGCCCTACCGGCGTGACGGGGAAGCGAAGCGCCTCGAGCGGCATCCCGTGGTTGCGCGCCGCGAGCTGCAGCTCCTCGAGGCTGATCCCCTCACTCACGGGACCGAGACTACGCGAGCGCGAGCTCGGCGTCAGCCTGCTCGATCAGCACCGGATCGTGGGTCGCGCAGACCACGGCCGCGCCCGTCTCGCGCGCAAGCCGGGACAGAAGCGCCGCCAGCGCCAGCGCGTTCGCCTGGTCGAGCCGCGCTGTCGGCTCATCCACCAGCAGCAGCTCGGGTTGGGCGGCCAAGGCTCGCGCCACGGCGACGCGGACCTGTTCGCCGGCGGAGAGCCGCGAGACGCGCTGCTCGCTCCGCTCGGCCAGTCCGACCGCGGCAAGTAGCTCGCGAGAACGCCCCTGTGGGACAGCGCGGATCTCCTCGGCGAGCTCGACGTTCTCACGGGCGCTCAGGAACGGCACCAGCCCCGGCTGCTGGCCCACGAGCGCAACGTGCTTGCGGCGCAGCTCGGCGCGCCCGGCACGATCGAGCTGCTCCACCGCCGAGCCGCAGACGTCGATCCGACCCGCTTCGGGCAGCTCGAGCCCGGCCAGCAGGTGCAGGAGAGTCGTCTTGCCCGAGCCCGAGGGGCCCGTGACGGCGGTCACGCGGGCGGCTTCGAAGGAGGCGGCGAGCCCCGAGAAGACCCGCGCGCCGCTCTGGCTCGACCCATAGGCCTTCTCCACCCCCTCCAGCCGGGCGACGCTCTCGCCCGGCCCCGCCGAGACGGTGGCTTGCTCGACCTCCGCGGGAGCCGAGCCATCCTCTCCCGCCGAGACGACGACGATCCGGTCTCCCTCGAGCTCGGCAGCAGCCCGCGAGCGGATCCCGGCACGGTCGAGGAACTCCTGCGGCAACCGCAGCCACCCTCCCCGCGCGACGACGATCGCGCTCTCACCCGCCGCACGGCCGCGAACGGTCTCTTCGCTCACCCGCCCGTCTCGGATGTGGACGAAGCGGTCGGCGATCTCCGTCGCGGCCACGTCGTGGCTGACGAGTACAACGGTGCAACGCTCGGCCGCCGCGAGTTCGGCGATCGCAGCGTAGACGAGGCGGGCATTGCCCTCGTCGAGCTCACCGGTGGGCTCGTCTGCGAGCAGGAGGCGAGGGCGGTGGGCAAGCGCCGCGCACAGCGCGACTCGCTGCTGCTCGCCTCCCGACAGCTGACCGGGGAAAGCGGTCGCCTTGGCCGCAAGGCCGACCTGCTCCAGCAGTTGCTGCGCTCGCGACTCGCGCTCGGCCTCCGCGACGCCCTCGGCACGCAGCTTCAGGCCCACGAGCTCGCGAGCCCTCAGCTCCGGTGCCAGCGCGCGCGCGTAGTGCTGATCCAGATAGCCGACCTCCTCGGCGCGGTAACGCGCCCGTCCCCGGCCACCGAGAGTGCGCAGGTCGCGCCCCAGCACCCGCACCGTGCCGGCCGACGGGCGATCGAGCCCGGCGAGAATGCGCAGGAAGCTCGTCTTGCCTGCCCCGCTTGGGCCGAGCACGGTCAGGATCTCGCCTTCGCCGACGGTCAACGTCAGCCCCTGCAGCGCGGCGGCATCGCCCTCGGGGGTCGAATGGACGCGGAAGACGTCCCGCGCGTCGATCGCAGGGCTCATGCGCCTCCTTCTCCGTACCGCGTGGGCGTCGCCTGCTTGAAGGCTCGACGCGTCGCCACTACGACCGCCAGGATCGCGGCGGCTACGGCCGCCGCGGCCGCGAGGCCTACGACTGCCCAGTCGAGCGAGAGCAGGAGCGGAGGGTTCGGCGCGGTCGCGTTTGCCGTCAGCTCCACGAAGCCGACGACGAGGAGCGATAGCAACACGCCCGTGAGGATCCCGCCGAGGAGGCCGGCGATCCCCACCACGAGCGCACGGAGCCGGAGCTGGCGCCGGAGTTGTGCCGGTGCCAAGCCCTGTGCCTCGAGGTCGAAGAGCTCGGCACCTTCGTCCCTGCGTTCGGCGACGACGCCGAGCAGGAGGCCCACGAGTGCGAGCACGAGCGCCGTCAGCGCCGCTGCCTCGAGCATGGCCACGGCCGCGCGAGCGACGGGATCGGTGCTCAGCTCCCGCCGAAGTTTGGCCTGCGAAGAGACGTCGAGCACGGTGAACGGGGGCTTGCGAAGGCGCGCATCGGCGGCCTCACGGCTGTCCGACGGCGCGCTCAGCCAGAGCTCGGTGGTGAAGCCCGCACCCGGAGCGGAGGCGTTCAGGGCCGTCACGAACGCGGGGCGATCGGCGATCACGAAGTCGGCCGTCTCGAGCGAGGCCGTTCCCGGAAACCGTCTTGCGACGGCCACTATCCGAAAGACCAGGCCGTGTCCGGCGACGTTCAGGCCGAGTACGCCGTCGCGCCCCGCCAGTGCAGCCATGCGAGGCGAGACGACTGCGGGAATGCGCAGGCCGTCGGTCGGCTGCCGTGGGCGTACATAGGTATCGACCTCGTTCGTGAGCGTGAGCGCGAACCTGAGGGCGCCGTCGCGAACCACCCGACCGACCCCGCTCGTCCCGATCCAGTCGCGGTAGTCGGTCACGGCAAGCGGGCCGGACCGAGTCACGGCAACGGGACGGCCGAGCAACACCGAGCCGGTCGCCGGTGCCCCCGTGTCGGCACCTCGCTCCTCCAGCTTCGGCGGCGGCTCGAAGCGGAACGCGACCAGCGTCCCGCCGCGGGCCTCCGCCGGGATGGCTCCGCCCAGCACAACGCGTCGCGACTCTCGCGACTCGCCGAGCCGCAGCGCGACGAAGTGCCCGTCAGGTCCCCGGATGCTCGCGACGACGCCGATCTCGGTACCGCTCACGCGCACCGGGAGCTCGAGCCTCGTCGCGCCGGGCGGCAGGGGTGCGCCGCGCAGGCGCCTGGGCCCGACGTCGAGCCTGCGTGCGAGGTCGGGGAGCGACGCCGCAGCGAAGTCGCTCCGCCAGCCCTCGATTCGCGGCAGCGCACGGGCGCTGAGGCCGAGAACAGCCACGCCGCTCACGTCGGCCGCCCCTTGGATGCTGCCGTTCTGCCTCGTCACGGGCTCGACCCGGACCGAGCTCGGCAACGAGCGCAGCACGGCGGGGGTGACCGCCGTGTCGACCGGGATCAACTGCGAAAGATCCTCGCGCACGACGTAGTCCGCAGGCACTGCGAACGCCGCCTGGTCGTGCTCACCGCGCACGAGGGTCGAGCGGTAGGTCTCCGCGAAGAGCGCGAGGCCGACCGAGACCGCCACGAAGCCGACCGCCACAACCGCGTAGCCGGGCCTGCGGGCGAGCCCCAGGGCCGCGAGCCGGAGCGCGATCGCGTCCCGGGGCACCGCGCGCTCGAGCAGGCGAAGCCCGGCCGGCAGCACGCGTGCCGCGACGACCGCCGCTGCGAAAGCGACGAGGGCGGGTAACAGCAGCAGCACCACGCCGGTGCCGTTGCCGGCAAGCAGGGCCTCCGTGTCCGCGGCTCCCCGAGCCAAGGCGACCGCGACTACCGAGACGGCGCCGAGCGCAATCGCATCGAGCGGCGAGAACGAGATCCGCCCGACCGCGATCGGCCGGATCGCAAGAGCGGTGGTCAGCACCGTGGCCGCTGTGGCGACCAGCAGCAACACGACGGCGATCCCTCGTGCGGAGAGGAGCGAGTGGCGAAGGAGCGTGCCCGCGGGCTCCCCCGCTCGGTCGGCGATTACGAATGCCACGACCAAGCCCAGCATCCAGCCGAGGAGCGTCCCGGCAACGGCCGTCGCTACGGACTCGGCCACCACCTCCGCCTCGACCTGCCAGCCACGCACCCCGCTCGAGACCAGTCGCCGACGGGTGGCCTCGACGTCCCGCCGGAGTCGGGCCGCGGCGAGCACCGCGAACGCGAGCAGCAGAGCAACGCCTTCACCGCCGAGGAGGAGTAACCGCCGCCCGGCGACCCGGCTCGAGCCGGCGGCGGCTCTGAGCTCCTCGGTGGGGGCGCGAAGCGCGAACCCGAACGGATCCGCCTGAAGCGTGGAGCGCACGGTGTCGATCCTTTGCACGAGCGATCGAACCGCCCACGAGCGAGCGAGCGAGCGGTCGAGCGGCAGCACCCAGCCGTAGCTCCGGTAGGAATCGTGAAGAAGCGGCAATCGGTCGAGCGCCGCGACTCCCTCGGTCAGCACGAGGGGAGGCGGGGCCGGCCGGTGATAGCGGACCATGGCCTGCACGAAGGCAGACTGCGGCTGGCCTGCAACAGGCACCGAATCGCCGAAGAGCGTGGCAGAACGCAGATCGCCCTCCCCGACGACGACGAGCCGCAGGCCGGGAACGTTCGGGACAGGTCCGCCACGGCGGATCACGAGCACCTCGCACCTCCTTGGCGAGCAGACGCGCGGCAGTCGACCCGACCGCAGCCGCACCCACTTGCGGAGGCCATCCGCGGCGCCGATCCCGAGATACGCACCGCCGATCGTGCTGTCTCGATAGAGCGAGGTTCCCACCGCATGTTTCCCCGACACGGTCGCGAGCTCGCGGCGCACGCGGGCGTCCAGAGTCGGATACGGCGCCGCCTGCCCCCCCACGCTGTACCAGTTCACGCGGACCGCTCGCACGTCCGGGCTCAACGCGGCGACCTTGCGGCCGACCGCCCGGTCTTCCGCTCCTACCGTGCCCGCCAGGACAGCGGCGAGCATGGCCGCGGCGGCGGCGAGTCCGATCACGACGAGCGCGAGCCGGCCGCCACGACGGCCCAGCCGCGTCCAAGCCAGCCAGAACGGAAACGCGAGCCTACGAAATGCCATCAGCGCGCCTAACGGTGCCAGCAGGCCTCCCCACCCGTCCACCCGGGCCGCGCGAATGAGCCGTTCGGCCCATTGAATCGGAGGCCTCGAGTGCGACTCTTGCACGATGAGCAGCACCCAGATCGTTCTGGTGCATCGCACTGATCGTCCTCGAGCTGAACCACCTCAAGTGGATCTGGTGGACCTACTGGGAGTGCGCGAAGTGCGGCCACAAGCACAAGGACTGCGGCTGCAGCTCCAAGTGGGTCATGTACCTGTAGCGGCGGGCTCTGGCTCCAGATACGAGTATGCCGGCAGGGTCAGGAAATCGATCAGCTCCTCCCCGAGCGCGACCTGCTCGAAGTTCTCGTGCCTCCGCTGCGCGGCTGCGTTCGAAGGCCTCGTCGCCGAACGTCTCTCGCAGCCGCTCGAGCTCCTCGTCGATCACACGCCGCACGTGCTCTCGCTCGAAGTTCCCGTGGCGCACCCACTGCCAGACCTGGAAGCGGGCAATCTCGGCCGTGGCCGCGTCCTCCATCAGGTTGTCGATCGCGACCGCGCCGCTCCCGCGCAGCCACGCGGAGAGGTACTGGATCCCGACGCTCACGTCGTTGCGCAGGCCCTTTTCGGTGACCTCGCCTGGCGTCGAGGCCACGTCGAGCAGCTCGGTCGCGCTCACCTGTACGTCGTCGCGCCGACGCTCGAGCTGGTTCGGGCGCCCGCCGAGCACGCGATCGAACTCCTCGAGCGCGACCGGCACCAGGTCGGGATGCGCCACCCAGGTGCCGTCGAAGCCGTCGCCCGCCTCGCGTCGCTTGTCGCCGCGCACCTTTGCGAGCGCCCGCTCGTTCAGCTCCGCGTCCTTGCGGCTCGGGATGAACGCGGCCATGCCGCCCATAGCGTGCGCTCCGCGCCGGTGGCAGGTCTTGACCAGCAGCTCCGTGTAGGAGCGCATGAACGGCGCGGTCATGGAGACGCTGTTCCGGTCGGGTAGGACGAACTCGGGCCGGTGGCCGAGCTTCTTGATCACGCTGAACATGTAGTCCCAGCGCCCGGCGTTCAGGCCGGCCGAGTGCTCGCGCAGCTCCCAGAGGATCTCGTCCATCTCGAAGGCGGCCAGAACGGTCTCGATCAGCACCGTCGCCCTGATTGAGCCGCGCGCAAGGCCGAGCGCCTCCTCCGCGTGGACGAAGACGTCGCTCCAGAGCCGCGCCTCGAGATGGCTTTCGAGCTTGGGCAGGTAGAGCTACGGCCCTGCGCCCTTGTCCAGAAGGCGCTGCCCGTTGCGGCGGAGGTAGAGGCCGAAGTCGAACAGGCTCGCCGAAACGGGCGCGCCGTCTAGCTCGAGATGACGCTCCTCGAGGTGCCAGCCGCGTGGCCGCACGAGCAGGGTCGCGGTCTCGTCGTTCAGCCGGTAGCGCTTGTCCGGCGTCTCCAGCTCAATCGTGCCTTCGATCGCCTCGGTCAGGTTCGCCTGGCCCTCGAGCAGGTTGGCCCAGGTGGGCGAGTTCGCGTCCCTCGAAGTGCCGCCATGAACACGCGCGCGCCCGAGTTGAGGGCGTTGATCACCATCTTCCGGTCGGTCGGGCCGGTGATCTCGACCCGGCGGTCACGGAGCGGCTCCGGCACGGGCTCGATCGTCCAGTCGCGCTCGCGAATCTCCCGCGTCTCGGGCAGGAAGTCTGGCAGCTCGCCCGCGCTCAGCCGTTCTTGCCGCTCGGCGCGGGCCGCGAGCAGCTCGCGCCGCCGCGCCCCGAAGCGCCGCTCGAGCTCCTTGACGAACGCCACCGCTTCCGGAGTCAGCACTTCCTGCACGGGCATTAGCCTCTCACGCCTTGCGCCTCGACCTCCCCAGCAAAGGCGACCTACGGGTGTTCGCCTGGTACTGCCTGGCCGCGGCGGTCTACATCGCGATCGGCGTCGTCGTGCTCGACTTCCTGCTCTCCTTCTGGGTTGGCGCCGGTTACCTGCTCGTCGTCGCCTGGCTCGTGCCCGCAGCGGTCAGGCGGCTGCGGTGAGCTGGGCGGCGCACGACCTCGAGCCCTACGCCATCCAGCGGCATCTGAAGCTGAAGATCGCCTTCGTGCCGCTGCTGTTCGGCTCCTATTCGCCGGACATGTTGACCAAGTGGTTCGTCTACGGGATCCACCTCGGCCCGTGGGAGCTGAAAGCATCCGACCCAGCGCAATTCCACCGTGGGTGGCCCGGCTTTGGCTTCACTCACTCGCTGCTGTTCGGTGCTGTCCTGGGACTCCTGATCTGGAAGGGCTTCGGAAGCAAGCTCTGGGGGCTCAGCTTCATGATCGGTCAGTGGGCGCATGCCCTGACCGACACGTGCGACACCCTCGGAACCCAACTGCTCTTTCCCTGGACCTTCCACTTTCATATCGATGCGTGGGCCTATGCGGGCCAGACCGGCCGCCTGACCGATGCCGCCGCCTACTTCAGCGGCCTGGGCGGAATGTGGGATGTCGTCTGGATCGTTTACGGGCTAATCAGCTGGCGCGTTCTCACGAGCGCCTACTTCGACAGCGTGATCTACCGTGCCGACGCCTTCTGGCCCTGGGTCAACCGGTGGGTCCCGCGCGGCGCGCTGATCGTGCTCTACCGAGCCGCGTTCTTCTATGGAACCTCACGCTGGATCGCCTGGACGATCTGGGCGCACGTGATCCACCACTACCCGTACGACCTGAGCTGGGGCGGGCCACACTGGGTCCCGGCCGAACATCCGTGACCCATCACGGGGGAACCCCTGGTTTCCCCGTCAGCCCCCTCCTTGCGAGCGGCAGCGTGGCGCAAGCATTTCACGAGCCGTCTCTGCGTCGCTTGCTCCCGGTGTTTTCTGTCGCAGTGAGCCTCCCGCCGGTGCACGCCCGGCTCCGGCGGAGAATCGAGCGCCACAACCGCGAGTCTGTGCAACCATCCCGCGCATGATTCGGCGCCTGTCCATCGTCGTTGCGCTCGCGCTCGCCACCGCGGCGCCGGCTTCGGGCGGGATCGCGGAGATTCGCGACGCTCAAGGCCACCTCATCGCAAATGCCGGGGCCGGCCGGTCGTTTGCCAGCTTCCAGGACGGCGGCTGGGCGCTCCGCTTCGACTCGGCGTCCCGTAGCTCGCATGGTGTCTCGCTCGTCGGCGTTTCGCTCGCCGGGGGCATCGTTTATGCGGAACGGATCTTCGTGCCGGCGCACGGCCTGCGCGGCGCCCGCGTCGAAGGGTTGGTGGTGAACGGGCGAGCCGTGGCTGCGCAGCCAAACGTCCTCGTGCCCTTAGGTCCGGGAAGCTATCTGGTCGTGCTGCAGGAGGCCGTCGTCCCGGGAGAGGGCAGCGGCGTGGTCGGCCTGCGGCTTGTAGCGGGAGACGCGTCGCTCGGGATCGACCCCGGCTCGCAGCTCCTCGTCGGGCTCGCTCGGGCGGCGACACCTCTCGCCCACACGCACCGCACGGCACGCCTGTCGTGGCTTGCGCTCGGCGTCGCCGGCCATGGCGTGGACACCGGCAGCAACGACCGCTTGCAGGAGCCGCTGCTGCTCGGTGTCCCGGCCGGTGGGACGACAGGCGCGCAGGCGGCCAGGATCGCCCTGCAGTTCCTCGGCGTGCCCTACCGCTGGGGCGGCGCCGACCCGATCGGCGGCTTCGACTGCTCCGGTCTCGCGCTGTATGTCTACGCGCAGCTCGGCGTTCGCCTGACCCACTACACCGGATCCCAGTTCCAGGAGGGTCGCCCCGTGCTGCCCTGGGAGCTGCAGCCCGGCGACCTCCTCTTTTTCCATCCGAGCTCGCGCGGCCCGCAGCACGAGGGGATCTACATCGGCGGCGGGCGTTTCGTCCAGGCCCCGCACACCGGCGACGTGGTCAAGATCTCCTCGCTTGCGGAGCCTGCATATAGCACCGGCTTCGTCGGGTCCGTCCGGCCCTGGGGCGCCTAGGGCCCAGCCGGCGGCGATTCCGCTGGTAGGCGCGCGCACCCTCTGGCGCCATGCAAAAAAGCGAAGACGCGCACCCTCTCGACGTTGACGCTTCCGTTCCTCGTCCTGAGCAAGACAGCCGGACACACCGTCGTCGCCAGGCTCTTCGAGCCGCATGCCGGACGAACCGCCGTCGACGCCTTGGAGGCGACCCTAGCCGAGCGCCTGCAGCTGTCCGACGGCACGCCGTGGATGAACACGGCCGAGGTCGCCGACTACAGCCGCGCCGAGCTCGACTGGCTCGCCCGAAAACGACGCAGCTAACCCGCCTGGTGAAGGCACCCGGCCTAGAGCTCTGATCCGGCGAGCAGCTTCCGGAACTTGCCGTATTGGCCGGCCTTGCCGACGGTGACGAGCGTGTCTCCTTGCTGGATCACGTCGTCGGGCTGCGCTCCCGTGACGGGCTCCGGCTCCCTCAGGATCGCGATGATCGTGACCCCGGTCTTGGCGCGAAACCCGCTCTCCGCGAGCGTCTTGCCGATCCACGGGCTCGTGTCGGGTACTGCCTCCCACTCGATCAGCAGCTCGCCGAGCGCCATTTCGAGGTCCTCGACGATCTTCGGCCGCTCGTAGGCTCCGCCGATCACTGCGCCGAGCTGGCGGGCCTCATCGTCGTCGAGCCTGATCACGGCCTTCGGCTCGTCGTCGCCCGCGTGACGGAAGAAGTAGAGCTCGCGCGGCCCGTCGTTGTGCAGAATCACCGCCAGTCGGCCGCCGCCGTCGAGGCGGAACGTGAACTTCGTCCCGACCCCGGGTAGCCGGGTCTCACGCAGGTCTACGGGCATCTCGCCTCCAGTCTACGAAGAGCCAGCGGCCGATCGCCTTCGACTCCTTCATCAGGGCGATGCCGAGGGTGGCCGTGATCAGCACGTACAAGCCGGCGAACCCGGCGATCTTCACCTGGATCGCGTCGGAGATTCGCGGATTCCCGCTCACGAGTTGGGCGAGGATGATCGTGAACTCGCCGTGCGCCACGAGGGCGACTCCAACGTTGAGACTCTGCCTCGGGCTGTAGCCGCCGAGCAGGCCGCTCAGGTAGCCACCGCCGATCTTCCCCGCGAGGCTGACCACGACCGCGAGGGCGAGCAACCAGGCGACGCTGCCGAGCTTGCCGACGTCGATCGAGAGGCCGAAGACGAAGAAGAACAGCGCCGCGAAGACGTCACGGAAGCTGAAGAAACGCTCCTCGATCTCCTCGTGGATCGAGGTGCCCGAGAGGACGACGCCTGCCATAAGCGCTCCGACGGCAACGGAGAGGCCGAGCTTCTCGGCGAGTGCGGCCGAGCCGACGAGGAAGGCAAAGGCGCTCAGGAGGAAGATCTCCCGCGGCAGCCAGTCGAGGAAGCGGTCGATCGGCCGGCTGAGCCACTTCGAGATCGCAAGCGCCGCCGCGATGAAACCGATCGCCTTCGCGACGATCGCGAGGGTGTGGGGCGCCGCTCCGCCGCCGCCCGAGGCGAAGCCCAGTACCACGGCGATCACGAGGTCCTCCGCCACCAGGATCGCGAGCACGAGGTCGGTCTCGTCGTCGGCGAGCCGCCGGAAGTCGATCAGACCCTTGACCGTGACCGCGCTGGAGGAGACGTAGATCGCGGCCGCGAGGATGAACGCGGCGAAGCTGAGCCCGAACGCGGCCACGCCGACGACCAACCCGAGCACGCCGTTGACGGCCACGTCGATTGCCCCGCCTAGGAAGACATGGCCTCGGCTGCGGGCGATTCGTCCGATCGTGAACTCGAGCCCGAGGAAGAAGAGCAGGAAAACGAGGCCGATCTCCGCGACGAAGTCGGTCACCTCTGAGGGCCGCACGACGCTGAGCGCCTTGGGCTCGTGCGGGCCGAGCAACAAGCCGGCGAGGAGGTAAGCCGGGATTGCCGAGAGGCCGACTCGGCCGGCCACAAGCCCGAGCCCGCCCAGCAGGGCGACAGTGATCGAAAGCTGGGAGAGGGTCATTGCCTCCCGCCAGCGATCGTAACCGCCTCTAGCTGCGGGGCTTGCTGCGGACCCCCCCGCGGCGGCGCTCCGGAGCGGCCGGCATGTTCTCGGTCGAGAGCAGATGCGCGACCTCGCGCGCTGCGAGCGCTCGTTGACGGAGCCGCTGATGGCGCTCTCAGAACGGGGAAACGCTCACGCGACCGAGACTCGCGCACGCTCCCGGCACAACCTCGATCACTGGCTACCTGCCGCGTCGCCGCCACCAGCGCACGACCTCGACGGCGGCCGTGACCGCCAGCGCTATCCCGAAGGCCAGCAGGAGCCCTTTCCACGGGGCCTTCTCGAAAGCCTTGCCGCCGAAGTAGCCGAGCAGCGCGGCGTAGGCGGCCCAGACGAATCCCGCGACCACGTCGAAGGCGATGAATCGCCGCCAGCGCATCTCCAGCCAGCCCGAAGCGAAGGTGACCACGGTCCGACCCCCTGGGATGAACCGCGCGACGACGATCAACTGGCCGCCGCGCTCCTCGATCTGGCGCTCGGCCCAGCGGATTCGGGCCTGCGCCTTGTCGCCCGAGAAGACGCGCCGGCGCAGGGGCTGCTCGAAGTAGTGGCCGAGAAAATAGGCAGTGTTGTCGCCCGCTACGGCACCGGCGCCGCCGGCAACGATAATCAGCGACAGGTGCATGTCCCCCTGGCTCGCCAGGACACCGGCAGTGATCACCGTGGTCTCGCTCGGCACGAGCGGGAAGAGCACGTCGGCGTAGGCCAGGCCGAACACCAGCAGGTAAGACCACCACTCGCCGGAGACCTGATTGGCCAGCCCGTTCAGCAATCGACCATCGGGTGGCAGATTAGTACCCGCGCGTACGCTTCCGGTATGGCTGAAGCTCGCGATCAGGGTGAGGTCTGGGCGAAGAGCAAGCGTTCCGTCGGCGCGCCGAACCCGCGTGACCGCGACCCGCGGGCCACGCTCCTGGCGCTCGCCGAGCGCGCGCCCTCGCTCGAGGAGATCGACCACTACGGAGAGGGCGGTCTCGCCGAGCGCCTCGAAGCGCGGATCACCGAGCTGCTGGGAACAGAGGCCGCCGTCTGGATGCCCTCGGGCACGATGGCGCAGCAGATCGCACTTCGGCTCCACTCGGAGCGTCGGGGGAACAGGGGCGTCGCGTTCCATCCGCTCTGTCACCTCGAGGAGCACGAGGAGCGCGCCTACGAGGTGCTGCACGGGCTGAAGGCCCAGCTGCTCGGCTCACGCGACCGGCTCATCAGGGCCTCCGACCTCGACGAGCTGGAAGACCCGGTCGCGGCCGTACTCCTCGAGCTGCCGGAACGCGAGCTAGGCGGGCTTCTTCCGGCCTGGGACGAGCTCGTCGCGATCTGCGCCAAGGCGCGAGAGCAGAACGCCGCCCTCCATCTCGACGGCGCGCGGCTCTGGCAGTGCGGGCCGTTCTACGAGCGGGGCCTCGACGAGATCGCGGCCCTCTTCGACACGGTCTACGTCTCGTTCTACAAGGACCTGGGCGCTCCGGCCGGAGCCGCTCTGGCGGGACCGGCCGAGCTGATCGAGGAGGCGCGTGTGTGGCAAGTACGCCATGGCGGTCGCCTCTACAGCGTCCATCCCTACTTGATCGCGGCCGAGCGAGGCCTCGACGAGGTGCTGCCGCGGATCCCCGAACTCGTGGCCCACGCGCGGGAACTGGGGGTGGCGCTCGCCGAGCTCGACGGGATCGAGATCGTGCCCGATCCGCCCCAGACGACGATGTTCCACGTGTACGTCCGCCGGCCCTTGGAGCCGCTCCAGGAGGCCGCACTCGACCAGGCGGAGCGAAGCGGAACGTTTCTCGGCTTCGTCCGGCCGACCGACGACCCTGAGAGGCAGAGGCTCGAGCTGACCATCGGCCTAGCCGGCCTCGAGGTCCCGGTCGGCGAAACTAAGGCGCTCTGGCAGGAACTGCTGACGACGGTCGCCCAGCCGAGCCCGCGTCTAGTCGGGTAGGTCTGTCGCAGCTGCCAATCGCTCAGTGGATTGCACCGAGCTTCCTCCGGCGCGGGACTCTTGAGATCGTGCAGGCTGCTGATCTCGGCTTCGCCCTTCCTACACGTATCGGCGAGCGGCTTGCCAAGCCCCGCGCGACAGCTCTCGGTGCGGGGATGGCTTCGGTCGAACGATGCCCAGTCCACCATCGCGAGTTGGGTGCGCTCGAGCTCGAGTTGCCGCCGATGCGCGCCGACCTCTACCGCCGGCAGGGTCTGTGCGCGCGCAGCTGCTTCGAGGGCGGCACTCTCAGAATCGAGGGCGCCCGTCCACTGTTGCTCCAACTCGGTCATCTGCCGACATCAGAGCGCACCGGGCAGGCCTCGCCATCGGCAAGGGCGCTGATCAGGATCCGTAGTTCTCCGCGCTTCGGATCGGCGCCCAACCTGATGTTCTCGGCTCCGTTTCCACGCACGATGCCTTCATGGAACGGGTCGCAATCACGGCGAGGCTCAAGGAAGGATCGGACAAGCGCGCCAGACAGCTCGTCGCTGCCGGCCCGCCCTTCGACCCGCACCGAGTCGGCCTGACCCAGCACGGCGTGTTCGTCGGGAAGGACATCGTCGTCTTCGTATTCGAGGGAGAAGGCGTCGCCGCCCGACTGTCCCAGCTCCTGAACGACCGCCTCAACGCGGCGGCCTTCAGTGCATGGGCACCCCTTCTCGCCGAGCAGCCGCGACTAGCGCACGAGGCCTATCACTGGGACCCGAAGGAGGACACCATGAAGAAGATCCTGATTGCAACCGATGGCTCGGAATCGGCGCACGAGGCGCTCGAGATCGGACTCGAGCTCGCCGAGGAACAGAGCGCGACACCCTTCGTCGTCCACGTTGCCCCGGCCGTCGACGTCCTGCCGTACGCGAGCTTCGGCGTGGCCGCGCCGACCGTTGTGCACGAGCCCGACGAGCAGGATCGAGTGCCGCTGAAGCAAGCCGCCGAGATCGCTGCGCGAACTGGGCTCGAGGTCAAGACGGAGTTGCTCGTCGGCAACCCCGCGGACGAGATCGTCGCCTTCGCCGACACGATCGACGCCGATCTGATCGTGGTCGGTTCCCGCGGCCACGGGGCGCTCGCCAGCGTGCTGCTCGGCAGCGTCTCCCGGGCGGTGCTGCACGAGAGCAGGCGGCCGGTGCTGGTCGTCCGTGCGCAGATCGCTGCCGAGGCGGCTGTTCACTCATGAAGAACTCCCGCGCAACCGACGAGCTCTGTGCCGGCGACGTCATGTCGCGGCACTTTCTCTCGGCCGCCCCCGAAGACACGCTCGGCGAGCTCGCCGAGAGGCTGGCGGAAGCCGACGCCGGCTCCGCCCTCGTGGTCGAGTACGGGAGGCTGACTGGAATCCTGACCTCGTGCGACGTGGTCCGGGCAGTCGCCGGCCGGGTCCATCCAAGCGACGCTCGCATCCGCGACTGGATGAGCGCGGCACCCGTCACGGCTGCGGCCGAGTTGCCCGCCGACGAAGCCGCGAGGCTGATGTTGGACGGCGGCTTTCACCACCTGCCGGTCACCGAGGAAGACCGCCCGGTCGGCGTCGTTGGCCTGAGGGCGGTTGCAGGCGCGCTGCGTCAAGAAGTGCCAGGGTTGTGATCAAGTGATGCTGCTCGTCGTGTACGGAAGCAAGCACGGATCCACCGAGGAGGTCGCGGCAGCGATTGCGAAGAGGCTGACCAAGGCCGGCCGCGACGTCGAGCTCCGTCGTGCGAGGGACGTCGAGGACCTGACGGGCTATGACGGTGTCGTGCTGGGAGGCTCGCTGTACTTCGGACGCTGGCACGAGGACGCGGTTCGTTTTCTCTCGAAGCACCGGCGTGAGCTGTCGGAGAGGCCGGTGGAGGTCTTCGCGTTGGGCCCCAAGACCGCCGAACCAGAGGATCTGGCCCAGTCTCGGGCTCAGCTCGGCAAGGCGCTGCAGAAGGTTCCCGAGGTCAAACCGCGGTCGATCGCCGTCTTTGGCGGAGCCGTCGACCCCTCGAGGCTGCGCTTCCCGCTCAACCGGATGCCTGCAAGCGACGCACGCGACTGGAACGCAATCGAGGCGTGGACAGACGAGATCAGGAGGACGACATGAGCGTCGAGGAGCACACCCGGATCCAGGAGGTCGAGGTGCAGGCGCTGGACGCCGCGAGACTCGAGCCCCTGATCGGGCCAGACCGGATCGCCCGCTACGAGGCTATTGCCGAGGCGACGGAGTCGCTGCTGAGAGGCCGGGCGGTGCTGAACGTCAACTCGACGGCCACCGGGGGCGGAGTCGCCGAGATGCTGCAGACCCTGCTCGCCTACGGTCGTGGCGCCGGCCTCGACGTACGCTGGCTGGTGATCCAGGGCGACCCTGACTTCTTCGAGATCACGAAGCGGATACACAACGGCCTCTACGGCTCGCCCGGCGACGAAGGCGACCTCGGTGAGCCCGAGCGAAATCACTACGAGCACACGTTGCGCAAGAACGCGGATGAGCTGCTCGCGCTCGTTCGACCGAACGACGTCGTCCTGATCCACGATCCCCAGCCCGCGGGCCTTGCAGACGCGATGCGGAGCGCAGGCGCGAGGGTCATTTGGCGGTGTCACGTTGGTATCGACGAGCCGAATGAATGGACCGAGCGATCCTGGTCGTTCCTGCGGCCCTACCTCGAGGACGTGGACGCATTCGTCTTTTCCCGGCGGGCCTTTGCGCCCTGGTGGGCCGACGGATCGAGGGTGCACGTGATTCCTCCGTCGATCGATCCTTTCTCGGCCAAGAACGAGCCGATCTCCCAGCGAAACGTCCGTCGGATTCTCGGCTATACGGGCCTGATCGCCGGCGACGGCGAGCTGCCAGCGACCCCCTTCACGCGCCGCGACGGATCGCCGGGCCGCATCAACCGGCGCGTCGACGTGCTGCAGACCGGGCCGCCGCCACCGGCCGACGTACCCGTCGTCGTGCAGGTCTCACGCTGGGACCGCATGAAGGACATGCCCGGAGTGATGAGCGGCTTCGCCGAGCACGTCGATCCCTCCCTCGGCGCGCACCTCCTACTGGCTGGGCCGGCGGTGACCGGAGTCGCAGACGATCCCGAAGCCGCCGAGGTGCTCGAGGAGTGCATCGAGCTCTGGCGGAATCTCCCCCATGCGGCGCGCAGCCGCGTGCACCTGGCCTGCACCCCGATGGCCGATCCCGACGAGGCGGCCGCGATCGTCAACGCCTTGCAGCGCCACGCAGCCGTCGTGGTCCAGAAGAGCATCGCCGAGGGGTTCGGGCTCACCGTGGCTGAGGCAATGTGGAAGTCGCGGCCGATCGTCGCCAGCGCGGTCGGGGGCATCGTCGACCAGGTGGTGAGCGGCGCCCACGGCCTGCTCATCGCCGACCCGCTCGACGTCACTTCCTTCGGCACGGCGGTGGAGACGCTGTTGCGGGATCGGCCACAAGCCGCTCGTCTCGGCGCGAACGCCAGGGCCCGCGCCGTCGCAGAGTTCCTCGGCGACCGCCACCTCGAGCAGTACGGGCAGCTACTCGCTCACCTCGGCTGATTCGGGACTTCGGGAAACCCGCATTTCAAGCGGGGTGATGCCGCACAAACCTCGCGGATGCGCCCCGATGGCAGCGTGGCGAGGCTCGCCGACACTCCTAGCAACAGGTCGAGGCATTTCGTAGAGGCCCCGGCGCGACGGAAGGAGAAGGTCATGCGGAAGGTATTCGAGATCGGTGGAGTGGTCGCCGCCGCCGTGCTG
>Ga0126304_10000290_pt1 | contig 18819 bp, 16 predicted proteins | sample Plot25_FD_92538 | JGI IMG/M metagenome (GOLD analysis project Ga0126304, IMG submission 92538) | Serpentine soil microbial communities from UC McLaughlin Reserve, CA, USA - Plot25 | ecosystem: Environmental > Terrestrial > Soil > Grasslands | place: USA: UC McLaughlin Reserve, Lake County... | reverse complement strand
TATGCCCTGATGCCGATCGACTCGTTCTTCTCGGGTGCGGCGCAGTACGCCTCCACCCAGGCGAAGTCGACCCCGGTCGTGGGGACCTCGTTCGACGGCGCCCCGCAGTGGGTCGACCCGAAGGTGACGAACTTCTTCAGCGCAGACGGGTCGACCGACTACCGGAACGTCCCCGACACCTACGGCCAGTACTGGAAGGCGATCGGCGGCACCAAGGTCGCCGTGGTGGGCGTCGCCACACCGAGTTCCGCTCAGGCGGCGACGGGAGCCCTGGCGTCGGGCGTGGCCGCCGGGCTGACCGAGGGTTACCAGAACGTCGCGCTGCCGATCGGTAGCACCGATGTGGGTGCGATCGTGCTGGGCATCAAGGACTCCGGCGCCGACGTGTTGTACATGCCGGTGACGCCGCAGACCGCCTTCGCGATCGTGGGTGGCCTGAAGCAGGCCGGGGTCACCCTGAAGTCGGTCCTGGTGCCGACCGGCTACGGCGCGGACCTGCTGGCGAACCCGCCGGCGCTGCAGGCCGCTGCCGGGGTCGGGTTCATCACGACCACCGCACCGACGGAGTTGAACACCGAGGCGACCCAGGCGCAGTCGGAGGCGCTGAAGAAGTACGCCGGGGCGGAGTTCGACGACCCGTCGTTCTCGGCCGGCGTGGGTTGGAAAGCGGCCGACCTCTTCCTGTACGGGCTGGAGCAGGCCGGCTGCGACGCAAGCCAGGCCGACTACATGGACGCCCTTGAGAAGAGCAAGACCTGGGACGCCGGCGGCCTCTACTCGGAGCCGGTTGACTTCTCCGAGGTCGGGAACCTGGCCTCGGCTCACGGCCCGGGCAACTGCTTCTACGTCTCCATCGCCGAGGGAGACGGTTTCAAGCCCGACCCGGAGGCCTCGCCGATCTGCGGCGAGATCATCGACAAGCAGGAGTAGTTCGGCCCCGGTGCCCGTCGAGCCGGTGTGAAGCCGACTCGACGGGCACCGGAGACGCACTCCCGTGGGGCTCATCTCGCCGTCCGGCGGGATGGGCCCCCGTGCCGTGTACTGAGCGGCGCGAAGGGTGGTGGACCGATCCCCGGGGCTGCTCGACAATCCGTATCCTCAGTTCGACAGATGGCCGCGCAGGTGGCCGCCGTACACGTCAGGAGCGCGCTGTGCCCGGACCCATGGAGGGCGTTCGCGTCCTCGAAGTAGCCCAGTTCACCTTCGTCCCAGCCGCCGGGGCCGTCCTGGCGGACTGGGGAGCCGATGTCATCCATGTGGAGCACGCGGTCACCGGAGACGCGCAGCGCGGGCTGGTCAAGGTGCTCGGCCTGGACGCTTTCTCCGAGGGATCCTCCTTCTTCCCCATCATGGAAGGGCCCAACAGGGGGAAGCGGAGCATCGGGCTCGCCCTCGAACATCCCCGGGCGCGGGAGCTTCTGATGGAGCTGGCCAAGGTCAGCGACGTGTTCCTCACCAACTTTCTGCCCGGAGCCCGGGCCAAGCTGGGCATCGACCTGGACGACCTCCGGGCGGCGAACCCCGACATCATCTACGTCCGGGGCAGTGGCTTCGGCAACCGCGGCCCGGAGGCCACCAAAGGTGGCTACGACAGCACCGCCTTCTGGGCGCGCGGCGGCTCCGCCGACGGCGTGACGCCGGCCGATTCAGACGTCTTGCTCGGCATGCCCGCCGGGGCCTACGGCGACTCCATGGGCGGCATGACGATCGCCGGCGGCATCGCCGCGGCGCTGTACCGGCGCAAGGCGACCGGAGAGACCTCGGTCGTCGACGTGTCGCTGCTCGGCGTCGGTGCGTGGGCGACCCAGTTCTCGGCCAACCTGGCCATGATGAAGGGCGGACCGCTGCCCAAGCCCAAGCCACCCAAGCACGGATCCGCGACCAACCCCTTGATCGGCACCTACCGGACTGCCGACGACAGGTGGCTCATGCTGTCGATGCTGCAGCCGGGCAGGTACTGGCCGGAATTCACCCGCGTCGTGGGTCGCGAGGAGCTTGCGACCGATGAGCGCTTCAGCGACGTCGACAAGATCATGGCGAATGCCGCCGAGGCTGCGGCCATCGTCGCGGAGATCTTGTCGTCGAGGACCCTCGCCGAGTGGATCGTGGCCTTCGAGGGGATGCAGGGCCAGTGGTCGGTGGCCCAGAACGCCTGGGAGGTCGGCCAGGACGTGTCGCTCCGGGCCAACGGCCTCATCGCATCCGTCACAGACGCGGAGGGAGTGCAGCGGGAGCTCATCACCAACCCGGTGCAGTTCGACGAGACGCCGGTCAGCCTGACCCGCGCGCCCCAGTTCGCCGAGCACACGGACGACATCGTGCGCGAGCTCGGTTGCACCGACGAGCAGCTGATCGAGTTGAAGATCGCCGGCGCGATCACCTGATCCGAGTGGGCGGACCCGGCACGGGCGAAGGCTGCCGGGTCTGCCCGTGTGCTACCGGGCAGGTCACTCCGGGCGCAGCAGCATTGTCCCTGGGGGGACTCTGCCGCACCAGGTGACGACGACGCACGGGCACGGGTGACCTGACACCCGGTGGCCTCGTCGCGTCGTTGGGGCACACGTTCGCGCACGAAGCCGTACCCGCGCAGTCGGCTCGCCGATAGCTGGCGCTCGGAGGTGTCGGGCGGCAGGCGGCCGGTTCAAGGCGAGGATCGGCACCTGGCCAGGAACCGCCGGCCTTGCGGGGACGAGGACCGCTGGAGACGGCTTCGTCGATTCCGGACGACCTATGCTCCGTGGAGACGGCATCCGAGAGGGTCACGATGGCAGGATCAGGAGCGCCGCCCGCCACACGGGCGACCGCCCCGCACGACGGTCACGGCCCCTGGCGACCGGTGGCGAGCTGGCCGGAGCTGACACCCGGTGGAGTCCGCCGGACGTCCCGGTTGGACATTCTGCGACCCGACGGTCTCTCAGGTGACCTGGTGCTGCACGGAATCGCCATGGACGAGCGCGGGACAGGGGATGCGCGTCGGGAACTCCTCGACCGGGCGCAACTGGACGCAGTCATATCCCTCGCGGATGCACCGATGTTGAGCCGTCTGGTGACCGCCCCGCCCCGCCCCGCCCTCGACCGGCTGATCGGCGGGCCGGCGTCCTCGGGCGTCCGCCGCGCGGTCGCGATGGCGGTCCCTGGAGACGTGGAGGACGCGACACTCCTGGCTCTCCTGCTCGACGACCTGCCCGTAGCCGTGGTGATCTCGGGGTACGCCATCGTGGCCGAGCCGATCGAGCGCCGGCCACCGTCGAACGGGGGGAAGCCCCACGTCGACCTCTGCTCGGGTTGGCGTGCGGGCGGCACCATGATGACCACGCTCACCGCCGCAGGCGCGCTGCCGGTGCTCGTCGGCCCAGCCGCCCCCGCCCTGCCCGGCAGCAGTGTCCCGGGAACGGACGAGGGCCCGCCGCTGCCGGTTCACGGCATGCGTCGGTGGCGCCGGATGGATGTCATGGCCGAGGCTGACCGTCTGCTCGTCGACGCCTGGTTTCGTGACAGCCATATCACCACCGACGGGGAGGAGAAGGTGGTCCACGAGTACGAGTTGCAGGCCGAGGTGCGGCGCGGAGACCTCACGGTGCTGGCGCTCAGCGCCGAGCCGCGGGTCCTGCCCTGGCAGGAGTGCCCCGCTGCGGCGTCCAGCGCCGCGCGGCTCGTCGGGCAACCCGTGCACGTCCTGCGCCAACACGTCCGGAAGGCCTTCGTGGGTACGACGACGTGCACCCACCTGAACGACATGCTTCGGTCCCTCGGGGACATCGTCGCATTGGACCGGGCCATCCAGAAGGCGCCGGCGGACGGCGGCCCCGCAGAAACCTGACGGGCGCGCGCGAGCGGCCCCGGCGGCGCCGTCGTACGTCCACCCGGGAACCTGTGGCCGGTCAGCGCCACCACGGCGAACCGGACGCCCGGCGATACAGTTCCCTCAATATGACTCTGCACTTCGACGAGACGGACGGCCTCGCGCTCGCCGACTGGATCCGCCCGGGGGACGCCCTCGTCTGGGGCCAGGCCTGTGCCGAGCCGACGGCGCTGACCGCCGCCCTCACCCAGCAGTCCGGCGGACTCGGTCCGCTGACGGCGTTCGTAGGGACGACGTACGCCGACGCCTTCGACCCCGCCGTCGCGGCGAACGTGCGGTTGTCCTCCTACGGGGCGAGCGGGCGCAACCGGCGGTGGCTCGCCGACGGCCTGCTCGAGACGCTTCCGGTGCACTACTCGTCGCTGCCTGGTCTCTTCCGACGCGGCGTGCTCCGCGCCGACGTCGTCCTGGTCACCGTCGCGCCGCCCGGGCCGGACGGCCGGTACCCGCTGGGCCTCGCCGACGAATACCTGCCGGCCGCCCTGGCCGCGGCCCGTGTGGTGATCGCCGAGGTGAGCCCGCACGTGCCCCGGATCCAGGGGGCGCACAGCCTCGGCGCAGGCGAGATCGACGTCCTGGTGCACACCGACCGGCACCCGCCGCACTGGACGGCGCCCGAGCCCGGCGACACCGACCGAGCGCTGGGCCGGCAGGTGGCGGCGCTCGTCCCGGACGGCGCGGTCGTTCAGATCGGTATCGGATCCTTCCCCGGTGCAGTGCTCGCCGAGCTGGGCGAGCGCAACGACCTCGGCTTCCATTCCGGGCTGTTCGCCGACGGCATGATCGACCTCGTCGAGCGGGGGGTGATCACGAACCGCACCAAGCCCCACGACACCGGTCTGAGCGTCGCCGGGATCACCATGGGCGGGCGCCGGCTCGTCGAGTGGCTGCACGACAACCCCGCGGTGGCCCTGCGCGGGACCGGCCGGATCCACGACGTCGAGGTGCTCGGCTCGCTGCCGCGGTTCACCGCAATCAACACCGCGCTCGAGGTCGACCTGAGCGGGCAGGTGAACGCAGAGGTCGTCGCCGGCCGCTACGTCGGCGCCATCGGCGGCTCGCTGGACTTCCTCCGTGGCGCGGCGCGCTCCGAGGGCGGCCTGCCCATCATCGCGCTGCCGGCCACGTCCCGCGGCCGCAGCACGATCGTGGAGAAGCTGTCCGGCCCGGTGACCGTCGGCCGCGCGGACGTGGGGATCGTCGTCACCGAGCACGGCGCCGCCGACCTCCGTGGCATCGGCCCGGCCGAGCGGCGAGAGCGGCTGCTGGCGATCAGCGCACCCGGGCTGCTGTAGCGCCCGGGTGCGCCGGAGCGCTCAGCCGCCGAAGGAGAGTCCCTCGTTGAGCGTCCACTTGCCGTCGCGGCCACGCACCCAGCCGCTGGAGGCCCAGGTGCCGCCGTCGACCGGCAGCACGGTGCCGGTCACGTACGACGACATCCGCGAGGCCAGGAACACCGCGGCGTCGCCGCACTCCTCGACATCGCCCTCGCGCAGCAGCGGGATGATCCGGTTCATCGCGTCGATCGTCTCGGGCGGGCGCTGGATCCAGGCCGACTCGTCGACCGGACCGCTGCGGTTGCCCATGTTGCCGGGGGTGATGGTGTGGTCGGGCGCGATCGCGTTCGACCGGATGCCGTGCTGGGAGAGCTCCAGGGCCATGGTCCGGGTGAAGCTGATCATGCCGGCCTTGCAGGCGGCATAGACGGCGAAGTTCGGCGCGGCCCGGCTGCCCTCGATGCTGGTCACGTTGATGATCGACCCGCCGCGGCCACCCCGGATCATGATCGGCACCGCGGCCGAGGTGGCGGCCAGCATGCTCACCAGGTTGATCTCGATGTGCCGACGCCAGCTGCGCTCGCTCTGCTCGAGGAACGGCCGCCCGCTGACCCCGCCGGCGTTGTTCACCAGGATGTCGAGCCGGCCGAAGCGCTCGTCGGTGGCGGCGACCATGGCCCGCACCTGATCGCTGTCCATCACGTCGACCGGATAGGGGAGGGCGTCCTGGCCGAGAGCGGTGATCGCGCCGGCGGTCTCCTCGCAGCGTTCGGGGACGATGTCGCCCACCGTCACGTGGGCCCCGGCCGCCGCGAGTGCGAGGGCGATGCCCCGCCCGATGCCACCACCGCCCCCGGTGACGACGGCGACCTGCCCGTCCAGGGAGAGCTTGCTCTCGGTCACGAAACCTCCACGAGGATCGGTGATGGGGGATGTGTGCACGCGCTGAGTCCGCTCCGGCCGACGGGTCGGCCGTCGAGCCGGTTCAGAGGTGGCGGGAGGAACCGCCGTCCACGGGGACGGCCTGATCGGTGACCCGGTCGGCCCGCACGGAGCAGAGGTAGGCGACGAGGGCGGCCATCTCCGCTGGCTCACCCATGCGGCGCGCCGGGATGGAGGCCGTCGCCGACTCCGGCCGCACGCAGCGGAGGGGCGGAACCACCGGTTCCGCCCCTCCATCGCCTTCTGCCGAGCGCGCGATCAGACCTCGATCAGGACACCGCCGGACTGGCCGCCACCGGCGCACATGGTGGCGACGCCGATGCCGCCGCCGCGGCGACGCAGCTCGTGCACCAAGGTGGTGAGCATGCGGGCGCCCGACGCGGCGATCGGGTGGCCCAGGCTGCAGCCGGAGCCGTAGGGGTTCACCTTCTCCTCGTCGATGCCGAGCAGCTTGCAGGCGGCCACGGGCACCGAGGCGAAGGCCGCGTTGATCTCCCAGACCGCGACGTCCTCCTGCTTGACGCCGGCGCGGGCCAGCAGCTTCGGGATGATGTCGACCGCAGCCATGCCCATGCGTCGCGGGTCGACGCCGAGCGCCGCCCACGCGCGCACGGTGGCCAGCGAGGTAAGCCCTTCGCTGCGGGCCAGCTCGTCACTGGTCAGGGTCAGCGCCGAGGCGGCGTCGTTCACGCCGCTGGCGTTGCCGGCCGTGATGGAGAACCCCTCGATCTCGGGGTGCAGCACCTTGAGGCCGGCCAGCTTCTCGAGGGTCGTGTCCCGGCGGGGGTGCTCGTCGGCGGCGAAGTCGACCAGCGAGCCGTCCTTCTGCAGGGCCTTCACCGGGACGATCTCCTCGGCGAAGAGGCCGCCGTCGATGGCGGCGACGGCGCGCTGGTGGGAGCGGAACGCCCAGGCGTCGAGCTGCTCGCGGGTCAGCCCCGCCTCGACGGCGGTGTTCCAGCCGACGGAGATCGACATGTCCCGGTTGGGAGCCTCGGGGGAGTCGGGGTGGCTCGCGCTCATCCAGTTCTCCTCGAACTGGTCGACGGTGCCCGGAACCCGGTAGCGCATCACCGGCGCGGTCGAGGTGGAGTGCACACCACCGGCGATGACCGCCGAGTCCATGCCGGCACGGATCGTCGCCGCGGCGTTCGCCACCGCGGTGAGGCTGCCGGCGCAGTGCCGGTTGATCGCCTGCCCGGGGACGGAGAGCATGCCCGCGGCGACCGCGGCGTAGCGGGCCACGTCGCCGCCGCCCCAGCCCGACTCGGCGAGGATGATGTCGTCGAACCGGTCGTAGGGCAGCCCGGAACGGCGAGCGGCCTCCGAGATCGCGATGACCGCGAGCTCCTGGGCGCTGGTGTCGGCGAGCGTGCCCTTCCGGGCCGTGCCGATGGGCGTCCGGACCGCGCTGACGATGACGGCCTCTGGCATGGTTGCACCTTCCGGTCGGAGCACAGGTGGCCGACGATCGGCCGCTGCCGAGGTTACGCCGATATGAGTCAGATGAGTACCCTCCATTCAACTGCTGGAAGGAGCACTGTGGCAACGGTGGAACTCGCGGTCGACGAGGGCGTGGGCACGATCTCCCTCAATCGCCCGCATCGGCACAATGCGGTGGACGACGAGCTCTATGCACTGCTGCACGAGACCTGGGCCCAGGCGCAGGCCGATCCCGCGATCCGGGTAGTGCTGATCCGCGGTAACGGGCCGTCGTTCTGCTCGGGCCGCGACACCGCGCAGCTCGGCGAGCGGGTGGCCGGGGAGAGCGACCTGTCGTTCGTGCGCCGCCACCAGCAGACACGGGTGCATCAGCTGGAGAGCCCCAAGCCAGTGGTCGCCGCCGTGCGCGGGAACGCCCTGGGCGGAGGGTTGGAGATGGCTCTGGCCGCCGACGTGCGCATCGCGGCATCCGATCTCCGGATGGCATTCCCGGAGATCCGGTACGGGCTGATGACCGACACCGGGGGCGCCGCCCTGGCGACCATGCTGGCCGGGCCGTCCCGGGCCAAGTGGCTGCTGATGACCGGCCGGCCGATCGGTGCGGAGCACGCGCTGGCCTGGGGACTGGTCGACCAGGTGGTGGCACCGGAGGAGCTCGACGCCACGGCGGCGCAGTTCGCCGCCGAGTTGGCGACCCGACCCCCTGAGGCGCTGGCGATGATCAAGATGACCGTCGACGGGATGTGGCACGGGCAGCTGCACGGCGCCCTGCGCAACGAGCTGCTCGGCCAGGTGGCCTTGTTCGGCGGCGAGGACTACAAAGCCCGGAAACGGGCTCGCCAGGCCGGTCGCTGAGGCGGGTCGCCGGCCCCGACGAGCCTGGCTCGCGGAATCAGTAACCTCATTTGCTCGCGCCGACCGTCGTCGGCGTGCGTGAGCCTGTCGCGACGCGCGGGCCTGACGAAGGAGAAGACGATGGACCTGACGGGTGCAGCTGCGATCGTGACCGGCGGGGCCGGTGGCTTCGGCGCGGCAACCGTGCGCCGGCTGGTGGGCGCGGGGGCGAAGGTCGTCATCGCGGATCTGGCCGAGGAGCGGGCGCAGGCCCTGTCCGAGGAGCTCGGCGACGCCGTCCGCTTCCAGCGCACGGACGTGACCAGCGAGGAGTCGGTGGCCTCGGCCGTCGCAGCCGCCGCCGGGCTCGGTCCCCTGCGCGTCGCCGTCGTCGTGCACGGTGGCCCGGCGGCCGGTGCCCGCCTGGTGAACCGCGAGGGGAAGAGCTACGGCCTCGACGTCTTCAAGCGCACGGTGGACATCTTCCTGACCGGCACGTTCAACGTGCTCGCGCAGGCCGCCGAGCAGATGGCCACGAACGAGCCCCTGGACTCCGGGCAGCGCGGGGTCGTCATCACGACCGCGAGCATCGCAGGCTTCGAGGGCGCGCCGGGGCAGACCGACTATTCCGCGGCCAAGGGCGGCGTCATCGGGATGAACCTCACCGCTGCGCGCGACCTTGCGCCGCTCGGCATCCGCGTCATGTGCATCGCCCCGGGAACGTTCCTCACCAACGCCTACTCCGACCCGGTGGCCGCCGAGGAGCGCTTCGGGCCCATGGTGCCCAACCCCAAGCGCATGGGCCGGCCCGACGAGTACGCACGGCTGGCGCTCGAGATCGCCCAGAACGACTTCCTCAACGGCGAGGTCATCCGGCTCGACGGGGCGCTCCGCTTCAACGTCCGCTGATCCTCCTCGCCCGGTGACGGGCGCCACCTTTCTCGCTAGGGTGCAATGAGTGCACCGATACGGGTGCGACGACGGACGCGCCCAGGGCGCCGACCAACGGAGCGGAGCGGACATGGCCGAACTCGATCTCGTGGTCCGAGGTGGGACCGTCATCGACGGGACCGGGGCCCCGCGCCGGACCGCCGACGTGGCGGTTCAGGACGGCCGGGTGGTGGAGGTCGGCCGGGTCGGCGGGCGGGGCCGGCGGGAGATCGACGCCGACGGCGCGCTGGTGGCGCCGGGCTTCGTCGACATCCACACCCACTACGACGGCCAGGCCACCTGGGACAGCCAGCTGCAGCCGTCGGCCTGGCACGGGGTGACCTCGGTCGTCGCCGGCAACTGCGGCGTGGGCTTCGCACCGGTCGTGCCCGAGCACCACCAGCGGCTGATCGACCTCATGGAGGGGATCGAGGACATCCCGGGCACCGCCCTGCACGAGGGGCTGCCCTGGACCTGGGAGAGCTACGACGAGTACCTCGACATCCTCGCGGGCCGGCAGTTCGACCTCGACATCGGCACCCAGGTGCCGCACGCGGCCCTGCGCGTGCACGTGATGGGGGAGCGCGCCGTCGCCGGGGCCACCTCGACGGCCGAGGAGACCGCCCTGATGGCCGAGCTGGCGGCACGCGCAGTCGTGGCCGGGGCCCTGGGTTTCTCGACCTCCCGGACGTTGAACCACAAGAGCGTCGACGGCGAGCTCACGCCGTCCTACGACGCCGGCCTCGACGAGTTGGTCGCCATCGCCGCGGCCGTGGGTGGGACCGGCCGAGGTGTGCTCCAGCTGGTCACCGACTTCCTCGACATCGACGTCGACGTGGACATCATGCGGTCCATGGTGCAGGCGTCGGGCCGGCCGTTGTCGGTGTCGCTGAACCAGGCCCACTTCGATCCGCAGGGCTACCGCACGGTGCTGCGCCGGATCGCCGAGGCCAACGCGGACGGCCTGCCGATCAAGGCGCAGGTGGCGGCGCGGGGAGTCGGTCTGATCATGGGGTTGGAGCTGACGCTGCACCCGTTCATGTACAACCCGGTGTGGCAGGCGCTGGCCTCGCGGCCGGTGGACGAGCAGGCCCGGCACCTGGCCAAGCCGGAGACCAAGGCGGCGGTGCTGGCCGCCATGACGCGGGAGAAGAGCACGGCGCTCATCGGCGGCCGCCTGATCGACAAGTTCCACCTGATGTACGAGATGAGCGATCCGCCGAACTACGAGCCCGACCCCAGCGAGTCGCTCGCCGCGCGCGCCGGCCGCGAGGGCCGCGAACCTGCCGAACTCGCCTACGACCTGCTGGTGTCCGACGGTGGCCACGGTCTGATCTACGTGATGACGGCGAACTTCTCCAACGGCGATCTGGAGCCGACCCGCGAGATGCTCGCCGATCCGTGGTCCGTCCCCGGCCTGTCCGACGGCGGCGCCCACGTGGGCTCGATCTGCGACGGAAGCTTCCCGACCACCCTCCTGCAGCACTGGGGGCGCGATCGCCCGACGGGCACATTCGATCTGGAGTTCCTGATCCAGCGTCAGTGCCGGGACACCGCCGTCGCCGTCGGGCTCGCCGACCGTGGGGTGCTGGCACCGGGATACCGGGCCGACCTCAACGTCATCGACCTGGACCGCCTGCGGCTGCGCCGTCCCGAGGTGCACCACGACCTGCCCGGCGGGGGACGCCGGCTCCTGCAGCGCGCCGAGGGCTACCGGCACACCGTCGTCCGGGGAGCGGAGACCTACCGGGACGGCGTGCCGACCGACGCACTCCCCGGCCGGCTGATCCGCGGACCTCAGCAGGCCCCGGCCTGAGCGGAGGTGTCACCGGCCCCGTTCCGGACGGGGCCGGTGAGTGGTCAGTGACGGCCGGGCACGCCCGCGGTGCTGGTGACCTCGATCCGCTGGCCGGTGACCATCTCGGCGTCGGCGGAGAGGAGGAACGCCACGACGGCGGCGACGTCCTCGGGTCGGGTCACCCGGCCGAACGGGGTGGACGCATCGAGGTCGGCGGCGCCTGGCACGCCGGTCACCGCGTGGGCGAGCCGGTCGCCCATGTCGGTGACCGTCAACCCAGGGGCGACGATGTTGACCCGGACGCCGTTGTCCCCTTCTTCGAGTGCGAGCGTCCGGCCCAGCGCCTCCAGCGCCACCTTGGCCATCATGTAGGGCGCACCGTTGGGCGTCGGCCGCGCGGCGGCGGTGCTGGACACGAGGACCACGTCGCTGCGGTCGTACCGGCGCAGGTGCGGCAGCGCCAGGGACGCCAGGTGGTGCGCCCCCACGGCGTGCACGCCCAGCAGGCGGGCGGGCTCGTCGGGGTCGGTATCGGCCACCGACCGGCCACGACTGGCGATCCCCGCGTTGCACACCAGCACGTCGAGCCGGCCGAAGTCGGCGACGACGCGGTCGATCATCGCCGCGTCCTCCTCGTAGGAGGCGATGTCGGCGCGGTAGGCGAGGGCACGGACGCCGCGAGCCTCAGCTGTGGCGGCGACGCCGTTGGCCGCCTCCTCCTGGCGGCGGTAGTTGATCGCGACGTCGAAGCCGTCCGCGGCCAGCCGCAGCGCGATGGCTGCACCGATTCCCCGGCTGCCCCCGGTCACGAGCGCCACGCGCCGGGCAGTGTCCGCGCTGATCGTCATCCTCGACCCCATCTCGACTCGGACCGGCAGTCGCCGGCCCGGCGGACCCTACGAGACGTCCCAGGAGACCCGTATGACCCCGAACGAGCCGGCCGCCGCCGGACAGCCGCGTGAGCAGCGGCGCAGCCGGGCCATCGCCATGTCCGCCGGGGAACTCGACACGTTCCTGGGTGGCGAGCACACCTGCCGGGTCGCGACGGTCAGCGCCACCGGGGAGCCGCACGTGGCGCCGCTGTGGTTCGTGTGGGTGGACGGCGCGCTCTGGCTGAACTCCATCGTGCGCAGCCAGCGTTGGACCGATCTCGGCCGGGACCCCCGGATCGCCGTGGTCGTGGACGCGGGCACCGACTACCGCGAGCTGCGCGGGGTGGAGATCAAGGGCCGGGCCGAGGCGGTCGGTGACGTTCCGCGGAGCGCCGAGCCCGACCCCTTGCTGACCGACGTCGAGACTGCCTACGCCCGCAAGTACTCGGGCACGGATGCCTTCACTCCGGACGGTCGTCACGGCTGGTTGCGAATCCGGCCGGAGAAGGTGACCAGCTGGGACTTCCGGAAGAACGCCGCCCTGCGTCGGCCATGACCGGAGCACCGTGGCCGAGCGAGGAGACGCCGTGCCCGAACCGCTGATCGTCGAGGACGACGGACCCGTCCGGATGCTGACGCTCAACCGCCCTGAGGCGCGCAACGCGCTCAGCGGGGACCTCGTCCGCGCCCTCTACGCGGCGCTGGTCGAGGTCGACGCCGACGAGTCGGTGCGGGCCGTCGTCCTGACCGGGAGCGATCCGGCCTTCTGCGCCGGCGTGGACCTCAAGGAGGCGGCGCGCGACGGCGAGGCGTACTTCGCGCACTACCTGGAGACCGACTGCATCGGTCAGGTGGCGCAGGTGGTCACACCGGTCGTGGGCGCCATCAACGGCGCGACCTTCACCGGTGGCCTCGAGATCGCGCTGGGCTGTGACTTCCTGGTGGCCTCCGACCGGGCGGTGTTCGCGGACACGCATGCCCGCGTCGGGGTGCCGCCCGGGGGCGGGATGACCGCTCGGCTTCCCAGGATCGTCGGTGCGGCCAACGCCCGGCGCATGTCCCTGACCGGCGAGGTGGTGGACGCCGAGCGGGCCCTGTGCATGGGGCTGGTCACCGAGGTGGTGCCGCACGAGCAGCTGCTGGACCGCACGCTCGGGCTCGCTCGGAGCATCGCCGCCATCGACCCGGCGCCGGTGCGGGCCGTGAAGCAGATGTACGTGGACGGGGCGACGGGGACGCTCGCGGCGCTCGGGATCGAGAAGTCGATCGCCGCCGCCACACGGACCGGGTACGAAGGGCTGGAGGAGCGGCGGCGCGAGGTGCTGGAACACAACCGCGGCCAGCTCCAGGAGTGACGGGCCGGCGGCGCTCGCGGCCCGACGGGGAAGTCAGCTACCGGTGGGCGGAGCTCCGACGGACCGGAGCAGCGGGAGCAGTGCGGCGACGTCCTCCAGCGAGCGGAGGGTGTCGTTGAGGTGCGTGCACGTCGAGACGCCGCCGAAGGTTGCGCGGATGTGCCGACGGACCCCGGCCACCGGCCGGCCGGCCAGCCGAGTGGCGCTGGCGACGGCGGCGGGGCACTCGACCCAGGGGAGGACGCGGGGGTTGGCGGTGCAGCTCAGCACGGTCGCGGTCTCCGGCTCGATGTGCACCTCGACGGTGTACTCGTGGACGATGATCTCGAGCCCGTCGGGCCGCACGTGCGAGTCGCGGAAGAGGACGTCGACCACGGTGGGGCTGCCCGGGCGGATGTCCATCCGTCTGGACCGGCGCATGCCGTCCGGAGGCAGCCGGTCCGTGGCGTGCCACCCCAGGGGATCGTCCGGGTCGAGAAGGGCCGGCGCCGCGGGACCGGTCACCAGCGGTGCGGCGCCCTCCCGGTCGACGCCGTTCATGACCGTCCCGCCGTCGGCGAAGCCGGCGCACTGGTCGCGGCCGTGGCTCATGCGCCCGGTGGTGACCGGCAGCCGCCGCTGGGCGGGCGAGCCGGAGACGAAGGCGTGCCCGGACACCAGGGTCGCTACGGGGAAATCGTCCAGCAGCAGGTTGAGCAGGCTGTGGTCCTCGGGGAGGCGGGGATCGGCTTCGAGCACCGCTGACCGGAAGCCGCCGGAGACACTCCGGCCCAGCAGGGAGGACAGGGCGGGCCGGTGCGGCACGGTGGTGACCGCGCGCAGCCGCCGGCCCTCGACGAAGTCGACGACGGCGTAGGTGCTGCTCTCGCCGAGCACGCGGGCGGAACCGTCGACTGCGGTGTGGAGGTCGCGCGCCCGCCCGCGCAGCACCAGCGGACCGGAGAGGCCCTCGGGCCGCAGCATGTCGGTGGTCGCGGTACGGCGCAGCGAACCTGGCGTGCGGGCGGGAGTACTGCTCGTGGGCTCGTGGGGGCCGTGGCGAGGATGCAGCGGACCGAGGTCGATCGTCATGTCACCGCCAGACGGGTCGAATGAGAATACTCTTCCCAGTTACAGCGGCTGGGTGGGCCGTGTCAAGGCCCTGGGGAGGTGCATCTGCGCCCGGCAGCCCGCGGCCTCAGCCGGCCGACGCCCGGGAGACCCGGACCAGGCCTTCCTGGACCACGCTCGCGACGAGCGCGCCGCGCCGGTCGAAGAAGCTGCCCCGGCACAGCGCCCGGGAACTGCCCGACCAGGTGCTCTCCTGGTCGTAGTAGCCACACGGCGTGGTAGAGGATGTGCTGGAGTCCGGTCGCTACGCGCGCATCGTGCCAGGCGCGGGCGTGGTGCACGGCGGCCGCTGCGGAATCCTCATCCTCAATCGTTGCTAGCATGCCGGGCGTGCAGCCGCAGACGGGACCCCTCACTGGCATTCGCGTCGTCGAGCTGAGTGGGCTGGGTCCGGCGCCGTACGCCTGCATGCTGCTGGCCGAGCTGGGGGCGGACGTCGTCCGCGTCGACCGTCCCGGCGGTGGTGCGCATCTGGTGGCGCCGGCCGAGGACGTGCTCAACCGCAGCCGCCCGTCGGTTGCCGTGGACCTCAAGAACCCGGCCGGTCGCGAGGCGGTCCTCCGGCTGATCGACGGCGCCGACGTCCTCGTCGACCCGCTGCGCCCCGGGGTCGCCGAGCGGCTCGGCCTCGGGCCCGACGAGTGCCTGGCGCGCAACCCGCGCCTGGTCTACGCCCGCATGACCGGCTGGGGGCAGGACGGGCCACTGGCCGAGCGGGCCGGGCACGACATCAACTATCTGGGTCTCACCGGTGCCCTGCACGCGATCGGCACCGCGGACAAGCCCGTGCCCCCGCTGAACATCGGGGCCGACTTCGGGGGCGGGTCCATGTTCCTCATCGTCGGCGTCCTGGCCGCCCTGCTGGAGCGGGCGTCCAGCGGCCAGGGGCAGGTCGTGGACGTCGCGATGGTCGACGGCGCCAGCTCGTTGATCACGATGATCTACGGGATGCTCGGCGCCGGCACCTGGCAGGACGAGCGTGCGGCCAACCTGCTCGACGGCGGTGCGCCCTTCTACGACACCTATTCCTGTGCCGACGGCCGCTACGTGGCCGTCGGCGCCCTCGAGCCGCAGTTCTACGCCCAGTTGCTTGCCGGTCTGGGGCTCACCGGGAAGCTCTCCGGCGGGCAGCACGACCGTGCCTGCTGGCCGGAGCACCGCCGGCTGATCGCCGAGGCCCTGGTCGCCCGCACCCGGGACGAGTGGGCGGCCGTGTTCGCCGACACCGACGCGTGCCTCACCCCGGTCCTGTCGCTGACGGAGGCCCCCGAGCACCCGCACATGGCAGCCCGACGGGTCCACGTGGGGGAGGAGGGGCGGCCGCAGCCCGGGCCCGCGCCCCGGTTCTCCCGCACCCCGGGTGCCGTACGCGGTGCACCGCGGCTGCCCGGCGAGGACACCCGGGCCGCGCTGGCGGCCTGGGGCTTCCCGGCCGCCGACATCGAGGCGCTGCTCGCCGACGGGGCCGTCGTCCAGGCAGGGCCCGACGCGCACTGATCCTGCCGCCGGCCGCCGGGCCGGTGGTGCACCACTACTCCGAGGAGATCCCGTGGCGGACGAGGTACTGGTCGAGCGGCGCAACGGCGTCCAGATCATCACGATCAACCGGCCGGAGGCGAAGAACGCGCTCAACCAAGCTGTCGGTGAGGGGATCGCGGCCGCTGTCGACGAGCTGGACGCCTCCGACGACCTGCGCGTCGGCGTGCTCACCGGAGCCGGCGGGGTGTTCTCGGCCGGCATGGACCTCAAGGGGTTCCTTCGTGGTGAGAGCCCCGCGATCGAGGGGCGCGGGCTGTGCGGGATCACCCAGACGCCGCCGCGCAAGCCGCTGATCGGCGCCGTCGAGGGCTGGGCCCTGGCCGGCGGTTTCGAGCTGCTGCTCGCCTGCGACCTGGTCGTCGCCGCGGAGACGGCCCGGTTCGGCGTTCCGGAGGTGAAGCGCTCCCTCGTCGCGGGAGGTGGTGCGGCGATGCTGCTGCCGGGTCGCGTTCCCTTCGCCCTGGCGCTGGAGCTGTTGCTCACCGGTGATCCGCTGGGGGCGCCGCGCGCGGCGGAGATCGGCCTGGTCAACCGGCTCACCGGTGAGGGCGAGGCGCTGGCCGGTGCGCTCGAGCTGGCGGCGACGATCGCCGAGAACGGGCCGCTGGCCGTCGCGGCGACCAAGGCCATCGCCCGGGCGAGCATCGACTGGACCTTCGAGGAGGGCTGGGGGCGGCAGAGCGAGATCATGTCGCCTGTCTTCGGCAGCGAGGACGCGCGCGAGGGTGCGACGGCCTTCGCCGAGAAGCGCACGCCGGTCTGGAAGGGTCGCTGACGCCGCGATGCTCGTCGTCGAACAGCGCGGTCCGGTGCGCTGGTTACGGCTGGACCGGCCGGAGCGGCGCAACGCGCTGACCGTCGAGCTCGTCTCCCGGCTCGGGGACGCCGTGCTCGACGCGGGGAGCGACCCGGAGGTACGGGCCATCGCGCTCACGGGCTCGCCGCCGGCGTTCTGCGCCGGCGGCGACCTGGCCGACCTGGGCAGGGTCGCCGAGCGCGGTGCTCTCGCCGTGTCCGACATGGTCTACGGGCGGTTCCACCGGCTGGTTCGCGCCCTCGCGGACGTCCCGGTGCCGGTCGTGGCGGCGGTCGGCGGGCCGGCACTGGGCGCGGGCCTCGACCTCGCGTTGTCATGCGATCTGCGCATCGCCACGTCGGAGGCGGTCTTCGCTTCGTCCTGGATCTCCGTCGGGCTGGTGCCCGGGATGGGAGGGGCCCACCTGCTCTCCCGAGCGGTGGGCAGCACCCGCGCCGCCGAGATGGTGCTGATGGGCGGACAGGTCGACGCCGCCCGGGCACTGGACTGGGGGCTGGTCAACGAGGTGGTCGAGGGGACTGAGGCGCTCGAGGCCCGGGTCGACGAGGTCGGCAGGCACCTGGCGACCCTGTCGGCGCCGGCGGTCGAGCGCAGCAAGGCCTCGTTGCGGCGCGTGCTCGCTGACGGGTTCGCCGCCGAGCTCTCGATCATGGGGGCCACGCAGGGGGCGCTCCTCACGAGCGAGGCGTTCCGGGCGGCCACCGAGCGTTTCCGCCGCTGACTGCCCGCGTTCCGGTCGGAACCCGGAAACACGTGGCCGGCACCTCTCGTCGCCCTCTTATGAGTGCACTGAATCTGTGCTTGACTGGAACGGTGACGACGCTTGACGTAGAGACGACGGTCCGCGCCCGGCTGGCGCAGCTGCTCCGCGACGCGCCTGCGGATGCCGAGATGATCGAGTTCGAGAAGTCCTGGTGGACCTACGGTCAGATCCAGCGCATCGCTGCCGCGGTTGACGCCGCGCTCACGGAGGCCGGCATCGGTGCCGGCGGCCGCGTGGGCGTCGTGGTGGAGAGCCGTCCCGAGCTGGTGGCGGCGATCCTGGCGATCCTGAGCACCGACCGGTGCCTGGTGACGATGAGCCCGCTGATGCCGCCCGACCGGCTCGCGGCGGACATCACCCTCAGCGAGGTGCCGGTGTTCATCGCTTCGCCCTCGGTGCTCGACCGGCCCGGGGTCCTGGACGCCGCCGGCGCCGCCGGGCTGGTGCTGCGCCTGGGCGCTGACGGGAACGTCGGCCCGGTCGCCGGCGCCGTGCCGGAGGCGCCGCGGACGAGCCCCGGCGTGGGCGTGGAGATGCTGACCTCGGGCACCACCGGTCCGCCCAAGCGCGTGCTGCTCACCGACCGTCAGCTCGACGCCGGTATGCGCTCCGGCGGCATGAAGATCCCCAAGGGCAGGCTGCTGGGCAGCGGCGTCGGTCTCGTGGCCACCCCGCTGGTGCACATCGGCGGGCTGTGGGGGGCGCTGGCCGGCGTCTACACCGGCCGCCGCATGGTGCTCATGGACCGGTTCCGGCTCGACGACTGGGTGGACGCGGTCGAGCGGCACCGCCCCAAGGCTGCGGGCCTGGTGCCCGCGGCCATGCGCACGGTCTTGGACGCCGATGTGCCGAAGGAGCGCCTGGCCAGTCTCGTCGCCGTCACGAGCGGGACGGCGCCCTGTCCGCCGGACCTGGCGGACGCCTTCCAGCGCCGCTACGGGGCGCGCGTGCTGACCACCTACGGCGCCACCGAGTTCGCCGGCGCCGTCGCCGGTTGGACCCTTCCGCTGAACCTGGAGTGGTGGGACCGGAAGATGGGTGCCGCCGGCCGGGCGTTCCCGGGCGCCGAGCTGCGGGTGGTCTCGCCGGACGGTGACGCGCTGCCCACCGGCACTGTGGGCCACCTGGAGATCCGCACGGCGCAGTCCCCGGAAGGCGGTGACCACTGGTTGCGCACCAGCGACCTCGCCGAGCTCGACGAGGACGGCTTTCTCTGGATCCGCGGGCGCGCCGACGACGCGATCATCCGGGGTGGGTTCAAGGTCCAGCCCGACACC
>Ga0126304_10000289_pt1 | contig 18851 bp, 17 predicted proteins | sample Plot25_FD_92538 | JGI IMG/M metagenome (GOLD analysis project Ga0126304, IMG submission 92538) | Serpentine soil microbial communities from UC McLaughlin Reserve, CA, USA - Plot25 | ecosystem: Environmental > Terrestrial > Soil > Grasslands | place: USA: UC McLaughlin Reserve, Lake County... | reverse complement strand
TAAGCGCTTGTGAGCGGCGGCTCTTCGTCTCGATAATGGGCGCATGCCTGACGTCTCCGACCGGCTGCGCGCGCTCCTCGACGCGGGCATTGCACTCAACTCCGAGCTCTCGCTCGACGCGCTGCTCCAACGACTCGTCGAGACAGCGGCGGAGCTGACCGGCGCCCGCTACGCGGCGCTGGGTGTGATCGACAAGAGCGGGCGGACGCTCGAACGCTTCCTCACGACGGGCATCGACGAAGAGACGCACGCCGCAATCGGGGAGCTCCCCCGCGGCCGTGGCATCCTCGGCGTGCTCATCCGGGACGCACAGCCGCTGCGCCTCGACGACATCGCGACCGATCCTCGCTCGGTCGGATTCCCGCGCAACCACCCGCCGATGAAGTCCTTCATCGGCGTCCCGATCCTGCAGCGCGGCGTTGCGTTCGGGAACCTCTATCTGACCGAGAAAGAGGGCGGGGAGACGTTCTCGGACGAGGACGTCGAGCTCAGCCAGCTGCTCGCCGCGCAGGCGGGCGTCGCAATCGAGAACGCACGGCTGTACGAGTCCACGACGCGCTGGCTGCGACAGTTCGAGACGCTCAACGAGATCGGCAACGCACTCGCCTCCGAGGTCGAGCTGGCACCGCTCCTCGACCTGGTCGCCCGCCGCCTTCGCGAGCTTCTCGACGCGCGCATCGTCCTGATCGCGATCCCGGGCTCGATGGAGAGGCTCGTGGTCGCAGCGGCCGACGGCGAGGGAACGTATGGCCTGCCCGGCATGCACCTCGACGTCGACGATTCCAAAACCGGACGCATCCTCGAACGGGCCCGCAGCGAGCGCGTCGATTCTGTGCTCGAAGATCCCGAGGTCGACCAGCAGACCGCCCGTCGCCTCGGAGTCCGCAGCGGCCTGTACGTCCCGCTCGTCGTGCGCGGACGTGCGATCGGCGTGGTCGTCGCGCACGACCGGTCAGGCCCCGATCCGCGCTTCACCGACGACGATCTGCGACTGGCCGAGACCCTCGCCTCTCGCGCCGCGATTGGCGTCGATCTCTCCGAACGGGTGAGCCGGGACGCGGTGCGACGGGTCGTCGAGGCCCAGGAGCTCGAGCGCAAGCGGCTCGCCCGGGAGCTGCACGACGAGACGGGCCAGGCGCTGACGTCGATCCTGCTCGGCCTGAAGCCGCTCGAGGAGGCAACGACCGGCAACGGACGAGAGGCCGTGGCGGCGGTCCGCGAGCTCGTCGTCTCCACGTTGCAGGACGTGCGTAGGCTCGCCGTCGAGCTCCGGCCGTCCGCGCTCGACGACCTAGGGCTCGTGCCCGCAATCGACCGCCTCGCGCAGTCCTACGGCGGGAGCGGGCTCACGGTCGACGTAGAGGCCCAGATCGGTGACGCACGTCTGCCCGAGCCGGTCGAGACGACGCTCTACCGGATCGTCCAGGAGGCGGTCACGAACGTCGCCAAACACGCCGAGGCGCGACACTTGAGCATCACTTTGACCCGGAAGAACGGGTCGGTGGTGGCGATCATCGAGGACGACGGCAAGGGCTTCGACCCCCAGGCGGCGGAGTCTGACGGGCTCGGCCTCCTCGGGATGCGGGAGCGGCTCGCGCTCGTCGGCGGAACTCTCCGTGTCGAGGCGGCCGCCGGAACTGGAACTACCATCGCAGCCGAGGTGCCGCTCACGCGATGATCCGGGTGCTGGTGGTCGACGACCACGCCGTCGTGCGCAGCGGCCTGCGGCGGGTACTCGACGCCGAGGACGACATCGAGGCCGTAGGCGAGGCGCCAACCGCCGACCGCGCGATCTTCGAGGCGATGGAGCACAAGCCCGACGTCGTGCTCATGGACGTGACGATGCCCGGCGGCAGCGGCGTCGACGCCCTGCCAGCGCTCCTACAGTCCGTTCCCGGCACGCGCGTGCTCATGCTCTCCATGCACGACGATCCCGGCTACGTCCGCGCCGCGTTCGACGCCGGAGCGAGCGGCTACGTCCTGAAGGAGGCTGCGGACTCGGAGGTCGTCGCCGCCGTGCGCGCGGTCGCCGCCGGCGAGCAGTACGTCCACCCTGCGCTCGGCGCAAAGCTGGTCGCAGCCAATGCGGACGATCGCCGCCGTGCCGAAGCCGACCCGCTGTCCGAGCGTGAGCGCGAGATCCTCCGCCTGCTCGCGCTCGGCCACACCAACCAGGAGATCGCGGGGATGCTCTATATCTCGGTCCGAACCGCCGAGACGCACCGCGCCCACATCATGCAGAAGCTGCGCCTCTCCTCCCGGGCAGAGCTCGTCCGCTACGCCCTCGACGCCGGCCTGATCGAAGCGTCCCCGTAGATCACCCGGGAACGTGGGTGGCGCCACGCGGCGCCGACGTGGCAGCGGATCCCGTCGCCGACCGCCAGGCCATAACCAGCACGAGCGCGGCGACGACGCTCACGAGGGCGTCGTTCACCAGGCACCAGTCGCACAGCTCGCCGATCACAGCGGCCTGCACGACGAGCAGGTACGCGCTGAAAAGGCAGGCGGCGAGCGCGAGCGAGACGGCCGCGGCGAGCGCCTTCGGCGAGGCGAAGAGCATGAGGAACGCGATCGCCGCGTACGTGGCGAGCCCGAGAGCCGCCACGGGAATGCCGAGGACTTCCGCGTAGCCCGACGCCTGGACGGTCTCGCAACCGCCGGTTCGGCAGACGAGCTCGCCGGCTCCCCAGCGGGCGCTCAGCAGGTAGCCGGTGACTCCCGCCCCGGCCAGCGCGGCCGCGGCAACCCCGACGCGCAGGACCCGGAGGCTCATCGCACGCTGAGACCGTCGAGGTGCGCGCGCACCGGCGCCGCGTCGAGCGAGGACAGTACGACCGGCTCCAGCTTGCCGCCGGTCGGGCCCGCCAGGAACGCCGGCGTGCCGGAGATCCCGTCGCGCGCCGCCGCGCGGGACGCCACGTTCAGCTGCCGCTCGACGAGCGGCGTCCACCGCTGTCCGAGCATGCGGCCGGCGTGCAGGTCCGGAACCGCCGTGCCGATCCGGTCGAGCAGGTCCTGCGTAACCCAGCCTGTGTTCTCCGCGCCCTGGTTGGTGTAGAGCAGGTGCACGACGTCCCAGAGACGGTCCTGCTGTCCGGCTGCAAGAGCGCTGCGAAGTGCGATCTCCGAATCGGGCCCGACGAAAGCCAGGCCCCGAAACTCGATTCGCAGGCGGCCCGGGGCAACGTAGTCGCGCACGAGCTCGGGAAAGGCGCGGCGCGCCCACTCGGCGCAGAACGGGCACTGCAGGTCGGCGTACTCGACGAGCGTCAGCGGTGCGTCCGGCGACCCGAGCACCGTGCCGTCCTGCGGAAGCCGACGCAGGAGCGCCGGGTCGCCGGCGAGTTGCGACGTCGGGGCCGCGACCTCCTCGGGCTCGCTCGAGCTCGCGCCGAAGACGCTGGCGCTGATCAGTGAAGCGGCCAGAACGCCGGCCACCGCGAGGCTCGCGGCGAGCAGACCCCGCGACAGCACGATTAGCGAACCACCAGCACGTCACAGGGAGCGCGCTGGATCACGCTCTCGGTAGAGCCGTTCAGCGCCGCGATGACGATGACGTCGGCGCCGATCTCGACGGCCGTGTTCAGCACCGTCTCCGCGGGATGTCCGTTCCCGTTGATGAAGCGCGCGAGGACTTGCCGGTCGCTCAGATAGCGCCAGGCGTCGCCGAGCGGGTCGGTCGACCGCGTCTTGGCGGCGCCGACAACAGCCAGGGTCGATCCGTAGCCCATCATCTCGGCCGCGGCGTCGAGCGCACGGCGACCAGCTTCCGACCCGTCGTAGGCGAGGAGGATCTTCTTCGAGCGGCCCATGGCCCGAACGATCGGCGCACCGCCGACCGACCGCATCCGCGCCGGGCCGGGAAAGCGTTGCGGGAAACTACGGAGCGACCGCTGCCTGCACGGCGCGCGCGATCACCAGCTCTTCGCGAGCCCGAACGACCTCGACCCGGATGTCGCCCAGGAAGCCGATGCGCGCCGCGACCGCGCCACGCACGTCGGCCCGGTTCTCGCCGACGCCGCCGGAGAAGGCGAGCACGTCGATCCCTCCGAGCGCGACCGCCATCCGAGCCGCCGCGCACGCGATCGCATAGGTGTAGACGGCGAACGCGTCGGGGTCGTCGAGCCCGCCGAGCGCGGCGAGACCCGACTCGTGCTCGAGTGCACGATCGAGATCCTCGGTCGTAAGGCCGCGTTCGCGGACGAGGTAGAGCAGCGCGCCGGGGTCCACGGAGCCCGAGCGCGTCGCCATGGGCACACCCTCGAGCGGTGTGAAGCCCATCGTCGTGTCGACGGACTCGCCTCGCAGCACGGCCGTGATCGAGCAGCCGCCGCCGAGGTGGCAGACAACGACGCGCTCGGCGTCGACCCGTCCCACCACCGACTCGACCGCGAGCCCGTGGAAGCCGTAACGCCGGATGCCCCAGTCCTCGCGCCAGAGCCGTGGAATGGCGTATGTCGCGGCCTCCGCGCGCAGCGTCCGGTGGAACGCGGTGTCGAAGACGGCAACGTGCGGAACGTCGGGGAGCGCCGCGCGCGCGTCGTGGATCGCCCTCAGCGCGGGCTGGTTGTGAAGGGGCGCAAGCGGGCGTAGCTCCTCGATTCCGCGGATGACCTCGTCGTCGATCGGCGTCGGCTCGACGAAGCGGGAGCCGCCGTGGACGACACGGTGGCCGACTGCCTCAGCGGGTACGAAGGTCTCCACGGGGCGCGCCTCGTCGCCGTCGACGAGATGCAGCTTCAGGCTCGTCGAGCCTGCGTTGACGGTCAGAACGGCCAGGTCCAGGCGGCTACGTCGGGGTGGTCCTCGCCGTGCTCGCGCGTGTAGGCCCGCGCCTCCAGGCGTCGGTCCGCCATCTCCTGTCGCAAGTGAGCGCACTTCCCGCCGAGGCCCGGGACGCGGTCGATCACGTCGAGGACGAGGTGGAAGCGGTCGAGGTCGTTGAGCATGACCATGTCGAACGGCGTGGTGGTCGTGCCCTCCTCTTTGTAGCCGCGAACGTGCAGGTTGCGGTGGTTGGCGCGCCGGTAGGTCAGTCGGTGGATCAGCCAGGGATAGCCGTGGTACGCGAACACGACTGGCTTGTCGCGCGTGAACAGCGAGTCGAACTCGTTGTCGGGGAGCCCGTGCGGGTGCTCGGACTCGGGCTGGAGGCGCATCAGGTCGACCACGTTGACGACCCGCGCCTTCAGCTCGGGCAGCCGGTCGCGGAGAATCGCCGCCGCGGCGAGCGTCTCGAGCGTGGGAACGTCTCCGGCGCATCCGAGCACGACGTCCGGCTCGGCGCCCTCGTCGGTCGACGCCCACCGCCAGATGCTCGCACCCCTCGTGCAGTGGAAGATCGCGTCCTCAATCGAGAGGTACTGGAGTGCCGGCTGTTTGCCGGCCACGATCACGTTCACGTAGTGGCGGCTGCGAAGGCAGTGGTCGGCGACCGAGAGGAGCGTGTTCGCATCGGGCGGCAGATAGACGCGCACGACCTCGGCGCGCTTGTTCACGACGTGGTCGATGAAGCCGGGGTCCTGGTGGGAGAAGCCGTTGTGGTCCTGGCGCCAGACGTGCGAGCTGAGCAGGTAGTTGAGCGAAGCGACCGGGCGCCGCCAGGGGATGTCGCGCGTCACGTTCAGCCACTTCGCGTGCTGGTTGAACATCGAGTCGACGATGTGCGTGAAGGCCTCGTAGCAGTTGAAGAGCCCGTGCCGGCCGGTCAGCAGGTAGCCCTCGAGCCAGCCCTGGCACATGTGCTCCGAGAGCATCTCGACGACGCGTCCCTCGCGCGCGAGGTTGTCGTCGGTCGGGTCGATCTCCGCCTCCCAGACGCGGTCCGTAACGGCGAACACGTCGCCGAGTCGGTTCGACTCCGTCTCGTCCGGGCCGAATATGCGAAACGTCTCCGGGTTCCGCGTCACCACGTCGCGGAGGAATTTGCCGAGCACGCGCGTCGCCTCGCCCTCGGTGGTCGCCGGCCTCGGGACGTCGACGGCGTAGTCGCGGAAGTCGGGCAGGAGCAGGTCGCGGAGCAGCAGACCGCCGTTCGCGTGCGGGTTCGCGCTCATGCGGCGGTCGCCCTCGGGCGGGAGCTCGGCGAGCTCGGGCCGCAGCCGGCCGGAGTCGTCGAAGAGCTCGTCGGGGCGGTAGCTGCGGAGCCATTCCTCCAGCTCGGCCCGGTGCTGCGCGTTCTCCCTCGTCTGTGCGAGCGGGACTTGATGCGAGCGCCAGCTGCCCTCGACCGGCTTGCCGTCGACCTCCTTCGGCCCGGTCCAGCCCTTCGGCGTCCTGAACACGATCGCGGGCCACGACCTGCGCTCATCGTCGTCCTCTATGCGGGCGGCCTGCTGGAGCTCCGCGATCCGGTCGAGCGCCGTGTCCAGGATCTCCGCGAAGCGGCCGTGCAGCTCGACCGTGTCCTCGTCGTCGAACCCGCCCGTGAAGAAGAGCGGCTCGTAGCCGTGTCCCCGCAGGAATGCCTCGAGCTCGTCCTCGGAGATGCGCGCGAGCACGGTCGGGTTGGCGATCTTGTAGCCGTTCAGGTGGAGGATCGGCAGCACGGCGCCGTCGGTGCGCGCGTTGAGGAACTTGTTGCCCTGCCAGCTGGTCGCGAGCGGGCCGGTCTCCGCCTCGCCGTCGCCGATCACGCAGGCCGCGAGCAGCTTCGGGTTGTCGAACGCCGCGCCCTGCGCGTGCATGAGCGCGTACCCCAGCTCGCCGCCTTCGTGGATCGAGCCCGGTGTCTCGGGGGCAGCGTGGCTGGGGATCCCGCCGGGGAACGAGAACTGGCGGAAGAGGCGGCGCAGCCCGTCCTCGTCCCGCCCGACGTGCGCGTAGAGCTCGCTGTACGTGCCTTCGAGGTAGGCGTTCGCGACCACCGCCGGGCCGCCGTGCCCGGGGCCGCAGATGTAGATCGCGTCGAGATCGCGCTCGCGGATCGCCCGATTCAGATGGACATAGAGGAAGTTCAGGCCCGGGGTCGTCCCCCAGTGGCCGAGTAGCCGCGGCTTCACGTGCTGGGGCGCGAGCGGCTCGCGCAGGAGCGGGTTGTCGAGCAGGTAGATCTGGCCGACCGAGACGTAATTCGCCGCGCGCCAGTACGCGTCGAGGAGCCGAAGCTCCTCGGCCGTCCGCGTCGGCGCAGCGGCCTGAGTTTCGGTCACGTTGGCAACGCTAGCCGGTCGCGACGCTCCGAGGTGGAGGATGGGTGACGTCGTCGGTGTCCCAGGTGAGCTCGGAGCGGACGCCGACGACGCCGGGCACCGTCGAGACGAACGCAACCAGCACGCCTGCGTCACTGCGCGCGGTCACCTGGCCGCGAAGCGTGACCTCGCCGTTCCGCACGTCCACGGCCACGTCGTTTTGCGACACCCAGAGGCTCTCGCCGATCGCCTCGTCGCGGATCTCGCGCTCGGATGTCTTCGTCGCAGCGCTTGAACACGCGCACTAAGTCGGCCCTGCTGAGGATCCCGACGAGGCGTGTCCCGTCGAGGACGGGAAGCCGGTTGACGCGGTGGTCGACCATCAGACGCGCTGCCTCGGTAACGGTCCTCCAGGGACTCGTCGTGATCGCGGGTGAGGACATCGCTTCGCCGGCCGTGCGCACGAGCGCCTTGCGCATCTTCGTGACGTCGGAGCCGTCGACGAGCCATGCGAGCGGGCCGCCCCGGCCGGGTCGAAGGCCGATCTCCTTGACGAGGATGTCGGCCTCGGTCACGACGCCGACGACGCTGCCTTCGCGATCGCAGACCGGGACCCCTGAGATGCCGTGCCTCGACAGCAGCCGCGCGACCTCCTTCAGCGGCGTCTGCGGGGTCATGGTGACCACGTCGCGCGTCATCAGGGCTCTGACCTTCATCGCGACCGCACCACCAGAACGGGGCACCGAGCCTCGTGGGCGACGCGCTCGCTGACGCTGCCGAGAGCCCGAAGGCCCTTCAGCCCACGACTGCCGACCACGACGACGTCGGCGAACTCCGACAGGACGGAGAGCTCGTCGACAGGCTTGCCCGGAACGACTTCCACCTCCGGTGAGACGGCCCGCGCCGCCTCGAGGTCGACGGTCGCGTCCGCTGCGACGACCTCGCGCAGCCTCGCGCCGAACCTCCCGGCCAGCTCCCGCGCAGCCTCTACGGCCGCCCGTGATCCGGGTGAGCCGTCGATGCCGACGACGATCGACCGCGGCCAGCGCTCGACGTCGCCGGGAGCCCGCGCGAGCAGGACCGAGCACGGCGCCTCATGGAGCATGTGCGTGGCGACCGAGCCGAGCGCGATCCCGATCGGTCGGCTGAAGCCATGGCTGCCGACGACGATCAGACTCGCGCCGCGACGCTCGATCTCCGCCATGAGGCAGTCGATCGGCTCGCCGCTCAGCAGGCGTGATTCGACCGGCCGCTCCGGGCCGACGGCCTCCCGCCCGCGCTCGAGCGCGTCGCGGGCCTCGTCGGCAATCTGGCTGGAAACGGCGGCCATCTGCCAGCCGGCGTGAACCGCCATCTTCGCGTTCTCCACGGAGATGAGCGCGAGCGTGCCCTGGGACGATGCGATGCGCCCCGCGAGGCGTGCGGCGAGAAAGCCGGCCTCCGAGTCGTCCACGCCGCAGACGACGGTGTCGAAGATCTCGCTCATGCCTTCATGCTGGCTTGCGCCGGCGCCGCAGCCATCGGTGGCGGTACCGAACCCCAGTGCGGAAAAGCCCCAGCTACCAGGTCTTCGTGCGCAGCCGCTGCTCCGGCCGGGTAACCCGGACGCGGGCGTCCACCGCGACGCAGCCGCCGGGCAGCGCCAGTACCGGGTTGAGGTCGAGCTCGGCGATCGCGGGATGTTCGTCGCCGAGGCGCGCCAGGCGGAGGACCAGGTCGGCAAGCGCGTCCGCGTCGGCGGCGGGGGCGCCGCGGAAGCCGGCGACAAGGCGACCCGCCTTCCCGCTGGCCACGAGCTCGGCGGCATCGGTGTCGGTGAGCGGTGCGATCCGGAACGCCGCCTCGCCGATCAGCTCGGCAAAGACGCCCCCTGGACCAAACGCGACCAACGGACCGAACACCGGATCCTGCACGACGCCGGCCAGGAGCTCCGCACCGCCGCGGATCATCGGCTGTACGAGCACGGCTCCGCCGATCCGCTCGGCCGCCGCGCGCACCGCGTCCTCGCCGCGCAGGTCGAGCGCGATGCCGCCGGACTCCGTTTTGTGCGCACCCGGGACGGCGCTCTTGACGACAACGGGGAAGCCGAGGTTGGCAGCGGCGCGGGCCGCCTCGTGGGCGTCGGCCGCAACGCGCTCCGGAACGAGCGGTATCCCGTAGGCGAGCAGGAGCTCGCGCACCTCGGCCGGAGCGAGCCACGCGTCGTCGCCCTCGGCAAGCGCCCGCTCGACGACGCGCCGCGCCGCGTCGCGGTCGATGCCGTCCGGCTCGACGACGTCGCCTTGCGGGGCGCGGAGCCACTCCGCCCTCTCGGCCGCCCGGCCGAGCGCACGGGCCGCGGACTCGGGATAGGCGAAGGACGCGACGTGGCGGCTCAGGGCCCGCAGCGCCTCCGGAATGCCCTCCGCCGCCATGATCACCGCAAGCGCCGGTTTGTCCGCGCCCGCGCTGCGGGCAGCCTCCTCGACCTCGAGGGCGACCTCGTCCGCGGTCGCGGCGACGGTGGGCGCGAAAAGCACGATGAGCGCATCCACCCTCGGATCGGCCAGCACCCGGGGCACGACGGCGGCATACATCGCGGCGGTCGCGCCTCCGAGCATGTCGACGGGGTTCGCCACGCTCGCCTCGGCGGGAAGCAGTTCGGCGAGCTCGTGTGACGTCTCTGGCCCGAGCATCGCGAGGTCGAGCCCGGCCGCCTCGCACGCGTCGGCGCACAGGATCCCAAGCCCGCCCGCGTTCGTGATCACGGCAACGCTTCGGCCTCGTGGCTCCGGCTGCGTCGAGAGCAGCGCGGCGACATCGACGAGCTCCTCCAGCGAGGCCGCGCGGATCACCCCCGCCTGGTGGAAAAGAGCGTCGACCGCCGTCTCCGAGCCGGCGAGTGCCGCGGTGTGGGAGCTCGCCGCCCGCCGCCCGCTCGCGCTCGTGCCGCTCTTCAGCGCCAGGATCGGCTTCCGACGGGCAACACGGCGGGCGAGGCGGCCGAACCGTCGCGGATTGCCGAAGGACTCGACGTACATCAGGACGAGCGCCGTCGACTCGTCGTCCTCCCACCACTCGAGCAGGTCGTTCGTCGAGACGTCGGCCTTGTTGCCGATCGACACAAACGCAGAGAGCCCGAGGCCGCGCGACTTCGCCGCCTCGAGCAGCGCGACCCCGAGGGCGCCGCTCTGGGACGAAAAGCCGATGTTGCCGGCCGATGCCGAGCGTGCCGCGAAGGTCGCGTTGAGGCTCGGACCTGCTGCCGCGATCCCGAGGCAGTTGGGCCCGATCAGTCGCGCGCCGTGCGAGCGCACGAGCGCGAGCAGCTGCTCTTGGCGCTCGACGCCTTCGCTGCCGATCTCGGCGAAGCCCGCCGAGATGACCACCAGCGCACGAGTCCCCGCCCTGAGCGCCTGTTCGGCCGCCTCCACGACGGCCGCCCCCGGCAACGAGATCACCCCGACGTCGACTGTCTCCGGAATCTCGGCGATCGAGCGGTACGCCCGCACGCCCGCCACCGGCTCGCCGTCGCGGTTTACCGGATACGCGGCGCCGGCGAAGTCACCGCCGAGGATGTTGCGGAAGAGCTCCCCCCCGATCGACCCCCTTCGGCGCGACGCACCGATCACCGCGACGGTGCGCGGCTCGAAGAAGGGGCGAAGCGAGGCCGTTACGGCGGTGTGATCACGCTCCGCAACGCGCGTCTCGTACCGCGCCGTCGGCGCGATCGGGAACCGGACCTCCAGCTCGCCACCCTGGAGCTCTCGCGTCAACTCGAAGCCGACAGCCTCGAAGACGCCGAGCATATCCCGGTTCCCGGGAAGCACCTCGGCCACGAAGCTCTCGATTCCGACGGCCCCGGCGCGCGCGGCCAGCTGCTCGAGCAACCGCGTGCCGATGCCGCGTCGTTGATGTGCGTCCGCCACCGCGAAGGCCGCCTCGGCGAGCGCCGGGTCGCGCAGGCGGACGTAATTCGCGACTGCAACGACGCTCTCGCGGTCGTCTTCGACAAGCGTCGCGAGCAAGGCGCCACGCTCGTTCCAGTCGGGCTCGAGCAGCGGCTCGACGAGCTGCTCGCCGACCTGCGGGAAGCCGTGGAAGCGGCGATAGAGGCTCTGTTCTGACAGCCCTCTGAAGAACTCCAGCAGGCCGTCGGCCTCCGTTCTCCGGGGCGCGCGCAGCCGAAGCGTTCGTCCGTCACGAAGGATCACGTCGGCAGCTTCGGTCAGCACAGGCGCCATTCTGGTCCTTTCCGAGCGCGGCACGTGGCCGTAGAAAGACGGCGGGCGGGCCCGGAGGCCCGCCCGCCGTCGGGTAGCCGCTGTGGTGCTAGGTAGCGGCCGACGCTGTCTTGACCTGGCTCTTGCGGCTCGGGACCTTGACAGCCCCAAGGGCCCCGCCCAGCGTCAGGACGAGGAACCCGATGCCCGTGAAAAGCATCGCGATACCCATCACGATCGAGAACACCGCGACCCGCTCCGCGAAGAAGGAGGTGTTGAGCGCGGTGGTCAACGCCGTCTCCGTCACCCAGAGGTTCCGGAGCCCGTTCTCGACCGGCTGTCCGGTCTTCGGATCCTTCGCGGCGAGGTTCTCGTCGCTTGTCGCCTTCCCGTCCTTGGTCAGGAAGCGGCCCATCTCGGCATAGCGCTGTCCGCTCGTCGCCTCGAGCGCGTGGTGCTCCATCACGTCGGCGAATGCCTTTGCCTGGGCGCCCGTCTTGATGGCCTGCCCGGCGTCGAGCTTGCCGTTCGTGAGCGCGGGCGCGTCAGGCGTCGCCGTGATGTTCTGCTCAGCGATCGCGTCCCGAACCTCGTTCCGCCCGTCGATCCCGATCGCGATCGCGCCGATGCCGAACGCGACGAGGATCAGGCTCGCTGCAATCCCTCCATATGCAAATAGCTGTCGCATCTCCTTCTCCTTTCGTCGGCCGTTACCTGGCCCCAGCTTCATCGACCGGTGCTTGCCTGGAATCAGCGGGGCCGCTGAACCTCTCTGCGGGGAATTACCGAAGCCGCCTGCGGCTACAGCCCGAGGCCGATGTGGAGGCGCGGCAAGGCGCCGGCACGCACGGTGTCGCGCAGCCCGACGACGCCCAGCGCACGGCCGTCGTCGTCGACGACCGGCAGGTGATGGAAGCCGTGGCCAGACATCACGAGCGCCGCTTCCTCGAGCGAGGTGCCGAGCGGCACGCTGAGAGGCTCGGCCGTCATCCACTCTCGCGCACGGCCCTCGCTGGGGTGGACTCGCTCGGCGTACGCCCTGAGCAGGTCGCGCGAGGTGAGGATCCCGATCAGCCGGCCGTAGTCGCAGACGAGCGCGGAGCCCGCATCGCGCTCGCGCAGCCGCTCGGCGACCTCGCCCAGCGTGTCCTCCGGAGCGACGACGAGCGGATCGGCGTGCATGACGTCGTCGACGGTTTGCTCGCCCGGCAGCGGTGGCCGGCGCGTGGTGAGTCCAGAAACGTCCTCCTCGTCGAGCTCGACCTCGACGTCGACCGAACCGGTGGGAGCTGCGGCTTCCGGAGGCACCTCCACGCCTGCGAACGAACCGAGGAACGGCGAGAGGTAGCGTCCGACGATCTTCGCGGGAGGCCACCAGAGCGGCTCGGTGTCGGCGACCGAGGTTTCACCAAAGCCCCCCGTGATCTCGCGGCGCAGGTACCGCGGCGCCGAGCCGGTCAGGAGCACGCCTCGTAGGACCGGCCGGAAGAGGTGAGGCTCGACATCAACGCCCGCAGAGATCGCGATCGAGGTCGCGGCGACCTCGGCCTGCTGGGCAGCGATGCCGCCCTGCTTGACGGGAAAGCTCGTGATGTCTCCGGCGGCGTACACGTCCCGGAGCCCGACGACGACAGCGCGGGAGTCGACTGGGATGAACCCTTGGACGGTCTGCGGGATGCCGTGGATGCGCCGGCCCGTCAAGTGCGGTAGTGCGATCGCCGCGTCGACTGGAACGCTTCCGTCGGCGCCCAACAAAAGCTCTCCGTCGACGAAGGCGTCGACGTAGGTGCCCGTCCGGACTTCGACGACCGCGTCACGGAGCAATGACTCGATTGCCTCACCGGCCGCAGGGCCGAACATGGCCAGCGGCTCTCGCTCCGGCGTGAAGAACAGCAGCTCGACGTGGCGCGCGGGCCCCTGGGCGACGCGTGCCGCGGTCATCAATGCGAGCTCGTAGGCGGGCAGCGTCCACACCGCTCCTGCCGGAACGACGAACGCCAGCCGTTCGATATCACCGCGACCGACCCTCGTCAACACCTCTTCTACGCGCTGGGTATCCGCGGGACCGCGGAAGGTCAACGCGCCGGGGACAGCCGACCGCGGCTCGGCGCCCACGGCGATCACCAGCGCCTCGTACTCGATCGTCTCGGCGGTCGTCCGCGCCCGCTTCCCCGAGACGTCGACCGCCGTCAGTGCCCCCGGCGTGAACGACGCACCCGCAGCCGCGGCGAGCTGCCCGAGGTCGAAGTGCTGCGTTTCTCCTAGCCCGAATGGCTCGGCCACCGACATCGGCCGGTACCAGAACTGCGGCTCGGGCGCGAGCAGCTCGACTTCGACGAGCTCTCCGGCGAGCGCGCGCAATGCGAGTGCGGCCTCGAGCGCGGCGACGCCGCCTCCTGCGATCAGGACCTTGGTGGTATCACCGCGCATGGTCGTGCCTCCCGTGTTCAGTGGACGATCAGGACGTCGCAGTGCGCGTAGCGCTGGACGTCGCCGCTGACGCTCAGGCCGAACAGCCGAGCGATGAATCCGGGTTCGCGCGTGCCGACGACGATCATGTTGGCGTCGAGCTCCTCGGCGAGGCGCACGATCTCGTGCCCGGGATCGCCGAGCCCGGTGCGGTACTCGACATCAACGCCCTGCTCCGCCAGGAAGGCGGAAGCCTGACGCAGCTGCTCGTCGTGCTCCGCGAGGGTGTCGACCGGGTCTTCGGGCGCGAGGCCGTGTCCCGCGGGAACGAGCGCGCGCGCCACGCTGGTGACGACCAGCTTGCCGCCGAACGCCGTCGCGAGGTCCACGGCGCGCGCGAGTGCACGCTTCGCGGGCTCGCCTTCGTCATATCCGACCACGATGATTCTCATCGTCGGCCTCCTTTCGAATATACGCCGGGATGGTCGCCCGGGCGACGAAGGCGGCCAACCGCGAAAACCGCCCTCCGCAGCGCGGCTTTTTACGGATCAGAGGAGGGCGGCCTGCAGCGCGAGCATCGCAACCGCGGCGACAGCGGTCACGAGCGCCACGATCCAGACCGGGGCCACGCGTGTCGCTTCCGGAAGCAAGTCCTCCCCCACCATCCAGACCATCGCCCCGGCCGCGAAACCGAGACCGGCAGGGAGGAGCGGCTCGAAGGACTCGACGAAGAGGAAGGCGGGCACGGCCATCAGGGGCTGCGGAAGGCTCGAGAACACACTCCAGGCGACCGACCGACCGACCGAGACCCCTCTGGGGACGAGAACGAGGCTGATCGCAAGCCCTTCGGGGATGTTGTGAACGGCGATCGCTAGTGCGATGACGATGCCGAGCTCTTCGCCGCCCCCGAAGGCGACGCCGACGCCGACGCCCTCGGTGAACGAGTGAATCGTCATCACGCCGACGATCATGAGCATCGCGATCGCGTCGGCCCCTTCGATCGCACCGAAGTGGTGCTCTCCGTCACGCCTCAGCAGCCGCCGCGTGGCGGCGATGAAGATTGCGCCTGCCACGAGTCCGAGCAGGACGCCGATCGAGTCGCGCTGCCATCCCTCCCACACGAGCCCAGCGCTCGCGCCCGCCATCGCACCAGCCGCGAGAGAGTTGGCAGCACCGAGCGAGGATCGATTCGGATGCGCGAACAGCAGGAACGGGAGGGCCCCGAGCCCCGTCGCCAGCGCGGTCCCGAGCGCCGCGACGAAGACGGCGCCGGCGCTCACTCAGCGCCGCCGGAACTCGCTGACCACGAGCGGCCCGAGGCCGACCCAGGTGACCATGAGCGCCCACAAGCGGCCGTCGGCGACGTTGTAGTCGTGGGCCAGCTCCGACCAGCTCTTCTCGTCCACCCAGTGACCGAAGCCGACCTCGAATGCAACCGTGAGCGTGACCCAGACCGCGCCAACCTGTAGCGCGGCGGGGCGCGATGGCAGCGGCCAGCGGCGGTCGAGGAGCCAGAAGTAGAGCGCGAACAGACCGACGCCGGTCCCAGTCGAGATCTGGTGAGCCGTCAGCTCGCTGACTCGATCGCGGTAGACGAGCTCTCGGGTGACGCCGTTCGCGATTCCGATCAGGGGTCCGCCGAGCCAGGCGAGCAACCACGGACGCGCCCACCGCCGCGTCGAGGGTCGCGAACGACCGCGAGACGGCATGGTCACGCGCGAACGGGTCGCAAGCCCGCCCAGCATCACCGCCATCTCAGGCTGCCGTGCGGCCGGCGAGCCAGTCCGCGACGTCGAGCGTCGAGATGACCCCGACGGGGCGGCCGAGGTCGACGACGACGAGGTGCGTCAGCGCGTGCTCGACCATGACCTGCGCCGCGCGCTGGAGCGTGTCGTCGGGCGCGATCATGAGCGCCGGCGTCGCCGCGGCCGCGCCCGCCACCTGCTCTTCCAGGTCGCGCACGCTTGCGGCGGCGACGAGGTCGAGGTCGGACACGACGCCCCAGAGGGCGTGCGCCTGCGACGGACCGTCGGTCACGACGATGCAATGCACGCGGTGGTCGGCCATCGAACGAGCCACAGCGACAAGCGATTCGTCCCGACCGCAGGTGAGCACACCCTCGTGCATGACCTCGCCGACGTGAGTCGCTCGCATCGGCTTACGCTCCGTTGCCGCCGTCATGACGACCTCCTCGTTCTCGGTTTTCGCCTAGCCTCGTCCCGCGCGCCGGAACCGGCATCGGGGCCGAATCCGAATCCGCGTGCGTAGTTGGCCGCAGCTTCGGTCGGTTACGGCGCCGATGCCGTCCGAACGGGGCAGTGCCCACGCTGTGTGCGATGACCGAGCACCCGGCCCTGCCGCCGCACGCGACGCGTGTCGAGGACGTCGCGGCCCGGTTCGCAACCGACCCGGCCGCCGGGTTGACGACGGCGGAGGCGACGGCGCGACTCCAGCGCTTCGGCAGGAACGCGCCGAACCGGCCAGAGCGGCCGCGGTACGCGGCGATCGCCGGGCGCCAGCTCGCCGACCCGATCGTGGCGTACTCGTGGTCGCCGTGGTGGTCGCGGCCGCGCTCGGCGAACGGGTCGAAGCGGTCGCGATCGGCCTGATCGTCGTCCTTGGGTTCACGCAGGAGAGCGGCGCAGAACGGGCTGTGCTGGCGTTGCGGGATCGCTTCCGTCGCACGGCGCACGTGATCCGCGACGGACGCGAACACGAGGTTCCGGCCGAGCACGTAGTGCCCGGCGATGTACTCGTCGTCCGCGAAGGCGACGGCGTCGCCGCTGACGCGCGGCTCGGGGAGGCGCACGGGCTGGAGGTCGACGAGTCGATGCTGACCGGGGAGTCGATGCCCGTCGGCAAGACCGCCGACCCGGTCGCGGCGGATGCCGTCCTCGGCGACCGCCGCTCGCTCCTCCATGCAGGCACGGCGGTGACACGCGGTCGTGGACGCGCACTCGTCGTCGCGACCGGGGATGCCACCGAGGCCGGCCGAATCGCGAGGCTCGTGGCTGCGGCCCGCCCGCCGCAAACCCCGCTCCAGGAGAGGCTCGGGTCGATGGCCCGCATCCTGGCTGCCGGCGGCGTCGTCCTGACCGTTGCGCTCACCGCCGCAATGGCTCTCCGCGGGGAGCCGCTGCGGGACGCATTCTTCGTGGGCGTCTCCGTCGCAGTCGCCGCCGTGCCCGAGGGGCTGGCCGCCACGGTCACGATCGCGCTCGCTCTCGGCGCCCGCGCCATGGCCGAGCGCGGCGCGATCGTGAGCCGCCTCGCCGCCGTGGAGACCCTCGGCGCGACGACGCTCGTCTGCACCGACAAGACCGGAACGCTGACCGAGAACGCCCTCCAGGTCGTCGCGGTCAAGCCCTCCGGCGCGAGCTCGGAGGCGGACGTGCTTACGGCTGCGGTACTCGCATCCGCGGCAGAGCTGCTCGAGCGCGACGAGCGCGTGGAGGTGGTCGGGGACCCGGTCGACGCCGCGATCGTTCTCGCCGCGCACGAGCGGGGTCTCCTCGAGTCGACGCTGGCCGGACGGACGCTTGTCGCCGAGGTCCCGTTCGACCCCGCGAGCCGACGGATGACGCGGACCTACCGCGACGACGATGCACGCGAGGTCACGTTCTCCAAGGGAGCGCCCGAGGTGTTGCTCGCCGAGGTTGCCGACGGGGTGGCGAGCCGTGAGGCCGACGCTGCAGCCCGAGCCTGGGCTGAGGAAGGGCTTCGCGTTCTCGCCGTTGCGCGGTCCATCGGCAACGGGCTCGTGCACGTGGGGCTGATCGCGCTCCACGACCCCCTCCGGCCGAGCGCGGGCAGCGCCATCCGCGAAGCGCGCGCGGCGGGCGTGGGTGTGAAGATGCTCACGGGCGATCACCCCGCGACCGCGCGCGCGATCGCGGCCGAGCTCCAGCTGGAGCCGGAGGACGTTCACGCGCGTATCACCCCGGCCGACAAGCTCGCGATCGTCGAGCAGCTCCAGGCGGGCGGCGACGTCGTGGCGGTCACAGGCGACGGGGTCAACGACGCCCCCGCGCTCCGGCGCGCCGACGCCGGGGTGGCGATGGGGCGTGCCGGGACGGAGACCGCGCGCGAGGCAGCGGACATCGTGCTCACCGACGACGACTTCGCGACCATCGTGGCCGCAATCCGCGAGGGTCGCCGGATCGCCGAGAACATCCGCAAGTTCGTCGCGTTCCTGCTCTCGGCGAACTTCGGCGAGGTCGCGCTCTTCGCCGTTGCCGTGCTCGCCGGCCTGGGCGCGCCGATGACCGTCGTCCAGGTCCTGCTCGTGAACGTCCTCACGGACGGGCTACCCGCGGTCGCCCTCTCACGCGACGCCGCGTCGGCGACGGCGATGGAGCGAGGCCCGCATTCGCGCACACGGTTGTTCGGCGGGGCAGACTGGTTGACGCTCGCGGGGCTCGGGACGGTCGTCGGTGGGGCGGCCTTCGCCGCGTTCCTCGTCGGCCGCGCAGGCAGCGGCGACGAGCAGACGATGGCCTTCGCGACCGTCGCGCTCGCCGAGCTGGTGCTGGTCTTCAGCTGCCGATCCCGACGCGAGCCGGCCTGGCGCTTGCCGCGCAACGCCTACCTGCTCGCGAGCGTCGCGCTCTCGACCGTCGTCGTCGCGCTCGCCGTCTACGTGCCTGCGCTCCAGGAGCCGTTCGGGACGACTGCGCTCGGCGCCGGGGACGCGGCGATCGTGGTTGCGCTCGCGCTCGTGCCGACCGCGTTCGCCGAGGCCGGCAAGACATTTCTGCGTGCAATCAGTGAAAAGCCGAAAGGAGGAACAGGGGCGGCCACGATGAACGCCCGCCCACGCGAGGGGAGGGTGGCGGCATGACCGACATACAGCCCATCGTGGAGGCCCGCATGGCCTCGAAGACCTATGACACCGGCAAAGTGCAGGTGAACGCCCTGCGCGAGATCGACCTGATCGTGGCGCGCGGGGAGATGGTCGGCGTGATGGGCCCGAGCGGCTCCGGCAAGAGCACGCTGCTCAACTGCCTCTCGGGACTCGACGCGATCGACCAGGGCGACGTGCTCATCGAGGGCGTGTCGCTCAAGTCCATGTCCGACCGGCAGCGCACGGACTACCGCGCTCGGCACATGG
>Ga0126304_10000288_pt1 | contig 18883 bp, 18 predicted proteins | sample Plot25_FD_92538 | JGI IMG/M metagenome (GOLD analysis project Ga0126304, IMG submission 92538) | Serpentine soil microbial communities from UC McLaughlin Reserve, CA, USA - Plot25 | ecosystem: Environmental > Terrestrial > Soil > Grasslands | place: USA: UC McLaughlin Reserve, Lake County... | reverse complement strand
TGTTGACGGTCGAGACCGTCGCGTTCCTGCGTCAGGTGCCGATCGTCGAATTCCTGACCGGCACGGAGTGGACGCCGCTGTTCGCGGTGCCGCGCTTCGGAGTCCTGCCACTCGTAGCGGGCACGACGCTCGTCTCGATGATTGCGATGCTGGTGGCGCTGCCGATGGGGCTGCTCAGCGCGGTCTACCTGAGCGAATACGCCAGTGAGGGCGTACGGCGGGTCTTGAAGCCGGTGCTCGAAGTGCTGGCCGGCGTGCCCACGGTGGTCTACGGCTACTTCGCGCTGCTTTTCGTCACGCCGCTCCTGCAGCGTTTCATTCCGGCGCTCTCCGGCTTCAATGCCTTGAGCCCCGGCATCGTGATGGGGATCATGATTCTTCCGCTGGTCTCGTCCCTCGCAGAGGATGCGATGCGCGGCGTGCCGCGCGGCCTGCGCGAAGGCTCGTATGCGCTGGGCGCGACCAAAATGCAGACCAGCCTGCGCGTGGTCGTGCCAGCAGCGTTCTCGGGCATCACCGCGGCGTTCATCCTGGCCGTGTCGCGCGCAATCGGCGAGACGATGATCGTCGCCATCGCCGCCGGGCAGCAACCGCGGTTCACCTTCGATCCGACGGTGCCCGTCGAAACGATGACCGCGTATATCGTTCAGATCAGTCTCGGCGACACACCACAGGGCACGCTCGAGTACCGGACGATCTTCGCCGTCGGCATGCTGCTGTTCATTGGCACCTTTGGGTTGAACCTGGTGAGCGCGTGGCTCCGCGAGCGGTTCCGCGAGGAGTACGCGTGAGCCAGACGGCTCCCGTCGCACTCGGCGCCGATGCCGCGTCCCGCACGTTGGCGTGGCGGCGTTTCGGTGACGTCGCGTTCCAGGTTGTCGCGCTGATCGTGCTGCTGGTCGCCCTGGCAGCCCTCGGCGTACTGGTGTGGGACATCGTCGCCGATGGCGCAGGTCGGTTGTCCTGGAGCTTCATCACCAGTTTCCCGTCGCGCCGAGCGTCTCAGGCCGGTATCTGGCCGGCGCTGATCGGCAGCGTCTTCATCATTCTCGTCACGGCAGTATTGGCCGTGCCGGTGGGTGTGGCCGCAGCGATCTATCTCGAAGAGTATGGCGGCCGCAGTCTCGGTGCGCGCTTGATCGAGTTGAACATCACCAACCTGGCGGCGGTGCCGTCGATCATCTACGGCCTCCTGGGACTCGGACTGTTCGTGCGGATGCTGGGCATGGGAAGAAGCGTCCTCGCCGGAGCCTCGACACTGGCGCTGCTCGTGCTGCCGGTCGTGATCCTGTCTACTCGTGAGGCGTTGCGTGCTGTGCCGGGGTCGTTGCGCGAGGGCTCGTATGCGCTCGGGGCAACGAAGTGGCAGACGATCTGGCACCAGGTGCTGCCAGTCGCGGCCCCGGGCATTCTGACCGGCCTGATCCTGGCTCTGTCGCGTGCGATTGGCGAAACGGCGCCGCTCATCATCGGCGGCGCCGTGACGTTCGCGACGTTCGCGCCGGACTCGATCTGGTCGCCGTTCACCGTTCTGCCGATCCAGATCTTCAACTGGGTATCCCGGCCGCAGATCGACTTTCACGCCAACGCTGCAGCAGGTATTGTCGTGCTCGTGCTCCTATTGCTCTCGATGAATGGGATCGCCATCTGGCTGCGCGATCACTACACGAAGAAGGGCGCGGCATGAGCACCGCCACCTCGCGTCCGCTCCCGTCGCTCGGCCAGTTGGCGTCGAACCGCCCGGATTCGACCGACGTCAACGCGCCATGCAAGATTGACGTCGAGACGCTGAACTTCTACTACGGCGAGAAGCGCGCGCTGCAGGACATCTCGATTCGCATCAGGCCGAACCTCGTCACCGCGTTCATCGGTCCCTCGGGCTGCGGCAAGAGCACGTTCCTCCGCACGCTCAACCGCATGAACGACATCATCCCCGGCACACGAGTTGACGGGAAGATCCTGATCGACAACGTGGACATCTACACATCGGGGATGGATGTCGTGCAGCTCCGCCGCCGCGTCGGCATGGTGTTCCAGAAGTCGAATCCGTTCCCGAAGTCGATCTTTGAGAACATCGCTTACGGGCTTCGCATCAACGGGATGGCAGGCAGCAAATCCGACCTGGCCGGACGGGTCGAGGAAAGCCTGAAACAGGCGGCGCTGTGGGATGAAGTGAAGGACCGGCTCCACGAGTCTGCGCTGGCGTTGTCCGGCGGTCAGCAGCAGCGTCTCTGTATCGCCCGCGCGTTGGCGGTGCGGCCCGAGATCCTGCTCATGGACGAACCGGCCTCGGCGCTCGACCCGATTGCCACGCAGCGCATCGAGGAACTGGTTTACGATCTGAAGAAGACCTACACGATCGTGATCGTCACCCATAACATGCAGCAGGCGGCGCGGGTCTCGGACCATACCGCGTTCTTCTGGCTCGGTCGGCTGGTCGAGTACGATCGCACCGAAAAGATCTTCACGGCTCCAGCCGAAAAGCTCACTGAGGACTACGTGACAGGGAGATTCGGCTAGTGGAACGGCAGGTACCGCACTTCCGGGAGGAGCTCGACGCGCTGCAGGGCCGTCTGCTCGAAATGGGCGGACTGGCTGAGGAACGCGTGCGCGCCGCCATTCAAGGCCTGGTCACGCGCGATCCGGCACTCTTCGAGAAGGTGCTCCTCGGCGACGAGGCCATCAATCAGCTGCACATCGAGGTGGATAACCGCTGCTTCCGGCTGCTGGCGCTGCATCAACCGATGGCCACCGACCTGCGCGCCATTGTCGCAGCCGTAAAGATCAACACCGACCTGGAACGCGTCGGCGACCTGGCGGTGAACATCGCCGAAGCCGGGATCCGCTACATCAGCCATCCACCGGTCAAGAAGCTGATCGACATCCCGCAGATGGGCGATATCGCGCAGTCGATGCTGCGCGACGCACTCGACGCGTTCGTGAAGCGCGACACCCGCCTGGCCCACCAGGTTCTCAACGAGGACGACCGCCTCGACTCACTGAAGACGCAGGTGTTCCGCGACCTCCTCACCTACATGCTCAAGGACCAGAGCACCGTCGAACCGTCGCTGGACCTGATTCTCGTGTCGCGGCACCTCGAACGGATTGGCGATCACGCGACGAACGTCGCCGAAGACGTGATCTTCATGGTCTCGGCCCTCGACGTGCGGCATCATCCGCCGGCGCCTGTTGAAGATTGAGCGCCGGCTCAACTCCCGATTCCCAACTCCCGACGACCAACCACTTCCAGCGCCCAACTCCCACGAACTTTCAACTATTCCCAACAGAATTGCAGGTATGGGTGTTGGGTACTGGAAATTGGGAGTGCTTGGGAGTTGCAATTTGGGAGTTGGGAGTCGAAGAGGGAGTTATGATTGTTCGGATGGGCGAGGCCCAGCTATGCGTCTTGTGTCGCAGTCGTCCGGTTGATGCGCGCTGGCGGCCGTTCTGCAGCGAACGCTGCCGCAACGAAGATCTCGCCCAATGGGCGGATGGACGATATCGAGCCGCCGATGAGGCAGTTCCCGATCGCGACAGCGAGACTGATGCCGATCCCCCTACATCTTAGCGACTCACGTTCATATGGCCGATACGCTCACAATTACTGATAACAGGACCGGCAAGCAGTACGAAGTCCCCATTTCCGACGGCGTCATTCGCGCAACCGATCTCCGGCAGTTGAAGGTCGCAGCCGACGATCAGGGGTTGAGCACCTACGATCCGGCATTCATGAACACGGCGGCATGCCGCAGCCGCATCACCTACATCGACGGCGACAAGGGCATCCTCGAGTATCGCGGCTACCCGATCGAACAACTGGCCGAGCAGTCGACCTATCTCGAGACGGCGTATCTGATCATCTTCGGGCAGCTTCCGACCGAGGCGCAGCTGAAGGAGTGGGTCCTGCAGATCACCCACCACACGATGCTGCACGAGAACATCAAGAAGCTGATGGAGGGCTTCCAGTACGACGCCCACCCGATGGGTGTGTTCATCAGCACGGTCGCCGCGTTCTCGACGTTCTATCCTGACGCGAAGAAGATCTTCGACGAGCAGTCGCGTAAGAAGCAGATCCACCGTCTCATTGCCAAGGTGCCGAGCATCGGTGCCTACGCCTACCGTCACTCCATCGGCCGCCCGTACATCTACCCCGACAACGATCTGAGCTTCGCCGGAAATTTCCTCAACATGCTGTTCCGCATGACGGAGCTGAAGTATCAGGTGAACCCCGTGCTCGAGCGGGCGATCGAGGTGCTCTTCATCCTGCACGCCGACCACGAGCAGAACTGCAGCACGAGCGCAATGCGCGGCATCGGCAGCTCGCATGTCGATCCGTACTCGGCGATGGCGGGCGCGGCGGCGGCGCTCTACGGTCCGCTGCACGGCGGCGCCAACGAAGCCGTGCTGCGCATGCTCACCGAGATCGGCTCGCTGCAGAACATCCCCGGCTTCATCAAGCGGGTGAAGGCCGGCGAAGGCCGGCTGATGGGATTTGGCCACCGCGTCTATAAGTCGTACGACCCGCGCGCCACGATCATCAAGCGGACCGCGGACGCCGTGTTCGAAGTAACGGGTAAGGACCCGCTCCTCGACATCGCGCTCGAGCTCGAGCGTATCGCGCTCCAGGACGAGTATTTCGTCACTCGCAAGCTCTATCCGAACGTGGACTTCTACTCCGGCCTCATCTATCAGGCGCTCGGCTTCCCGGTGACGATGTTCCCGGTGCTGTTTGCGATTCCGAGAACGTCGGGCTGGGTGGCGCAGTGGGAGGAGATGCTGCTCGACCCCGATCAGAAGATCGCGCGGCCGAAGCAGGTCTACATCGGCAACAAGCGGCGGGATTACGTGCCGCTCTCGAAGCGCTGAGGTGCGGAGGTTTCTGACGATGTCGGTGCGAGGAGTCTGACGAATGTCCGTGCAAGGGGCCTTCGGCGTGCCGGTGCGAAGGGTGCGCGGCGCCTGCTCGACCGCCGCGCTTGTCGGTGCGATGATCGCCTGCACGGGCTCCGAGCGCGCCCACACGATGGACCCTGCACCTGCAGTCGAAGCGCAGAGCGCACCGAAGCCCCAGTTCGACAGCAACAAGGCGTGGGAGCACCTCCGCAAGCAGGTCTCCTTTGGCCCGCGTCCGTCAGGCACACCCGCCATCGTCGACACTCGCCGCTACATCGTCGAGCAGTTAAAGGCCGCCGGCGTCGACTCGCGCGAGCAGATGTTTATCGCCATGACGCCGCTCGGCGAGGTGTCGATGTCGAATGTCATCGCCACGATTCCCGGCAAGCGCAGGGAGCGCATCGTCTTCGCCAGCCATTTCGACACCAAGCTCTATCGCGAGTTCAGATTCGTCGGTGCCAACGACGGCGCGTCATCGACGGCCGCGCTGCTCGAGCTCGGTCGCGTGTTGAAGCAGCGCCCGAACGAGTACACGATTGAGCTGCTCTTCCTCGACGGCGAAGAAGCGCGAATGCCGGAATGGCGCGGCAACGACAACACCTACGGAAGCCGTCACTATGTCCAGGCGGCGCAGAAGGACAAGTCGATCGCTACGCTGAAGGCCCTCGTCCTGCTCGACATGATCGGTGACCGCGATCTACGGGTGCGGCGCGACGCGAACTCGACGCCATGGCTGGTCGACATCGTGTGGGCAGCGGCGGCGAAACTGGGGCATTCGGGCACGTTCTCGAACGAGCTGACGACCATCGAAGACGATCACGTCCCGTTCCTGCGTGCTGGCGTTCCCGCTGTGGACATCATCGACCTCGATAACCCGACGTGGCACACGCCGCAGGACACGATCGAGTTCGTCAGCGCCCGCAGTCTGCAGACCGTCGGCGACGTGGTGATCGCCGCGCTCCCCGATATCGAAAAACGTCTGGCCGCTTCAAAGTAAAGCGGCGAGGTGTATCCTCTGCCCATGGCCACCCTGAATTTGAAGGTGAACGGGCGCTCGCGGGCCGTGGACGTCGATCCGGCCACGCCTCTGCTGTTCGTCCTGAGCGACGACCTCGAACTGCGCGGGCCGAAATTCGGCTGCGGTCTCGGTCAGTGTGGATCGTGCACCGTGATCTCGAACGGGCAGGCAATTCGATCCTGCATCACGCCGGTCAGCGCCGTGATGAGCGCCGAGATCACCACGCTCGAAGGACTCGGCACACCTGAGAAGCCGCACCGGATTCAGCAGGCGTTCATCGACGAACAGGCTGCGCAATGCGGCTTCTGCCTGAGCGGCGTGATGCTCACGGCCAAGGCCTTCCTCGACAAGAATCCGCGGGCCACTGACGAGCAGATTCAGCAAGCGCTCTCCGGCGTGCTGTGCCGCTGCTTTGGCAACGTGAGAATGCTGAAGGCGATCAGCCGTTATGCGAAGGGAGCATCAGCATGACGACGCTGACCTCCGACGCACGGCGCGCACTCACCCGCGCAGGGTTCTCGCGGCGATCGTTCCTCAAAGGCTCCGGCGCGGTAATCGTTACGTTCGCGTCGGCGAGCGTGATGGACGACATGAGCGTGTTCGCTCAGGGCTTCAACGGCACCGGCAGCCCGCAGCTCGATTCGTGGATCGCGATCGCCGCAGACGGCAGCGTCACGGCGTACACCGGCAAATGTGAATTCGGACAGGGGCTGCACACAGCGCAAATGCAGCTCGTCGCCGAAGAGTTGTGCGTGCCGTTCAGCCGAGTGCGCCTGATTCAGTGCGATACCTCCATGACGCCCGATCAGGGCACGACATCGGGACAGCAGTCGCATCCAACGAACTTCAATCGGACGAATCTGGCGTTAGCCGCGGCCACTGCTCGAGAGACGCTGATCCGGCTCGCCGCGACGCAGCTCAACGCACCGATGCAGAATCTGGTCGCCAGGGACGGCGCCGTCAGCGTAAGGGCGACGCCGTCGCGACGAGTGTCGTACGGGGCGCTGATCGGCGGAAAGAAGTTCAACGTCCAGCTCAATCCGAAGGCGGCGCGCATACACCCGCGCGACTGGACGGTGCTCGGCACGCCGGTGCAGCGCGTGGACATGCGGGCCATGGCGACCGGGGAGTTCGAGTTCGTTCACAACGTGCGCGTGCCGGGCATGCTGCACGGCCGTGTCGTGCGGCCCTCGTCACCCGGCGCGACCGTGATGAGCGTCGATGAAGGCTCGGTGCGCGGGATGCCGGGTCTAGTCAAGGTCGTTGTGAAGAACAACTTCATCGGCGTGGTCGCCGGCAAACCGTGGCAGGCGGCGCAAATTGCCGAGAAACTCCGGGTCACGTGGACCCCCGGTCCACGGCTCTCGCCGCAGCGCGACGCCTATGAGCAGATCAGGAAAGAGCCATCCACCGACACGCTGCTCGTGGACTCGGGCGATGTGGACAAGATGCTCGCATCTGCAGCGACGGTGCTGCGCGCGACCTACCACCACCCGTATCAGATGCACGGCTCGATTGGCACGTCGTGCGCCGTCGCCGACGTGCAGGCCGACGAGGCCACGGTGTGGTCGGCCACCCAGTCGGTCTTCCCGACTCGCAACACCACCGCGGCAATCCTTGGACTGAAGCCAGAGCAGGTGCGCGTGATCTACACGCGCGGCGCCGGGTGCTACGGCATCAACGGCGCAGATACCGTCAGCTATGACGCCGCCGTGCTATCGCAAGCGGTCGGCAAGCCGGTTCGCGTGCAGCTCTCACGTAAGGACGAAATGGCCTGGGAGAACTACGGCAACCTGTTCGCGATCGATCAGCGTGCGGGCATCGACGCGAGCGGCACCATCGTCGCGTGGGATTACGAGGCGTGGTCAGCGGCAAGAGGCGGCCGGCCAGGCTACAACACGCCTGGCAACGTCGTCACCGGCACACTGCTCGGGCTCAATCCAGCCCCGTTCAACCCGCGCACGCCTGCGCCGGCACCGACGCAGCCGCTCAACAACAATCTCAATACCGCGCCGTCCTACATCGCCGGGCGCGTGGAGAGCTCGCACAACGGCGCCGGAGTGGTGCGCAGCGAACGGGTGCTCTCGCATCGCGTTCGGTCGCCGTTCTTCACCGGTCCGTTGCGCGCACCGGAACGGCTGCAGAACACGTTCGCGCACGAGTGCTTCATGGACGAAGTGGCGGCGCACGTGAAAGCCGACCCGGTGGAATACCGACTGCGCCATCTGAATCACCCGCGATTGAAAGGGGCGATCCAGGCGGCGGCCAAGGCCGCTAACTGGCAGGCACGTCCGTCGCCGAGGCCGGCGACGGACACCACAGGCACCGCCAGCGGCCGCGGCATGGCCTGCGTTTGCTACGAAGGTGATAACGGCTTCGTGGCGATGATCGCCGACGTGGATGTGAATCAGAGCACCGGGCAGGTTCACGTCACCCGGCTCGTCGTCGCGCAGGACTGCGGACCGATTTCGAACCCTGACGGCATGCGCAATCAGATCGAAGGCGGCGCGCTGCAGGGTATGAGCCGGGCACTCGGTGAGATGGTGACCTGGGACGAGGAGAAGATCACGTCCATCGACTGGCGCACGTACCGGTCACTCCCCCTCGGCTTCGCCATCCCGCGTATCCAGACCGTGCTGATCAATCAACCCGACGAGGAAGCCTGCGGCTCCGGCGAGACGGCGATCACGGTGGTCGCCGCGGCGCTGGGAAACGCCATCTTCGATGCAACCGGCGTCCGCATCCGCGAGGTGCCGTTCACGCCCGAGCGGGTAAAGGCGGCGATGAACTCACGTTCGTAGGGGCGAGGCATGCCTCGCCCTTACAACGCCCGCAACGCCGCCGCGTCGAACTCGAGGACCAGCGGCGGCTGCGGTTCGTAGTTGCTGTAGCGGATCCACAGCGGCTTGACGCGGACGTGGATCAGTCCTTTCCAGTGCAGCCGATCGCGGCCATCCGGAAACACGTTGAAATAGATCTCTTGAACGCGGCGAAGCTCGTCCCCAAACGGAAAGTCGGCCACGCCTTCGTACTGCACCGAGCGGACGACGTCGTCACGAATGCCGCCGATCACGAACGCCACTGACGGATTCGCCCGAAGGTTCACCGCCTTCCGCGAATCACTGAGCGTGTCGAACACGATCTCGAAATCATCCGAGAGGGCGACGCCGACAACGGCGGCCTGGACGTTGTGATGGCGCGCAACGCTCGCCTGAACCGCGAAGCGCTCGCTGCGCATGAACGCCAGCAGTTCTTTCCGTGTCATCACCCGTATTCTAAAGCGAGGGGTATCGCAGCGTTGTTGCCTGCGCTATCCTTCGGCGCACCGTAGTCAGGCGATAGTTGCAACCAGGAGTGCCTATGCGTATCGCGTTTGTCGCAGCGTCGGTTCTGGTGCTCGCCATGATCGGCCTCACCGCGAGGCAAGCCCCCAAGTCTGTGGACCGCGCCCGATTGACCAGTGCGGACGTTGACACCAGCAACTGGCTGATGTACGGCCGAACCTACGACGACCATCGATTCAGCCCCCTGCAGCACATCAACGAGCAGAGGATCGGCCAGCTTGGCCTGATTTGGAGCCGGGAATTCCCCACCACGCGCGGCCTCCAGGCCACGCCTCTGGTCGAGAACGGTGTGATCTACACGACCAGCTCATGGAGTGTTGTCTACGCGCTCGATGCGAAGACGGGAAACGTGCGCTGGATGTATGACCCGGCAGTGCCGCGGACCCGCGCGTTCTTCATCTGTTGCGATGTCGTCAATCGCGGCGTCGCGTTGGATCGAGGCAAGGTGTATGTCGGCACGCTGGACGGCCGGTTGATCGCGCTTGACGCGCAGTCGGGAAAGCCGGTGTGGAGCGTGGCGACCACGGACGCAGCGCTACCCTACGCGGTGACCGGCTACCCACGGGTTGTCAAAGACATGGTGGTCATCGGCAACGCCGGCGCCGAGTACGGCGTGCGTGGCTACATCTCGGCCTACAACGCCGAGACCGGAAAGATGGTGTGGCGCACCTACACCGTTCCAGGCGATCCGAAGCGCGGCTTCGAGTCGAAGGCGATGGAGCAGGCGGCGAAGACGTGGAGCGGAGAATGGTGGAAGGTTGGCGGCGGCGGCACGGCATGGGAGGGCATCGTTTACGATCCGGCGCTCGATCTCCTGTACTTCGGAACCGGCAATCCGACCGCGTGGTATCGCAACCTTCGGGGAAAAGCCAAAGACGACAACTTGTATGCGGCATCGATTCTGGCCGTGCGGGCCAGCAACGGCGAGCTCGCCTGGTACTTCCAGACGGTGCCTGGCGACAACTGGGACTACGATGCCACGCAGCCGCTGGTGCAGGCGGATCTGACGATCGGGGGCAGGCCGCGCAAGGTCATCATGCAGGCCTCGAAGAACGGATTCTTCTACGTGCTCGACCGGCAGACGGGAGAGTTCATCTCCGGCACGCCGTTCGTGAGCGGGATCACGTGGGCCAGCCGACTCGATCCGAAGACGGGTAGACCGATGGAGTCGCCCACAGCCTACGACGGCCTCAAACCAGTGATCGTCTCACCCGATCCAGGCGGCGCGCACAACTGGAACCCGATGGCCTTCAATCCTGCGACCGGCCTCGTCTATCTGGCGGCGAAGAACGGCACGCATGGACTGCACGCGCCCGACGCGACGTGGAAATATGACTCGAAGAACGCCAACCTTGGCGCCGATGCCCGGTATGAAGGACCACTCGTCAAGCAGCTGATCTCGCTGCCGCCTCCGAAGGGCGAACTCGTGGCCTGGGATCCGGTCAAGCAGCGCGCCGCCTGGCGTGCGTCATATCCGGTGGTCGAAGGCGGCGGCGTCCTCACAACAGCTGCCAACCTCGTGTTCCAGGGTCGCGCCGACGGAATCCTGGCGGCGTACCGCGCGACAGACGGCAAGCAGGTGTGGCAGTTCGATGCGGGGACCGGAATCATGGCGCCGCCGGTCACCTACTCGGTGGATGGCGTCCAGTACGTCTCCGTGATGGCGGGATGGGGCGGACCGGCCGCGACCTTCAATGCGCCGAACCAGGGCAAGATGAAGCCCGGATATGGACGCATGCTGACGTTTGCGCTCGGCGGCAAAGCAGCACTGACCCCGCGCGCCTTCGCGCGGACAGGGCCTCCTCCTGCGCCAGCGTTCACCGTGAACACGTCACCACAAGTGATTCACGAGGGGCAGATCCTCTACACGGCGAATTGCGCGTCGTGTCACGGCCTCGGCGTCGTCGCAGGTCCACTGCCCGATCTGCGCTATTCCACACGTCAGGTCCACGAACAGTTCGAGGCGATCGTGCTGGGCGGCGCACGCGCGACGCTTGGCATGCCGCCATTCAAGGATCTGTTGAAGCCCGATCAAGTGAAGGCGATCCAGGCCTACGTGCTTTCACGTGCGAAGGAAGACTCGACTCCACCAACGAAATGAGTCTGAGGAGGCCGTTATGAAGACACTCGTGCTCGTCACATTGATTGCGGGACTGACCACCACTGCGCTCAACGCCGGGCAGTCGGCACCCGCCGACCGTGCGGCTGTCGAACAGCAGCTCGCTGCCACGGAGCAGAAGATCCAGGACGCGTTTGGGAAACGGGACGTGGCGGCCATGAAGGCGAACGTCGCCGACGACGCCGTGGCCATCGACCCTGGGGGTCCGATGCCGGTCAGCGAGTTCTTCAAGCAGCTGCCGACAATGGACATCAAATTGACGGACGTGAAGCTATCCGACTTCAAGTACCAGTGGATTGACGCCAACAACGTCATGCTGACCTACACGTGGACCGGAAAGGGCACGGTCATGGGCCAGCCGGTGCCGAGCCTGGCCATCGAGTCGACGCTGTACACAAAGCGCAACGGCAAGTGGCTCGCGACCTTCCACCAGGAAACGCCAGCCGCTCCCGCGCCAAAGCCAGCTGCGGTGCCAGCAAAGAAATGAAGCGCCGGGAGTTCATGGGGCTAACGGCCGGCACCGTCGCGGCTGCCGCCTTCGGACCTGTGTGGTCCAGCCGAGCGGTTGCCGCCGTCGCAGCTGCGCAGCCTGGCAACGCCGATCTGATCGTCGCCAACGCGAACGTGTACACGGTCGATTCGCGCCTGCCGAAGGCCGCCGCGTTCGCGGTGAAGAACAGCCGGCTCATTGCCGTGGGCACAAACGACGAAATCAGAGGCCTGGTCGGCAAGGACACGCGTACGATCGATGCGCAACAGATGACGGTCGTTCCCGGCTTCACCGATTGTCATAACCACGCCGGCGGTGAAGTGCTGCTCTACGAGGTGCTGGTCGGCAATCCGTTCGAGGTCGAGTTCGTCACCATCGCCAGCATCGTCGAGAAGCTTCGCGCGAAGGCGCGGCAGACACCGGCTGGCATGTGGGTGGAGGGCTACTTCTTCGACGACACCAAGGTGAAGGACAAGCGTCAGCTGAACGTCCGAGACCTGGACGAAGTCTCACGTGAGCATCCCGTCGTCGTACGCCATCGCGGCGGACACACGTCGTACTACAACAGTAAAGCACTCGCGATGGCGGGAGTGACGAAAGACACCAGGGACGTGCCCGGTGGGACGTACGACCGCGACGACACAGGTGAGCTCACCGGACGCGTCACCGATACGGCGCGGACGGTAATCGAGAAGGTCGGGAACAGGCCGACCTTGACGCCGGCAGAGCGGGAGCGGCGCGGCAGGGATGGTATCGCTCACATCTCCAAACAGTTCGCCCGGTACGGGCTGACGAGCGTCCACCATCAAGGCGGCGATCTGACGGCGATCCAGGACGTTCGTGCACGCGGCGAGCTGATGCACCGCGTCAGCTACGAGGTGAGCGGCCGTGTCCTCGATTCGATGATCGCCAGCGGAATCAAGACGGGCTTCGGCGACGAGTGGATCCGGCTGGGCGCGACGTCGGAACACACCTTGGATGGCTCGTTCTCTGAACGCACGATGGCGCTGAGCCAGCCGTATCCTGGGAGCAAGTCCGGGTACAAGGGAAACGTCACCGAGACGCCCAGGGAGCTGAACGAGTGGCTCGAGCGGGTGCATCGCGCCGACATTCAGGTGAACTGTCACGCGAACGGCGACGTGGCGATCGACCTGTACCTCAGCGCGTTCGAGCGGCTGCTGCAACGCTTCCCGCGCGCTGACGCGCGTCCGAAGATCACTCACTGCACCCTCATCAACGACGGTCTCGTGAAACGCATCAAAGCGCTCGACGCGATCCCCGCGCTGTTCACGACGTACGCGTATTACAACTCCGACAAGTTCGTGTTCTACGGCGAGGAGTTCATGACGCGCGCCATGGCCTTCCGCTCGCTGCTCGACGCCGGCGTCCATGCGGCCGCCGGGTCAGACTTCAGCCCAGGTCCGTTTGCGCCGCTAATGGGCATTCAGGGAATGATCACGCGCGAGGGCTGGGACGGCAGGATCTGGGGCGCCAATCAGAAGATCACGGTCGAGGACGCCATCCGCGTGAACACCCTGCACGGTGCGTATGCGTCGAAGGAAGAGAACCTCAAGGGCTCGATCACGCCGGGCAAGCTGGCGGACTTCGTTATCCTCTCGGAGGATCCGCACACCATCGATCCCAAGAAGATCAAGGACATCAAAATCGCGCGGACCGTTGTCGATGGCAACACCGTGTACGAAGCGTAACCGCTGAAAGCCGCTGGGGCATACACGAAACGTGAGATACCCAGCCGAGGATTCGCCAGAGCGTCTCGATCAATGGCCAAAGAGCCGCGCGGCGCTGAGATTGTTCTCGCCGCACACGAACTCAATCAGTTCGGTGTCCGGCACGAGCCGCTGCTGTAGCGTGAAGGTAAACGGTCGAGTGAACGTCTTGGAATCATCGACGGTCACCTGAATCTCCAGAGTGCCGAAGTTGATCCGGCGAAAACGTTCGGTCAGCCGCAGGCGGTCGCTGGCCGGCGTGCCATGCTCGTCGATCCACGTCTGGTCTTTGAAGCCAGTGGTTTCTACCACCAGCGACTCGCCGTCCCAGCGCCCGATCGAATAGCCATACCACCACGGTTGCACGTCTCCCGGCGGTAGCGGTCGGCCATCCAGGAAGATCTCGCGACGGCCGTCGTTGGCTTCGTACAGAATCATCACGAGGTTCGGCGGCTGGATGATCTTCCTCGGCTGCGGGTGCAAATGCAGCTGAATCGGGTGCAGCGGCAGACAATGCGCGTCGGGGTGATCTTTGCTGTTCTGTCCGAAGCGCGTCGCTTTCAGCTGCGCAGCCCACGGCAGCATCGGCAGATCGCCGGGCAGTGCCGCCTTGAGATCGCGAAAAGCCTGAGAGGGGCCGCTGCCAGAGAACGGACCGGGCGGGGGCACTTCCTGCGGGAGGAGGCCCTTGTCCCAGATACCGGACAGATCCGGCTTCCCATCTGGCGTCCGGGGCGCAGGCCCGAGTAGATCGACGCGCCCGTCGGCAGTTCGTGGAGCAAAGACTGACTTGAAGGACGGCCACTGTGCCGCGAGCGTCGCCGACGCCATGAGTACGGCGACCCACATCAGCCAGCAGCTCGATGCTTTTCCGCCCAGCCGCCGAGTCATCGGACCTCCTCTGCGCGTAGTCTAACCTCGGGCGCCACGTTCAACGCGTAAACGTAGCGTGCGACGTAGTACGGCCCGACCTGACGGAAGCTGTGGAACTGGAATCCGAATCGTTCGTACAGCGCCATCAGCTTGGGTCGCGACTTGTCGCAGTCGAGACGCAGATGCGATCGACCCAGCTCTCGTGCGTGATCGACCGCCCATTGCAGCAGCGCCGTCGAGATGCCCTGTCCTTTGTAGCGACGCTTGACCACCAGGCGATGCAGGAACGCTGAGGTGTGATCCTCAGGCAGATCCGGCCAGAAGAGCCTGTCCTCGAGTTGAAAGCGGATGACGCCGGCCGGCCCGCCGTCGGCAATCGCAAGATGGAACTGACCGGCAGCGATCTCTGTGACGATACGTTCCGGCGCGAGCTCGCCGGTTTCCCACATCACCTCGCCCAGTGCGTCCACCCACTGCGCCGCCTCGACCAGCATCGTCTCGACAACCGCCGCGTCACACAGCTGTGCCTGCCGGATGGCGATGGTCATCAGACCATGCCTTCATCGAGTGTTGGCACGACTGAGGTCGCCGGCCGCCGCGCGCGAAGGCTGTCGCCGGCGTAGATGGCTAATGCCGTCCAGACGATCGAAAAGCCGATCAGCTGTGTGCGCGAAAACGGCTCGTGATACACGAACACGCCGAGGAGAAACTGCAGCGTCGGTCCGATGTACTGCAGGATGCCGATCACCGAGAGCGGCACCGATCGGACCGCGGCTGCGAAGAGCAACAGCGGCACGGTCGTGACGAGCCCGCCGCCAATCATCAGCGCGTCGCTCGTCGCGCCACTCCGTAAGAATGCTCCTTCGCCCGAACGATGCAGCATGACAAGGAACAGAATCGCGACGGGAGCGAGGATCGCCGTCTCGAGCGTCAGCCCTTCAACTGGATCCAGCGGCGCCTTCTTTTTCGCCAGGCCATAGCTGCCGAATGACGCCGCCAGCCCGAATGCAATCCACGGCAGCGCACCATATGCGAACGTCAACTGCACGACTCCAACCGTCGCAATCGCGATCGCCACCCACTGCGCCGGCCTCATGCGCTCGTGGAACACGACCACCCCGAACAGGACGTTCACGAGCGGTGTGATGTAGTAGCCGAGGCTGGTCTCGACGATGAACCCGGCGTTGACCGCGTAGATGTAGAGAAACCAATTGGCGGCGATGAGGGCCGCCGCGATTGCATACAAGCCGACTACGCGACGAGAGACGGCGCCGAGGGTGGCGCGGCCGTTTCGTCGCATCGCGGCAACCAGGATGATCAGCACCGCGAGCGACCAGACGATCCGGTGGCCGAGCACCTGAATCGCCGGCACGTGTGTGAGCAGTTTCCAGTAGAGCGGTACCAGTCCCCAGATGGTGTAGGCAGCCACGCCTGACCAGAACCCGCTCACTACTTTTCCACTTCCGCCACTTTTCCACTTTTCCACTTCGCGATCTCGCGAAGGATTTCGTCCTCGGTCAGCACCGTCGAGGATCCCTTGGCGCGCCGGAAGACCCGATCAATCAGTTCCTCGTCCGCGATGAAGCCGCGATGCTCGAGCCAGTAAACGACGTTCGAGCGGCCCGACATCGGACCGATCTCGATCTGCTGCGATCGGCCGACAAGCCTCGCAGGTACGCCCGAGTACACCGTGTCAGCGAGATCCGAATCGTTTTTGTTGAACGCTTTGACCACGGCCGCAGCGTGCACCCCGGTCGCGGTGCGGAACGCGTCGCGGCCGAACACTGGATAGTTGTCAGGGATGGGCTCGCCCGTCGCGTCCGACACGGCGCGCACGAGATCGTTCAAGTGGGTTAAATCGCGCTCGATCCATCCCATGAGCACGAGGTTCACCATCAACAGATCCATCGGGGTATTGCCAACCCGCTCGCCGATGCCGAGCATCGTGCCGTGGACGCGCGAGGCACCGGCCTCGAGCGCGGCGAGACTGTTGATCGTGCCCATGTCGCGATCGCGGTGACCGTGCCAGTCGATGCCGACGTCCGCACCGCTCGCCTCGACGACGCGCTTGGCGAAGCGGACGACTGCGCGTGCGCCCGCCGGCGTCGCGTGGCCGACGGTATCGGCGATGCACAGGCGATGCGCACCGGCGTTGATGGCCGTCTCGAACAGCCGGCGCAGCGTGTCCGGATCGGAGCGCGTCGTGTCCTCGGTCACGTACATCATCTTCAGACCTTGACGTACGCCGAATCCAATCGCTTCCTCGGTGCAGCGCTGCAGATAGTCTACCGTCCAGTCTTCTGCGTACTGGCGGATCGGACTCGAGCCGATGAAGCAGCCGCACTCGATAGGCAACCCGGTTCGTTGGACGATGTCGGCGATCGGCTGAATGTCGGCGATGACAGTGCGGGCGACGCAGTTGGCCTGGACCTTGAGGCGGCACTCGACGATCTCGGCGGCCAGCCGCTCGACGTCGCGCACGACGTGCGGGCCGGCGCCAGGGAGTCCGATTGCGGCCGTGTCGATGCCGATGCGATCGAGCAAGTGCAGGATGCGCAGCTTCTGCTCAATCGAAGGCGCCCGCACCGACGGCGACTGCAATCCGTCGCGCAGCGTCTCGTCATTGAGCTGCACGACCGGCGGCTTGGGCGGCGGTGACTCGAGGTTCCAGTCGAAGATCAGGTCATCCACGACGGTCCCTCCCGACTCTTCGATAGATGAGCAGCCCAATCAATCCCGCAATCGCGACGCGACCACTCCACGCCATCCCTTCACGCACGGCGAGGCGGTTGGCGGGCCCCATGATCTCGTCGACCGTGACGCGACGACCCTCGCCGGCCATGGCGGCGCGTTGTGCCGTGAGATAGCGGCCCACACCGGCACTGGTCTCAGCGTCCTGCACGATGCAGAATGTGAAAATGGCCGCGAGGACGACTAGCCCGGCAAGGCGTCCCACTTCTCAATTATAGATTCCGCCGAGCAGGTTAGAGATTCCGTCGAGCAGGAACCACGCTGCGGCGAGGATTGCCAGGATGACCACAATCAGGATGATCACCCACGGCGATCTGCGGCGGCGATGCTCGAAGATCGATCCCGCCGCCGGCGGCTTGACCCTGGGGTCGGATGTCGCTCGCCCGCAGCGGTAACAGATGAGCGCGTTGTCAGCGATTTCGGTGTTGCAGTAGCGGCACTGCATGAGAGGTTGTCAGTCTCCGGTCTAACGGTCTGCGATCTGTGGTCTTCACCTTGGTAATGTACCACCGTAGACCGTAGACTGAAGACCGCCGTCAATGATTCCGCTTCGCGACGTCATCCCCGCTCGCACGACGCCGTACGTGACTGTCTCGTTGGTCGTCATCAACGCACTGGTGTTCCTCTATCAGCTATCGCTCGGCGGCGGCATCAACAACTTCGTCCTCACCTACGGCCTGGTCCCCGCGTACTTCTCGTGGGTGTCGGTCGTCACCTCGATGTTTCTTCACGGCGGCTTTCTGCACGTCGCCGGCAACATGCTCTATCTCTGGATCTTTGGCGACAACGTCGAGGACCGGATGGGACACGGCCGGTTCCTGGCCTTCTATCTGCTGTGCGGTATCGCCGCAGCGCTCGGCCAGACGCTCACCGTACCTCATTCACAAATTCCCATGGTCGGCGCGAGCGGCGCCATCGCCGGCGTGATGGGTGCTTACTTCGTCCTCTACCCGCACTCCCGCATCGTCACGCTGCTGCCGCTGTTCATCTTCTGGCAGATCATCGAGGTGCCGGCGATCTTCTTCCTCGGCGTGTGGTTCCTCATGCAGTTCCTCAGCGGCGTCGGCTCGATCGCCACGGCGACGGGCGGAGAACCGGCGGGCGGCGTCGCTTTCTGGGCGCATGTCGCCGGCTTCGCGGCCGGCTTTGTGGGTGTGTTTATTTTCAGGCAGCCAGAACGTCAGCGAGTCGAATGGTGGAACGACGTGAGATAGACGCTGTTCCACGTTCCTGATTCCAGGTTCGTCAATTCGCGGTTCGCCGTTCGAGGTTCCAGGTTCCGCAATTTCAGCGCCCCTGCGCCGTTTATCTTTCTGCGATAGCGCGACGCCTTTTCTCGGAAAATCTGCCGATTCACCTCGGCATCGCGTCTGCACGATGGCACCGCATGGGCGCGAAGCACTATTGGGAACTCACTGCGTGGCAGGCAGTCCGTGACTTCAAGGTTGGGATCTACCCCCTGATTGAACGTGGGCCGCTGGCGAACGATTTCAAACTCCGGGAGCAACTGCGTGAAAGCGTCGCCTCGGCACAGAGTCACATCGCCGACGGATATGGCCGGTTCGATCCATTAGACTTTGACCGGTTTGTGAAGTGTCGCGAGCGTCAATGCTCGAGTGTCACAACCATCTCCGCGACGCCGTCGATCCGAAAGCGAATCACTGAAGA
>Ga0126304_10000287_pt1 | contig 18894 bp, 16 predicted proteins | sample Plot25_FD_92538 | JGI IMG/M metagenome (GOLD analysis project Ga0126304, IMG submission 92538) | Serpentine soil microbial communities from UC McLaughlin Reserve, CA, USA - Plot25 | ecosystem: Environmental > Terrestrial > Soil > Grasslands | place: USA: UC McLaughlin Reserve, Lake County... | reverse complement strand
GGATACACTTCTCGGTCGCCAGGACAGCCTGCACGGCCGCACCAGTTCGCACACGCCATTTGATTCGACCAGTTATCCTGTCTATAGCGAAGACGTATCCGTCTGCGGTGCCGGTGTAAACGATATTGGCCGAGAGGGCGATGGGTGCGCGTAGCGTCTTGCGCGTCCGATAACGCCAGAGATGTCGGCCGCTATTCTGTTCAATTGCAATAATGTCTCCGGACGCATCGCTGAGATAGAGGATGTCGCCCTCAAGACTGTGCAGAAAGCTAAATGGTGTGGAGTTATAACTTATCCACTTGATCTCTCCCGACTCCTTTTTGAAGGCGTAAAGGCGCCCGTCAGTGGAGCTGGCGAAGAGAAGGCTGGGGGTGACGTTTATCACCCCCTTGATCGGAGAGGGAAGCGTGCGCATCCAGGACGTCAGACCGCTCTGTCGGCTCAAGGCACGTAGAACGCCCGTCGCCTGGGGATAAATGGATTTCGTCGCGGGTGTGCTTTCCGAGGCGACGTAGACACTTTTTGCATCGGCCACAGGTGAAGCCGAAATGAGTCCGCCAATCTCACTCTTCCAGGAAAGCCTACCGTCGACCAGCCAGACTGAAATGATAGCTCCGTTGGTCAGCGGAAGATAGATTCTTTCGCCGTCGACGGCAGGCGTGAGGTTCGTGATCCCGTCAGTCTTGTAGGTCCATCTGATGTAAATGGGTTTCGAAAGGTCGGCCAATTCCTGCGCCGTCGTGGAGGCGGCTAAAAGGATTATGAGAGAAATAGCCGCCAGACGCATTTCCAGTAATTTGCCGTAAATATATGTCCCCCCGTGCACTTCCATAGCTTTGGGTCGAAATCGCTTCCTCGAATGCTTGGCTAAAAATAATTTCACAAACTATAATTCACGTCGAATCCGAAAGCGAACGTTCTGAAGGGGTTAGTCTACGGAGGAGGCAGGCTTTTGAGCAAGCAACCAGGCTCGCACGACATTATTATCATCTTAGATTTTGGTTCCCAGTACACACAATTGATCGCGCGTCGGATCAGGGAATCAAACGTCTATTGCGAAATCTTGCCTTATAACAGTGCGAAAGAATTGATTCTCGCCCGCCAGCCAAAAGGAATAATTCTTTCGGGGGGGCCGGCCTCGGTTTATGACGAGGACGCCCCAAAACTGACTTACAACCTACTTGAAGAATTTCAGTGTCCCATCCTGGGTATCTGCTACGGATTACAGATCATAGCGGCTGATTTAGGAGGTGAGGTGCGCCCCTCGCCAAATAGAGAGTACGGGTATGCACGGCTCCGGATTACGGATAACAGTAGCCCTCTTTTCAAGGATTTGCCCGCTGAGATGGACGTCTGGATGAGTCACGGCGATCAGGTCGTCAAAGTCCCTGAAGGATTCCGGGTTACTGCACGGACTGCCGATGCGCTTAACGCCCTGGAGGGGTTAAGCGGTCGCATATTCGGCGTTCAATTCCACCCGGAGGTTGCTCATACCCCTTTCGGAAAGCAGATTTTACAGAACTTCCTTTTTCATGTATGCAAGGCGGAAGCTGACTGGTCACCTCAGGCGATCGTAGGGGAGCAAGTTGCCAAAATAAGGACTGTAGTAGGTCATGAGAAGGTTATTTGTGGTCTCTCAGGCGGCGTGGACTCGACCGTGGCGGCAACGCTCGTGCACGAGGCCGTCGGAGAGCAGCAAACATGCATCTTTGTCGACACGGGGTTGCTGAAGGAGGGAGAGTTTGACTCAACCCGTGCCCTCTTCAAGCAGAAAATGAACTTAAATGTGGTAGGCGTCGACGCATCCGAACAATTCTTGAGCGCACTAAGAGGGGTGACGGACCCGGAAGAGAAGAGAAGAATAATAGGAAGAGTCTTCATTGAAATCTTTGAGAGAGAAGCGGCTAGACTTGGAGGAGTTAAATATTTAGTACAGGGAACTTTATATCCGGACGTGATCGAGTCGATCTCGGTGCGTGGCCCCTCCGCCGTGATCAAGAGTCATCATAATGTGGGGGGGCTACCCGAGCGAATGAATCTGAAACTCATCGAGCCTCTGAGAGAGCTCTTTAAAGACGAAGTCCGAACCATCGGCCGGGAACTGGGCATTCCTGAAGATCTTCTGGGAAGACACCCTTTCCCAGGTCCCGGTTTTGCCGTCCGGATTATAGGGGAGGTTACACCGGAACATTTAAGTCTGCTCCGTGCGGCGGATCTGATTATTGAGGAGGAGCTCAAGTTCGCACAGCTGTATGACAGTATCTGGCAGGCGTTCCCAGTGCTTCTGCCAGTCTCAACCGTTGGGGTAATGGGCGACTTCAGAACTTATGAGCGTGTTCTTGCGATTCGTGCGGTGACCAGTGTGGATGGTATGACGGCGGACTGGGCGAGGCTTCCACAAGATGTTTTAGGGAGGATTTCGACGCGCCTTATTTCAGAAGTCAGAGGGATAAATCGAGTGGTCTTTGACGTCAGCTCGAAGCCACCGAGCACGATTGAGTGGGAGTAAGTGGGATAATTCGTTTTGGAAAGGACTGTAACGATAGATTTATTTTAAGCTATTTCTTATTAAGGAAGGGCTTAAAATGTTAAGCCTGGAGATTTAGGGCGCCGTTGGGTGGGATTATTGGCGGCAGGGTACTTTCACGTTTTATCTCCCCCTCCAATCTTGTGAAACGAACTTTATGCCGTATGCCAAATATAATTCTGTTACACTTGATTCAAGAGGGACAGACGTGGGCAGGCAGAGCGTACATATAGAGACTTTCGGCTGTCAGATGAACGTGGCTGATACGGAACGTGCGGCCACAAGATTGCGCGCCGACGGTTTTGACTTGTCGGATTCGGCTGATTCCGCTGACGTAATTCTTCTGAATACCTGCTCAATCCGCGAGAAGGCGGAACAGAAGGTGTTTCAAAGAGTCAGCGAAATTAAGACCGAGCGCGTCGGCCGCCAGCCTTTAATCGGAGTGATGGGGTGCGTTGCACAACTCGAGGGAGAGGCGATTTTTAAAACCTCCCCTTCGGTTCGGCTCGTGATTGGGACCGGCGCCACTGACAGGGTTACGGATCTCTTGGGGAGGGCTCTGGGAGGCGAGCGGCGTGTATTAGATATCTCCGAGCGTAAGGCATCGGAGGCGTATGAAATCTCCCGCGTCGAGCGACATTCCGACCATATTGCTTTCGTCCCGATCATAGAAGGGTGTAATAAATTCTGCACCTATTGTATCGTGCCTTTCTCCAGGGGGCGTGAGAGAAGCAGAGTCGCGTCCGACATAATTGAAGAGGTAAAGAGGCTTCGAGAAGAGGGCTTTAAAGAGGTTCAGCTGATAGGGCAAAATGTAAACAGCTATCGCCCGAAGGTTGAAAACGGGCTTGAGCGGTTTGAGGGGGCTACGCCTTTCTCCAAGTTACTTCGTGCGGTCGCTTCGACCAAGATACCCAGGGTTAAATTTACAACCTCTTTTCCGAGAGATTTCCACGCGGATATAGTTAAAGCGATAGATGAGCATGAGAACCTCTGTAACTGGGTGCATCTCCCCGTTCAGGCTGGAAACGACCGCATTTTACGCGCCATGCGCCGAGGCCATAAGGTCAAAGATTACCTCGGGAAGATCGCCTCTATAAAGAGTGCTCGTAGAAGAATAGCTCTGACGAGTGACATCATCGTCGGGTTCCCAGGCGAGACCTCGGCCGAATTTGAAGATACTTTAAAACTTATTCGGGAATGTCAATTTCACGGACTCTACATCTTTAAATATTCCGAGAGGCGTCGAACCCCTGCGGCCAAGTTGCCCGACACGGTCTCTGAGGATGAGAAGACATTTCGTTTCTTAGCACTCGAAGACTTGCAGATGTCTCTTCAGAGGGAAGTCTTCCAAAGTTATATAGGTGAGGCAGTTGAAGTCCTTGTTGAAGGATATAGTGCAAGGTCCCGAGATGACCTGACGGGACACACGACCTGTAATAAGGTTTTGAACTTCCGCGCCGATCCAGATTTGATCGGCAGAATCGTTAAAGTGAAGGTGAGAGAGGCTAAAACCCACAGCCTTTATGGTGAAATTTTAGGGGGTGATTGTGTCTGAGGCGGGGAGCGTCATGGAGATTGAGGTTAAAATCCGTGGTTTAATGATGGATCCCAGTAGCGGGACGCCTATCATCATCTTAAAAGACGTTAATAGCGAGACGATGTTACCGATCTGGGTCGGCGCCTACGAGGCGAATGCCATTGCCCTTGAGATCGAGAAGATTTCACCGCAGAGACCCATGACACACGACCTTCTGCGGAACGTGATCCTGGAGATGGGTGCCAATGTCGAACGTGTCGTCGTCACTGAACTACGTGATAACACATTCTTCGCGATGATTATCATGAAAGACCGCGCCGGGGAGTCGGTCATGATCGACGCACGCCCATCTGATGCCATCGCTTTGGCGCTCCGCGTCGACTGCCCGATTTTTGTAAACGAAGAAGTGATTCAGGCCTCAAGGAATACGGTAACGAGCGGGGAAGAGGAGAGCGTGGCGGGCTCTGAAGATGAGTGGCCCGATGTGATAGGCGAAGCTGGAGACCTGCCCATGTAGTTTGAAATCCTTCTGAACGGGACAAGCTTCCTTTGAGTACTGTTATCGCAATAGCGAATCAAAAAGGCGGGGTAGGGAAGACCACGACTACGATTAACCTCGCCGCCGCGTTCGCACAACGCGGACAACGCGTACTTCTACTGGACCTGGATCCACAAGGTAACAGCTCCATCTCCTTTCTTGACCCGCAAGCAATCGGAGCCTCCGCATACGATTTAATGGTGGATGGGAAGGACGATCTGTCCGACTACACCTATCAGACCGGGGTCCAAGGGCTAGAGATAATTCCTGCCAAGATCAGTCTAGCCAAGCTCGAATCAAAGCTGGTGGGGGATTTCGATGCCCCTTTTCGCCTTAAAGACCGCCTTGAGCGAGTGGCCGACCGCTATGACGCAATATTTATTGACACCCCGCCCACTTTAGGTCTGATAACGGTGAATGCTCTGGTCGCCTCGACACATGTCTTAATCCCGATTCAATCATCCTTTTATGCTTTGGAGGGAACTGACGACCTTCTAGAAACAATTGAGAAGGTGAAGGCGCGGCCGAATCCAACCCTGCGTGTGTTGGGGGTGCTGGTCACGCTTTTTGACAAGAGGACAACTTTGGCCAGAGAAGTCTACGAACAGATCAGGACTGTCTTCGGACCGCAGGTTTTTGAAACCGTAATCACAAAGAGTGTGCGACTCGAAGAGGCTCCGGCCTACAAGGAATCAATCTTCACTTTTGCGCCACAATCATCCGGCGCCAGTGAATATTCAAAACTTTGTGAAGAGGTGATGAATCGTGTCTAGAAGAGGACTCCCGGCGGGAATAAGAATGAGGCATGACGCACACTATGTTGAGGAGTTGTCGAGCCAAAGCCCTGCGGCCATCGGCCGCATGATCTCGATCGAGCAACTCGACCCCAACCCGGAGCAACCTCGTGTGGAGATCGGCGACCTGACGGAGTTGACAACCTCTGTCAGGGAGAAGGGCGTTTTAGAGCCGCTTCTGGTCAAGCCCTCGGCACTGAAGGGGCGTTGGATGATCATTGCCGGTGAGAGGCGGTGGCGGGCTGCGCGTGCTGCGGGGCTGAGGGAGGTGCCGTGCATAGAGATGGACGTCGACGAGGCCGCCGTCGCGGAGATAGCTCTGATAGAGAATATGCAACGGAAGGACCTAACGCCCTGGGAGGAGGCGGACGGTTTGGCAGCCCTCTGTCACAGGTACGGATACACGCACGAGGAGGTCTCTAAGAAGGTCGGTAAGAGTCGGAGCACGGTCACGGAGGCGATTACGCTTGCTGCGATACCTGAAGAGATACGTGAAGAATGTCGGCGCGCCGACATCCACGTCAAATCCTTGCTCCTGCAGGTCGTCAGGCAGTCGGATATAAAGACCATGCAGGAGATGATAAAAGTTATCGCGAACAAGGAGTTTACAAGGGACGAAGCACGTGCTCTCATTAGAGAGCGAAAATATAGGGAGGGGAATGTTGAGGTCTCAAGGCCCTTTACATTTAAATATCACCTGCCGACACCTAATGTAAAAGTTGAAGTACGATTCCAGAAGGCTGAGGTCGATAAGGCTGAGATCGTGGAGGCCTTGAAATCCGTGCTGACTGAGCTTGAGAACTCTTGAAGCCGAAGGGCGAAGTTGATTCGAACAGGTTACGAGGTTTTCCCGCTACTTTTTGCCCTTCGCTGTAGATTACGCGCCCAACGCTCAAAGATAGGCTGTAAAGGCTTGAAGAGGCGTGCGCGAAGGGTGTGCTCCTTCTCGTTCCACTTCTTCAGTTGTCTCTCTGTATAGAGTCTGATCGAGGACTCTAACTGACCCCTCTTAACGGAATGGCGGAGCGTTAAATAGTGATGCTGACCCACAAGTGAAAAGAGCACTGCGGCCATGTTCGCCTTGTAAGAGAGCCTTGGGAGGAGTCTCTTGTGTACGGGTGCTTTCTGGGGAAGGAGCACATCCAGCGCTATCTCAAGCCAGGCCGGTTGCGCACCCTGCCGCGGATGATAGAGCCCTGGGAGTTGTGAGGGATTTTTTGGGGTGTTGCGTAATCTGGGGTCATTGATAAGGTCTACCAGACGAACCCTGTCAATTCCACGCAGATGTTCCTTCGGAAGTGTCGAAAGCGCTTTCCTGATAACTTCCTCAGTCCCTGCAGGTAATTTCTGACGACCCGAACTATTTTCAATCTTATTAATCATGATGGGAGTCGAACCAGACCTTCCAGAGCTTTTCGGTTTCGAAAGAGTTTTAAAGAAGAACGTAAAATATTGCAAGCGCAAGGAGCTAAACAAACTTATTTTGGCGAGAAGGCAAATAACAGAACCGGAGTCCGATAATGAATCTTATGTAAATCGCATGTAGTTATATTAAGATAGAAATACCTTTGAACTGCCGTCAAACTGCCGTCGAAATTTTATCCTCACTGATGAGGCACTTGTCCCTTCCTTGACATTACTCGACGCGTGTTGCTACATTACGGGTTCTTTTGTCCTGAGTTATTCTTTCCACAAACAGACCATAGGAGGCATTACCACACTTGAGCAACTCCGGCAGTTATCTTTTCACCTCAGAATCCGTAACCGAAGGACATCCGGATAAAATCGCCGACCAGATCTCTGACGCAATCTTAGACTCAGTCCTTTCGAAGGATAGCACCGGTCGTGTCGCCTGCGAAACGCTTGTCACAACCGGACTGGTAGTGATTGCCGGCGAAATCACTACAAATGCACAGGTAGATTTCTCGCAGGTGGCACGTGAAACCGTTCGAGAGATAGGTTATACCAGGGCGAAATATGGTTTTGATTGCGATACTTGTTCGGTCTTGACCGCCATCGATAAACAGTCCCCGGACATCGCCATGGGGGTCGACACGGGCGGTGCCGGCGACCAGGGATTGATGTTCGGTTTCGCCTGCAATGAGACAGAAGAGTTGATGCCTCTGCCGATACAGATGGCTCACAAACTCGCGCGCAAGCTCTCGGAAGTGCGACGATCCGAAGTTCTTCCCTATCTACGTCCCGACGGGAAGTCTCAGGTAACAGTCGAATACAGGGATGGTCGCCCCTTCCGTATCGACGCCGTTGTGATCTCTACACAACATGCGCCGGAAGTCTCCAACGAACAGCTGCGCCAGGAGATTCAAGAGCAGGTCATAGAGGCGACGGTTCCACAGGAATTGCTCGATAAGACGACCAAATACCACATAAACCCTACGGGTCGCTTCGTCGTAGGCGGCCCACAGGGCGACGCCGGACTGACCGGTAGAAAGATTATCGTCGATACGTACGGCGGTTATGCACCACACGGTGGCGGGGCGTTTTCGGGCAAAGATCCGACCAAGGTAGACCGCTCAGCTGCATACATGGCCCGTTATATCGCTAAAAACATCGTCGCGGCGGGTCTCGCAGAACGCTGTCTTGTGCAGCTAGCCTATGCGATCGGTGTCGCGGAACCCGTCTCCGTGCTCGTCGACACAGGCGGAACTGGACGCATCAGCGAGACGACCCTTTCGAACCTCGTACGCGAGCACTTTAGCTTGAATCCCCATGGCATCATCGAAACTCTCAAGTTACGGCGTCCAATCTATAGACACACGGCAGCTTACGGTCATTTTGGACGAAACGAAGAAGGGTTCAATTGGGAGTTGACCGACCGCTCACAGGAGCTTCGAGAAGCTGCTAAAATCTAAGTTTTCGCGGCATCTTTCCCCAAATTCCTTGTAGGCCTTAGTCTATAACTTAAAGGTGAGATGATGAGCACAAAAAGCGCGGCAGATTTTGACATTAGGGATATAAAGCTGGCGGAAGAGGGTAAGCGACGGATTGAGTGGTCGGAGCGTGAGATGCAGGTTCTGCGCCTGATCCGGGAGAGATTCTCCGCCGAGAAGCCCTTGCAGGGAGTGCGCTTGGTCGCCTGTGCACACGTGACGACGGAGACAGCAAACCTTGTCAGGACGCTTCAGGCTGGGGGCGCTGAGTCGCTCCTGATCGCCTCGAATCCACTCTCCACGCAGGACGACGTCGCGGCCTCTCTCGTCGCAGACTGGGGCGTGCCTGTCTACGCGATCAAGGGCGAGTCGACCGAGACCTATAACAGGCACGTGCGGACGGCTTTGGACTTCCGCCCGCACATCATCATCGACGACGGGTCTGACGTCGTCGCCACGCTGATTAAGGAGAGGGGCGAGCAGAGGCACGAGCTCATCGGCACCACAGAGGAGACGACGACCGGCATCGTACGTCTACAGGCGATGGAGCAGGCGGGTGTGCTCTCCTTCCCTTCAATTGCCGTCAACAACGCACAGACAAAACACTTTTTCGATAATCGATACGGCACAGGTCAGTCGACCCTCGACGGCGTCATACGCGCGACAAACATCCTTCTCGCCGGCAGATCCGTGGTAGTGGTCGGGTATGGCTGGTGCGGGAAAGGCGTCGCGATGCGAGCGCGCGGCATGGGCTCCAACGTCATCGTCACGGAGATCAACCCGATCAAGGCCATCGAAGCGGTAATGGACGGCTTCCGCGTCATGCCTATGGCTGAGGCCTGCGCCATCGGCGACATCTTTATTACCGTCACAGGTAACAGGCATGTCATCGACGGCGCGCACTTCGCTAGGATGAAGGACGGTGCTCTTGTTTGCAACAGCGGCCACTTCGACCTGGAACTAAACCTTGTGGCGCTGCGTGAAATGTCCGAGCCCCCTTCGAAGCTCCGTCCCTTTGTCGAAGAGTTCAAGCTGCGCGAGAGCGGCAGGCGCGTCATCGTCCTCGGCGAAGGACGTCTTATTAATCTGGCCGCGGCGGAGGGGCACCCGGCCAGCGTCATGGACATGAGCTTCGCGAACCAAGCGCTTTCGGCAGAATATCTCGTCAAGCATAAGGGAGAGCTCAAGCCGGGCGTGCATACACTCCCAGAGGAGGTCGACACAGAGATCGCCAGCCTCAAGCTCAAGGCGCTCGGAATCAACATCGACACACTGACCTCCGAGCAGCTCGAATACCTTTCGAGCTGGGAGACCGGTACCTAGAAGGGATTCTCAGCCCCTTCTACGGATTTACGTCCTAGAGCGCGAGAGAAGATATAGACCGGCCGCAGAGAAGAGCGCAGGCGGGGACCATGCAGCGATATGTGTTGAGATGAGTCCGCTGGCCCCCACCTGCTGCGTTACGCTCATCAGACCCAGAAAGAGTAGCCCCACCCCGATCGCTACACAGAGAGAGAGGATCGTCCCACGTCTGCCAAAGACGAAGGCCAGTGGGGCGCCGACGAGGATCAACACCAAGGGCAGGAACGGTTCGACCAGCCTCCTTTCGAGCACCACCGCTAAGGGCTGAACGTTGACCCCGCGCTCTTTAAGCGCTTTTATGTAAGCGCTTAAACCCGAAAAGTCGAACTCCATCGGTCGGTTAAGTCCGGTGTTGAATGCCTGAAAATCCTCAGAATCTATCCTGACGGAAGGTTCGTGCCGGTAGGCAACCCGCCCTCCCCTGAAGTCGATCAACTCCGCGTCGGCCAACTCGAGCTTTGCATCCGCAGCCGTCAGCCCCGCGGGTGCCAGGTAAAGGCTCTCCACATGCAGACCCTCCGGGTCAAAATTGAAGACAAACAGATCTCCAAACTGCCCGTTCGGCCCGGGAGAATTGTAAGCATATACGTGCCTTGAATCCGCGCTAGAGACCCAACGGCGCCCTTTCTGTGCCTCTGTCTGCGCCCCTCCACTCCTGATCACCCCCCGCAGTGCATTCTGTCGCCGATTCGCCTCTGGCATGACATCGTCTTGCACCAGCCAGACCCCTGCGCCGAGCAGGACTGAGAAGAAAAGACAGGGCAATATGAACCTGAAAACGCTCTGCCCGCTCGACCACCAAGCCACGGCCTCGTTCCGTTTGACCATCAATGCGAAGGTTATCAGCGAGGACAGAAGCGCGCCGACCGGCGTCACCGCGAGGCAGGCGAACGGCAGAAGAAACAGCATGTAACGGATAACGACGGTGCTTCCCGTCCGGTTAATCGCAATGAAGCGCAGCAATTCAAAGAGCGTGAAGATCAGGAAGATTGCGACGAGAGCCGAGACGACGAGGAGGAAATTTGTCGCCAGAGACCTGAAAATGCTCTTATCGAGCAGTCCGAGGAGGGAGAAGTAGCCTCTGCGTGTCAGAGACTCTCCCCTGCCCCCGGCTACACTTTTTGGCTTCAGGGTCGCACTCCGAAGCGAAAAACGGAAATTCCTGTGTCTGGCGAGCATCAACAGTATCGCCGCACAGACTGCCGTCCCGAAGGCGAGCCAGGAGCCCAGGAGCGGTGGCACAGACCCCGCACGCCCGAGCTGTTCACCAGCTATCGAGATGAGGTAGTAGACCAGCATCGAGAGCAAGGAGAGCAGAACCCCTTTCGAGCGCCCCCCGCGTACGACTTTTAACCCTAAACCGGCGCCGAAGAAGGCGAAGATCAGCGGAGAGAGCGCCAGCGTGAGTCTCCTGTGCAGCGTGATCGACGCTTCCCTGCGCACCTTAGGGTCCCCTGCATCTCTGGATTTTCGTAACAGTCCCGACCAGTTCAACTCGTCAAGTTCCGGCTCGCGCTCGCGCATGCGTCTGGTTAGTGCGCTCCGCCCCAAGTTGAGTTTGTCATCCCTCAGACGCATGTTGGCCGAGCGCTCGATTGTCACGTGTGCGCCTCTGGCAAGCGCCTCGACACCCCCAGCCGGCAGCGTTGTCAGAACTGCGTCGTCCAGCACCAACTCCGCCTGTTCGCCCGAAAAGTCGAGCCGCCCGCTTCTCGCCGTCACGAGACGGACTTCGCCCCCTTCCTCCTCCCAATGGATGAAGATCTTTCCCCATAGTCCCTTCTCCTGATCGCCCTCACGTACGTAGACGACCTTCCCGGGAATTCCTGTGTAGAAGCTCCTGGGCTCAACCGGCGACTCCAGGTTGTAGAGGGCTGCCTGAAGAGCTATGTCCCTCAGGTTCTGTGCCGAGCCGGGTGCGACGGCGAAGGCCACATAGAATGTCAGGGCGCTTAAAAGGGCGCCGAGGAACAGCAGAGGGGCGATAATCCTGAAGGTACCTACGCCCGCTGCACGCATCGCGACCAGTTCGCTGTCGTGCCCTAACTGCCCGAAGCCCGTTGCTGTGCCGACGAGGACGGAAGTCGGAAGGGTGAAGATAAGGATGCTTGGCAGGAGGCTCGCTGCGACCTGTATGGTCAGGTGAAAAGGTGTCTCGGTGGAGCCCAGCACCTCCGCAAATTTGGCTGTCTGCTGTATGAGAAGTATCGCCGAGAGGATCGCAAGCGCCAGCAACACGTACGGCAGCGCGGATTTGATGAGGTACGAGTCGAGTGCTTTCCAGGGTTTCATCATCCGAAAAAAGACCGCCCGGCGCAAAGGCCGGGGACTAGACATGTGCGCGAGAATTCTTAACGGCGCGCGGCTCCCTCTCCAGAGCCCTCCTCACGAGCCTGCGTGCCGTCTCCGAGACGACGCGACGGCTCTCTTCACCGGCCACCGAATACTTCTGCGCCCACACATCCGGGCCCGAACGGCGTGTCGAAGACAAAAGCCTGTATGTCTCGCCCCCGAGCGTCTGTGCCCCACCTGTGCTGCACGCCTGGCACCAGAGTACGCCCTCGTGTGAGATGAATCTTTGCTCCCTGTACGAATCGTCAAGTGGTATCCCGCAGGTACCACAGGACTTGAATTCGGGTAGAAAGCCGGTGAGTTTTAGCGTCCAAAGCTCCGAGTAAGCGGAGATGGCGTTAGTCTCCGAGGGATTTTGAGCCAGGAAGTCGACGCAGGCACGCAACATTTTGAAGAGTCTCTCATCCGCCTGGTGCGGCAGAGCGAACTCTTTAACCAATTCCAGGAGATAGACCAGCCCCTCAAAAGCCTGCGCGTTCCCTGCGGCCTCAAAGTAGGATTTGACGATCTCGGTGCTCCTGATCGTTACAAGCTCGCGCGTCTCTTTCTCGAAAAAGGTCAGTTGGATCAGCGTGAATGGCTCAAGGCTTGCGCCAAATTTACTCTTCAGACGGCGTGCGCCCCGCGCGACCCCGCGGACGAGCCCGGCCTTCTCCGTCATGCAGAGGACAATCTTATCCGCATCGGCCAGCTTGTATGTTTGCAGGACGATGGCCTGCGTCTCGACGATTCCCATATTCGCCCGGCCCGTAAAGAGAGCTACCAAGGCACCCAGTAAAGGAGCCAGGCCAGCACAAAGCCGACTCCGACGAACTCAAGAAAAATCTTGAATCCGTAGCGCAGACGCCCCTGCTCACCTTCGCGACCCACCACTCCGAAGACCAATGCGACGAGGAGCGCGAACAGAATCATCAGCGTGAAGTGTATCAAGACTTCCTCCCCGCCCTTATGTCGAACGCGTCGAGGGCCAGAATCAGATTGAGCAGTCCGGCGACCATCAGGAAGACGCTTCCGTACTCGGCCGTGGCCTGTTCAGGTCGCTCGTTGACCGCCAGTCCCGCGAGCCTTGAGATGATGTATAGAATCCCGGAGCCGAGGTCGCAAAGTCCGAAAAGGCTCGACAGAAGCCCTTCGTTGGTCTCTCTCAGGCCGTAGATGTGGCCACCAATCGCGATCCCAAGGACAAACATCAGAAGGATTGTGGCCCCACTGATCGCACCTCTCACTGTGCGGCCTTGCAGGAAGTGGCCAAGCCCCGGGACGAGCCAGGAGATAAAGCCAAGTAGCCAGGGGTTCATCGATTGTGCACGGCTCCTTTTGCCTTTAGAGTGATATGTGATTTAGTAAATATCTCAACTGTAAACTTATCTTATCGGACGCATTGAGTTTGAGAATATTTATGGAATGCTCTGATAATATGTCCCAAAAGCACAGGCGCGACAGATTTTACGCCCGAGCGCGTCGGGAACCTCACGCCCGTCATTAATACCTTCCTGGCAGACCCCGCAGGACAGGCGCGTCTTGGGCTTTCCTGGCATCTCAAGCTCTTTGAGCTCGATGTGCACCCTCTCAATTTTAAAAAGCTCTTTGTCCAGAGCCTTTCGGTAAGTCAGCATTTGCCGCTCTTTTTTATTTTCGATTTCAGGGAAAAGGGTTTCGGCCAGTTCCCTCGACTCATCCCTCGCCACAATTCTGACAGAGAGGTCTTCAGAAAGATTCAAAAAAGTCGCCGCGACCTTCCCGTAATCAAGATATTTCAGACTCCTCTTCCCCAATCTGACTCCCGTGACGGCACAGATCGCGTCCGTCACACAGCGGTCTATCTCGACCCAAACCAGCAGTTTTTTTCGATCTACTCCGCGCGGGTCTCCAATCCCTGTCAGACGACAACCGAGCGTGGCCATTCTAACCCCGAGAAGCTGCCCCGGGCAGATGTGCCCATGAAGATTTCCACACTCGGCAAGCAGCCCGTCAAGATCGGCTAAATAATAGGCTATCTGAATCATCCCCAAAATACCCGTAAGCTCAGCCGCGACCTCTTTTCGGCATCGAGGGCTTAGACTTTCCTTGAACCGTCGGCGTGCTGACAAATTTTAGACTTTAGCTGAACAAATATAAGTCGTTTGATTCGACACTCCACTCTAAGCCTCAAGTTTAAACAACTTAATTCCCTTCAACAGCAACTTCTCTTTAGTAGAGCAGGTATTTCGCACGCTTCTCAAGAAAGGTTTCAAGTCCGGGCCGCCAGCTCCTCTCAATCTCCTCAAGGGTATCACCCCTTTCAAAAGCTTTTCGTAGAGCGTCAGTCCCCGATATTACGTCAAAGGGGTTTTTATCAAAGACGTACTCATAGGGCGGCTCCTTCCAAAGGAAGTTCTCACCGTACAGTTCATAACAGGTCTTCACGACAGCCAGCCCCGTCAGGACGGACTTGAACTTCAACCTGTCCAGCACGTGTATCTGCACGCCCCCACAAGTCTTCCCCGCGTGTTTCTGAAAAGTGGGTTGGAAATTTGTCGGACGAAATTTGACCCCCGGCAGCCCTTCTGCCTCCAGACTCCGTGCATACTCCCCTGCCTCCACGTACGGAGCCCCGACCAATTCGAACGGGCGCGTTGTCCCACGCCCCTCGGACATCTGTGTCCCTTCCAGATGAACCGTCCCGGGAAAGACCGACGCCGAATCGAGCGTGGGCATGTTTGGCGAAGGCAAGACCCAGGGAACATCCGTCTCATCAAACCAGAGTTCGCGCGCCCATCCCTCCATGGGCACTACTTCAAGCTCACAACCTATCTCCCAGTGCTCGTTGAACATCTGAGCCAGCTCACCCGCAGTCATCCCGTGCCTCGTCGGCAACTGGTACTGCCCTACGAAGGACTCAAACCCCCTCTCCAACAGATTCCCCTCGACCTCTAAGCCGCCGATGGGATTGGGGCGGTCACAGACGATTACACGCTTCCCCAGCTGACGCGCGACGCGCATGCAGTTCGCGATCGTGTAGACAAAAGTGTATATCCTGCACCCCACGTCCTGTAGGTCACAAACTATCACGTCCACATCCCGCAGCATCTCCTCCGTCGGCTCGCGCGTCTCGCTGTAGAGCGAATAGACGGGCAGCCCCGTCTCCGTGTCCGTCGCGTGCGGGGTCTCAATCATGTTGTCCTGCAAGTCGCCCCTGATCCCGTGCTGTGGGCCGAACAACGCCGTCAAATTTATACCTTCAGTCCCTCTGAGGACATCTGCAGCGTGGTTCAGATGGTGATCCACAGACGCCTGATTACAGACCAGACCCACCCTCGAATCTTTAATTAAGTCTTTGCGAGTCGCGCAGAGACTTTCCAAACCCAGGACGACCTTCTGACTCGACTTCAAGGAAATTGAACCTCCAGGCTCTTTTTTAATGTTTACGTTGGGCGTGTCTGCCCCAGCCCTCGACGTTATCGGACGCTCGATTGCTGGCGGCGCTGATGAAGGCACTAAAAATCACCCCCGACAGTCTGTTCGACTCCCAGCCAAGCTCCGGGTGCCACTGCACGCCTAAAGCCCAGCGCCCCTCCCTTATGTCCTCTACCGCCTCGACCAGCCCGTCCGAGCTCCATGCTGATGCCTGCAACCCCTCACCGATCTTTTCAAGCGCCTGGTGGTGATGGCTGTTGACGACTGCCGACACATCATCCGCGAGACTTGCCAGAAGGCTTTCCGGGTTGATCGAGAGGCGGTGAGAGGGTCTTTCGCGCGGCGCGCCCTGCTCGTGCTTCAGTGCCCCTGGCACCTCCGAGGTGATGTCCTGAATCAGGCTCCCCCCTCGAAAGACGTTCCAGACCTGCATCCCAAAGCAGATAGCCAGAAGCGGCAGGCGTCGCGCCTCCAACTCCTTCAGAACGAGCAGATCCGTCTCGTCCTTGAGAGGGTGTACCGGGCCGAGCCTCGTGTGTGGCTCGCGCCCATAACGCAGAGGGTCTACATCTGAGGCGCTGCCGGGCAGAAGCACCCCGTCCAGACGTGAGACTATAGCGCCGATGACCTCTGCGTCCGGGATCAGGGAAATGTGTACGGGAACGCCCCCCGCGGCCGCCACCGCCTCGCCGTAAAAACGCGCCAGATAGAACCTCTCGGTCTCCAGTTCGTGGCGCAGCGTGATGCCAATTAAAGGTCTACGTCCCGACATCTTCCGGACACTATCCCCCTTACACGCCAATCATAACCCAAATCTCCACGCCTGTCCGTATGCGCGCCCGTGCGCCTCTATTTTCTACACGCGTGCGGCCGCCGCGGAGGCTCGCTTGACTTCCCTTCTCGCCAGTTTCTATAGTGCAATGCTTACGATGAGTCGCCCCAAAAGAGAGTTTCGCAGCACAACCATCCTGCTCGTACGGCGCGGGGGGCGCGTCGCGCTCGCGGGGGACGGACAGGTGACACACGGCGACACGGTCATGAAGAGCGGCGCGCGCAAAGTCCGCCGACTCTACAACGAGAAGATTCTCTGCGGCTTCGCCGGGGCCACCGCCGACGCCTTCTCGCTCCTCGCGCGCTTTGAAGGCAAACTCGAACAGTACCACGGCAACCTTGAGCGTGCCGCCATCGAACTGAGCAAGGAGTGGCGCACGGACAAGATTCTGCGCCACCTGGAGGCGCTGCTCATCGTCGCCGACGAGAAGAGCTCTTTCCTCCTCTCCGGCAACGGCGACGTCATCGCGCCCGACGAAGGCGGCGTCCTCGCCATCGGCTCCGGCGGCCCTTACGCGCTCGCCGCGGCGCGCGCACTGACCGAGCATACCGAGTTGAGCGCGAGGGAGATCGCGGAGCGCGCGCTCCGCATCGCAGGAGAGATCTGCATCTACACTAACCAGAACATAGTCGTCGAGGAGATTTGAGCCGCGGGGTCTGTGCGCGACCTCAAAGCGCATCCCTCCCAACGGCTTTCAGCAACGGGCGCGTTCGCACATGGTGATCTATCTTTCAGGCGAGGTCGAGGAGGATTCGCGGCTCGACGAGATGACCCCGCGGCAGATCGTCGCGCAGCTCGACAAGCACGTCGTCGGCCAGCACGCGGCCAAGCGCGCCGTCGCCATCGCGCTCCGTAACCGCGTCCGCCGCCAGAAGCTACCGCCCGAGATGGCCGCCGACGTGATGCCCAAAAACATCATCATGATCGGCTCGACCGGCGTCGGCAAGACCGAGATCGCGCGCCGCCTCGCGCGCATGTCCAACTCGCCCTTCCTCAAGGTCGAGGCTTCTAAATTCACAGAGGTCGGCTACGTCGGCCGCGACGTCGAGAGCATGATCCGCGACCTGACCGAGATCGCCGTCGACATGGTGCGCGAGGAGAAGATCGACGAAGTCGCCGAAAAGGCAGAGAACAACGCCGAAGAGCGCGTCCTCGACCTCCTCCTTCCGCAACGCGCCTCCGCCGGCCTCTACGACTTCGAATCGGGCACAGAATCCGACGCCGACGCGCACGCGGCCGGCTCCGAGCGTGACGACCAGTTTCAGAAGACGCGCGAAAAGCTCCGCGCGCAGTTACGCGACGGCAAGCTCGACAATCGCCTCGTCGAGATGGAGGTGCGCGAGAAGAGCTTCCCGACTATCGAAGTCGCAGGCCCGCAGGGCGTCGAAGAGATGGGCATCAACATGAAGGACATGCTCGGCAATCTCTTCCAGGGGCGCACCAAGCGGCAGCGCATGCGTGTAGACGAGGCCATGGAGTATCTCATCCAGGAGGAGGAGGAGCGGCTCGTAGACATGGACGCCGTCTCGCGCGCCGCGCTCGAACGCGTCGAGTCCTCCGCCATCATCTTTCTCGACGAGCTGGACAAGATCGCCGGGCGCGAGTCCGGCGGCTCTGGGCCCGACGTCTCGCGCGAGGGCGTCCAGCGCGACCTCCTGCCCATCGTCGAAGGCACGACCGTCAACACACGCTACGGGATGGTGCGCACAGACCACGTCCTCTTCATCGCGGCCGGCGCCTTCCATGTCTCGAAGCCCTCCGACCTCATCCCTGAATTACAGGGGCGCTTCCCCATCCGCGTCGAGCTCGACTCGCTCACGCTCGAAGACTTCAAGCGCATCCTGACCGAGCCCAAGAACTCGCTCGTCAAACAGTACAAGGCTCTGCTCGAAACCGAGGGCATCGAGCTCGATTTCACCGAAGACGCCATCGACGCGCTCGCGCGCTTCGCCGTCCGCGTCAACGAGCAGACCGAGAACATCGGCGCGCGACGCCTGCACACCATCATGGAGAAGGTTCTCGACGAGATCAGCTTCGAGGGCCCCGACCTGGAGCCGAAGCGCCAGTTGATCGACGCCGAATACGTCGGCCGAACCATCTCCGACATCGTCAAAGACCAGGACCTCAGCCGCTACGTCCTCTGATGAAGGCAAAAGACGAGAGGCAAAAGACAAAGGGCAAAGGTGTGCGCGAGCGATGCGCACGGGGCGTCTCATTTTTGATCTTTGCCTTCTGCCTTCTGCCTTCTGCCCTGACGCTCTCCGCATGCGGCAAGCGTCACCCGCCGCTGCCGCCCGTGGAGAGAGTCCCACAACGCACAGAGCTTCTATCGGGCGTCCAACGCGGCAACCGCGTCATCCTGGGCTGGCCCGCGCCGCGCCGTAACGCTTCGGACGAGAGCGTCCAGAGCATACGCCGCGTAGACGTCTACCGCCTGGCAGAGGCTGTAGACGACCCTCTGCCGCTGACCGAGGAGGAGTTCTCCGCGCGCGCCACGCTTATCGGCTCGGTCAGCGGAGAGCAGATCACGGCGGCCACCGACACGCTCGCCTACACCGACGAGCTTTCCTTGAGCGAGCCCGTGCGTCTGCGCTACGCCGTCCGTTACGTGAACGCCGCCGGCCAGCGCGCAACCTTCTCAAACTTCCTCCTCATCGAGCCG
>Ga0126304_10000286_pt1 | contig 18902 bp, 20 predicted proteins | sample Plot25_FD_92538 | JGI IMG/M metagenome (GOLD analysis project Ga0126304, IMG submission 92538) | Serpentine soil microbial communities from UC McLaughlin Reserve, CA, USA - Plot25 | ecosystem: Environmental > Terrestrial > Soil > Grasslands | place: USA: UC McLaughlin Reserve, Lake County... | reverse complement strand
CGTGTTCGACGACGGCCCGAACCCCACTGGACAGCGCTACTGCATCAACTCCTGCGCGCTGGAGCTGGATCCCGAGGACTGACCCGAATAACTTGCGGCGACAAAGTCGCCGCACTTACTTAACCGGCCGGGCTCACGCCCCGCCGAAGATCATCACCTGGGTCGAGTCCTCCGGATCGACCTTCACGGTGACGTCCTGGCCCTCGGAGAACGGCGCCGAGGGATAGATGTACTGGTTCGTGCTCGCCTGGTAGGGCTCGCCCGTCGCGGGCTTCACCGTCAGCGAGATCACGTACTCGGTCCCGCCAGGGGTGTCGGTGTTGCCGGTCGAGGTCATCGAGTCGATATGGGCAGGGGTGTCGACGCCATTGTCCATGAGCCGCTTGGCCTTGTTCGCCAGGGCGATCTGGTCGCCCGACGCACCGACCCCGACCTTGCTCGTGGCGGCCTGCGCCGATTCCGCTGCCTTCTTCATCTTGTCCATGAAACCCATTCGGGCCTCGCTTCCGTAGAGGTTTTGTCCCTGCGCGAGCGACCCTACTGCCGCTCGCTGCCGCCCGCAAGGGACCCGCTCCCGATGACCTCGGGAAGGCCCGCGCCGACAAGCGATTCGGGCAGCTTCACGCGTCCGTCGGCCAGCTGACCGTTCTCCATCAAGGCGATCAGAGTCCGCCCCACGGCGAGCGCGGTGCCGTTGAGCGTGTGCACGGGGACCGGCTGAGCTTCGGGCTCGGGCCGGTACCGGCAGTCCAGTCGGCGGGCCTGGTAGTCGGTGGTGTTCGAACAGGACGTCACCTCGCGGTAGCGGCTCTGGCTTGGGATCCACGCCTCGCAGTCGAACTTCCTCGCCGCCGGGGGCCCGAGATCGCCCGTCGGAATGTCCACCACGCGGTACGGGATCTCGAGCAGCTGGAGAATCCGCTCCTGGATACCCAGCAGCCGCTCGTGCTCCTCCCACGACCCCGCGGGCTCGACGAACGAGAACATCTCCACCTTGTCGAACTGGTGCACGCGGAAGATCCCGCGGGTGTCCCGGCCGGCGGCTCCCGCCTCGCGGCGAAAACACGTCGAATAGCCCGCGTAGCGGCGCGGCAGATCGCCGGCACCCATGATCTCGCCGGCGTGCAGGGCGGCCAGCGAGACCTCGGATGTTCCAACGAGGAAGAGCTCGTCCTTGGGAACCTCGTAGATCATCTCCCGCTCGCCCGGAAAGAACCCGGTCCCGAACAGCGGTCCCTCCCGGACCAGGACCGGCGGGACGACCGCGGTCATGTCCTCGTCGCGAAGGAGGTCGAGGATCATGCGCACGAGCGCCATCTCGACGAACACGAGATCCCCCATCAGGTAGGCGAACCGCGATCCCGATGCCTCGCTGGCCTTCTCCATCTCGATCCAGCCGTTGGCGACACCAAGGTCGAGGTGGTCGCGGATCTCGAAGCCGAGTTCGGGTCGCTCGCCGACCTCCCGGAGCGTAACCGCGTCCTCTTCCGTCTCGCCCTCGGGGGCGTCCGGGTCGGGAAGGTTGGGCAGGGTCGCGGCGACCTCGTCGCGCTCGGCCTCCACCCGCGCGAGCTCCGCCTCCTGCTCCTTCAGCCTCCCGCCGAGCTCCCGCATCTCGGCGATCAGCTCGTCGGCCGGCTTGCCCTCGCGCTTGAGTGACGCGATCTCCTCCGAGACGCGGTTACGCCGAGCACGCCCCTCCTCGAGCTCGGGCAGGATCTCGCGGCGCCGCTCGTCCAGTCGCAGGAGCTCGTCGAGCGCATCCGCGGCGCCGCGTCGGCGAAGGGCGGCGCGCGCGGGCTCGGGATCCTCGCGGATGCTCCGCAGGTCGAGCATCGCCGGGTTCCTACCTAGTGGTGCCTCCCACAAGGCACCACTGCTATTTGGTTTCCTGCCCGGCGTACTCCGAGACGAAGTCCGCGACCTGGCTGGCCTCGCGGCCCGTGACGATGTTGGCGGGCATGATCCCGCCGGAGAAGCCGCCATTGCGGATCGCGAACAGGACGTCGTCCCGGGACTCCTTGCGCTGATCAAGGTTCGGGCCCTGAACGCGGACGTTTCGATTCGCCGAGCCCTGGGTCCCGGCCACGCTGAGCGTGTGACAGCCAGCGCAGCGCTGCGAGAACAGGACCGCTCCCCGGTAGGCGGCGTCGTCCTTGGGCACCGAGATCCCCTCGCTCCCGCACGCGCTGAGGCCGATGGCCGCTGCCACCGCCGCTGTGATCAGAACGGGCCTCACGCGGGCGGCATCATACTTTCCGCCCTGTTGCGCGTGGAGCCAGTCAACCGATGACGCAGGTCCAACCCGATGCCCTTCGGGAGACGATGGCGCGATTTCCGACCGGGGTCACCGTCGTGACGGCGATCGGACCGGCCGGTCCCGCGGGCGCCACTGCGAACGCCGTCGCGTCGCTCTCGCTCGAGCCGCCGATGATGCTCGCCGCGCTCGATCTGGGCTCCCGGACGCTGATCGCGGTCGAGCATGCCCGCACGTTCGGCGTCAACGTGCTCGCCGGCGACCAGGCCGATCTCGCCCGCCGCTTCAGCACTAAGGACCCACACCCGGAGAAGTGGGACGGCGTCGGATGGTCCGAACGTGCTGGCGCGCCGATGATCGACGGCTCGGCGATCTGGCTGGCATGCGAGCTCACGGAGGTTCACGAGGGTGGCGACCACGTCATCGCCACGGGGCTCGTGACGGATCTGGAGGCAGGCAAAGGCGAGCCGCTCCTGTTCTTCGGCGGCGAGTACCGCCCAGTGCGTTAGCCCCGGGCCTGCGAGCGTCTTACGCCCCCGTCGCCGCGCGCAGGGCCAGGCCGAAGATGACCAAGGCGGAGACCGCCATGATCCCTGTCTCGCGCCGCACGATCGCCGCGGCGACGGCGTGCTGACGGGCCTGCGGCAGCGACTCGAAGTCCAGGCCCACGAGCTCCCGTTCGGCGGCGCCGGCGCGGGCGCCCTCGGCAAGAAGCGAGACGCCGAGCGGCAGGACGCCGTAGAGGTAATGGAGCCCCGATGCCTCGCGTCCCGACAGGAGCAGGATCGCGCCGATCGCGACCTGGAGGACGACCACCGTCTGGGCCACCCGCAGGGCGTACCAGAAGCCGACGGTGGCGATGGACCGAAGCCAGGCAATCCCTCCCCACAAGCCCGCGACGAGGTTGCACGCGAGCACCAGGATGCCGACGGTGAGGTGGACGTCGGTCAAGCCGCGGGCCGCCGCGCCGCCGGAGCTTGGAGCGGCGCCGAGCCGCGTCTTGAAATCCGCCCGAAAGCGTCGGAAATCGGCTTGTTGATGCGGAAGAGCACTATGTAGCAGGTTGGCACAAAGTGGGTATATAACTCGCCTATGCTTGCCGCCGGATTGAGGGACGCGTAGCGTGCTTCGAAGCTACCTCCCCGTGCTCGTGTTCGCCGGCCTCGGAGTCCTCGTGGGTGGACTCCTGGCGGCGGTCAATGGACTCATCGGGCCGCGGAAGCCGAACAAGGCGAAGAGCGATCCATACGAGTGCGGGCTCCCCAGCGAGGTCTCGCGAACGTTCCGCTTCGGGATCAGCTTCTACATGATCGCGATGCTCTTCATCCTCTTCGACATCGAGGTGGTCTTCCTGTATCCGGTCGGCGTGATCATGAATGTCGCTCACTCGGTGTTCGTCCTGGTGGAGGTCATCATCTTCGTGGCCCTCCTGTTCGTGGCGCTCGTCTACGTGTGGCGAAGGGGGGCGCTCGATTGGAGGTGAGGCGGGAGAAGCTCCGGGCGCTGGCCCCCCTTGAGGAGCCCGCGGCGCCAACCGATCTCCGCGTCCGGCAGCTCCGCGCCCGCGATCTACTGCGGGGAGACCTGGAGGGGCCCGACCTGGAGCGGCACGTCGAGGAGTCCGTGCTGACGACGACCATGCAGAAGGCCATCGGGTGGGGGCGCGCCAACTCGATCTTCCCTGCCACCTTCGGCCTGGCGTGCTGCGCCATCGAGATGATGTCGATCGTCAGCCCGCGCTACGACATCGCGCGGTTCGGCGCCGAGAACATGCGCGCCTCGCCCCGGCAGGCGGATCTGCTGATCCTGTCGGGAAGGGTCTCGATCAAGATGGCGCCGGTCTGCCGCCGCCTCTACGACCAGATGCTGGAGCCGAAGTGGGTCATCGCGATGGGAGCATGTTCGTCGTCCGGCGGCATGTTCGCCAACTACGCGGTGGTGCAGGGCGCCGACAAGTTCATGCCCGTCGACATCCACGTCCCTGGGTGCCCACCGCGGGCCGAGGCACTCGTCTACGGGTTCAACAAGCTGCAGCGGATGATCCTGGGGAACCCGGATCCAGGCTGGCGCCGCCGGTACAACGCCGCCGGGACCGAGGAGTGGGCGCGGGAGGCAACGGGCGAGGCGTCCAAGGAGGAGATCGAGGCTTACGAGGCCGCGCGTGAGCTGGCCGCCACCCATGAGGCGGCGCGCTCGCAGGCCTCGCGGGGAGGACCGACCTGATGCCCGACGCTCCGGGCCTCGAGCTGATCGCTCAAGACCTGAACGATGTCGCCGGCGGGTCGGTGCTCGGCACCTACCACGAGCACGGTCAGGGCTGCCTGATCGTCGACCCCGAGCACGTCCTCGACATCCTGCGCTGGCTGCGGGATGAGCCCGGGCAAGAGTACCGCTTCCTCTCGAGCCTCCACGGCGTCGACTACCTGCCGGCGGAGCCGCGGTTCGGCGTCGTCTACGAACTGCTCAACATGCCGCGAGTCGAGCGACTTCGAGTTCGCGCCGCGCTCCGCGACCCCGGCGGGGACGAGCTACCGGAGCTGGACAGTTGCGTGTCGCTCTTTCCGACCGCCGAGTTCCACGAGCGCGAGGTCTACGACTTCTTCGGCGTCGTCTTCCGCGGGCATCCCGACCTGCGGCGCATCCTCATGCCCGAGGATTACGTCGGCTGGCCGCAGCGCCGCGATTTCCCGATGGGAGGCGAGCCGGTGATCTTCACCCGCGACGAGCCGGTGATGCCGAGGTGGTACGAGTGAGCACGCATCGGTCGGCGCCGGCCCATGGAGGCGACATCCTCGGGGAGACGGGGGAGGAGGTGATCGGCACCTCCGCGGTGGAGCGCACCGCCGCGGGTGAAGCGCTCGGGCCGGAAGAGGAGCTTCTCACGATCAACTTCGGGCCGCATCACCCAGCGACGCATGGGGTCCTGCGACTGCTCGTCAGCCTCGAGGGAGAGGTGGTCCGCGACCTGAAGCCGGTGGTGGGCTACGTCCACACCGGAATCGAGAAGAACTGCGAGGACAAGTCGTACTGGAAGGTCATCCCGTTCGTGGAGCGGATGGACTACCTCTCGTACTTCTTCAACATGGAGGCGTTCGTGGGCTGCGTGGAGCGGCTGCTCGAGTTGGAGATCCCTCCGCGCGCGAGCTACCTGCGCGTCCTCCACATGGAGCTGAACCGCATCCACTCCCACCTGGTATGGCTGGGAACCTCGGCGCTCGACCTGGGCGCGATGTCGATGTTCTTCTACTGCTTCCGCGACCGGGACAAGGTCCTCGACCTGTTCGAGATGTCGACCGGCCAGCGGATGCACACGCGGTACTTCCAGGTCGGGGGCGTCTTCGAGGACATCCCCGTCGGGTTCGCCCATAACGTGCGCGCGTTCTGCGCCGAGATGCCCTCCCGGCTCGACCAGTACGAGGCGATCCTGAACCGCAACGAGATCTTCCTGGAGCGCACGAGGAACGTCGGGGTCGTCTCGCGGGAGCGCCTCTTGGAACTGGGCGTGACGGGCCCGTTGCTGCGCGCGGCCGGCGAACCGTGGGACCTCCGCAAGGTGATGCCCTCCCACTGCTACCAGGACCTGGACTTCAAGATCCCGGTGGGCACCGTCGGCGACGGCTACGACCGCTACCGGGTCCGGGTCCAGGAGATGCGGGAGTCCGTGCGGATCATCGAGCAGGCGCTCGACGCGCTGCCCGAGGGCCCATGGATCGCCGATGACCGCAAGGTCGTCCTGCCGCCGCGGGACGAGCTGTCCACGTCGATGGAGGCGCTGATCCACCACTTCAAGCTGGTCACCGAGGGATTCCGCGTGCCGCCCGGCGAGGCCTATTACGCGGTCGAGTCGCCTCGGGGGGAACTGGGCTGCTTCGTCGTCGCGGACGGCTCGGCGAAGCCCGCTCGGGTGCACATCCGCGACCCCTCGTTCGTGAACCTCCAGGCGCTTCGAGACCAGTGCGTCGGCGGCTACGTCGCAGACATGATCCAGAACCTGGCGATGCTCGACCCGATCCTGGGGGGCATCGACCGATGAGCGAGGGGTGGGTGCCCGAGATCCGCGCGACGGATGAGATGTCTGCGGAAGAGCGGCGGCGCCTCGTGGCCTCGATGCGGCCCGAGGACGCCGAGCCGGTTCCCGAGCTCCACGAGGTCGACGTCCCCGACGAGCTTCGCGAGCGCATCGAGTCGGCGATGGCCAAGTATCCGCAGATCCGCTCCGCTTCGCTCCCGGCGCTGTGGGCCGTGCAGCGCCACTACGGCTGGTGCACCCCGGAGGGGATCCGCCAGGCGGCAGCCGTGATGGGGGTCACCCCCGGATACCTCGAATCGGTCGCGACGTTCTACGACCTCTTCCGCACCAGCCCGGTGGGCCGGCACAGCATCCTCGTCTGCCACAACCTCTCGTGCTGGCTGCGCGGCGCGGAGGACGTTGTCGACGCCTTCTGCGAAGCCGCCGGGGTGGATGCCGACGAGGTCGATCACATCGGCGGAAGCTCGGAGGACGGCGAGGTGTACCTGAAGGGCTTCGAGTGCATGGGCGCCTGCGACATCGCGCCGATGGCGTCGATCGACGAGCGTTACTACGGCCCGCTCACCCCGGCGGACGCACGCGACGCGATCGAGCAGCTGCGCTCCGGTGCCGAGCCCCTGCCGGACAAGGCGCTGGGCAAGCGCGGCGCGGCGGGAGGGCCCGAACCCGAGCCCGATCCGCGGGTTAAGGCGGGCGAGTCCTGATGGCCCAAGAAACCAGAATGCTCTTCAGGCGCATCGATGAGCCCGGACTGGCGTCGATCGAGACCTACCGGCGGCTGGGCGGCTACCGCATGCTCGAGCGGGCGCTGAAGGAGCTGGAGCCGGAGGAGCTGCTGAGCACCCTCGAGGACTCCGGCCTCCGCGGTCGCGGCGGCGCCGGCTTCTCGATGGGCAAGAAGGCGTCGTTCCTGCCCCGCGGCGACATGGACAAGTTCCTGTGCTGCAACGCCGACGAGTCCGAGCCGGGGGCATTCAAGGACCGCGAGCTGATGCAGAAGAACCCGCACCAGCTCATCGAGGGCGTCGTGATCGCGGCGATCGCCGCCGGCGCGGGCTGGGCGTTCATCTTCATCAGGGGCGAGTACGCCGAGATGGCGGACATCCTCGATCGCGCGGTCGAGGAGGCCTACGAGGCCGGTTACCTCGGCGAGAACATCCTCGACACGGGCTGCCGGGTCGAGCTGGTCGTGCACCGGGGGGCGGGCGCTTACATCTGCGGGGAGGAGACCGCGCTGCTCGACTCGCTGGAGGGAAAGCGCGGCAACCCGCGGCTCAAGCCCCCGTTCCCGGCGATCCAGGGCCTGTACGGAGGTCCGACGCTCATCAACAACGTCGAGACGCTCTCGAACGTTCCGCACATCGTCGCCAACGGCGCTGACTGGTTCAAGTCGTTCGGGACCGAGCAGTCACCGGGCACGAAGGTCGTGTCGGTGTCCGGCCGCGTGCAGCGTCCCGGCAACTACGAGATCGAGCTCGGCATCCCCGCTCGCGATCTCATCTACGGGCTTGCCGGTGGCCCACCCGAGGGGCGCGAGGTGAAGGCCTGGTTCCCCGGCGGCTCCTCGGCCCCGATCCTCACCGCGGCGGAGCTCGACCTGCCATATAGCTTCGAGGCCCTTGCCGACGCGGGCTCGATGCTGGGCTCCGGGTCGATCATCGTCGCCGACGACACCGTGTCGATTCCGCACCTCGCCCTCCGCACCGCGCGCTTCTACCACCACGAGTCGTGCGGCAAGTGCACCCCCTGCCGCGAGGGGACCAACTGGACCGTGAAGATGCTGGAGCGTGTGATCTCGGGAGAGGCCACGCCCATGGACCTCGACGTCATCTCCTCGGTTCAGGACAACATCATCGGCAACTGCCTCTGCGTGCTCGGCGACTCGATGGCGATGCCGATCGGCAGCATGGTGGCCAAGTTCCGGGGCGAGTTCGAGGCCGCGATCGAGGCCGGACGCGCGGCCGCACCCCGCCCCCTGGACGAATCCCCGACCGACGCGCGGCCGGTGCCATTGGAGGCGACCGCGTGAGCCGGCTGGTCGCCAAAAAGAGGGCACCCAGGGCAACGCTCCGGTCGTCCCAAAACGCACTTCGCGATCGTCAGAGGGGGGCGAGCGGCGTTTTATCCACCCATACGGTGGATATGGCGCTGTTCGCGCGGACTTTCTTCCTCGGTGCCCCGTTTTTCGGGCACGCGGAGGCGTCGGCGTGAATGCTGAGCAGATCACGCTCGTCGTTGACGGCGTCGAGGTCCAGGCGCCGCAGGGGATGATGCTCGTGGACGCCGCCAAGCATGGCGACGTCGAGATCCCGGTCTTCTGTTACGAGCCGAAGCTGGGCCAGCCGGTGGGCGCCTGCCGCATGTGCCTGGTGGAGATCGAGGGGATCCCGAAGCTTCAGACGGCGTGCTCGACGCCCGTTCGGGACGGGATGGTGGTCTACACGCAGACCGACCGGGTCAAGGAGGCCCAGAACGCCGTCGTCGAGTTCCTGCTCGTCAACCATCCCCTCGACTGCCCGGTGTGCGACAAGGGCGGGGAATGCCCGCTCCAGGACATCTCGATGGGATGGGGGCCCGGCAAGAGCCGGATGATCGACCCCAAGCGCCACTTCCAGAAGCCGATCCCCCTCTCGCCGCTGATCAAGATCGACCGCGAGCGCTGCATCCTGTGCTACCGCTGCGTTCGCTTCAGCCAGGAGGTCGCCGAGGACGAGCAGCTACAGCTCCTGGAGCGCGGAGCCTCCAGCTTCGTCGGGACGTTCGACGACCGCCCCTACATCGCGCCATTCCACGGCAACATCATCGAGCTGTGCCCGGTGGGCGCGCTCACCTCGGACGCGTACCGGTTTCGCGCCCGCCCCTGGGACATCGAGGACGCGGGGACCGTCTGCACGCTCTGCCCGAGCCAATGCAACATCAAGCTGACCGTTCGCGACGAGCGGATCCAGCGCGTCCTGGCCCGCGACAACGCGGAGGTCGACGACGGCTGGCTCTGTGACAAGGGTCGGTTCGGGTACCAGATGATCGAGTCGCCCGAGCGGATCACCGAGCCGATGATTCGCCAGGGCGGTGAGCTCATCTCTGTGACTTGGGACCAGGCTCTCGAGGCTGCGGCCGCGGGGCTGCGCCAGGCCGGCGACCGCACGGCGGCCATCCTGGGCGGGTCCTCGTCGAACGAGGAGGGCTATCTCGTACAGAGGATCGTGCGCCAGGCGCTCGGCTCGCCACACGTCACGTCCACCCTCGCTGAGCAGGCCAAGCGCGGGCTCCTGGCCGAGCTGTCGCGACCCGAGCTCGCCGCCAGCATGTCGGACATCGACCGCGCCAAGTCGATCCTCGTCCTCGGGGCGGACCCGCTCCACTCGATGCCCATCCTCGACCTGCGGATCCGCAAGGTGGTGCGTCGCAAGGGCACCCGTCTCGCCATCGCCACCGACCGACCGACCGCGCTCGACGGCGGCGCCGAGGAGGTCGCGCGCTACACCCCCGGTCAGGCGACGGAGTTCATCGACGCGCTTGCCGCGGAGGTCGGCGTGGAGGCATGTGAGCGTGGCCGCGATGAGCTGGGCGCGGACGCCGAGCGCATCGCGGGCGTGATGCGACCGGGCTCGACCGTCATCGTGTGGGCCGGGCAGCCAGGCCACACGCTCGTCGAAACCGTGCGGAAGCTCGATGCGAAGCTGATGGAGGTCCCAGCGGGCGCCAACGCAAGGGGACTCAGGGAGGTGGGCTGCCAGCCGGTGGCCGGTCCCGGCCTCTCCGAGGTATCCGAGGGCCGCGACGCCACGGGGATTCGCGACGCCCTCGCGGTTGGGGAGCTGGATGCGGTCTTCCTGGCCAACGCCGACCCGGTTCGCGACGGCTCCAACGGCCCCGCCTGGACCGAGGCGCTGGGCAAGGCGAAGTTCGTGCTGGCGATCTCGATGTTCGAGGACGCCTCGACCAAGCACGCCGACGTCATCTTCCCGGCGGAGTCCTACGCCGAGAAGGAGGGCACCGTCACCCACCCCGACGGCCGCCTGCAGCGCGTGCGCCCCAGCGTCCCCAACCCGGATCGTGCGCGGCCCACCTGGGAGGTCCTGGTCGAGCTGTCGGCTCTCCTCGGCGAGGAAACGGGGATCGACAGCGCCCCGGAGGCTCTCGCGGCGATCGCTTCGGACGTCCCGTTCTACGCGGGCATCACGGAGGACGAGATCGGCGGCCGGGGTGTGCGCTGGCAGGAGAGAGAGGCGGCCGGGGACTTCCCGGCGCTCGCCAGCTCGGATGTACCGACATCACATGTCGGTGCATCCGGCGAGCGAGTGGCGGGGGCTCCGCGGCCGTCGGCCGTCGACGGGCTCCAAGTCGGGACCTACAAGGACCTCTGGGCCGCCGAGGTCACCGAGCGAAGCCCGGCGCTGCGCTTCCTGCTGCCAAAGCAGACGCTCGAGCTCGCACCGGCCGACGCCGACCGGCTCGGAATCGCCGGGGGCCAGGAGGTCGACGTCCGCTCGAACGGCACGAGCGTCCGGGCGCGCGTCGCGATCCGCGAGCGCGTCAAGCCGGGTTCGGGCTTCCTGATCGAGGGGCTGGGCGATGTGGCCGGTGCGCTGGCCGGCCGCCAAGTGGAGATCTCACTGGCGGAGGCTGGCGAATGACGCTCCTCGCCGACACCAGCTTCGTCGAGGCCACGTGGATCCTGATCGTGAAGTCGATCGTGATCTTCGCTGTCATCTTCGCGATCGTTCCGATGCTCACGGTGCTGGAGCGAAAGCTCCTGGGCCGGTTCCAGGCGCGCTACGGGCCGAACCGGGTCGGGCCGCTGGGGCTGCTGCAGCCGCTGGCGGACGCCGTGAAGCTGATCACCAAGGAGCACTACCGCCCCACGAACGCGATCGCCGGCCTGTATTACATCGCCCCCGCGATCGTGGTCTTCACCGGGGTCGCGACGCTCGCGATCATCCCATTCGGGAACGTCCAGGAGGGTTTCGGCCTCTACGGCATCGACGTGCCGATCGGGATCCTCTACTTCTTCGCGTTCGGATCGATCGCGTTCTACGGCCTGCTGCTCGGGGGGTGGGCGTCGGGCTCGAAGTACAGCTTCCTCGGCGCCATGCGCGCCGCCGCGCAGCTCATCTCCTACGAGATCTCGATGGGCCTCGCGCTCCTGGGCGCGATCATGATGGCCGGCTCGCTCTCGCTCGTCTCCATCGTCGAGGCGCAGAACCAGATCTGGTACATCATCCCGCAGTTCGTCGGCTTCCTGATCTTCCTGGTGGCCGGATTCGCGGAGACGAACCGGGCTCCCTTCGACCTCCCGGAGGCTGACGCCGAGCTCGTCGCCGGCTACGGAACCGAGTACGGGGGGATGCGCTACGGGTCCTACGCGCTGGCCGAGTACATCGAGATGTTCGTCATCTCGGCCATCGCCGTGACGTTCTTCCTGGGTGGCTGGCACGGCCCCGGGCCTGGTTTTCTCGATCCGATCTGGGTGGTCGTGAAGATCTTCGCCTTCCTCTTCCTCTTCATGTGGGTGCGGGCGACGCTGCCCCGCGTCCGCTACGACCAGCTGATGTCGTTGGGCTGGAAGGTGCTCCTGCCGCTGGCGACGCTGAACGTCCTGGTGACCGCGATCTTGGTGACCGTCACATGAGCCAGGAGTTTCCATACCTGAAGGACGAGAGCGTCGTCGCGGTGCAGAGGGGGCCCGAGCCCGGCGGAGTCGGTGGCGCATACCGCGCCTTCGGCGAGACGCTCCGGGGGCTGAAGACCACCTTCGCCCGGATCATCGAGGGGCCGGTCACCATCCAGTACCCGGAGGAGAAGACGCCGGTGTACCCGCGGTTCCGAGGCCGTCACAAGCTTCATCGCTTCGAGGACACCGGGCTCGAGAAGTGCGTGGGGTGCTCGCTGTGCGCGGCCGCCTGCCCGGCGGACTGCATCCGGGTCGTCGCGGCCGAGAACGATCCCGACGACCGCGTCTCCGCCGGCGAGCGCTATGCCGAGGTCTATGAGATCAACCTCGCGCGCTGCATCTTCTGCGGCTACTGCGAGGTTGCCTGTCCCTTCGACGCGATCACGATGGGCCACGAGTACGAGATTGCCGACTACAACCGCGAGGACCTCGTCTTCACGAAGGAGATGCTGCTGGCGGAGCCCGTGGAGCGGACTCCGTTGCGGCGGGAGGGCGAGTGATCTACGTCGCGTTTTTCGCCGGCGCGATTGGCGCCGTGGGAGGCGCCATTGCCGTGATCGCCATGCGCAACCCGTTCTACAGCGTGATCGCGCTGGTGATCCATCTCGTCTCGCTCGCCGGCCTGTTCCTCCTGCTCTACGCCCAGTTCATCGCGGCGGCCCAGGTTGTCGTGTACGCCGGCGCCGTGATGGTGCTGTACGTATTCGTCGCCGCCTACGTGGGCGCCGTCGAGGAGCCGCTGTGGGAGCCGATCCCCGGACAGCGCTTTCTCGCGCCGCTCCTGGCCGCCGCGTTGCTCGTCGAGCTGTCGATCGCCATTCTCGGCACCGGGCTTTCGGCGCTCGATAGCGACGGGCCCACCCTGCCGCTCGGGTTCGGCACCCCGACCCAGATCGGAAACCTCCTCCTCGAGCGCTTCCTCATCGTGTTCGAGGCGGCTTCCATACTCCTGCTGGTGGCCGCGGTGGGGGCGGTGACACTGGCGGGTCGCTCCCGTGGGAGCCCGGACGTGGATCGCGCAAAGGAGCCTGCGGCGTGACGGTCACCTGGTACGTCGTGCTCTCGGCGGTCCTGTTCGCGATCGGGGCCGGCGGTGTGCTGATCCGGCGCAGCCCACTCGTGATCCTGCTCTGCCTGGAGCTGATGCTGAACGCGGGCAACCTGGCGCTGGTTGCCTTCTCGCGGGCTCACGGCAACGCGGAGGGACAGGTCTTCGCGCTGATCGTCATGGTCGTCGCGGCCTGTGAGGTGGTCGTCGGGCTCGGGTTGATCGTCGCGATCTTCCGCCGCCGCCTGCCGCTGAACGTGGACGAGCTGCGGGGCCTCAAGGGATGAGCCCCACAGCCTGGGGCTGGCTGGTCCTCGCGTTCCCGCTCGCCGGGTTTCTCATCAACGCGTTCGGCTGGCGCGTTCTGCGCGGCCGTGCGGCCGGATGGATCGGCACCGTCGCCGTCGCGCTGGCGTTCGCGAGCGCGATCGGCGCGCTGGTGACCCTGCTGGGCCATACGGAGAGCGACCGCACGCTCACCTCGTCGCTGTGGACCTACGCCTCCGCGGCGGGCCTCGACATCAAGCTCGGCATCCTCGTCGACCCGCTGTCGGTGTTCATGATCCTGGTGGTCAGCGGGGTCTCGATGCTGATCCACCTCTACTCGGTGGCCTACCTGGACTCAGACCGCGGCTACGCCCGGTACTTCAGCTACCTCAACTTCTTCGTCTTCTCGATGCTCCTGCTGGTGCTGGCGGGGAACTTCGTGCTGCTGATCGTCGGGTGGGCATTCGTCGGCTTCGCCTCGTACGCGCTCATCAGCTTCTGGTACCGGCGCAACACCGCCACGAAGGCCGGCATGAAGGCGTTCGTCATCAACGTCATCGGCGACGTCGGGCTGGTGCTGGCGACGTTCTTCATCTTCCGCGACCTGGGGACGTTCGACTACCCGGCGGTGTTCTCGGCGGCGCAGGAGCAGTTTCAGACCAACCAGGGCGTCCTCATCGCGATCTGCCTGCTCCTGCTGGTTGCGGCGTTCGCGAAATCGGCCCAGCTCCCGCTCCACACCTGGCTCCCCGACGCGATGGAGGGTCCGACTCCCGTCTCAGCCCTCATCCACGCGGCCACCATGGTCACCGCAGGCGTCTACCTGATCGCCCGGACCCACGTCCTGTTCGAGCTGGCGCCGACCGCGGCCGACATCTCCGCGTTCATCGGCCTGGCGACACTGATCTTCGCGGCGACGTGCGCGCTCGCGGTCACCGACCTGAAGCGAATCATCGCTTACTCGACGATCAGCCAGATCGGCTACATGGTCGTCGGCGTCTCGATCGGCGCCTACGGCGCCGGACTCTTCCACCTGATGACGCACGCCTTCTTCAAGGCGCTTCTGTTCATGGCGGCCGGCTCGGTCATCGCGGCGATGGCCGGCACCCAGAACATCGACCGCATGGGCGGGCTTCGCCGCGCGCTGCCGCTCACCTCGGTGCTGATGATCATCGGGGCGCTCGCGCTCGCGGCCTTCCCGGGCACGTCCGGGTTCTTCTCCAAGGATGAGATCCTCGTTTTCGCCGCGCAGCGGGGCGGCATGTACTGGATATTCACCATCGGCGGCTACCTCGGCGCGCTGCTGACGGGGTTCTACGCCTTCCGGATCATCTTCCGGGTGTTCTGGGGGGAGCCCGTTCCGGAGGCGCGCGAGCTCGAGGGTGGGCATCTCGCGCACGCCCCGCCCGAGAACCCGCTCACGGGCGAGAAGGAGGACACGGACGTCGGCTTTCCGGGAGCGGATCATCACATCGCGGAACGCGATTGGCCGATGGGGTCCGCCATGACCATCCTCGGGTTCCTCGCCCTGTTCGGCGGGCTGGTTCAGATTCCGGGCGTCACGAACGTCATCGAGACCTTCCTGGCGCCAGCGTTCGCCGACTCGATATTCGAGGACATCATCCCCTCGACGGGCAGCGCTTACATCGGGCTCGCGGTCGGAGCAGCGGTCTCAATCGTGGGAGTCGCCGCGGCCTACCTCGTGTACGTGTCGAGGCCCGGCACCGCGCCCGCCCTCATTCAGCGCTTCCGCCCGATCCACGCGTTCCTCGTCAACAAGTGGTACTTCGACGAGCTCTACGACGCGGTGGTCTACCGCCCGCTGATCGCCACCGGCCGCTTCGCCAACGCCGTGATCGAGCGAGTCGTCGTCCAGGGCATCGTGACCGCGGCCGTCGACCTCGTGCGCGGCGTCGGGGTCGTGGTGCGCGGTGCGCAGTCGGGCTTCGTCAGGGCGTACGCGTTGCTTCTGGTCGGCGGCTTCGCCGCCCTCGGCCTCTACTTCCTGATCGCGAGCCAATGATGGGCGGGGAGGCGCCGTGATCCAGGTCCTGATCTGGCTGCCCCTCGCTGCAGGACTCCTCTGCTTCCTCGCACCACGGCGGGTCGTTCCCCTCGTCGCCCTCCTCGGCACGCTCGGGACCCTGGGGCTCGCCGTGGCTGTCCTCGCCGACTTCCAGACCGGGACTGCCGGCCTTCAGCAGACGGTCAACGAGAGCTGGATCCCCGACCTCGGGGTGCGCTACGAGCTCGGCGTCGACGGCATCAGCCTGTTCCTCCTCCTGCTGACCGCGCTGCTGTGGGCCGGGGCCACCGGGTTCTCGATCTTCCGGATGCCCGAGCGGCGGCGGATCTACTTCTTCATGCTGGGGCTCGCCGAGACCGCGGTGCTGGGCGCGTTCCTGGCGCAGGACCTGCTGCTGTTCGTCCTGTTCTTCGACCTGATGCTGGTGCCGTTCTGGTTCCTGATCGGGACCTTCGGCGGCGAGAACCGGGTCGCGGCGACGACGAAGCTGATCGTCTACACGCTCGTCGGCTCGCTCCTGATGCTGGTCGCGGCGATCGCGACGGCGGTACTGGCCTCGGGTGACGTCGGTCATCTGAGCTTCTCGCTCGCCGACCTGCGCGCCAATCCGCTCGCCGCGGGCAGCCAGTACTGGATCTTCTGCTTCTTCGCGGCCGCCTTCCTGATCAAGATGCCGGCCGTCCTGGTGCACGGCTGGCTCCCGGACGCCTACCGTGCGGCGCCGCTGCCGGTGCTCGCGCTGTTCTCCGCGGTGCTCTCGAAGGTGGCTGCCTACGGGTTCCTGCGGATCGTTCTCCCCGTGTTCCCGCAGGCGACCGTCCACTTCCAGGAGCTGCTCCTGGCGATCGGGGTGGCCGGGATCCTGTACGGATCGGTGATGGCGTTCACCCAGACGAACGTGCGCCTGATCGCCGGCTACTCGTCGATCGCCCAGCTCGGCTTCATCACCATAGGGATCTTCTCGCTGCGGCCCGACGGGGCCGACGGAGCCGTCCTCCAGATGGTCAACCACGGCCTCGTGGTGGGCGGCATCTTCCTCATCATCGCGCTGCTCTGGGAGCGATCCGGGACCGAGGACCTGACGCGCCTCAGCGGGCTCGCGACTCGCGCCCCCGTGCTCGCGGCGCTGTTTCTGGTCATCACCCTCGGCAATCTCGCCATGCCCGGAACGGCCAACTTCATCGGCGAGTTCTACATCCTGATCGGCGTCTTCCAGGCGAAGATCGTCTACGCGTTCGTGGCATCGATCGGGGTGGCGCTGGCCGCGTATTACGCCATCCGCCTGTTTCAGCGCACGATGCACAACCGGCCGACCGAGAACGCGGACTCGCGTGAGATCGGTCTCCGCGACGCTGTAGTGATCGCGCCGCTGGTCGCCTGCATCGTCGGGCTCGCGCTGTATCCGGGCCTGATCCTCGGCCGAGCTGACAGCTCGGTGGAAGCGACAACTGCCGCGGTTCATCCGGAGCGCAATGTGATCACCGTCGAGGGACTGCGAGCCCAGCGATGACGTTCACCGCCCCACACATCGACTACGCCGGTATCTCGCCCGTCATCGCGCTGACGGTCGGGATCTGCGCGGTGCTCATCGGCGGCGTTTTCACCTCGCGCCATCAGCGGCTGGTCGTGTCGGCGCTGTCGCTGACGACCCTGGGAGCGGCGGCGGGCCTGAGCATCTGGCAATGGGGAAACCAGGAGGACCTGGTCGCGGGGGCGCTGCGCCTGGACGAGCTCGGGCTCTCCGCGTCGCTCATCGCGATCTTCGCCGCCGCGGTCTGCATCCCGCTGTCGTGGCGCGACCCCGCCGCGGAGCCGGAAGGCACCGAGCCGCGTCACACCGAGTTCCAGGCGCTGCTCCTCTCGTCGGTGCTCGGCATGACCCTGCTCGCCCAGGCGCAGAACCTGATCGCCTTCTTCGTCGCCCTTGAGTTGCTGTCCGTACCGCTATACGTGCTGTGCGGCTCGGCGCGGCGCCGCGAGCGCTCGCTGGAGTCGGGGCTGAAGTACCTGATCGTCGGATCGCTGGGCTCCGCGACTCTCCTCTACGGTCTTGCGCTGATCTACGGCGCCGCTGGATCGACCGACTTCGGCTCGATCGACCAGGTGCTAACCAACGGCAACGCGTCCGACTCGCTGGTGCTGATGGGCGTCGCGCTGATCGCCACCGGCCTGGCGTTCAAGATCTCGATCGCCCCATTCCACCAGTGGACGCCCGACGTGTACCAGGGAGCCCCGACGCCGGTCACGGCGTTCATGGCGGTGGCGACGAAGGCCGCGGCGTTCGTCGCGCTCGTGCGCCTATTCGACTTCGCCCTCGGCTCGATCGTCGACGACTGGCAGCCGGCGCTCTCGGTGCTGGCGATCATCTCGATCGCGGTCGGCAATATCGGGGCGCTGGGCCAGGACTCGCTGAAGCGCCTGATGGGCTACTCCGGGGTCGCCCAGGCCGGCTACATGCTCGTTGGCGTCGCGGCCGCGTCGGAGGTCGGGGTGAACGCTCTGGTCTTCTATCTCGCCGCGTACACGCTCATGAACCTGGCCGCATTCGCGGTCATCGTCATCCGAGAGCGGGAGACGGGCTGGGGCGACGACATCAAGTCGGTGCAGGGCCTCGGCCGGGAGCGCCCGGAGCTCGCCTGGCCGCTGACGATCTCCATGCTGGCGCTGGCCGGATTGCCCGCAACGGCTGGATTCATGGGCAAGCTCTTTCTCATCGAGGCGGCCGTGGATGCCGAACACACCTACCTGGGCGTGGCGATCGCGATCGGGACGATGATCTCCCTGGCCTACTACCTGCGGGTCGTGGCGGCGGTGTGGATGCGGCCGGAGGCGGAGCCCGCCCCAGCCATGGCCGGCGGATCGCCGGAGGCAGACCCGAGAGAAGCCCGCGCGCCCCGCGGTACGCGCTGCCTGGCGATCCTCGTTCCGGCGGCAATATGCGCGGCCGCCACGGTGTTCTTCGGCGTCATCCCCTCACCCCTAGTCGATTGGGCGAACCACGCCGGCGGCGCCCTGGCACCCTTCCTCTGAGGGCTGTAAGAATCGCCGCATCGCGCAGCGGTATCAACGTCCCGGCTGGTTCACCGCGCATGTGTTCAATCCCGCGGTCGCCGTGCTCACGCGCCTTGGCCTGAGCGTCGCCGGATCCAGGGTTCTGGAGGTTCGCGGACGAACGACAGGCCAGCCGCGTCAAACGCCGGTCAATCCATTGACACTCGGCGGCACCCGATACCTGGTCGCCCCCCGCGGAAATACCCAGTGGGTGCGCAACCTGCGTGCGCGAGGCGAGGGGCGCCTGCTCGCCGGCCGGCGAGCTGAGGACTTCACGGCGGCCGAGCTCCCAGACGACGACAAGCCACCCATCCTGCGCGCCTACCTCAAACGCTGGAAGTGGGAGGTCGGCGTCTTCTTCGCCGGGGTCGGCCCGGACTCCACCGACGAGGAGCTCCGGGCCATCGCCGGCGACCACCCGATCTTCCGCATCGATTCTCGGTAAGAGGCCTAGCCAGGTCCCGCCTCGATCGCCTGGCGCACGTCCGACTCCCGGGGCTGTCGCCCGAACCCGGTGAGCACCCAGGTGGCTCCCGCTGCCGTCCAGGG
>Ga0126304_10000284_pt1 | contig 18935 bp, 18 predicted proteins | sample Plot25_FD_92538 | JGI IMG/M metagenome (GOLD analysis project Ga0126304, IMG submission 92538) | Serpentine soil microbial communities from UC McLaughlin Reserve, CA, USA - Plot25 | ecosystem: Environmental > Terrestrial > Soil > Grasslands | place: USA: UC McLaughlin Reserve, Lake County... | reverse complement strand
GCTTCGGGCAGATCGAGCGGCCAGGTTTGCGTTTCCGCTGGTCAGCGTCTTGTGAGAGCGTGCGCGAGGGGGGAGTTGAACCCCCACGTCCTTGCGGACACACGGACCTGAACCGTGCGCGTCTGCCTGTTCCGCCACTCGCGCCCGCCAGCCTGGAACCCGACGATCAGGCGGCCGGACAAGGCTAACACGGCGCCCACATCGCCTTGGCCACGCGATACTCCGAACGTTCCGCCTCGATACCATCGCAGAATCGGTCGCCGGCCCATCGGCGGCCGCACTCGGGAGAGGAGGTGGCCATGGGCGTCCTGCAACGCTTCGAGCGCCGCCTCGAAGGCATGGTGACGGGCGCGTTCACCAAGGCATTTCGTGCCGAGGTCCAGCCGGTCGAGGTCGCCGCTGCCCTTCAGCGCGAGCTCGACAACAACGCCCAGATCGTCACTCGCGAACGGTCCCTCGTCCCGAACGACTTCGTCATCGAGCTCGGCAGCCACGACTACGGCCGGCTCGCACCGTACAGCGGCACTCTCGCGCACGAGCTGGTCGAGCTCGCCAAGGAACACGCGGACCTCCAGCACTACGCGTTCACCGGTCCGGTCACGGTCGCCTTCGAGCAACTCGACGACCTCGGCACCGGCCAGTTCCGGGTGCGCAGCACGGTGCGCGCCGGAGTCGACCGCGGCGCGACGTACACACCCACCGAGAGCACCGAGCGCAGCGCGACGGCTTACCTGGTCATCAACGGCACGCAGCACCCGGTCGTCGCGCCGGGCCTCGTCCTGGGTCGCGGCAGCGAGTGCGACCTGCGTATCGACGACCCCGGTGTATCCCGGCGCCATGCGGAGATCCGTGTCCACGGCACCGGCCCGGACGCCCAGATCGTCGTCGTCGACCTGGGCTCCACCAACGGGACCGTTGTGGACGGCGTGCGGGCCGCGCAGGCTCCGCTCTCCGACGGATCTCGTATCGTGCTCGGCTCCACGATCGTCGACGTCCACCGACGGGTGGCGCGGAGGTGAGCGGGTGTCGGAGCTGACCCTCACGGTCATCAAGCTGGGCTTCCTCGCCGTGCTCTGGCTGCTCATCCTCTCCGTGACCTCGGCCATGCGTGCCGACCTGTTCGGCGTCCGTCCGACGAAACCGCCGAAGGAGTCGCGGGCGGCAGCCCGACCGGGCCGGCCGCCGAGGCCGTCGCGTGGCGTGCCGACCCGAGTCGTGATCATCGACGGCCCGGACAAGGACCGGGCAGTCGCGCTGGAGCGTGCGCCCGTGACTTTCGGGCGCGGGCCCGAGTGCACGATGCCACTGGCCGACGAGTACGTCTCCACCCAGCACGCGCGGTTGGTACTCCACGAGAACCAGTGGTACGTCGAGGACCTCGGATCCACGAACGGCACCTACATCGGTAACGAGCGGCTCACCCGCCCCATGCCGGTCGGAGCCAAGAGCCGGGTGCGGTTGGGCAAGACCGTCCTGGAGCTCCGGAAGTAGGCCACGTCGATGCCCTTGATGCTCCGGTACGTCGCGCGGTCCGACGTCGGCCTGGTCCGGGAGGGCAACGAGGACTCCGGCTACGCCGGCCCGCGGCTGCTCGCTGTGGCCGACGGCATGGGGGGGCACGCCGCCGGTGAGGTCGCCAGCTCCGCCACCATCGAGGAGCTCGTCCACATCGAGAACGCCGGCAGCGACGGTGACCCGCTCGAGGCGCTCCGCGCCGCGGTCAAGGCGGCAAACGACCGGATCAGGGCCATCGTTCGCGACGACCCGGCTCGACATGGCATGGGCACCACCCTGACCGCGCTGCTATGGACGGGTGACGCCGTCGCACTGGCCCACATCGGCGACTCGAGGGCCTACCTGCTCCGCGACGGCGAACTCCGGCAGGTCACCCACGACCACACGTTCGTGCAGTCGCTGGTCGACGAGGGACGGATCACGGCGGACGAGGCCACCATCCACCCGGCGCGGTCGATGATCCTGCGGGCGCTGCAGGGCGACAGCGATCCGGAGCCGGACCTCGACCGGATCGAAGTCCGGGCGGGCGACCGGTTCCTGATCTGCAGCGACGGCCTGTCCGGCGTGGTACGGGACGAGACGATGCGTGATGCGCTCGTCCAACATGCCGACCTCGGCGAGGCAGCCAACGCCCTCGTCCAACTCGCCATGCGCGGTGGTGCGCCGGACAACGTCACGTGCGTCGTCGCCGATGTCATCCAGACCCAGTCACTTCCGGCCGCCGACGACACCGCCGAGGCGTTCCTGGTCGGTGCAGCGTCCGCCGAGCATGGCCCACCGTCCGAGCCCCGCGGCCGACGCGGTCCGGGCGCGGCCATGCGTAGCCTGCTCGGGTCGTCCGAGCGCTCCGGCCACGTCGACGATGCCGATGCCTTCGAACAACTGCGGTACGCACCCCGCCCGCCGCGCCGCTTCCGCTGGCTGCGCCGGCTCGCGGTCCTCGCGGTCGTCGCCGCGGTTGCCTGGGGAGGGCTCGTCCTCGCCGACAACTACGTGCGCGGCCAGTACTACGTCGGCGACCAGGCCGGAGAGGTCGCGATCTTTCGTGGCGTGAGCCAGGACATCGGTCCGGTTCGGCTTTACAACGTGCACGAGATCGCCCCCGGATTACCAGTCGGTGCGCTGCCAGAACTGTTCCGCGACCAGGTCACCGACACGATCCCCGCGTCCGATCTGCCGAAGGCGCAAGAAATCGTTGAGCGGCTGCGCGGGGAAGCGTGTGCGGTGCACGAGCCGACGCCCCGCCCGTCGCCGTCTCCCGGCACGACCACGACGCCCGCGGCGCCCCCGGCCGCCGCGGCGCCGCCTGCGGCCACCACGCCGTCGGCCACGCCGTCGCCTCTGCCCAGTGCGGCGCCTGGGTACCCGGGGCTGGACTGTGAGGAGTCGCGGTGACGCCCGAGGCCACCCCGCTACCGCGCCGCGGACGGGGCACCGAGCTGGCGCTGCTCCTCTTCGCAGTCGGCATCGCAACCGCCGCCTACGTATCGGTCGACCTCGGCGCTCTCGGACGGGTGCCGCCGAACGCCATCGCCTACCTGGCCGGGCTCTGCTTGATCACCGGGGTCGCCCATGTGGTCGTGCGCCGGTGGGCGCCCTACGCCGATCCGGTGATCCTGCCTCTCGTCGTCACGCTCAACGGCCTCGGGCTGGCCATGATCCACCGGCTGGACCGCGCCGACGCAGAGGCCGCTCGGCAGGCAGGCGAGGCGCCGCCTGACGTCAACGCGCCGGTGCAGCTGACTTGGATGGTCGTCGGCGTCGTCTTGTTCGTTCTCGTCCTGATCGTGGTCCGCGACCACCGCATCCTGTCCCGGTTCACCTACACGGCCGGCCTGGGCGGGATCGTGCTGCTGCTCCTGCCGCTCCTGCCGGGCATCGGTCACAGCGTGAGAAGCGCTCAGATATGGGTGCGGGTCGGCTCGCTCACGTTCCAGCCCGGCGAGGCAGCAAAGATCGTGTTGATCATTGCGTTTGCCGGATACCTGGTCCGGACGAAGGACGCGCTCGCGCTCGCCGGGCGCCGGGTGCTCGGGATCGACCTGCCGCGCGCGCGCGACCTGGGTCCGATCCTGATCGTCTGGCTCACGGCCCTGGGTATCCTCGCCTTCGAGCGTGACCTGGGCCCGTCTCTCCTTCTGTTCGGCATCTTCGTGTTGATGATCTACGTGGCTACCGAGCGGATCTCCTGGATCGCCGTCGGACTCGTGCTGTTGCTCATCGGCGGCCTCGCGGCGAACGCGGCGTTCGGCCACGTCCAGACCCGTATTGAGGCGTGGTTGGACCCGTTCTCCGACACCGACCGCTTCGGGCAGATCGTCCAGTCCCTCTACGGGCTCGCGTACGGCGGGCCCGTCGGCACCGGGCTCGGCCAGGGCCGGCCCGACCTCGTGCCGTTCGCCGAGAGCGACTTCATCGCCGCTGCGTTCGGTGAGGAACTCGGAATGGCCGGCCTGATGGCGATCATCCTCATCTACGCGCTGCTCGCGTCGCGAGGTCTGCGCGCCGCGCTCGTGCTGCGTGACCCGTTCGGCAAGCTCCTCGCGACGGGCCTTGCGGCGGGGCTGCTCCTGCAGGTGTTCATCGTGATCGGCGGCGTTACCAAGCTGATCCCGTTGACCGGCCTGACCACGCCGTTCCTGTCTCTCGGCGGGTCGTCACTGATCATGAACTGGGTGCTGGTCGCACTGCTGGTGCGTCTGTCCGACGCCGCGCGCCGGCCGGCGCCCACGGCGCCTCCGCTCGGGGTCGACGAGGCCATCACGCAAGTGGTGAGGCTGTCGTGAACTCCCCGATCCGCAAGGTCGCTGCCGGCTGCTTGATGCTCGTGCTGCTCATGCTGGCCAACATCACGTTCGTCCAGGCCTTCCAGGCCGACGATCTCAACGCACGCTCGGACAACCGCCGGGTGCTGCTCGACGAGTACGCCCGCGAGCGCGGTCCGATCCTGGTCGGAGCGGACAACACACCCATCGCACAGTCGGTGCCCACAGACGGCGAGTTCGGGTACCAGCGCCAATATGCCAACGGCCCGCTGTACGCGCCGATCACGGGGTTCTACTCGTTCCTGTTCGGCCGCAGCGCTATCGAGCGGGCCGAGAACGGCATTCTCTCCGGCGACGACGACCGGCTCTTCGTTCGCCGCCTGGTCGATTTGGTGACCAATCGCGAGCGCCAAGGCGGTGCCGTCAAGCTCACGATCGACCCGGCAGCACAACAAGCGGCCTCCGACGGGCTCGGCGACTTCAAGGGTGCTGTCGTCGCCCTGAACCCTCAGACCGGCGCCATCCTGGCCATGGTCAGCAATCCGTCGTACGACCCCAACCCGTTGGCCAGCCACTCGATCTCGGAGCAGCGGGCCGCCTGGGACGCGCTGCAGGAGACGGCGGTCCCGGAAGAAGATCGCCAGAAGCCGGGCCTCAACCGCGCCACGGCCCAAACGCTCCCCCCCGGTTCGGTCTTCAAGCTCGTGACCGCAACGGCGGCACTCGAGTCCGGGAGGTACGAACCCGATTCGACGGTTCCTGGCCCGGCGGCATACGACCTCCCGCAGTCAACGGTGGATCTCCCGAACCAGAGTGGCAGGGGGTGCGGCGAGGGCTCGGAGCAGCTCGTGACGCTGACCGAAGCGCTGCGTGTCTCCTGCAACACGGCGTTCGCGTTCCTCGGCAACGACCTCGGACCCGAGGCGCTGCGTGAACAAGCGGACCGGTTCGGCTTCAACAGCTCCCCGCTGGAGGAGCTGAACGCCGCCGAGAGCGTCTTCCCGGCCGAGCTCGACCCTCCGTCGACGGCTCAGTCAGCGATCGGCCAGCGCGACGTTCGCGCGACGCCGCTGCAGATCGCGATGGTGTCGGCGGCCATCGCCAACGACGGCGTGCTGATGAGGCCCTACCTGGTCGAGGAGGTGCGTGGACCGGACCTGGTCTCGGTGATCGAGCAGACCGAGCCGGAGGAGCTGTCGCGCGCCATGTCTCCCGAAACGGCCGAGGAACTGACCCGGATGATGGTCAACGTCGTCGAGAACGGCACCGGCCGGAATGCGCAGATCGACGGCGTCGAGGTGGCAGGCAAGACGGGCACCGCCGAGAGCAGCGAGGACCGTCCGCCATACGCGTGGTTCACGTCGTTCGCCCCGGCCGGCGATGCCCAGGTGGCCGTCGCGGTGGTCGTCGAGGAAGCCGACGTCGCCGCCACCGACATCGCCGGCGGCCGACTCGCGGCGCCCATCGCTCGGCAGGTCATGGAGGCGGTGCTCGGTTCATGACGACCTTTACCGCCACCGGCCAGGTGCTGGCAGGGCGCTACGAGCTCGCCCGCTTTCTCGCCGGGGGCTCGATGGGCGAGGTGTGGCTGGCCAACGACAACCGCATGCAGCGCACCGTGGCCGTCAAGGTGCTGCGACCCGAGCTCACGTTGGACCCGGTTGCCGTCGAGCGGTTCCGAACCGAGGCGCGGCTCGCCGCCCGACTCGTGCACCCTGGGATCGCCCGCGTCCACGACGTCGGAGAAGGCATTGCAACGGATGAGCCACCGTGGATAGCGCAGGAGTATGTGTCAGGCCCACCGCTGTCCAAGCTGTTGGCGGACGGCCCTCTCCCGCCACCTCGGGTTGCCGACCTGATCGCCCAGGCCGCCGAAGCAGTCCACGCCGCACACGAGGTCGGAGTCGTCCACCGAGACCTCACCCCGGGCAACCTGCTTGTCGCTGCCCACGACATTGTCAAGATTACCGACTTCGGGATCGCGAGGGCCGCAGGCCAGGTTCCGCTCACTGCCACAGGTGACGTGCTGGGCGCAGCGGCGTATCTGTCGCCCGAACAGGTCCGGGGCCGGCCAGCCACAGCCGCTAGCGACGTCTACACGCTCGGTGTCGTGCTGCACGAGTGCCTGACCGGTTCCCGACCGTTCAGCGGCGTCAATCTTGTCGACGTCGCCAGGGCTCACCTCGACCGGGAGCCACCACCGCTGCCCACCACCGTGCCGGACGCCCTGCGGATCGTCACCGTCGCCGCCATGGCCAAGGACCCTGCGGACAGGCCGGCGTCCGCCGCCGAGCTCGCAGCGAGTCTGCGCGCGATCGCGGCCGCGGGCGGCAAGCCGCCTGCCGTCCCGCCGCAGCCGCGCATCGCCGGGTCGGGTTGGACCAGACCGCTGCCCCGGTTCCACCGAGCGGCGCCGGCCCGTGACGCGTCAGTCCCCAAACACGCGGCCGCAGCAGCGTCCGCTCGGGCCGCCGCAGCGAGGCACCTGCCGGCCGGGGCGTCGCATTCAACTCCACCCGGCGCGACCGCAGCCGCCTCGCTGGGCAGCTCCGCCCCATTCGAGGCCGGCCCAGTGCGGGGCGCGGCCGCCGCAAGGCTCGCCGCCCGGGCGGTCAGGGCGCCGTCGTCCGTGACCTTGGCGAGAGCAGGTGACCGCTGGCAGGCCTGGTGGCCGCAGGCCGTTACTCCGATCCGCGAGGTGTGGCACCGTTACCCGATCTCGCGCGCCGGGCTGATCGGAATCGCGATGCTCGTGCTGGTGATCGTCGCCGTGATATCGGGAGCGCTCGACGCGAACGGCGCACCCGCGACCGACACGCCCACATCCGAGGCGGGTACCGTGCGCGTCGATGACGATCCAGGAAAGGGCAAGGGATGAGCGAGACGCGACTCCTCGGTGACCGCTATGAGCTGGGTGAGGTACTCGGCCGCGGCGGCATGGCGGAGGTTCGCCGGGGACGCGACCGGCGCCTGGGCCGCATCGTCGCGATCAAGATGCTCCGCGTCGACCATTCCACCGACGCCACGTTCCAAGCCCGGTTCCGTCGCGAGGCGCAGTCCGCCGCGTCGCTGAACCACCGCAGCATCGTCGCCGTCTACGACACGGGCGAAGACCTGGTAGACGGCCACCGCATCCCCTACATCGTCATGGAGTACGTCGAGGGCCGGACGCTGCGCGAGCTGTTGCGGGAGCGGGCCCGATTCACCACCGAGCGGTCGATCGAGGTCATCGCCGGCGTCCTCGACGCGCTGGAATACAGCCACCGGGCCGGCATCGTGCACCGCGACATCAAGCCGGGCAACGTGATGATCACAGGCCTCGGCGAGGTCAAGGTCATGGACTTCGGGATCGCCCGGTCCCTAGCCGACACGGGTGTCACGCTGACTCAGACCGCGGCAGTCGTCGGCACCGCACAGTACATCTCGCCCGAGCAGGCCCGGGGCGAACAGGCCGACGCACGCAGCGACCTCTACTCGACCGGATGCGTGCTCTACGAGCTGCTGACCGGTCGGCCGCCGTTCGTCGGCGAGTCGCTGGTCTCGGTCGCAGTTTCGCACGTCCGCGAGATGCCGACGCCACCATCGGCGCTCGATCCGTCGATTCCTCGCGACGTCGACGCGATCGTCATGAAGTCGCTGGCCAAGGATCGGCTCGAGCGGTATCAGAGCGCGTACGACATGCGGGCAGACCTCGAGCGGGCGGCCGCGGGCCTACCGGTCGCCGCCGCACACGACGCATCTGCGGCCACCCAGTTCATCGCGCCAACCGCGCTCGGCGCCGACACGGCCTACAACGGATACCCCACGGCGACGGCGATGCAGGAGATCGACGAGGCCGGCTACGAGGAGGACCTAGAGCCCGAGAAACGGGGGATGACGTGGCGAACGCTAACGCTTGCTGCGTTGGCCATCCTCGCTGTCGCGGGAATCATCGGGTACCTCGCCTTCCGGGGTGACGACGGCGGTAGTACTACCCAACAGGTCGGCGTGCCGGACGTCATCGGCCAGACCCAGGAAGCCGCGACGGCGCTCATCACCGGTCGTGGACTCGACGTCGGCACGGTCACGCCCGAGGAGAGCGAGGAGCCGGCGGGCACCGTGATTCGCCAGGACCCGGCGCCCGAAACCCGAGTGGACGAGGGTACCGCGGTCAACCTGACCGTGGCGGCCGCGCCGGAAACCGTGCCGGTACCGGACGGACTGGTCGGCTCGACCCAGGAAGCGGCCACGGCCGCGCTCCAGGCGGCCGGGCTCACGGTCGGAACAGTGACCCCGGACCAGGAGAGCGACGAGGAGCCCGGCACCGTCATCTCGACTGATCCGGCGTCCGGAACCGAGGTCGCGCTCGGCAGCGCCGTGAACCTCGTGGTCGCATCCGAACCCGACCAGGTCACCGTGCCATCCGTCCTCGGCCGGACGTTCGACGATGCCCGTGCGGCGATCGAGGGAGCTGGGCTCGTCCTCGGCAACGTCGAGACCAGGGAGAGCGATCAGCCGGTCGACATCGTGCTGGAGACGAATCCTGCAGGCGGGACGCAGGTTGAACCGGACTCCAGCGTCGACGTCGTCATCTCGGCAGGCCAGGAGACGGTCGAGGTACCCGACGTCACCGGCGAACCGCAGGGATCGGCCGAGGCGGCGCTGCGTCAACTGGGTTTCAACCCCGTCGCACAGGCGGAGACGACGTGCGATGTGCCCAACGGTCAAGTCTTCGCCCAGAACCCGGAGGCCGGCAGCGAGCAGGCACCCGGCGCCAACGTCGTCATCCGAGTCGCGCAGGAGCCGGAGGAAGGCTGCAACGGAGGCGGCTGACGCTCTGCTCCCGAGGGACAGGCCGGACCGCAGGTTCACGCAGCTAGACGGGCACGTGACCGGACACGACGGGGGCAAGGCCGAACGACCGACCAACAGCGGCGTCGTCGCCGCATATGGCGAGCCAGTTGGCGAGCAGCCGGTGGCCGCCCTCGGTCAGCACCGATTCGGGATGGAACTGGACGCCCTCGACCGGCATTGACCGGTGACGAAGCGCCATGAGCACTCCGCCCTCCGTCTCGCCGGTCACCTCGAGGACGTCGGGAACCGTCGACGGCTCGACGGCCAACGAGTGGTAGCGCGTAGCCGTGAACGGGTCGGGCAGACCGTCGAGCACGCCGATTCCCTTGTGGTGCACGGAACTGGTTTTGCCGTGCAGCAGTTCCGGCGCCCGGCCGACGGTCGCCCCGAAGGCCACGGCGATCGCCTGCAGCCCGAGGCACACGCCGAACACCGGCACCCGCCCGGCTGATCGCGAGACGAGATCGACGCAGACGCCGGCGCGTTCCGGCGTGCCCGGCCCGGGTGAGAGCAGCACGCCGTCATACGCCAGGGCCTCGTCGGGGGCGACGTCGTCGTTGCGTCGAACCTCGCAGGAGGCGCCGAGCTGGGCCAGGTACTGGACGAGGTTGAAGACGAAGCTGTCGTAGTTGTCGACGACGAGGATGCGGCGCGAATTCATGAAGTCTCGTCCGAGACGTCGATCGGCCCGTCGTACGCCGGCAGCGTGACCTGGTCGTGGCGCTCGACCTGGTAGCCGAGCCCGATGTAGTCGGCGTAGTCGCGGTAGAGCGCGATCTTGTCGGAGTCGTCGAGGGCGTCTCCCATCGCCTCGACGTCACCGATCGCGGTGATCGTGTACGGCGGGGCGTACCTGCGGCCCTGCAACAACAGCACCGGGCCGACACAGCGAATCGTGCTGGTGGAGACGATCCGCTGGTCCATGACCATCATCGCTTCGGCGCCGCCGGCCCACAGGGCATTGATGACCGCCTCGAGATCTTGCTGATGGACGATGTAGTCCTCGAGCTGCGTGTCGGGTGCGAGGTCCTCGAGATCGTCGGGCAGCGGAGCATCGTCCAGGCTGACGCTCAGCGCGGGCCCCTGGACGGCGGTGAGACCGGCCGGTACCTCGAGCCGATCGATCTCCTCCTGGACCTCTGTGACACCGGCGCTTCCCTCCTCGGCCGTGAGCGCCTCGACCTCGGCGGACAGCCGTTCGACCTCGGCGGTCAGCTTTTCGGCTCGTTGTTCCTCGACGCGTACCAGGTCGGTAAGGTCGGTGTGCTGGCCGGGACGCAGGTCGGTCCCGTCGGCGGCGCGAGCGCTCGTCACCAGCAGTGCGCCGCACAGAGCCAGCGCAACGGGGGCGACGAACCGCCAGCCCCGGCGTGGTTTGCCGGTTGCGGCCACGGTCGTCACCTCCTCCGCAGCGGAGCACCGAGCTGCGGTGACCTACGCTATCTCCCAGGTCGGGCCGTCGAACCGGGCGCCTGGCTGCCGAATCGAGAGGACCGAGCCGTGCCCAGATCCCGCATCCGCCGAAAGGCAGACTTCACCCCGCCGCCCCGGCGTGAGGGCGGCCGCGCCGGCATCTCCGGTCAGTGGGTCGCCCCGACCATGATCGCGTTGCTCGTCCTCGGGCTTATTTGGATCGTCCTCTACTACCTGGCGGCCAGCGACATTCCGCTCATGCAGGACCTGGGCGGCTGGAACCTGATCGTCGGCATGGGGCTGATCACCGGGGGATTCATCACCGCCACGCGCTGGAAGTAGCCGCCGCACCTTCGTCAGTTTGATCACGTGACCCCGACGCCGGATTACACAGTTGTCATTCGTCCCCAATGGGGACAACTCCTGTGGATAACCGTCCGACATGCCTCATCGGCGCAGGCCCCGGCACGCTGCCGCAGGTCAGGCGAATAGTTGCCAACGGACCAGCGCGACGATCAGGACAACCATGGTTGCGCAGGCGGTCGCCGACACGACAGCGCGCCGCTCACGGGGAGCGTGCGCGAAGACGTACGCCAGCGCCGTCCCGGTGACCAGACCACCGAGGTGGGCCCGCCAATCGATGCCGGGGACCACGAAGCCGAAGACCACGTTGATCGCAAGGATGACCAGGACGGACGACACGTCGCGACCGAACCGTCGGGCGATGACGAACACCGCCCCCATCAGCCCGAAGACGGCGCCCGACGCTCCGTAGGAGAGGTTCCCGACTCCCAACCCGAGCAGTGATGCCGCACTGCCCCCCAGTGCCGACACCAGATAAAGCGCGGTGAAGCGCCACCGGCCGAGCGCAGGCTCGAGCATGCCGCCGAGGACCCACAGCGCGTACATGTTCAGGCCGATGTGCCAGAACTGCTCGTGGACGAACGCCGCCGTGACCATGCGGTACCACTCACCGTCCAGGACCCCGACTGGCTGGCCGTCGAAACCAGCAATCGCATACAAACCGAACCGGCCGGCCACCTCCCCAGCCCCTACGACCATCGCGATCAACCACACCGTGACGTTGATGCCGATCAGGATCTTGGTGACGAGGTCACTGCGTTCGCGGACCTGACCGCCGAGCACCGTGGTCGGCTGTCGGACGGTCCTCGCCCCCTCATTGATGCACTCGGGGCATTGAAAGCCGACCGGCGCCGCCGTCATGCAGTCGGGACAGATGTAACGCTCGCAACGCGAGCAGCGGATGTACGTCTCCCGCCGGGGGTGCCGGTAGCAGACGGGCACACTACTCGCGCGTGCCGCCGAACCATCGGCGCCGCCGGGAGTGTCGGACATCGCCATCTACGCCGCGCGATGTTCGACCGTGACGGTCTCGACGACCACCGGCTGCCGTGGCATGTCGCTCCGATCGGTCTCGACCGCCGAGATCGCGTCGACGACTTCCCGGCTCGAGGCGTCGGCGACCTCACCGAAGATGGTGTGCTTGAAGTTGAGCCAGGTCGTTGCGCCCGTCGTGATGAAGAACTGCGAGCCGTTGGTGTTCGGGCCTGCGTTGGCCATCGCCAGCAGGTACGGCCGATCGAACGACAACTCGGGGTGGAACTCGTCGGTGAAGTCATAGCCGGGGCCACCGCGGCCGGTGCCGAGCGGGTCGCCGCCCTGGATCATGAACCCGGGGATGATCCGGTGGAAGGTCGTACCGTCGTAGAGCTTGGCTGTGCTCTTCTGGCCGTCTCGTGGATCACGCCATTCCTTGTTGCCCTCGGCGAGCTCGACAAAGTTGCGCACGGTCTTGGGCGCGTGGTTCGGGAAGAGCGTCACGGTGATGTCGCCGTAGTTCGTGGACAGGGTGACGAAGAGCTCGTCTGCCACAGTGCGCCTCTCACGTCGGAGTCGAACCCGGCCATCCTCGCATGCCCCAACTCCGCTGGGCATCGGGGTTCTGACGCGGCATGATCGGTCCTCGTACGGGGAAGGGGCCTGTCACAGACCTGAGGCAAGGAGGCCCAGCGTGTTTGCATTGTCCGACTTCCGTGGCCGGCTGCGGCGTGTCGATGCCCAAGCCCGGGCCGCCGAAGCCGTCGAGTCCGCTCGCGATGCAGCCGAGGCGGCGCGCGACGCGGCTGCCAGTGCCCGCAAGGCAGCAAAGCGGGCCGCCCGCAAGGCCGGCACCGCCGGCGCCGAGGGTGCATCCGAGCTGGCCGAGCGGATCAGGCCGATCGCCGCCAGCGCCCGCGAGGCCGCGGCCCCGAGGGTCGAGCTCGCGCGTGACCGGATCGCTCCGGTCGTGGAGTCCGCCGTCGACCGCGTCGCACCGGCTGTCGAGGCGGCCCGGGAGCGCATCACACCCGCCGCCATGACGGCCCGGAACGCGTTCCTTGAAGAAGTCGTGCCCGTGGTCGCGGGAGCGGTGGCCGCCGCCGCCGACAAGGTCGCCGACCGCGCCAACGACATGAGCGCGCGCTCGCAGGCCATCGTCGAGAAGCCGCGCAAACTGCGTCGGCGGCGTCGGCGGCGTCGCCTGGCGCTGATCCTCGGCGGATTCACAGCCGCCGGCGCCGCCGCGGCGGCCCTGTTGCGTCGGCGCGGTGAGGCTGAGCAGTGGACGACGTACGACCCGTCCGCCGCTCCCTGGGCGCCCACGCCCGAGAGCGACGAGGAGGCGGTGTCCAAGGATGCGGCCGACGACACGGGTGGCTCGTCGCCCGCCGAGGCAAAGGCCGATGCGGCGGAGCATCCACACAAGCCCACGAAGCCGGACGAACCGGCCGCTGAGACGCCATTGGACCGCGACCGCTCCATGGCGACCGGCGGCGACCGCGACCTCGGCACGGTCGTCACCGACCCGGCCAAGAAGGCCGCCGCGAAAAAGGCTCCGGCGAAAAAGGCCGTCCCACCCCGTCCCGACGAGGACGGCGGCTAGGGGACTCGAGCACGTGGCGGGCACAAAGGCGTGGCCTCTCCCGCCCAATGCCGGACAGCGGGGTGCGACAGCCGCCGGCTCCGTGTAACGCGCGCACAGACGGCCTAAGGTGTCGGGAATCCGCGAGATGATCCCGGCAGAGCGTACGGCCCGCCGAGTGAAAGGGACGCTGAATGGCTGAGGTGCTGTTGTTCCACCACGCGCACGGACTGACATCCGGGGTCATCGCCTTCGCCGAGAGGCTCAGGCAGGCCGGTCACACCGTCCACGCCCCGGACCTGTACGAGGGACGGGTCTTCGACAGCCTCGAGGACGGCATAGCCCATGCCCGGGAAGTTGGGTTCGACTCGATCCTCGAGCGCGGCCGGCTCGCGGCCGAAGTGCTGACCAGCGAACTCGTCTACGCCGGTTTCTCACTCGGGGTCATGCCGGCACAGATGCTGGCCCAGTCGCGATCCGGCGCGAAGGGCGCCCAGTTGTTCCACGCCTGCATGCCGCCTACCGAGTTCGGCAGTGCATGGCCATCGGGAGTCCCGGTCCAGATTCACGGGATGGATGCCGACGAGCTCTTCGTCGATGAAGGCGACCTCGACGCAGCACGCACCCTGGTCGCGACAACCACGGATGCCGACCTGTTCCTCTATCCCGGCAAACAGCACCTGTTCGCCGACTCCAGCCTGCCCTCGTATGACGAGCACGCTGCATCGTTGCTCACAGAACGTGTGCTGAACTTCCTCGACGGGGTCGCGTAGCTGCGCGCCATTTCGCGTACGAGGTCGAGCACGGGCCGACTGGGCCCAGAGGCCGAGCTCAGCATGAGTCTCTGGCCGCGTAGCGCTCCATGATGTCCGCCAATTCCTTTGGGCGACTCAGCGCGACACAGTGGCCGCTCGCGATCACGGTGAACCCGCCGAACGACTGAGCCACGACGACCAGAGCTCTCCGGTCACCGACCGCATCGACCACGGCGTCGGCGTAAACGCTCCGCCCCGCGCGGAGTCGTCGTCCCCCGGATGGCCGGCTAGTCGAGGATGAACGTGATCTCGAGGATCACCTGGAACGCCGTGATCTGGCCGTTCGTGACCTCGATCTTCTGGTCCTTGACCCACGCGCCCGTGACGTTGCGCAGCGTGGAGTTGGCGCGGTCGATCCCGACGCGCACGGCGTCGTCGAAGCCCTGCTCGGAACGGGCGCTGATCTGGGTTATGCGGGCCACGGAGCTCATGCTGACCTCCTGCAAGAGACGGGTCATGACCGATGGTGGTCGATCTCGCGACGCCGCGCCACCAATCCGCGTCAGAACGTGGGTTCAGGCTCGAGTGGCCGGCCGGCGGCCAGGGCGGCGCGGGCCATCGCGTCCTTGTAGATCGGTCCCTCGAGTACGGCCCCCGGGAGCGCGGCGACCACTTCGCGTAGCGCGCGCACGGCAACCGTCGCGGCCAGGCCCGTCGTCGGAAGCCCCGGCATGCCGTACTTACGACGTGCCCATCCTGGCAGGAGCGCGAAACCGAGGCCTGCGACACCGAACCAGGCCGGGCGAAGGGCCGTCCAGCCGAGCTTGTGCGGCATGGGCGGCACCGCAAGGAACATCGCGACTTGCTTGGTCGGTGGAGTCGCTCTCAGGTATCGCCGCAGGTCGTCGTAATACTGCCCGACCTCGTAGGCGGACGAAGGCATGCTGTCCGGATCGAGCCCGACCAACTCGGCGGCACGCACCTGTTCGGCGTAGTACGCGTCGACCTCCGCGTCTGACAGCCGAAGTCCCGCACGGCGCGCGGTCGTCACGAAGGACTCGACCTCCGTGACGTGCACCCAACGCAGCAGGTCGGGTTCGTCGATGCCGAACGACTCGCCGGTCTCCGGATCCTGGGCCCGCAGGCGGCGATGGATCGCACGTATTCGAGCGCCGGCGGCTTGCGCGTCGGCGCTCGTCCCGAACACCACGGTTCCGACGTAGTCGGCGGTGCGCATCAACCGTCCCCAGGAGTCGTTCCTGTAGTCGGAGTTCTGCACGATGCCGGCGATGGCGCGCGGATGCAGCGCCTGCAGGTAGAGGGCACGCAGCCCGGCGACCCACAACACGGGTTCGGCGTGCACCCGCCAGCTCACGCTGCCTGGCCCGAACAGTCCGAGGTCGGGGCCCTCCATCTCTCGATCGTGACATCTTCTGCCATCGGCGAAGGAGGGGGCGTCACCCGACGCGACATCGCCGAGAATCGGCCCATGCGGCTTCTGGTGATCGGTGGATCGGTCTTTCTCGGGCGCACGTTCGTGGAGGAGGCATTGCGACACGGTCACGACGTCACAACGTTCAACCGCGGGCTGACCGGAACGGACGTGCCGGGCGTCGAGGCGGTGCGGGGCGACCGTGAGGTCACGGCCGATCTACGACGGCTCGTGGCTGGAAGACACTGGGACGCGGTCGTCGACGTCTGCGGGTTCACGCCCCGAGTGGTCGGTGAGTCCGTGCGCATCCTCTCCGGCCACGCGGACACGTATCTCTTCATCTCGAGCATCTCGGCGTTCCCCGGCTGGCCGAGCAAGCCCGTCGACGAGAACTCGCCGTTGCACGACTGCCCGCCGGACGCCGGGCCCGAAGACGGCGACTACGGCCAGCTGAAGGCCGGCTGCGAACGAGCCGTCGAGAGCTCGTTCGACGGACGAGTGCTGATCATCAGCCCCGGGCTCATCCTCGGCCCGTACGAGAACGTCGGCCGGCTTCCCTGGTGGCTGCGACGAATCGCCCGTGGCGGCACCGTGCTGGCTCCCGGCGACCCCCAGCGCGAGATGCAAATCATCGACGCGCGCGACATCGCGGCCTTCGGCCTGGACCGGATCGCCGCCGGAGCGACCGGCCGGTTCCTGACGAGCGGTGTCCTCGCCAACACGACGTTCGAACGTTTGCTCTCCGACTGCGTCTCTGCGACCGGCTCGGGGGCGGAGCTGGCCTGGGTCGACGACGCCTTCCTGCTCGAGCGCGAGGTCGAGCCGTGGACGGAACTCCCGCTGTGGACGCCCGACGCGGCCGAGTTCGCCGGCACCTGGCTGCCGTCGTCTGCCAAGGCACTCTCGGTCGGGCTCAGCTGCCGTCCCATTGCCGAGACCGTGCGTGACACGTGGGCATGGCTGTCGACCGAGGCTCCCGACGTGCTGCCCCGGTATCGCAGTACGACGCCGGATCAGGGCATCGACCCGAACAAGGAACGCACCATCCTCGAGGCCTGGGCCGCGGATCGGGGCGGCTGACCTCAGCCGTGAATCAACGGCGCGACCTCCTCGCCCACGAAACGAACGAAGCCCTCCAGGTCTGGTTCGTCGGCGAACGGCTGCAGCACCACCGTGTCCGCACCCGCCGACGCCCACCGGCGTACACCGGCGGCCACTGAGCTCGCGTCACCGGCGACGACCAGATCATCGACGCCGTCGCCCAGCTTCTCCGCAGCCGCACGCTCCGGTGTCACGGCGTCCGTCGTTGCGAGCAGATAGAGAACGATCGGGTGCGGGCTTGTTCGACCAGCCTCAGCACGACCTCGGTCGATGTGCTCGCGAGCCCAGCGCAGCCGACTCGTCGACGTGCCACCCGTCAAGATCGTGCCGTCGCCCACGGCGCCGGCCAGGGCGAGCGTCTTCGGCCCGGAGGCGCCGACGAGGATCGTGGGAGTCTTCGGCGGAGGCCAGTCAAGGGCTACCTCGGTGAGGTGGACGTAGCTGCCGCGGGCCGTCACGGTCTCGCCCGCGAGCAGCCCCCGAACCGCGACGACGTAGTCGTGCAACAGCGTCAAGGGCGACGCCGGGCGGGCGCCGATCTGCTCCATCCAGTCCTGCACGCCGTGACCGAGGCCGAACCGGAACCTTCCCGGGAAGGCCCTGCAGAGGGTGGCCAGCTCCATCGCCGCCAGCGCCGGGTTGCGGAACGGCACCGGGACCAGCCCGAGACCCACCTTGACCCGACTGCTCCAGGACAATGCCATGGCCGACGTTGCGATACCACCCGCCAGGAAGCAGTCCTCCCACAGCCACAACTCGTCCAGTCCGACCGCGTCGGCGGTCTCGACGACGCTGCGAAAGTGCTCCGGTGGCAGTTGGGGCCGAGCCACCACGCCCAAAGTCGGCGCCGGCATGCCGTATCACCTGCTTCAGTTGACTGTCGGGCGACGTCAGGGGAGGAACAGCATCGAGTCACCGAACTCGTGCCACAGGTACCGACGTTCCACCGCGGCGACGTAGGCCGCTCTGATCAGGTCAGCGCCCGCGACAGCCTCCAGTAGGAGCAGGTGGCTGGCCCCGGGCGCGTGCAGGCCGGTGACGAGACCCGTGACGGCACGCACCGGCCGGTCCGGGCCGAGGACAGCGTCGGTCCACCCGTGCGCGCTGTGCACCGTGCCGTCCGGCGCAGCGGCCGACTCGAGTGCCCGAACAACGGTGGTACCCACCGCGACGACCCGACGCCCAGCCGCCCGGGCATCGTTCACCAGCCGCGCCGTCGACGCGGACACGTCGAAGCGTTCCGGCACGGGCGCCTCGTGTGCCTCCGGGCTCGAGACGCCGGCGTGCAGCACGATCGGAGCCATCGTGATCCCGCGGGCCACCAGCCGCACGACCAGCGGCGCCGTGAACGGTCTGGCGGCACTGGCCATCTCCGCGCTTCCGTGGTGAGTGGCGAAGACCGTCTGATAGTCGGCGAGCGGAAAGTGACCGTCGACATAGCCGTACGCGATCGGCCGTCCGTGGCGCGTGAGGTAGGCCGGCAGTGCTGTGCCCGGCATGACGGTCGCCCGCCACAGCCGAGATGCGCCCAGCCCCGGTTCCGGGTAAGAGACTTCCAGGTGCAGCCGGACGTCGCCCGGGAGCGCGAGATATGTGCCGACTACGACGTCGAGGTCAGGGCCGGTGCCGTCGAAGCGGCGAACCTCCACCACCCACGAACCGTCGTCGAGCGTGGTCGATACATGGACCACCGCCATGCGGCCATCGGGACTACGTCCGTCGAGCGCAGCGGGCAGCGTTGCCGATGTGTTTACGACGACGATGTCGCCCGGCTCCAGCAGTTCCGGAAGGTCATGGAAGACGCGATGTTCCACGTGGATCCGGTAGTCGGCCGCCGGCCCAGCGGAGCGCGCGACGAGCAGCCGCACGCCGTCGCGTGAGACCCCTCGCCGCTCGGGAGGGGCCGTCGCCTCACCTCCCCGTGGCAACGTGAACCTGACGGACGGCCCGGTGGTCGTCGTCGTCATGTCGCCGCTGCCAGGTCGGCCGCCCGGTAGCGGCCGCTGGGAAGGTCGCCGTCGACCAGTTCCATCACGGCAGGGACGACGGATTCCGGTGCCGCACGGTCGCTGACGTCCTCCCCGGGAAACGCCTGCTGCTGCAGATTCGTGGCCATGTCGCCGGGATCGAGGGCATAGATGCGCAAGGTCGGGTGCTCGACGGCGAGGACAGCCGTGAGCTGGTCGAGCGCCGCCTTG
>Ga0126304_10000283_pt1 | contig 18962 bp, 12 predicted proteins | sample Plot25_FD_92538 | JGI IMG/M metagenome (GOLD analysis project Ga0126304, IMG submission 92538) | Serpentine soil microbial communities from UC McLaughlin Reserve, CA, USA - Plot25 | ecosystem: Environmental > Terrestrial > Soil > Grasslands | place: USA: UC McLaughlin Reserve, Lake County... | reverse complement strand
TACATGGAAAAATTTACGGTTAGCAGATTGATAGGTGCTCCTCCGGGATATGTGGGGTATGAAGAAGGCGGACAATTAACTGAGAAAGTTCGTCGTAAACCTTATTCGGTCATCTTACTGGATGAGATTGAGAAAGCGCATCCGGATATCTATAACATTCTGTTACAGGTGCTCGATGACGGGCAGTTAACTGATGGTCTTGGTAGAAAAGTGGACTTCAAGAACACTACAATCATCATGACCTCCAACATCGGAGTTCGTCAGCTGAAGGATTTTGGTGAGGGTGTAGGTTTCGCAACACAGGCACGTCAGCAAAGTACGGATGAGAATAATAAAGCAGTAATCGAGAAAGCTTTGAAGAAAACATTCTCACCTGAATTTCTCAATCGGATAGATGACGTGGTGATCTTCAATTCGTTGACGAAAGGTCATATCTTCAAGATCATTGATATCCTGATGAAAGGAGTTATGAAGCGTTTGACAACGCTGGGCTTTTCATTGGAATTGACAGAAGACGCCAAGAACTTTATCGCGGAAAAAGGATACGATATACAATTTGGTGCACGTCCTTTACATCGCGCCATTCAAAAATACCTTGAAGATCCTCTGGCAGAAGAAATCTTGAACCTGAATATTAAACAAGGCGACGTTATGATTGCCGATCTTGACCAGGAGAAAACAAAAATTCAATTCTCTCTCAAAGCTCCGACCAAAGAAAAATCGGAAGCTTAATCTAAGTAAAAAATACAGCAAGAACCGCCTCAGTTTTCGAGGCGGTTTTTTTAATTTGATGGGTACCGCTCCATAATTGACATTTGTACGGAATGACGGTCATACTCAATGTGTCTCCCACTTCAAAATGCCTACATCTTACATCGTACATATCACTTCGTACTGATACTTGTACCTCTAACTTAAGACTTCCCTTCTCCAGGTCTGATTTTTTTCTCATTTTTGCATTATGACTCCAGCTTTAACAGATAAGATTATTATTACCATCGACGGCTGGTCCTCCTGTGGCAAAAGCACATTAGCAAAGCACCTTGCGAAGGAGTTGGGATATGTATATATTGATAGCGGAGCCATGTATAGAGCAATCACGTTACATTTCCTGCGGAACCATATTGACTGGACAAATCCGGATGCGGTGCATGAAGCAATGGAAAATATATATCTCGAATTCATTTACAGTGAAAAGGCTCAGCAAACTGAAATGCATCTTAATGGCGAGAATGTAGAATACGTCATCCGCGACCTGGTAATTGCCGAAAAAGTGAGTGAGGTAGCAGCTGTGAAAGAGGTTCGGGAATTCGCAGTGGCGCAACAAAAGAAAATGGGAAAAAGGAAGGGGATTGTCATGGATGGCAGAGATATAGGGACCGTGGTATTTCCGAGGGCGGAGCTAAAAATATTTATGACAGCAGACAACGCTGTTCGGGTAGAACGACGGTTCAAAGAGTTGTATGAAAAAAATCCGGCAATAACTATTGAGGAAGTGAAGGCAAACCTTGAAATGAGGGATTATATCGATTCGCATCGTGAAGTAAGCCCGCTACGCCAGGCTAAGGATGCACTTCTTCTCGACAATTCTAATTTGACAATCCGCCAGCAGCTTGAAACGGCTCTAAAATGGGTGCACGAGTGCCTGCCCTTGCATTCCAGGAATACATCTCACGCTAAGTAGTCAAAACTTATCCAAAGTCAATTATTTTTTTGGAGGTATTGCAATTCTCAAAATGCGATATTAGTTTTGTCCAGCCTATCTGACTATCCACTCCTTTATAAAACCCCTCATTATCCCAATTTCTTGCAAACGCTTCGTTTTATAACGAAATTCATTTCCTGCTGAACTACTCTTCCATAGCCTCTGTAGCCGCTTAACCCCTAAACCACAAGAAATGAAAAGAATGCTACTAATCAGCAGTCTCCTGCTGGTCTTTGCTGCGCTCCAAGCGCAATTGAAAGAAGATTTTACTCCCAACCCAACAGGATGGACTCTAAGTCAGGGCGCCAGTTTCGGCCAGATTACCGGAAACGATCTTATTATCACACCAGGCGTTGGTGGTAATAATCCGGCTAATATTGGAACCCCGGCAGTGAACAAAACGTCGAACACGGTAGAGGTTTGTTTCGACATATGGGCGTATACAGCCAATTTGAATCACCAAACTACATTTCCATGTAATACCTATATGGATGTGTTGTTTGTAAAGTCGACTGTTATGACATCAGCCCAAGCCGAGGATCCTGCAAACATTATCACACGTATCGACAATCATTTACTTCCAACGAATGGAGGAACTACCTGTTTTAATTTTACTTTTCCTCCTTTAGTCACCGATCAAAGTTTTAAAGTGTTTTTGTCTTTTCACGCGGCCTGTAATCAATCCGGAATTAAATACGTGGTTGACAATGTAAACATCAGTGGTATTGATGAGGAATGTGCAACGGTAAGCTGTATGCCTACGGCTATTGATGATGATTTTGTAAGAGCAAACCCGGCTGAATTATCGTTCAATGGTGTATTGTATGGTTCAAATTTGAATTATCCGGTTCCACCTCCAGGTTATGTGGCCGATGCAACAGGAACTGATAACGATGCGAACGACGACTATAATCACCTTAAATGGTCGCTGGTTTCTGGTCCATCCAATGGTACTGTGCTGATCAATGGGGATGGAACTTTTACCGTCACGAGGAATAGTTTATTGGTCACCCAACTAAGCTTTACATATCAGATGTGTGATGATGGTCCCGACAATAATTTCGCAACAGCAGCCGATAACCTTTGCGCAACCGCAACGGTAACCGCACATTTTTCTGTCGGCGCAACGATGCCTGTCAGCCTTATCAATTATACTGCTACCAGGAATGGTTCAACCGTATTATTGAAATGGACCACTACTTACGAAAGCAATAGCAAGGGGTTCGAGTTGCAACGAAGTGTTGGGAATGGAGATTACGAGACAATCGCCTCTATAGCTACCAAAGCAGACCAGGGAAATAGTTTTGTTTTGCTGAATTATGATTACCGTGATAACAATGCAACCACTCAAACGTCTATGTACAGACTTGTGCAAATCGATAACGATGGCACGCGGAAAATACATGCTATAAAAGTGGTTCAGGGTCAATCGGCAGGAAATAAGTTGCATGTTTACCCGAATCCATCATTAAATGGCCAGGTAACATTGGGATTAGGTAATACTAATTCGAAGGATATTACAGTTGTCAGCCTCCAGGGAAAGGTGATCAAAGTATGGAATTCTTTCAGCCTGGATACTCTTGTTGTGACGAACCTTGAATCGGGTATGTACGTGGTTCAGGTTATAGATAAATCAACCGGCGAAAAGAGATCCGAGAAAATAATGGTAATTAAATAACACCTTCGCATTTCATACAAAAGCTCCTTCATTATTGAAGGAGTTTTTGTATTGTATCAAAGCAACATAATCAATATGTGCTCTTTCGGGCCGATGTTGAACTCGGCACCTAATCGAATTGATACCCAATGGTGAAACAAAAAACCCGGCAAAAATGCCAGGTTTTATATGAATCGATCTGTTATCTTAAAAATAACATTTCTCTGTACTTAGGAAGCAACCAGTATTGATCGCCGACTAGAAGTTCGAGTTTATCAACGTGATAGCGGATCTTATCGAAAAATGCATCTTTCACCTCATTGCAATAAGCGATTGCTTTTTCACGTGTGTCTGTGATCACATTGCATTTCTTTCTCGCTTCGATCATTTGCTCTACTAAATCGCTGGCCTTGCCGATATGCAGCGATATTTTTTCAAGTATCTGCTTTTGATTTGCGTAGGACGACTCTGTCAGTCCGATTTCTTTCAAGCCAGTAATATTTGTTATGAGTACATTTTGATAACGAATGGCGGCGGGTAGGATATGGCTGGTCGCCAGCTCTCCCATAATACGCGCTTCGATCTGTACTTTCTTAATATATTTTTCCAACTCTATTTCGTGACGTGCTTCAAGCTCGACATGACTGTACACATTATTGGTTTCGAATAAGTGCTTCGCTTTTTCGGTTACCATTGCATCTAACGCCAACGGGCTGGTAGGTATATTTGGTAAACCACGTTTTTCAGCTTCTTTATGCCATTCGTCACTATAATTATTACCTTCAAAAAGCACCTTTTCGCTGCCCACAATATATTCCCGGATAACATGCATAATGGCTATCTCTTTTTTCTCACCCTTATCGATCAAGGCATCAACATCTTTCTTGAACTGCCGCAGGGTATCTGCCAAAATAGTATTGAGAACAGTCATTGGATTAGCACAATTGGCAGCTGATCCTACCGCACGGAATTCAAACTTATTTCCTGTAAAGGCAAATGGTGAGGTTCTGTTACGATCAGTATTGTCAAGCAACAATTCGGGAATGCTCCTGTGCAGGTCTAGCTTTAAAATGGCTTCGTCCTGTTCGTCGAATTTATCACCAACTCTTTGCTTAACATCAGCCAAAACCTTACTAAGGTACCCGCCAATGAATACTGAAATGATCGCTGGAGGCGCTTCGTTTGCTCCCAAGCGGTGGTCATTGCCGGCTGAAGCAATCGCTGCTCTCAGGATGTCGGCCTGATCATGCACCGCCTTGATCGTATTCACGAAAAAGGTGAGGAACATAAGGTTTGTCTTTGGCGTTTTTCCAGGAGCCAGAAGGTTAACACCGGTATCAGTCGCCATACTCCAGTTATTATGCTTTCCGCTACCGTTAATACCGGCAAATGGTTTTTCGTGTAATAACACTTTTAATTTATGACGCCGTGCGACGCGTTCCATAACGTCCATCAACAGGGTGTTATGATCCACGGCTACACTCACTTCTTCGAAAATGGGAGCACATTCAAACTGCGACGGTGCTACTTCGTTATGGCGAGTTCTCAAGGGAATACCCAACTTGTATGACTCCTGTTCGAAGTCTCTCATAAATGAATACACTCTTTCGGGTATAGAACCGAAATAATGGTCTTCCAATTGCTGACCTTTCGCAGGCGGATGTCCGAAAACGGTTCTTCCGCTCATCACGAGGTCGGGACGTGCATTGAACATAGCTTCGTCAATCACGAAATACTCCTGCTCCCATCCCAACGTTGCCGTAACCTTGGTTATATTTTTGTCGAAATAATTACATACATCAACTGCCGATCTATTGAGTGATTCCAGGGCCTTTAATAAAGGAGCCTTATAGTCGAGCAGTTCGCCGGTATATGAAACGAAAATTGTTGGGATACACAGCGTTTTACCATAGCCAATATCCATGATAAATGCCGGGGAAGAAGGATCCCAGGCGGTGTATCCGCGCGCTTCAAAGGTTGCTCGCAAACCTCCGCTGGGAAACGATGAAGCATCCGGTTCTTGTTGTATAAGAGTATCACCATCAAACTGTTCTATTGGAGTTCCATCGCTTTTTATAGTAAAGAAGGAATCATGTTTTTCGGCAGAAGCACCAGTTAAAGGCTGAAACCAGTGTGTGAAATGAGTTACGCCTTTCGCTTCGGCCCATTGTCTGAGACCTGCGGAAATCTGGTTGGCCACAGCCCGGTCGATTTTCTTGCCACCTTTAATAGAAGTAAGCAGACTTTTATAAGCCTCGTCACTCAGGAATTCCCTTGCGGTCTTTAACGTAAAAACATTTTCACCGAAAATACCAGTAATCTTTGCTGCTCCCTCAAACGCTTGGCCGTTTAAGCTGGTCGTAAGATCATTAATTGCTTTGAAACGTAATGATTCCATTTATGTATGATTTTTTGTGCAATTGCAAATAAACGACAAACGAGCCTTTTAAAAAATTTTTTAAATATTTTTTCTGATTTGGGCTCTTTGCCCACAAAATGTTTGATTTTGGTAACCCAAATCATTTAAAACCTGACAATTTTCTCGTCAGGGATTCATATTAAATTTTAATTTAATTCTTGTTCCGGGGAGGGGTCGCAACATAGCCACAAAAGCCGAAAGGAGGCAGAGCTCTGCAATAATTTTGTACCGAACGATCGCACCGGCGAAGGGTATCGTATAACCGATAAAAATATATAAGGAGGTGCTCCAAAATACTAGGCAAAGAATGAGCGGCTGGCACAGGGCTGATTTCCACTTCCTGTCGCGGTAGAAAAGTGCCAGGACAAGAAGTCCCCAAAAAAAGACGATATCTGCTGCAGCCATTCCCTGTAAAAGACCACTGGCTTCCCATGGGTAAGGCCTGGTAAAGGTGTTGACTACAGCTTGCGGTAGCACGAGTGCAAAACTTTTCAAGGTCGGATGCAACGTATCAAGTCTGAAAGAGCTCCCCTTCAATTGCAGGAACTCAAGCTGTCTTTGCGCTACTATCGAGGGAAGGTCATACGACGTTATAAAAGAGCTTCCAAAAAAGACCATGGCGGATAATAGGTATACAGATATAAACGCGAGTACCGGTTTCACTCTTAATTGCCTTGCCAGCCACCAACCCAACAACGCTGGAATTAATAAAGCCGCAACAGGAGAACGAAAGATCAAAACTCCGGCAAATCCGAGAAGGCTGATCAGGAAATTAGACAAACGGCCTCCCAATAGCCACCTGTTAAAATATAAGACACATAAGGCAAATGAAAGGAACAACATTGCATCTGCACGAATTCCGCTCAACCAAAAAACCGTGGGAGGGAAGAAGAAAATCAACAGTAGGTACAAATTCCTCCTGGATGGGAACTCAGTAACCAGTAATTGAAAAAGCCAGTAATGTCCCCAGAAGAAAACAAAATTCCAAAAAACAGTATTTATGTAATAATTACCCCGACTGATGATATTGATAATTGCTAATGTTTTTGCCTGTAGGCAATATTCAAGATCATTAAGATAGAATCCAACGACCTGCACGAAATTGTCTCCTTTTTTAATGGCAGTTGCTGGTCCAAACTCCGAGAAAAACCGATAAGGATCATTCAGTAACATTTCACTCTCTCGCAGCGAATTGAGGTGTAGTTGCCATGTGTCATCTCCTCCGTAGTATCGTAGAAAAATGTATCCATATAAACAACTCCCCAGGACTTTTGCTCCAAAAGCAAAAAGGACTTCTGTCTTCGTCATGGATACAGCTCGTTTTCCGATTGATTTGTAAATGACATACGAAAAAACCAGAAATAAGAAAAACACTGCGACGAATGGAAGCATGATATTTGTAATGGATGACTAACAATAACCCTTAATTCCTATTCAAATCTATAAATTTGAAGTTAAGAAATACTGGATGTCAATAGCTTCAGAAAAAAATAGAGTCGTTGCTTTTGTGTCTAACAGCGCATGGTCTGTATATAACTTCCGGTTTGATGTGATCAGGCACCTGATACAAAGAGGCTACCAAATACTTGTACTGGCACCTGATGATGAATACTCCGGCTATCTTATCGACCTGGGATGTCGCTTTATCCCGGTTGACTTCAATAACAAAAAAGAAAATCCGGTTGTCGACTATTTTTTTTATCGCCGGTTGAAAAAATTATACGCGGCACATCAGCCTGATTTCATTTTTCACTACGTGGCAAAACCTAACATTTACGGTTCGATGGCTGCAGCCTCACTTAATATTCCGTCTGTCGCTGTGATCACGGGACTCGGATATCCGTTTGCAAAACGCAACTGGCTGTATTGGGTTGTGAAACATTTGTACAGGAAAGCTCTTAAAAAAACAACACAGGTGTGGTTTCTGAATAATGAAGATGCAAAAGTGTTTGTCAATGAAAAAATCATCAATATTGAAAGAACGAAGGTTTTACCCGGCGAAGGCATTAACACTTCATTCTTTTCACCGGAAATTGTGGAGCATAAAAAGTTAGGCAAGAAATTTACTTTTCTGATGAGTACGCGCTTATTGAAAAGCAAGGGGATAGGTTTGTATGCTGATGCCGCACGTATTTTAATAAAGAAAAATTATGACGCTCAGTTTGTCTTGATAGGTTTTTTTGAAAAAAATCATCCTGATTCTATTACACAGGAAGACCTGAGCCGGTGGGAAAAAGAAGGATTGATTTCTTATAAAGGCTTCGCTAAAGATGTCCGTCCTTTTCTTCAAAGCGCAGACTGCCTCGTATTTCCTTCATTTTATAATGAAGGCATTCCACGATGCCTGATGGAAGCTTCAAGTATGGAGCTCCCGGTTATTACTTCAATGAACAGAGGATGTAAGGAAGTAGTGATGAACAATTCCAGCGGATATCTGTGTAATGTAAACGACCCTTTCGATCTTGCGGATAAAATGGAAAAAATGATTAATCTTTCCGCGGAAGAACGAAGCAGAATGGGAAAAAACGGCAGGTTGTTGGTGATTAAGAAATTTAATGTTGGAAGGGTGATAGAGGAGTATGAGGATACGTTGAACCAGGATTTGCTCGATTGACGGTAGGTTGATAATTAAGTTTAACGTTTGAGGTTTAAGGTTTAAGGTTGGCTCTGTTTTTTGTGTTACTGGCTTGTAGTTAGTAGTTTGCGGTTGCTGGTTGTTTCGGGTAGTCATTTGGTTTAAGCATTACGAAAGTCTAATTTTTACAAAGACTCGCTCCCTGATGTAAACTAATTATAGTGGTTACTTTAATCTTAAGCCACTAGCCACAAACAACAACCTAATATCCCGCCGCATGATCATCCCCTCGTTTATCGGCAATCGCCTCTATTTTTCCATCAGCAGAGATCACTATAAGTTCTGTACGCCCAATTTGTTCGTTCTCTTTTATTTTATACCCTAATTGCTCTAGTTTTTTGCGCACATCATTCGGAAAATCCTTCTCCAGCCTGATTTCATCAGGTAACCATTGATGATGAAATTTTGGCTTGTTGACTGCATCAACCGGGGGCAAATTAAATTCAAGCAGATTAATAAGGGTTTGAAATACGGAGGTGGGAATAGTTGTGCCGCCCGGCGTGCCGACAACTATATAAGGCTTATTGTTTTTTAAAACGATGGTGGGCGTCATCGAACTAAGCATGCGCTTACCGGGTGCGATTGCGTTTGCGTCGGCACCGACTGCGCCATACATGTTTGGTACGCCAGGCTTCACGCTGAAATCATCCATCTCATTGTTTAATAAGAAGCCGGCGCCTCCAACAACAGTGCCACTGCCATATCCTCCATTGAGAGTGGTGGTAACAGCTACCGCATTGCCTTCTTTATCATATACGCTGAGATGAGTTGTTTCATCACTTTCCGCGATCATGCCTGCCTGTACATTCTGGCTGCTTCCCGCCTTGCCATTTCGATAATCTTTCATTCGTTCTTTCGCGTAGTCTTTGCTGATCAATTTTTTCACAGGCACTTTATAAAAATCAACATCGCCTAAGTACTTAGCACGGTCTGCATATGCCCTGCGTTCTATTTCCGTCATCAGTTGCACAGATTGCCAATCCAGAAAGCCATATTGTTTTACGTCTCTGTCTTCTATCATATTCATCATTTGTGGCAATAAGATCCCTCCGCTGCTTGGTAGAGGCATTGTGATAATCTGGTAACCTTTGTAATCAAAAACCACAGGATCTCTTTTTTTTGCCGAATAGTTCTGCAGATCCTTGTAATCGATAATTCCGTTACCCCGCTTCATCTCTTCCATGATCAGGCGCGCAGTTTCTCCTTCATAGAATCCTTTCTGTCCATTATCCCTGATTCGTTTCAATGTATTGGCAAGGTCTTTTTGAAATAATGTATCACCTGCTTTCCATTTTTGCGTATTAACAAAAACGGGTATCACCGTGTTGTACTTTAAAAAATCTTCTTGCGAATTATTCAGGCTTCTTGCTTCGGCCTGGGTAATGACAAAACCTTTTTCGGCCAGATCAATGGCCGGCTGTATAAGGGATGCAAAAGGAAGCTTTGCATATTTGTGAGAAGCGAATAGTCCAGCAACGGTGCCAGGTACCCCGGCAGACAAATGCCCATTCTGACTTAAAAGAGTTTCCGCGTTTCCGGCAGAATCGAGATACATATTTCGGGCGGCGTTCCTCGAAGCCTTCTCCCGGTAGTCGAGGGTGATGTTTCTACCATTTGCCAGCCTCGCAACCATAAACCCTCCGCCACCGATATTGCCAGCTCCCGGGTATACCACCGCAAGCACAAGTTGTGTAGCTATTGCTGCGTCGATGGCGTTTCCACCATGTCTTAATATGCCAAGTCCTACTTCACTTGCCAATGGATGCGCAGATACAACGGCGCCGTTACTGCACTCGACCCTTTTTTCTATTTTGTATTGATAAGCATTTATCTCAACAGGCAGCACCACTTTCTTGCTTCCGGAACATGCATTGAGAATGAGTGTTACTGCACTTATATAGCTAACCAATCGTATCATTATTCCCTATTTTAGAAATAAAAGTATGAAAAGCAAAATCAGAGCCAGCGTTTTGTAACAATAAATTGTCCATTTAATATAAGATAATTTTACGCTTGCCAGCAAACTGTAAAAAAACAACAAAAGATGAGAAAAAGTAAAAATGTAATTGTAAGCTCCCTGATTCTTGTATTGGTTCAGTTGTTAATGATAGATGCTTTTGCCCAGGTAACGGGAACAATCAGAGGTACCGTGAAAGATGCAAACGGCCTGGCACTCCAGGGGGCTTCTGTCCAGGTACAGGGTTCTCGGGGAGGTACAACTACAGATAACAATGGTAACTATTTTTTAAGCGCGCCAACAGGCAAGCAGGTTCTGATCATATCATTTGTTGGACATTCAACCCAGCGAATTGATGTAGTCGTGACTGAAGGCACTACCCTACAACAGGATGTAGCCATGACCGATGTCGGTGATTTGACCAATGTAACGGTTATTGGATCACGAAATGCCTCCCGTACAAGGGTTCAGACTCCGGTCCCTGTTGATGTAATTCCCATCGCACAAGTGGTTAATGAAATCGGACAGGTAGATGTTAATCAGATACTCACTTTTATTGCACCTTCTTTTCAGTCCGCACGTCAAACCATCTCTGATGGAACAGACCATGTGGATCCCGCGCAACTGCGTGGGTTAGGTACAGACCAGGTCCTGGTTCTTATCAATGGCAAACGTCGTCATCAATCTGCATTAGTTAATGTGAATGGAACGGTTAATAGAGGTCAGGTCGGTACCGACATGAGCGCTATTCCGGCTACTTCTATTGATAGAATTGAGATTTTAAGAGATGGCGCTTCTGCTCAATATGGCTCCGACGCGATTGCAGGAGTCATTAACATCGTGTTGAAAAAAAGAACGGGGTTATTAGAAGCCGGTATAAGTTACGGCGGATATGTTTCTGATTACGATAAAAACTATGCGTTTTTCAAAACGACCAACAAAACGGATGATCCTTCGATGAAAGTGACAGATGGCAACACCATACAGGGTTCAATCGGTTATGGATTTGATATCGGGAAAGGGTACCTCAGTGTTACAGGAGAACTCATCAACAGGCTTGGAACAAACCGCACGGGCACATATACCGGTGCTGTTTATCCCAATGTTGGCGGAGTAAATCGGGATGATTCAATAATGGCGGCCAGGAGCCAGACACGCAATACGTTTGATATGAGGGTGGGAAATTCCGCAATGAAAGGTGGCGCTGCTTTTTACAATTTTGGCTATCCTGTTGGTGCGAGCGGTGAAGTATACGTTTTTGGAGGTTATAGCAAGAAGAGCGGAGAAGCGACTGGGGTTTACCGTTATCCGAGTGGTATTCCCGGAAACGCCACCACATACGCATCTAATGTTTTTGCTCTCTACCCAAATGGATTTTTGCCCGAGATACATTCGGATATAATAGATTTTTCGACCGCAGCAGGATTCCGTACAAAATTTGGTGATTGGCTTTTTGACATCAGCAACACGTTTGGAATAAACAAATTTGACTTCGGTGTCGAAAATTCTGTTAACTATACGCAGTTCGCATTACCTGGAAACACCCAAACAACCTTTGACGCAGGCGGATTGAAATTCTGGCAAAACACCGTAAACGCAGATGTATCAAAAAAATATAATGTGCTCCAGGGTTTGAATTTAGCTGCTGGTTTGGAGTACCGGGTCGAATCGTTCGAGATATTAACTGGAGAGGAGGCTTCTTATAAAAATTACGATGTTAATTCTAAGGCAGCAGCTGGGGCACAGGTATTTCCCGGCTTTGTGAATACGAGTGGGGGTGACAATACAAGAAATGCAAAAGCGGTTTATATTGACCTCGAGCAGGACATTACAGATAAGTTTTTAGTTACTGGAGCACTCCGGTTCGAAAACTACAGTGACTTTGGATCAACGCTTAATTACAAATTCTCAAGCCGATATGCATTCAGCAAGGCCTTTAACCTGCGCGCATCATTGAGCTCTGGTTTTCGCGCGCCTTCGATGCAACAAATATTTTTTGAAAAGACAAATACATTATTCGTTTCGCAGGGCGGCACACTTGTCCCTGTGCAGGCTGGAACATTCAGGAACGACAGTGAACCAGCAAAAATCCTGGGCATACCAACGCTGAAAGAGGAAACAAGTCAAAATTATTCTGTGGGGTTTACGGCCAGACCATTTATCGGTTTTGAACTTACTGTAGATGCTTACCAGATCGACATTGATAATAGGATTATCTTAACCAATAATTTCACTGGAGGTAATGATCCGGCGTTGAAGGCACAACTCGATGCAGTAGGAGCAAGCACGGCAAACTTTTTTACCAACGCTATTGATACGCGTGCCCGTGGTTTGGAAGCCGTTACATCATATCATGCAAGCTTTCTGAGAAAGCATTCCCTGAGAACAACTTTAGCGATGACATTTATTGACAACGAAGTAAAGAAGGGGCCAGATGGTAAACCGATCATCCATGCATCGGACATCTTAGTTAATAGTGGGCAGCTTGCGAACTATTTCAACCGTGAAGATCAAAGCAGGGTGGAAGTAGCGAATCCGAAAAATAAAATCAGCCTGATGTTCAATTACAGGTACAGCAAATTTTCGGCGATGCTGAGGTTTGTGAATTTCGGTAAGGTAACATACCTTGATCCTAGTATCGATCCTGCCAATCCTGGTGCGTTTCCCATGAATGCGTTCAATGGAAATCAACGAGAAACCCTGGACCAGGAGTTTTCTGCAAAAACTGTTACCGATATTTCCTTGTCATACCAGATCTTAAAACCGTTGACGATAACGATCGGGGCAAATAATGTTTTTGATGTGTACCAGGATATGCATACTCATAGCGGCAACATGAGCTTGGGCCGCTTCGTATACAGTCGCCGGGTACAGCAGATGGGCTTCAACGGTGCATACTATTTCGGGCGCCTGAGATTTAGTTTGGATGTTATAAAATAACGCATCTTATCTAAGATGACCGTTTTATCGCTATTGAATAAGTACTGATACCCTATTGTTATTCGAACTGTCCTGCTATGAGAAAGAGTAGCTCTTTATTGAGCTACTTTTTTTATGTCGTTAAGAGTATTCCTATTTTCAGCACACAACGTTTTTTGCTACATTCACAACTCATATTTATACATGAAAAAAACTTTGGTAGCATTATTTTTTGTTTTTGCGTGCGGTATGACTTTTGGACAGCTTCAGTCGCCCGACCAGTTTTTAGGCTATAAATTGGGAACCAGATACACACCGCATTACAAGATCGTGAACTACTTCAGGCATATTGTGGAAAATGCTTCGCAGCTTGTTAAACTTGAACAGTATGGAGAAACAAATGAGGGAAGGCCTTTATTGTTGGCTTATATAGCATCTTCTGAAAACTCTACCCGTCTTGAATCGATCAGGATCAATAACCTCCGGCTCGCAGGAGTTGCCAGAGACAAGATGGCTCCAAACGCCGAAGGTCCTGCAATTGTATGGTTGAGCTATAATGTACATGGTAATGAAACATCGAGCTCGGAGGCTGCAATGCTTACTATTTACGAGTTAGTAAGAGCAGATAATTCACGTGCAAAAGAATGGTTGAAAAATACTGTCGTTATCATTGATCCATGTATTAACCCGGATGGTCGTGACCGATATGTGAACTGGTTCAACAGTGTGGCCGGTGAAAATGCTGATCCGCGGTCCTTCGTTCGTGAACATAGTGAGCCGTGGCCGGGTGGCCGACCGAATCATTATTATTTTGATCTGAATCGTGATTGGGCCTGGCAAACCCAGGTGGAAACGCAGCAGCGACTTATTAAGTACAATCAATGGTTGCCTCACATCCATGTAGATTTTCATGAACAGGGGTATGAGGCCCCTTATTACTTTGCCCCGGCGGCGGAACCCTTTCATGATGTGATCACACCATGGCAGCGCGAATTCCAGACTATCATTGGCAGGAACAATGCAAAATATTTTGATGAGAATGGATGGTTGTATTTTACCAGGGAGCGGTTCGATCTTTTTTATCCTAGTTACGGGGACACATACCCCACATATAAAGGAGCAATAGGAATGACTTATGAGCAAGGTGGCCATGGCAGGGCCGGCCTCGCGGTGATCAAGGCAGACGGCGATACGCTGACTCTGCGGGATCGATTAATTCATCACTACACGACCGGTATGGCCACAATCGAGATCAGCTCGATGCATGCGAATAGAGTGATACAGGAATTCAAAAAATATTATGACAAAGCAAGGTCAGCCCCCGTGGGCGATTATAAAGCATATATCATCCGAGCTGATAATGGTGATCGGATAGAGCGCTTAAAAACATTATTAGATCGCAACGGAATCGACTGGTCCTATGCACATGTAACAAGTTTTTCAGGCTTCAATTATTTCTCCGGAAAAAATGAAAACTTCAAAACCGCTGCAAATGATATTGTCATCAATTCGAATCAAGCTCATTCGAATCTGATAAGCGTTTTGTTCGAAAAAAATTCAAGGCTTAGTGATTCAGCAACCTACGATATTACGGCTTGGTCGGTGCCTTATGTCTATGGATTGGAAACTTATGGCTTGAATAGTTACGTGGCAGGAACATCGAAGGAAGCTCCATTGAAAATCACCGAAAAGGTGTCGACTGGTCCCGCATATGCTTACGCCGTGAAATGGAATGGAATGCATAGTGCACGCTTTCTTGCTGAACTAATAAGGCGGGGTGTGAAAGTAAGATATGCTGAGCAGCCATTTTACTCGAAAGGGAAATCGTTTGAAAAGGGTACGTTGTTGGTGACAAAAACGGGTAACACAGCTTCCACTAATAATCTTGACAAAATTGTGCGTGAAACCGCTCAAACTGCCGACGTTGAATATACAGTGATAGAGTCAGGATTTGTAGAAAAAGGGTTTGATGTAGGATCTGATAAAGTTCGCTTCATCAAACCTCCCCGGGTTGCACTACTCGCGGGGGAAAATATTTCTTCGCTCGGAATGGGAGAAATTTGGCATTTTTTCGATGTGCAGCTTCATTACCCGGTGAACGTGGTTTGGGTAGACGATCTTGACAAAAACATTTTGAAACAAATTGATGTACTTATACTGCCGGAAGGAAACTATCGGCTTTTTCTTGAGAAATCAATGAACGAAGCCCTGAAAGACTGGGTTATTACCGGCGGAAAGATCATCGCACTGGAAAGCGTCGTGGCACAAATGTCGAGAAGTGACTGGGGAATTAAGATGAAGGATATAGATAATGACAAGAAGGATGAAAAAAAAGAAGATAAGAAACCAGACTACGGTTCTTTAAAACGCTATGAGAACCGGGAACGTGATGATATTCCTAACGATAATCCAGGAGCTATTTTTAAGGTGGAACTTGATAATTCTCATCCCCTCGCCTTTGGCTATCCTGACTATTACTATACGATTAAACGAGATGATAATATCTATGAGTTCTTCAAAGAAGGTGGATGGAACGTAGGTTATCTGAAAAAAGACAATTTAGTAACAGGCTTCACAGGCAGTAAGGCCAGGGAAAAATTGAAGGATGGCCTGATTTTCGGTGTTCAGAATATGGGCAGGGGGTCGATCATTTACCTGGCTGACAACCCCGTGTTCAGAAGCTTTTGGGAAAATGGTAAACTTTTATTCGCCAATGCCGTTTTTCTAGTTGGACAGTAAATGAAGAATCAGTGTTCTGGAATTCAGTAATATGTTTATAAATCCCCAAATTTTTATAAGTCGGTGAATGGTTTGGAGGCTTTCACTTATTTTGGCATCTAATCAGGTTTATCGATCGGGTGAGCAGCAATGTCATTTGTCGGATGGTCGATTGCCAGTAAGTTTTTAACAGGAAAGTTTTAAGGGACATCCTGACTAAACCAATTCAACATGAAGATTTTTTACCCGACGATATTTTTTGCATCCTTCCTTTTCAGCTTGCCGTCGCTCTGTTTTTCGCAGAAACCCCGTTCATACACTTCCGCGGAAATTTTGTTGGGCTTAAAAAAACTCAACACTCTTGGATCGGTATTGTATATCGCTGCCCACCCGGATGATGAGAACACGAGGTTGCTTTCTTACTTATCAAAGGAAAAACTGTACAGGACGGGATACCTTTCCTTGACCCGGGGTGATGGCGGGCAGAACCTTATTGGCGACGAACAGGGTGTAACGCTCGGGCTTATCCGAACACAAGAACTCCTGGCTGCAAGACGTGTTGACCATGCCGAGCAGTTTTTTGCAACTGCCTATGATTTCGGGTTCTCAAAAAGCGCCGAAGAAACTTTCAAGCTGTGGGACAAACGAAAGATACTAAGCGATATCGTTTGGGTAATACGGAAGTTTCAGCCTGACGTAATTATTACCCGATTTCCTGAAGATAGCCGCGCGGGTCATGGACAGCATGCAGCGTCTGCGATACTTGCACGTGAAGCTTTTTACGCCGCTGCCCAACCTGACAGTTTTCCTGAGCAGTTTGCAAAGGGAGTGAAGGTTTGGCAGGCTAAGAGGGTGCTGTGGAACTCATTCAATTTTGGCAATGCCGATATGACCAGCGATACTTTATACAAACTGGATGTCGGAGGTTATAATGCTTTGCTTGGAAAAAGTTATGGAGAGATTGCTTCGGAAAGCCGCTCACAGCATAAAAGCCAGGGATTCGGTGTGCCGGCAGGCAGGGGGACAACATATGAATACTTTCGAACTGTGACAGGAAAAGCACGGGTCAATGATCTCATGGAAGGAGTGGATATAGGCTGGCAGCGTACCGGAAATGTTAAGGTTACGATAGAGATAGATAGTATAATCCGGCAATTTGATCCCCAGGAGCCCCAAAAAAGTGTAGGCGCCTTACAAAAACTTGAAAATTATCTGCAACAGAATATTCGTAATTCGTATTGGGTAACCCAAAAAGTTGAGGAAATAAATTCGTTGATCACGCAATGTGCCGGGTTATATGCTGAAGCTGTGGCCAATCAACAGTTTGCTGTGTATGGTGATTCGTTACGAGTAAGTTTTAACGCAATCAATAGAAGCCAGGTTCCTGTTACGCAGTTTATGATCATGTATGATGACACAGTATTCATTCTTGCGGATACTTTATATTATAACAAGCTTAAAACCGTTCAGGTGACAAGGCAAGTAACGAAAGATCCGTTAACTGATCAGCCTTATTGGTTGAGAGAACAGATGACTGAGGGCAATTTTACAGTGAAAGATCAGAAACTAATCGGTTTCCCGCAGAACAAGCAGGATCAGGTGAAAGTAATCGCAAACATTGGCGGCTCTAATATCAGGTTTGATGTTCCCCTTCAATTCAAGTACACTGACCCAGTGAAAGGTGAAATTTATCAGCCTGTGATTACGGTACCCTCTATGCTGGTGAGTATCGCGCCAGGTGTTGTGCTGACGAAGGTAGTCCCGGCCTTCAAGCAGAATATTGAGGTGAGGTATCAAAGCCAGGTGAACGGTTCCCCTACTCCCGGCGAGCTAATTTTTTACAACAGCGGTTCAGCGATAGCGCGGCGTCCTGTGGTATTTGAAAAAGTTCGAAATAAATCACAGAGCATTTCTCTGCCACTCGATTCAATATTGTCTGTGAAGAAAAATACCGAGTTGTCGGTAGTTCTTGCTACGAAAGTTGGAAAGGTGAAGGAAACATATAATAATCATATGCGGCTTGTTAACTACGAACATATTCCTACTGTTCATTATATCTATCAATCAAAGATCAAAGTGGTGAATGAAGAGGTCAAAACAGTTGGAAAAAAGATTGGCTACATAAAAGGCGCAGGTGATAATGTGCCAGATGCCTTACACGCCATGGGATATGATGTGACAATCTTAGATAGAGCAGATCTAAACTTTGGATCTTTAAAAGCGTTTGATGCTATTATAACAGGTGTGAGAGCATATAACGTGCATGAATATCTTGGAGACAAATACGACGTGTTAATGGAATATGTTAAGGATGGAGGTAATTTGATTGTTCAGTATAATACCAACAACTTCGTGAGCACCGTGAAATCAAAAATTGGTCCTTATCCCTTTAATGTTGGTAGAAACAGGGTGACTGAAGAAAACGCTACTGTCAGATTTCTTAAGCCCGAGCACGATGTCTTGAATTTTCCTAATAAAATCGGCGCGGCTGATTTCGAAAATTGGACCCAGGAACGTGGAATTTATTTTGCCGATCAGTTAGATACGAAATACGAAACTATTTTTTCAATGAATGATCCCGGTGAACAGGAACAAACAGGAAGTCTTATTATTGCTGATTACGGCAAGGGAAAGTTTGTATACACTGGCTTGGTTTTTTTCAGGCAATTGCCTGCTGGTGTTCCAGGGGCTTATCGCTTGCTCGCAAATATGATTGCATTAAATAAAAAGCAGGGGTTCTAATATGCGTATACGACCGGGTAGACGAAATATCGCATTGGCTACCGCGATTATTGTAGGATTGATTGTTGGAATCGTTATCAAAAGAATGGCTTTCGGAATGCTAATCGGTATTTTGGTCGGCGTGTTGATTGGAGGGTTGTGGATTGGGAAGAAATAGGTTTAAGGTTTAAGGTTTAAGGTTTAAGGTTTAAGGTTTAAGGTTTAAGGTTT
>Ga0126304_10000281_pt1 | contig 18989 bp, 15 predicted proteins | sample Plot25_FD_92538 | JGI IMG/M metagenome (GOLD analysis project Ga0126304, IMG submission 92538) | Serpentine soil microbial communities from UC McLaughlin Reserve, CA, USA - Plot25 | ecosystem: Environmental > Terrestrial > Soil > Grasslands | place: USA: UC McLaughlin Reserve, Lake County... | reverse complement strand
CGACGCTGCATGCCAAGGGCTGGCCCCAGGAGGCCGCGCTGCGGATGCTGCAGAACAACCTCGACCCAGAGGTGGCCGAGCATCCGGAGGAGCTCGTCGTCTATGGCGGGACCGGAAAGGCGGCTCGGGATTGGCCGAGCTTCGAGGCTCTCGTCCGGACTCTCACGACGCTCGAGAACGACGAGACGATGCTCGTCCAGTCCGGCCGCCCGGTCGGCGTCATGCATACCCACGAGTGGGCGCCGCGCGTGCTCATGGCGAACTCCAACCTGGTGGGCGACTGGGCGACCTGGGAGGAGTTCCGCCGTCTCGAGGCACTCGGACTGACGATGTACGGCCAGATGACGGCCGGCTCATGGATCTACATCGGCACCCAGGGAATCCTCCAGGGCACATACGAGACGTTCGCGGCTGTCGCCACCAAGAGGTTCGGCGGATCGCTGGCCGGGACGATCACCCTGACTGCTGGTCTCGGCGGGATGGGCGGAGCGCAGCCGCTGGCCGTCACGATGAACGGCGGTGTCGCGATCGTCGTGGAATGCGATCCGTCGCGGATCGCGCGCCGGCTCGAGCACCGCTACCTCGACGTCGAGGCGTCGTCGGTGGACGAGGCGCTACGGCTCGCGTACGAGGCACGGGACGCACGCCGTCCGTTGTCCGTCGGCGTACTCGGCAACGCGGCAGTGGTGATCCCACATCTGCTCGCGAGCGCCGCCGAGATCGACGTCGTGACGGACCAGACGAGTGCACACGACCCGCTGGCCTACCTCCCGCGAGACGTCACGTTCGAGGACTGGTCCGCGGAGCGGTCGAAGGACCCGGCTGGCTTTACCGAGCGCGCCCGTGAGTCGATGGCAGTCCACGTCGAGGCGATGGTGGGCTTCCTCGACGCCGGTGCCGAAGTCTTCGACTACGGCAACTCGATCCGCGGAGAGGCGCAGCTTGCCGGCTATGCCCGGGCCTTCGACTTCCCCGGCTTCGTGCCCGCATACATCCGGCAGCTGTTCTGTGAAGGCCGAGGGCCGTTCCGCTGGGTGGCGCTGTCCGGTGACCCGGCCGACATCGCGGCAACCGACGCCGCGGTCCTGGAGCTCTTCCCCGAGCACGAGTCGCTGGCCCGGTGGATCAGGCTGGCCGGCGAACGGGTGCACTTCCAGGGACTGCCGGCGCGGATCTGCTGGCTCGGCTACGGCGAGCGAGACCGGGCGGGCGAGCGGTTCAACGACATGGTGGCGTCCGGCGCACTGAAGGCACCGATCGTCATCGGCCGCGATCATCTCGACTGCGGGTCTGTGGCCTCGCCCTACCGCGAGACCGAGGCCATGGCTGACGGGTCCGACGCGATCGCCGACTGGCCGCTGCTGAACGCGCTGGTCAACACCGCCTCGGGCGCGACCTGGGTGTCGATCCACCATGGCGGCGGTGTGGGCATGGGCCGGTCGATCCACGCCGGCCAGGTGACCGTCGCCGACGGCACGCCCCTTGCCGCGGAGAAGATTGCCAGAGTCTTGAGCAACGATCCCGGCATGGGGGTGATCCGGCACGTCGACGCCGGGTACGAGCGCGCGGCGGAGGTCGCCTCGGAGCGCGGCGTCCGGGTGCCGATGCGCGAGGAACCGTGATCGCGGTTCGCGACGGGCCTCCGTCGCTGGGCTTTGACGGGTTGTGGGAGGCGCTCCTACCTGTCGGACGTGATTCGGCAACCGGCGGCTACCGGCGGTTCGCGTGGACGGACGCGGATATGGAGTGCCGCGCGTGGTTCGCCGACGCGGCGGCGCAACGGGGGCTCGACGTCGAGACCGACGGGAACGGGAACCTGTGGGCTTGGTGGGGCGACCCGTCGGCGGGCGACGCGCTGGTCGTCGGCTCGCATCTGGATTCCGTACCGGACGGCGGCGCGTACGACGGACCGCTCGGCGTGGTTTCCGCTTTCGCCGCACTGGATGCGGTGCGCGAACGCGGGCTCACGGCCACACGGCCGATCGCCATAGCGGCATTCTCCGACGAGGAGGGTGCGCGGTTCGGCGTGGCGTGCGCCGGCTCGCGGCTGCTCGTAGGTGCCCTCGACGCCGATTGTGCTCGCGCCCTTCGCGACGGTGATGGAACGACGATGGCCGACGCGATGCGGGCCGCCGGACACGACCCGAGCCGCGCCGGGGCCGACTCGGAGCGGCTGGCCCGCGTCGGCTACTTCGTCGAGTTGCACATCGAGCAGGGACGAGCCCGGCCGGTCGACGTCGGAGCTTCGACGCCTAGAAACGACGAACCGCACGGCCTGGTCGACCTCGACGCTCCGGTCGGCGTGGCAGGCGCGATCTGGCCGCACGGGCGCTGGCGGTTCGAGTTCGCCGGGCGTGCCGACCACGCCGGGACGACGCGGCTGGAGGATCGCGACGACCCGATGCTGGCCTACGCCACCGCGGTCCTCGCCGCCCGTGACACGGCGATGCGGCACGGTGCGCTGGCAACGTTCGGCAAGGTGCGGGTGGAGCCGAATGGTGTGAACGCGATCCCGTCCCAGGTCACGGCCTGGCTCGACGCGCGGGGCGAGGACGAGGCTCGCGTGCGCGCCTTCCTATCGGACTTGTCAGGCCTGACAACTCCTCCACGTGGGCCTATGCACCCGCGTGACCTGACAGGCGTGCGTGCCTTGGTCACCGAGGAGTCATGGACTCCTGCCACGGTCTTCGACGTCAAGCTGAGGGTCCGGATGGCCGCCCTGCTTGGGCGCGCGCCAGTCCTGCCGACGGGAGCCGGCCATGACGCGGGCGTCCTGGCAGCTGCCGGCGTTTCATCCGCAATGCTTTTCGTCCGCAACCACACCGGCGTCTCACATTCGCCGCACGAGCACGCCGAACGCGACGACTGCCTGGCCGGCGTCGACGCGATGGCACAGGTCATTCAGGACCTCGCCGGAAGGTGACCGAGGCCCTGACCCGCCCTGGAGGTGTGCGCGCATCCTCCTGGGCGGGCGAGGGTCCGGTGGTCAGCTGCTGTAACTCAGGCCGTGTCCGAAGGGATAGAGCGCACCCGCTCCATCGGCCCGTGGGATCGTGACGGGGAGCTTGCCGGCCGGATTGACCTCACCGAACAGCACCCGGGTCAGCGACTCCATCTGGTGGGCGGTGTAGCCGTACGTCGCGAGGTAGGTGGGTGCCTCGGTGATGTAAGAGATGTCGTACGGATTACGCATTCCGGACACGATGACCGGCTTGCCGGTGTCAAGCAGCGCCTTGACCAGGGCTTGCTGAGCCGCTGCCGAAGCGGTGGGCAGCCCCGTGCTGAGGTTGACATTGGCGGCATTGTTGGTCGACACGACGACCAAGTCGCTGGCCTGCGCACGCGTGACGGCCTCGTTGATCCCGGTCGTAGTCGGCGTGAGCCCCGTCTCGAAGACCTGCACGGTCTGGCCACGCCGGTCGATCGCTGCCCCAAGCGTCGCAGTCGTCGCCACACCCCACCCGGTGACGAGGACGTTACGCCGGTCATAGGAGAGCGGCAGCAGTCCGGCGTCGTTCTTGACGAGCGTCGTGGTGCGGTCGGTGATCTCCTGCGCGTCCGCGAGGTGGTCGGAAGCCCCGACGACCTTCTCTGCTTTGTTGACGTTGACGAACGGGTCGTCGAACAGCTCACGCTGCATCTTGAGGTCCAGAATGCGGTAGACCGACTCGTCCAGCCTCTCCATGGAGAGCTCGCCGCTGCGGAACGCGTCGAGGACCGCGTTGTAGGCGAGGTCGAACTCAGGTGGTAACAGGAGCTGGTCGGCGCCCGCCTTGAGTGCTTGTACGGGGGCGACATCGTGGGGGAAGGTGCTTGTCGCGCCGCCCATGTCGAGGGCATCGGTGATGATCAGCCCGTCGTAGCCGAGCTCCTCGCGGAGGAGCCCAGTGAGGATCGGCTCGGACATCGTGGCCGGCACGCCACTGGGGTCGACCGACCGGAGCACGACGTGAGCGGTCATGATCGAGTCGACACCGGATTCGATGGCGGCCCGGAACGGCGGCAGGTCGATCTCCTCGAGCTGCTCGCGCGTGTGCGTGACCTCCGGCAGGCCGAAGTGGCTGTCGGTGGCGGTGTCTCCGTGCCCCGGGAAGTGCTTGGCAACTGCGGCCACACCACCGTTGTGGTAGCCGTCTACCTGGGCGGCGACGAGCTCGGACACCAGGTCGGGGTCCTCCCCGACCGACCGGATGCCGATGACTGGGTTGGCCGGGTTGACATTGACGTCGGCCACGGGGGCGAGGTCCTGGTTGATCCCGACCGCCGCCAACTCCGTGCCGATCACATCGGCCGAGCGGTGCGCATCGTCAGCCGAGCGACCCGCGCCCAGGGCCATGTTGCCGGGCATCTGGGTGGCGGGTGCGGTCAACCGGGCGACGAGTGCGCCGCCCTCCTGGTCGGTGGAGATGAGCAGCGGGATCGGCTGTCGTTGCGTCGTCGCCACGTCCTGCAGCCCGTTGGACAACGTCGCGATCTGCCGCGGGTCGCCGATGTTGTCCGGCCCGCGAGCGGCCGTGTAGTAGATGACCCCGCCCGGCTTGTACTTGTCGATCACATCGGCCGGCGTGCTGACGCCGTACAGCCGCTGGTTGCCCGCCACCGCGGTCGCGGAGACGTTGTGGGCGTCCCGGCCGTACACCTCGACAACGAACAGCTGCCCGACCTTCTCCTCCAGCGTCATGCGCTGGAGCAAGCTGATGATCTGGCCGTGGTCTGGGGCGTTCTTCAGGAGACCCGGCTCGCCGGTCTCTGCCGCGGTCGCGCTGGGCGCAGACGCCGCCCAGGCCACCGACGGCAGCGTGGCGGAGGACAGGAGGACTCCGACCGAGACCAGGACCACACATGCCCGATGACCGAATCGATTTCGCACGCCAACCTCCTCGTGACCAGCGGATGCGGAGCAGGGCTCGACATCGACGCTATGCCTCACTCGACCCTACGGGTGTCTGTGACGTAGCGCACCTGGCCGGTCGGCGACAATCGGGGTCGTGACGGCGTACTGGTGCGAGCGGGCCTGGCTGTCCGGTGGCGTGTCTGATCAGGTGCGGGTCAACACCGACGCCGCGGGGTTCGTGACTTCTGTCGAGGTTGGTGAGCAACCCGAGCCATCTGACCTGCGACTTGCCGGCATCGTGGTGCCGGGCTTCGCGAACGCGCACTCGCACGCGTTCCACCGGGCGCTGCGTGGACGCACGCACGGTTACGGGGGAACGTTCTGGTCCTGGAGGAAGCGGATGTACGCCGCCGCGGCCCGGCTCAACCCGGACTCGTACCGCCGCCTCGCGACCGCCGTGTACGCCGAGATGGCGCTGGCCGGAGTCAGCTGCGTGGGTGAGTTCCACTACGTCCACCATCAAGCCGATGGCACGCCGTACGACGACCCGAACGCGATGGGCGAGGCGGTGCGGGAAGCGGCAACGGCAGCCGGCATCCGGCTGACCCTGCTGGACACCTGCTATCTGTCCGGCGGCTTCGGGAAGCGACTCTCCGCTGCCCAGCTTCGGTTCGGCGACGGTGACGCCCAGAGGTGGGTCGAGCGCGTCGCCTCCCTTCGGCCCGACGCCACGACGCGTGTCGGCGCCGCCATCCACTCGGTCCGGGCAGTGCCGGCGGAGCAGATTCCCACGGTCGTGGCGGCGTTTTCAGGACGACCGCTCCACGTCCACGTCTCCGAGCAGCCGGCCGAGAACGAGGAGTGTCTCGACGCATATGCGGCGACGCCCACCCAGCTGCTGCACGATCACGGGGCCCTCGGCCCGGGCGCGACCGCGGTCCACGCGACACACCTGACGCCCGACGACGTGGCACTGCTCGGTGGGCAGCGGACGATGGTCTGCCTGTGCCCGACGACGGAGCGTGATCTCGCGGACGGAATCGGCCCGGCCCGGGCTCTGTACGACGCCGGCTCACCCCTGGCACTGGGCTCGGACCAGCACGCCGTGATCGACATGTTCGAGGAGGCCCGTGCGCTGGAGATGCATGAACGGCTGGCCACCCACCAGCGCGGCCGGTTCGTACCGGGAGACCTGCTGACCGCGCTGACCAGCGCCGGTCACGCCAGTCTCGGCTGGCCGGAGGCCGGCCGGATCGTGGCCGGCGCTCCGTGCGATCTGGTAGCCGTCCGCCTTGACACACCACGCACGGCGGGCATCGACCCGGCCCAGCTGGTCCTCGCCGCGACGGCAGCGGACATCGACACCGTCGTGATCGGTGGCCGGTCGGTCGTCCGCGCCGGTCGACACGTCCTCGGGGACGTCGGCGAGCTCATGCACGACGCCGTCGACGGGGTCTGGTCAGGGCTGGGGACCTAGCCGCTGCGCCTGGCTGATCTTGCGCGATCTGATGGTGCGCGTGAGCAGCGGTGCCGCCGTGGCGAGGATGACGATGTTGAAGACGAGCTGCACCGAGACGAGGATCCGGGCGAGCTGACCCTGTGCGGACACGTCCCCGAAGCCGGTGGTCGTGGCGACCGTGAGGCTGAAGTAGAGGGCGTCGACTCGCGTCTTCAGGCCGCTGATCTCGCCTGGCTCGACGGTGTCCACGGCGTAGTACGTGAGGGCGAAGAGGAGTATCGCCAGCACGATGGCCAGCGCGAGGCTGTCGATCCGGATGTCGGCGTCACGCGACCGGAGGTGCCGGCGCAGCTGGCGTAGGACGACGAGAATGACGAGGGCGAGCCCGGCCGCGTAGGCGGCCAGGCGGAGTCCGATCGACCCCTCGAGCGGGACGAGGAAGTAGGCCGCCACGAGGGCGACCACCTCGACTGCCAGCAGGCCCAAGCGCGTCCGGCGCGGAGTTCGTTCGGCACCTGCCTCGGTCACCTTTGTGAGGGTAGGGGTGGCCCGGCCCCACATCTGTGAGGCCGGGCCGTGTGACCTCAGCTGTGGTCGAGGGACGGCAGGCGGTGCAACGCCCTCGGCATCCACCAGTTCCGCTCACCGAGCAGGCTCATCGCCGCAGGCAGCAGCACGGCCCGCACGATCGTCGCGTCGATCAGGATCGCGGCGGCCAGCCCGACTCCCATCTGCTTGAAGTCGAGCGGGGAGAGCGTCGCGAAGATCGAGAAGACGGCGACCATGACCAGCGCGGCGCTGGTGACGACACCGGCCGACTTCGTGATGCCTTGCGCGATGGCGTCACGCGTCGACAGCCCGGCACGTCGGCCCTCGCGGATCCGGCTGACGACGAACACGTGGTAGTCCATCGACAGCCCGAACAGGATCACGAACAGGAACAGCGGCAGCCAGGTGATGATCGCGCCGTTGGAGGTGAAGTCGAGCAGTCCCTCGGCCCACGTGTTCTGGAAGACGAGCACGAGCAGCCCGTAGGCCGCCGCGACCGACAGCAGGTTCAGCCCAGCCGCCGTCAGGGCGATCGTCAGCGATCGGAACGCCAGCACCAGAACGAACACCGTCAGCAGCAGCACGAAGCCGATGACGAGCGGCAGCCGTTCGGACAGCACGTCCCGGAAGTCGATGTCCCAGGCGATATCACCCGTGACCCCGGCGTCCACGCCCGGCACCTCTCCGACCGTCTCCGGCACCAGCTCGCGAAGCGACTCCAGCGACGCCCGCCCCTGCGGGTCGTCCGGGTTGGACGCGGCCGGGACGCTGAACCGGGCAACCTCGCCGCCCTCGGCGTATTCGACCTGTGGCACCACACCCTCTGTTGCGAAGAACTCCGTGCCGGCATCGGTTCGCGACGTCAGGTCGGCGACCGCAGCCTCGACGGCCTGGGTGTCCAGCGGGGAACCGTCAGACGACCAGACGGCCACGGTGTGGGCCTTGCCCTCGGATGGGTAGACGTCGGTGACCCGCTGGTAGGTCTGGATCTCCGGGATCGTGTCGGGCAGGTCATCGATGTCGGGGTTCGACAGCGTCATCCCCAGTGCAGGAGCGGCCAACGCCGCGAGCGCGCCCGCGCCGAGCGTCAGGGCGATGACCGGCCGGCGCAGGACCGGCCGCAGGACAGCCGGCCAGAACCGCGAGCCGCCGCCTCGGCGCGCGAGCCGCCACAGCAGCGGGATGCGCGGCCGGTCGACCCACCGGCCGAGGATCGACAGCAGCGCCGGCAGGACCGTCAGCGAGCCGAGCACGGCGACCAGGACGACCAGGATCGTCCCCATCGCGAACGCGGAGAAGATCGAGAAGCCGGAGAGGAACATGCCCGACATCGCCACGGCGACGGTGATGCCGGAGACGACGACGGCACGACCCGATGTCGCGGCCACGACCGCGATCGCGTGGTCGACGGAGTCGCCCTTGGCACGCTCCTCCCGATCACGTCGGATGTAGAACAGCGAGTAATCGACAGCCACGGCCATGCCGACGAGCAGGACGACCGAGGCCAGGAACTCGTTGCTCGGGACCAGGTAGGACGCGAAGGCGGAGAGCCCCATGGCGGCGCCGACCGAGGACAGGGCCAGCAGGATCGGGACGCCAGCCGCGATGAGCGCACCGAACACCACCAGCAGGATCAGCAGCGTGACGGGTACGGACAAGAACTCCGCCTTCGCGAAGTCGTCTTCGTACATTCCGTCGATCGCGTCGCCGATCGAGTTGTCACCCACCTGTTCGATGCGCAGGTCCGGTTGTGCCGCGGCGATGCCGGTGACCACACTCTTGACGTCACGGGCCGTCTGCTCGGCGGCCGCGTCCTTCTCCTCGTCGGTACCGCTGCCTTCGGCGAGCGAGACCTCGACGAGCTGCGAGGTGCCGTCGGACGACGCGACGGGTTCGCCCACGGCCGCGACGCCAGTCAGGCCGGTGAGGCCCTCCTCCAGCTCCCTCAGGACGTCACCCACCTCGGAGGCTTCGAGGCGGCCACCACCGGCATTCTGGACCAACACCGACTCGGTGGGTAGGTCGCCGAACTCGGCGTCGAGCAGGGCTGCGTCGGCGGCGGCCGAAGGGCCGACCGTCTCCTCGGTCCCGTCGACCTCCCTGGCGCCGACGGCGCCACCGCCCACGATGGCCGCCGCGACGAAAGCGATCCAGAGCAGCAGTGCGGTCCAGCGGTGGCGCGCGCTCCACGTCGCAACCGCGACGATCGGCCCGCGCGGGCGGGTAGGTGCCCGGTCGGGTCTGGTGAGTGGTGTGGTGGTCGTTGGCGCGGTCATGACGGCTCCCGGAGAAGATCTGATGTGGTCGCTCCAGAGCCTGGTCGTCGCGGGCCGTCAGCACAGTCCGGGATGCTCCCGAATTCTGGGTAGGGGTAGCCCCCGTATCAACCCCGGGGAAGACCGTGGCTCGGGCGTCACCGATTCGAGGTCAGGCGACCGCTGCAGGACGAAGGTTCACGATCGCGACGAGACGGCTTGGTCGACGGCATCGGACGGTTCCGGGCTCGACACCGCATCTGGTCGTGGCGCGACCCGATCCCGCGACCCGGTCCTTCTCTCGAGCAGGACAGCGACACCGAGGCCGAAAAGGATGACTGCGCCACCGACGAGACCGTCGACGAGGTAGTGATTCGCGGTCAGGACGATCGACGCGAACATCAGCACGGGGAGTACGACGCCGGCGATCCGTGTGACCCGGTGACGTGCCAGGGTGACCAGGGCGACTCCCAGCAACAGCACCCAGCCGAAGTGCAGGCTCGGCATCGCCGCGTAGTCGTTGACGAGTGACGGATCGGTGAGCGTCCGGTACGTGCTGGCGCTCTGCTCGACCGTGTCGACGAATCCGTGGTGCGGCAGGAACCGCGGCGGCGCGAGCGGGTACAGCGCGAAGATCACCAGGCTCAGCGCGCCGGAGGCCAGGATTGCGTTGCGGAACCGCGGGTACTGCGCGGGCCTCCTGACGAGCAGCCAGCCGAAAGTCACCATGATCATCGGCCAGTAGCCGATGTAGAGCAGGTTGACCGCTCTGACGAGCACGTCGTTGCCGAGGATCGCGCCCTGCAGTTCTGGCTCGACGAATATGCCGAGCGCGCGCTCGAACGCGATGACCTGTTCCGCGTTGTCGAATGCCACGGCAATGCGGTCGCTCGTCAGCCCTCGGACGAGCGTGTAGAGCAGTGCGGCCGCGGCGATCAGGGTCACTTCGCGGGCGAGGGTGCCCTTCGCACGCCATCTCTTGGCCTGTGCGGGCTCATCGGCGACGTGAAGAACATTGGCGGTCACAGTGGCACCTCCCGCGAACCCGTCTCGTCGCAACGAAGACTCGCCCCCATTGTCACGAAGCGCAGTCGGGGATGCCCCTATTTCCGGGTCGGGGTAACCCTCGACTTTCATCGGACTTTCGGCCACCACCGTCCGGTCGCACGCGCCGTTACGGGAGAAGGATGCAGGAAGGGCTCGGCGTCTCCAGGCTGATCCCGGTGGCTGTCGGCACACCCGTCGTGGGGTCGACGCGGAAGCTGGTGAGGCTGCCGGAGAACTGGTTGGCGACGTAGATCCACTCGCCCGCGAGCACAAGATCCCGCGGGTGTTCCCCACCGCATGGCACGGTTGTCGCCAATTGCAGGTCCGCCGGGCCCTCGTCGATGGCGAGGACGGAGATGCTGTCGTGTCCGCGGTTGGCGACGTAGCAGAAGCGACCGTCCGCAGAGACGCGGATCGCGGATGGGAGGTTCGCAACGTCAACGCCGGCAGGGACCGTCGAGACGGGGTGACCGACGACGAGCGCTTCCGGTTCCAGAACACGCACCGTCGAGTCGAGCTCGCCGGCGAGGTACGCGCGGCGGCCATCGGGGTGGAAGGCGAGGTGCCGCGGGCCGGTGCCTGCCGGCAGCGTCATCTCCCCGTGGGCGACCAGCCGCCCGGTGTCGGCGTCCAGCCGGTACCGGTACACCGTGTCGGTGCCGAGGTCAACAGCGAGGACATACTGGCCGGAGGGTTCGGTCACCACCATGTGCGCATGCGGCCCGTCCTGACGGTCGCGCACCGGTCCGCTCCCTTCGTGGTGCACCAGGTCCGTCCGCTCGCCGAGGTTGCCGTCGCCATGGATGGGGTGGACGGCGACGTTGCCCGATGCGTAGTTGGCGGTCAGCACGTAGCGGCCGCTCGGATGGACAGACAGGTGACATGGGCTCGTCCCGGCCGTCGGCCGCGAGCCGAGCGCTCGCAGGCCGTCCCCCTCGACTGCGAAGGCGGCGACTCGGCCGCCCTCCGGGTGCTCGAGCACCGCGTAGAGCGTGCCCCCGTCCGGCGCGAGTGCGAGATATGACGGGTTGTGCATCTCGATGCCTGGTCGTACGGCCAGATCGGCGCCGTCGACATCGAGAACCCCGATGCCGAGATCGCCGTAGCGGCCCAGATAGCCCCGCACACAGACCTCCTCGCTGACGTCCGGCTCTACCGTAGGGCGGGTGCCGACCACCTTGCTCGACGGGATCGGGCTGTTGGTGACCGGGTCGCCGGAGCACGGCGACGGTTCGCCGCTGGGTGAGATCCCCGACGCCGCGCTGGTGGTCGACGCCGGAGGCCTGGTCGCCTGGGTGGGGCCCTCGGCGCGGGCGCCCGCGGCGGACACCCGCGTTGACGCGGCCGGGCGCTGTGTGATCCCAGGCTTCGTGGACAGCCATGCCCATCTCGTCTTCGCCGGCGACCGCTCCGCAGAGTTCGCCGCTCGCATGGCGGGCCGGCCGTACGAGGCGGGCGGCATCCGTACGACGGTCGCGGCCACTCGCGCCGCGCCGGACGACGTCCTCACCGCCAACCTGGCCGGGTTGGTGGCGGAGATGTGGCGTCAGGGCACGACGACCGTCGAGGTCAAGAGCGGGTACGGGCTGACCGTGCACGACGAGGCCCGCGCCCTTGCCCTCGCCGGTCAGGTGACCGCCGAGACGACCTTCCTCGGTGCGCACGTTGTGCCGAGCGAGTTCGCGTCGCGTCCTGACGACTACGTCGACCTGGTGGTCGGCGAGATGCTCGACGCCTGTGCGCCGCATGCTCGCTGGGTCGACGTGTTCTGCGAGCGTGGAGCGTTCGGAGCCGACGCGGCCCGGACCGTCCTGACCGCCGGTTTGGAGCGCGGTCTCGGTGCACGCGTGCATGCCAACCAGCTCGGGCCGGGTCCCGGTGTCCAGCTCGCTTGCGAGCTCGACGCCGCGAGCGCCGACCACTGCACCCACCTGTCCGACGACGACGTCGCGGCACTCGCCGGTTCGGACACCGTGGCGACGCTCCTGCCCGGCGTCGAGTTCTCGACCCGGTCTCCGTACCCGGACGCCCGGAGGTTGCTGGACGCGGGCGTGACGGTGGCATTGGCTACCGACTGCAACCCGGGGTCGTGTTTCACGTCGTCGATGCCGTTCTGCATCGCATTGGCGGTCCGAGAAATGCGGATGACGCCTGCGGAGGCGCTGTGGGCCGCGACGGTCGGCGGCGCCAGCGCGCTGCGTCGGGCGGACGTCGGCCGGCTGGTTCCCGCGGCGCGCGCCGATCTGGCCGTCCTGGACGCCCCGTCCTATGTCCACCTGGCCTACCGCGCAGGCGTTCCTCTGATCGCCGCGGTCTGGCGCCGCGGCCGGCCCGAGCCGTTAGCGTGACGTCATGAGGATGAGCGCCGAGCTGGAAGCCGCCTTCTCGGAGCAGATCACACTCGAGCTGGCGTCATCGATTGCATATCTGCAACTGGCGACCGCCCTGGACGCCGCCGACCTACCGGGGATGGCGTCCTGGATGCGCATCCAGTCCGACGAGGAGCGGCGGCATGCCCAGAAGTTCACCGACCACGTCCTGGCCCGTGGCAACGTTCCCAGGATCGGGGCGATCGACGCGCCGACCCATCCCGCTGCCGGGGCGGTACAGGCGTTCGAGGCGTCTCTGGCGCACGAGCAGCGGGTCTCCGAGGCGATCAGGCAGCTGTACCGGGCGGCCCAGCACAGTGGCGACGTCGACAGCCTGCCGTTGCTGTCGTGGTTCATCGAGGAGCAGGTCGAGGAGGAGTCGACGGTCTCGGAGATCCTCGGCCGGCTGCGACGGATCGGCGACGACGGCTCGGCACTGCTCTTTCTGGATTCCGAGCTCGGCTCGCGCTCACACACCTCTCGTGATCATCGGCACCCTCCGGTGGCATAGGCGGGAAACCCCGGTGATCACGGGGGATTCGGCCTGGCGGCCGTAGGCGGCATGACGGCGGCGCTGGCTGCACCCGCGAGCCGAGCGGCGGCGGCCTCGAGCGGGCCCCTCCCGACGAAGGCACGCCACGGAACCGCGATGGCGAGCGCGACGACGACGTGCCAGAGGAAGGCGTCGTCGGTCTCGCGGGGCAGCGGACCGGACAGCAACAGCACGTGCGTCGTGTAGAGCGTGAACGTCATGCTTCCGATCGCGGCGAGCGGCCAGAGCGCCGTTCGCGCAACCCGGACCATCAGCAGCATCGCGCCCAGCACCAGGCATGCCGTGCCGATCGTGTGCAGCAGGTCTAACGGTGAGCCCGAGTGCGGCGCGACCACCGCGAGCCACCACCAACTGGACGTCGGGGTGGTCCCGAAGAACGAGGTCGTCAGGGCCAGCTCCAAGGAGCGCCCAGCTATGGGCGTTCCGGCCGCGCCGGCCGCCTCGAGCCTCTCGAATCCCCCACCGGGGTACAGGAGGATCCAGGAGGTCGCCCATGCCGTCACCGCCACGACGGCGCCGCCGACCAGGACATTGCGCGCGACGCGGGAATCCCGCAGGGCCAGCCGCCCCAGGCCGAGCCCGGCCAGGAGATATGCCATCCACGTCAGGACCGGGTAGTACCCGGTCACCGTGATCTCGCGGATGAGTTGAACCGGGTCCGCGAGCGACTCCATGGACGGGTTGCCGAACGAGGGAGCCGGTATGGAGGGGCGGATCGCCTGGCTCAGCACGGGAGCGAGCACCGCCCAGGCGGCCGCCAGCGGCAACAGGGTTCGCGCCGACAACCCGAGGAACGGGGTGGTCGCCGCGAAGAAGATCGCGTAGTACGCAAGGATCACGGCGACGCCGGAGTCGAACCCGCCGAGGAACAGGCCCACGAACAGCAGCACCAGGGACCGGGCGAGCGTGCCGGCGACGGCCGCACCGAGCCGACGGCCCCGGGGTGGCGTCGGGCCTCCGCTGGCGAGGGCCAGCCCCACCCCGGCCAACACGGCGAACAGGGCCGCGGAGCGTCCGCTCGCGACCAGGTAGGCCGTGCTGGCGGTGCCATCCTCGTCGATCCGGGGCAGGATGTGGATGGACATCATGCCGATCAGGGCGACGCCACGGGCGGCGTCGACACCGAGCAGCCTTCGGGATGCGCGCAGCTTCGTGTCCGGGCCTGCGCTGACCGGTGGCGCGCTCACCACACGAGGTCGGCGATCCAGCGCACGAGTGGTAGGACCACCGGAGCGCTCACCACCAGGAGGCCGACGGCAGCCAGCAACGCCACAAGACGGATCCTGACGTTGGGCCCGCCGGTCTCGTCGCGCATGCGGCGCAGCATGGTGTAGAGCCTAGGTCGCCCCGACCGGACACGGGAAGCAAGCCAGGTCGCCCGTACGCCGGACGGGTGGGAATGACCGGGCCGGGCCGGTCGTTGGCGCCAGTGACAGGAGTTGAGCGTGGTAGACTCAGGGCTGCGCTTGACACCGCGCCGCGGGTAAGAATACTTGAGCGATTGACACTCAACGTAGGCATTAGGAAGGGATCAGCGTCATGGCACGAGCCGTAGGAATCGACCTCGGGACGACCAACTCCGTCGTCGCCGTCCTGGAAGGCGGCGAGCCCACCGTCATCGCGAACGCCGAAGGATCCCGCACCACACCGTCGGTGGTCGCGTTCGCGAAGAACGGTGAGATCCTCGTCGGCGAGGTCGCGAAGCGGCAGGCGGTCACCAACGTCGACCGCACCATCCGGTCGGTGAAGCGCGAGATGGGCACGGACTGGAAGCGCGAGATCGACGGGAAGACGTTCAACCCGCAGCAGATCTCCGCGTTCGTGCTGCAGAAGCTGAAGCGTGACGCCGAGGCCTACCTCGGCGAGACCATCACCGACGCCGTCGTCACCACCCCGGCATACTTCAACGACGCCCAGCGCCAGGCCACCAAGGAGGCCGGCGAGATCGCCGGTCTCAACGTGCTGCGGATCGTCAACGAGCCCACGGCGGCCGCCCTGGCCTACGGCCTGGACAAGGGTGAGAAGGACCAGACGATCCTCGTCTTCGACCTCGGCGGCGGCACGTTCGACGTGTCCCTCCTCGAGATCGGCGAAGGCGTCGTCGAGGTCAAGGCGACCAACGGCGACAACCACCTCGGTGGCGACGACTGGGACCAGAAGATCGTCGACTGGCTGGTCGACCGGGTCAAGGCGACCCACGGCCTCGACCTGTCCAAGGACAAGATCGCCATGCAGCGCGTCCGCGAGGCCGCCGAGCGGGCGAAGATCGAGCTCTCGTCGAGCACCCAGACCTCGATCTCCCTGCCCTACATCGCCCAGGACGCCGAGAAGAACCCCGTGCACGTCGACGAGCCGATCTCGCGCGCCCAGTTCGAGCAGATGACGAGCGACCTGCTCGGCCGCTGCAGGTCCCCGTTCGAGCAGGTCATCCGCGATGCCGGCATCTCTGTTGCCTCGATCGACCACGTGGTCCTGGTCGGCGGCTCGACTCGGATGCCCGCCGTCGTCGACCTGGTGCGTGAGCTCACCGGCGGCAAGGAGCCCAACAAGGGCGTCAACCCCGACGAGGTCGTGGCCGTCGGCGCCAGCCTCCAGGCCGGTGTCCTGCGCGGCGAGGTCAAGGACGTCCTGCTGCTCGACGTCACCCCGCTGTCCCTCGGCATCGAGACGAAGGGCGCCGTCATGACCAAGATCATCGAGCGGAACACGACGATCCCGACGAAGCGTTCGGAGGTCTTCACCACGGCCGACGACAACCAGCCCTCGGTGATGATCCAGGTTTACCAGGGCGAGCGCGAGATGGCCCGCAGCAACAAGTCGCTGGGCAACTTCGAGCTCACCGGGCTGCCGGCGGCTCCCCGCGGCATCCCGCAGATCGAGGTCACGTTCGACATCGACGCCAACGGGATCATGCACGTGTCGGCCAAGGACCTCGGTACCGGCAAGGAGCAGTCGATGACGGTCACCGGCGGCTCGTCCCTCCCCAAGGAGGAGATCGAGCGGATGATGCGGGAGGCCGAGGAGTACGCGGATGAGGACCGTGCCCGCCGCGATGCCGCCGAGGCGCGCAACCAGGCGGAGGGGCTGGTCTACCAGACCGAGAAGTTCTTGGCCGACAACGCCGAGAAGGTGGGCACGCTTTCCGACGATCTGCGCTCCGACGTCGACACCGCTCTGGCCGACCTGAAGAAGGCGCTCGAGGGCAACGACGACGCCGCGATCAAGTCGGGCACCGAGCGGCTGGCGACCGCGAGCCAAGCGCTTGGTGCGGCGATGTACGCGACTGCGCAGCCCTCCGACGCTGCAGGGGGTGCCGCCGGCGAGCCAGGCCCGGATGCTGCGGCCGGTACTCCGGCCGGCGAAGGTGGCACCGACGAGGATGTCGTCGAGGCCGAGATCGTCGACGAGGAGAAGGGCGACAAGTGACCGACCGGGACCAGAACGGCATGGACGACGCCGTCGGTCCGGTGGTCCGCGACCGGCGGCGGCTCGATCCGGAGACCGGCGAGGTGCGCGATCACGGGACGGCCGCACCTGGTCGTGCGCCGGGGTGGAACGGACCGTCCGCGACCGCCCCAACGGAGGACCCACTCGCCGCCGCGCAGGCCGAGGCAGCTGAGCGCCTCGACGACCTGCGTCGCCTGCAGGCCGAGTACGTCAACTACCGGCGCCGGGTCGAGCGTGACCGCGAGGCCGTCCGGGAGAACGCGATCGCATCCGTGCTCGGCGAGCTGTTGGGTGTGCTCGACGACATCGGGCGGGCGCGTGACCACGGCGACCTCACCGGCGGGTTCCGGTCGGTGGGCGAGGCACTCGAGGCGACCACGACCAAGCTGGGCTTGGTGCGGTTCGGAGAGCCGGGTGACGTGTTCGACCCGACCGTTCACGAGGCGCTCATGCACGAGTACTCCGACGAGGTGACGGTGCCGACGTGCACGCAGGTCCTCACGCCGGGCTACCGGTTCGGCAACCGGGTCCTGCGGCCGGCTCGCGTCGCCGTCGCGGAACCCACCGAGGGGCTGCCTACCCCCGAGGACGTCGACGAGCCGGTCACAGGTGACACTGACGACGACTGACGTACGGGGAGGGAGGGGACGGCCGTGAGCACGAAGGAGTGGCTCGAGAAGGACTACTACAAGATCCTGGGCGTCCCCAAGGACGCAGACGCCGCCGCGGTGAAGAAGGCGTACCGCACCCTGGCCCGTGATCTGCACCCCGACCGCAACTCCACCAACAAGAACGCAGAGACCCGGTTCAAGGAGGTCTCGGAGGCCTACTCCGTTCTGTCCAACCCGGAGAAGCGCAAGCAGTACGACGAGGCCCGGTCGTTGTTCGGCAGCGGCTTCAAGGTGCCCAGTGGTGCGGGCGGCTCGGGAAGCACGTTCAACTTCGATCTGGGCGACCTGTTCGGGGGTACGGGTGGCGGACAGGGCGGTACCGGCGGGCTCGGCGATGTGTTCGGCGGCCTCTTCGGGCAAAGGACGCGGACGACGCCGGCCCGTCGCGGAGCCGACGTCGAGAGCGAGGTCACAATCAGCTTCACCGAGGCCGTCGAGGGAGTCACCGTCCCGCTCCGCATGACGAGTGCGTCGGCGTGCACGGCCTGTGCCGGTACCGGCGCGAGGGCCGGGACCGTGCCGCGGGTCTGCCCGGTCTGTTCGGGCACCGGTCACACGAGCACGGATGCCGGACGCTTCTCGCTGTCCGAGCCGTGCCGGGAGTGCAAGGGCCGCGGCCTGGTCGTCGACGACCCCTGCCCGGTCTGCAAAGGCTCGGGGCGCGGCACCACCAGCCGGGTCATGCAGGTTCGGGTCCCCGCCGGTGTGCGCGACGGCCAGCGCAGCGGGCTGAAGGGCAAAGGCGCGCCGGGCGAGCGCGGGGGGCCGGCCGGTGATCTCTACGTCACCGTGCACGTCTCGCCGCACCCGGTGTTCGGTCGACGCGGCGAGCACCTGACCGTGACGGTGCCAGTGACGTTCCCGGAGGCCACGCTCGGAGCCGACGTCAAGGTGCCGACGCTGAACGGGTTACCGGTGACGCTGAAGTTGCCGCCCGGGACGCCGAACGGGCGCACGTTCCGGGTGCGTGGGCGCGGGTCGCGTCGCGCTGACGGGACCCGCGGCGACCTGCTGGTCAGCGTCGAGGTCATGGTCCCTCAGCGCGTCGACGGACAAGCCAAGGAGGCCCTGGAGTCCTTCCGGGATGCGACTTCGGGCGACGACGTCCGAGCCGACCTGCTACGTGCCGTGGAGAAGGGCAGGTGATCGGCATGGACTCCGGTAGCCGCTTCGTCGTGGCGATGTCCGGTGCCGCCCGGCTGATCCGCGACGACGAGCCGCTCTACGTCATCTCGGTCGCCGCCGAGATGGCCGGCATGCATCCACAGACCTTGCGCCAGTACGACCGGCTGGGCCTGGTGTCGCCGGGGCGATCCGGCGGCGGAGGCCGACGGTATTCGCTGCGCGACATCGAACTCTTGCGCGAGGTGCAGCGGCTCTCGCAGGAGGAGGGCGTCAACCTCGCCGGCATCAAGCGGATCCTCGAGCTCGAGGCCGAGGTCGACCTCATCCGGTCGCGGATGGCCGAGCTCAACGCGGAGGTGGCGTGGTTGGCCGCCCGGGTGGCGCCGCACCCGCTGACCCGCTGGCCGGCCCGCCGGATGCTCACCTGAGCGTTCCTTCGTGTCGGCAGATCCCCCGGCTGCCGGTCACGCCGTGAGCAGGCCGATCCCGAGGGTTATGGCGCCGGCCGCGAGGACGGCCGCGCCGAGCCACACCAGCCAGACGAGGCCGTTCGGCGAGGTGCGGCCCTGGCCCGACGAGGACAGGAAGAACCCTGCAGGCATCAAGATCGCGGCCAGCGGGATGCCGGTGCGCGCAACCCAAGCAGCGAACCCGTCGAGCGAGGTGGCGTCGGTCAGGAT
>Ga0126304_10000278_pt1 | contig 19025 bp, 14 predicted proteins | sample Plot25_FD_92538 | JGI IMG/M metagenome (GOLD analysis project Ga0126304, IMG submission 92538) | Serpentine soil microbial communities from UC McLaughlin Reserve, CA, USA - Plot25 | ecosystem: Environmental > Terrestrial > Soil > Grasslands | place: USA: UC McLaughlin Reserve, Lake County... | reverse complement strand
CTTCATCGTTGGTGCCGCAGTGGCCATGATGTTGACCATTGGAACATCCTGGAAATAACTATTGCCATTACCAGGTTCGAGTCCCAAAGCCGCAAATTTTTTTTGCAAGTAATCAACCGTTATTTTTTCACCATTCGTAAAGGGCTTGCGACCCTCAAAACTGTCTGATGACAATTCTTTGATAGAAGCAGTAAGGCTGTCAAGGCTGATTCCGGTAATCTCACCCGTACTTTCTGACCCATCATTTTCTTTGCATGCAATTATAAATAACAGGCAGGCTATTACTGAAATTATTGATAGACGATTGTGCATATGGATAACAATTAGTAACTGTTTTATTTTTTTGAAGGCAAAAGATAAAGATTTTGAACAATAGATAACAAACAGATTCGATAACAACCGGATAACACGTATTAAGCGGCAACGATCGAGTACGAGGAATTCTGAATTCAGAATCCAGAATGCACGGTTACAATAGACTCTTTCTCCTAAGCATTGCACATCCCAGGTTTCCTTTTTTGCTATTGGTCACAAATAAAAACGCTGTTGCTTATTAGCGCGAATTTTTTCAAACTGGGGGTAAAATCAACAAACATTGAGGGATTACTCTTGTGAGATTATCGAGGAATGTGTTTGATTTTATACGCGGGCACAAAATTCCGAAGGCCTGTTTGCATCTCTGTACCTGTTCCGATGTAGCCTTAGAGGCGGCTATCTCCACTTGTTTGCCTCGCTCCGTCTTATTTTGATTCTGGGTAAATTTGAGTGGATCGTTATCCCTAATTCTGATGACGATATACGACAGATTACACTTCCGAGCCACCCAACTGCTGATATGGTTTGAGTCTAAAACTGAAAGCACTACCTGTAGGAATGTTGTTATTGAATTCCAAAACCGAACCGTGTAGTTCAAGAATTTTCTTCACAATGGCAAGGCCCAATCCATTGCCGCTTTTCAAACCGGACGTGTCATCGGGCTTATTGACAGGACTCAAGATTCTTTCCTGATCAGATCTTGAGATTCCCGTTCCTGTGTCGGATATAGCGACCTCAATCTTTTCATTAATCAACCGGGTGGTTACTGTTATCTCTCCCCCGGAAGGAGTGAATTTGATCGCGTTATCAAGGAGGTTTTGAACAACGCGTTCAACCAGCGAAATATCGGCTAATATGGGAGGAAGATCTTTCGATAAAAAAGGTTTAATTGAGATCTTCTTAGCTTCAGCCAGCAGATGATATTTATGGCTTATATCACTTACCAGTTCACTGATGGCAACAGGCTCCATCTTCGCCTTCACCTGGTTGGCTTCCAATTTGGATAATTCGAACAACTCACTAACCATCTTCTTTAGACCAATGGTGCTTTCAAGGATAATATTCATATAACGTTTCTTATCTTCTGCGGTAAGACTTTTCTCCTTTATTTGGAGAGTTTCAATATATCCATGAATTATTGAAAGAGGGGTTCTAAGATCGTGGGAAATGTTTCCTATCAGTTCACGGCGAAGTACTTCAATTGTTTTTAATTTCTCAATATTACCTGTTAGTACATCGGCCATTTCATTAAAGAAATCTGCCAGCATTTTCACATCCCCGGTTGAACGCACTTTCACACGCGCGGTTAAATCACCATCCTTGAATTTTTGCATCACTTCGATCACTTCGCGGAAACTGCGTGTGAGCAACCGGAAACTGATCAATCCAATCACGAACGCAGCAACGAGGGTCCATATCATGCCCCCGAAGCCCAACTCCAGAAAAAAATTTCCAAGCAATGACTCTGAAGCTGCATCATAATCTGCGCTCGTCAACACCACATACAGGTACCCGGCAACTGAAGCATTATCCTTAATTGCAGCTGCGGAAAAAACTTTTTGAGTATGGGGATTTCTTGGATCATCCCCAGTCATATACTTGTTTTCCCTTTTTTGAAGGAATTCGTTGATCAACGTGAGATTAACCTGCCTTAGTTTAAGCACCTTATCGCGGGGATAGTATAAGAGAATGACACCTTCCGTATCGAGCACATAAAATTCAAGATTAGGATTGATCGACATCGCATGTTTGAAGATTGAATCGAGAGCATTTTGACTGAACTTTACCTTTTGAAGTGAGGGGTAATTTGAAACGATATTTGCAGCCACGTCATGATTCAAAGTTTGATTTACATGTTGAAAATATATTCTGGAATAATACACAGTTATGATGATGTATGCAAAGCCGATGACCGCAAGCAACACGAGAAAAGTCAGGGAAATCCGCAGGTATAAACTATTCAGGATGGAACTTTTCTTTTTCATTCTCTTTATGATCGATGCTGCAGTTCATCGTTAAACCTGTATCCAACGCCCCATGTCGTCAAAATGTATGCAGGTTTAGAAGGATCAAGTTCTATCTTTCCTCTTAACCGATTAATATGCGAATTAACTGTGTGCTCATAACCCGAAAATTCGTTTCCCCATATAATGCGCAACAATGACTCCCTTGAATAACTTTTTCCGGGAGTAGATGCAAGCAGATATATTAAATCAAATTCTTTTGGAGTGAGTTCAATTTTTGTGCCCCTGACAATGGCTTTCCTTTTTTGTGGGTCAAGACTAACATCAGAATAATTAATGATCTCATGTGAAGTCTTGAATGAATATTCCTGTATAGTCATGCGGCGAAAAATAGCCTTTATTCTTGCTATCAGTTCCCTTATACTAAAAGGTTTTGTCAAATAATCATCCGCGCCGATTTCTAATCCGATAATTTTGTCCATCTCCTCGGATCGCGCGGTAAGCATCATGATAGCAGTTGTGTGCTTTTCCGCCCTGAGCCTTTTGCAAATTTCCAGACCATCCATATCCGGTAGCATGATATCCAGAATAATAAGGTCGAACGAAATGTTCAATGCCTGAACAAGGCCTTCCGCACCAGTATGAACCTTTGTGGTTTGGCAGTATATGTCTCTAAGATGAATATCCACCAACTCACAAATGTGCGGATCATCCTCAATGATCAATACCTTTTTCATGCAATAGAAAATTTGCCGTAATGTTTGGCGGCAACAGAGCTAGCTGTTTTACAATTGGGATTAAATCTGTTTGCAAACTTAGTGCATGATAATTGAAGAACAATCATCAACTGATTCATGAAGTGACGCAGCCACGTCACGACAATATTAGGTATCACGAAAGTATCACGAACCAATCACGTTTCAATACTTGACCTAATTCGTCTACAAGGAAAGGTTTAAAAGAAAAGATAAGCGGGCAAATTCATTAAAACAATCATCCTATCTCGTTGGCATACTTATTTACTACTGCTAATTATTCCCGGGTAAGAATACAATCGCCTATCTGATCAATCAGCAATAATGCAATTCATCACTCTCAAAAATGTTACACAAATGAGAAAGCTATTTTTCATAGCGCTGGTAGCGTTATTCGCCGCCAGTTGCGAAAAAGAAACGGAGCATCGTCCGAAGAGTACAGTCATCTACATTCAAACCAATAATTACGAGGAGAATCAGAATGGAATCCTTGCTTACAAACACAAGGAGGATGGAACATTGGAGGCACTACCGGGAAGTCCATTCCTAACGCGAGGTGCGGGTGTTGGCAACCCGAAACAGATTCTGGGGCCAAATGATTCAGACACTGAAATAAAGATTTCTGAAGATGGAAATTTTCTTTTAGCGGTAAACTCCGGAAGCAACACAATTGCAGTCATGCGGATACATCAGGATGGAAGCGTCACGCATGTTGAAGGTTCGCCATTTCCATCGGGTGGCCAAACTCCGGTAAGCATTGATACTTATGGAAAATATGTTTTTGTTGTAAATAAAAGCCAGGATCCGTTGCATACAATAACCCAAAATCCGAATTATATTACGTTTACAATTGATAACAATGGCAGGCTGTCTCAGGTTCCCGACTCTAAAATAGAAACATTTCCCGGTTCATCACCGGCGCAGGCATTGGTTTCAAATAATGGAAAATTTTTATTTGGAGCAGATTTCTTAGGATTTATGCTCAATCCGCCCCGGGGAACTTTGCGGTCATTCGCAATTAATACTACTGGCATTCTGACGCCACTGCCGGGTACACCTTACACAATTCCAGGAATGGGTGGCGCTTTGGGATTATGGCAACATCCGAAGGAAAGTATTTTATATGTAGGATTTCCTCTTCAGGCCAAACTTGGAATTTATAATATTAATAACTCCTCAGGAACTCTCACATTCCAATCTGCGGCTGAGGCCGGAGCAGCGGTTTGCTGGGTAAGAACCAACAAAAATGGAGACAGACTTTATGTTTTAAACTCGGCAGAGAATACAGTTTCGATGTATAACTCCTCCACCGGCTCTTCACCGGCTTCTATGGGAAAATTGATGCTCAAACAATCAGGACCGACCTATGTCGCCATGGAAATGGAGTTCACCACCAGTGAGCCTTTTTCGTTTGAATTTTCTCCGTCGGAAAAATATTTATATGTTGTAAACCAGCACACGAATCCAGATTTCAGTGTCGGTAATTACAACTATTTCCATGTGTTGCAGGTAGGGGAAGACGGCAAATTGACAGAAGCCGGGGAACCTCTGCAATTGCCCGTTCGAAATATCTACAGACCCAGAGGAGTTGCAACTATTTTGACCAAAATGTGAACCGCATAATAAAGCTACGGCTCCGGAGGCCTTGACTTTCTCGATGGTCTCCGGAAATTGTATTTCACTGGTCGGTTTTCATCTTTTGACCGGGATGGCCTTAACTTTGTATTGTCTTATGTAAACGTTGGTCATGATCGAAAAACAGTCCATTAATGGCAAGGAGGTATGGGTGGAAATTGAACCCTATCATGTTGAGCGAAATAATCCTAAGACAATTCCTACCGAGTACTTTACAGCGAAATATTATTTGAATGAGCCGAACTCCGCTACAGGGGAATCTTTTAAAGATGAGAAGGGAGACCTCCGGCTCTTCGAATCGCCAGTGGCTGCACTTACATTTGCGAACAAGAAACTGACCAGGATGCTCTTGTAACTTTAGGACCGCTTAATTAGTGCTGAATATATATTTCCGTTACTGTACCTGGATCGCAGTTCATGTATTTTTTCAATGTAGTCAAAGCCCATTTCAAAAAAGAAATCCTTCAATGAGTAAAAACTGATTGGATATGGAACCCATGCATTAGCCGCGTTAGTATCATATTCCACAATCAGAAACGATTCGTGCTGTCTGAAGTATCTGGCAAGTCTGTTTATGAATTCAATCTTGCGAGAAACAAAGTGAAAAGAGTTTGCCATTAATATTCCATCAAGATTCCCAACATTTAGAGCATCCAATACAAAATCTGATTTCACTTTTTCAAACATCACCCCTGCGTGTTGATCCGCTTTGAATACCTTAATATTTTTATCGACGGCAAATATCTTACTTCCATATGCCAGTTGATATGAAAGCGCACTTGTGAACAATCCTGCACCGCATCCAAGATCTGCCCAAGTTTGGGGGACATCAATCGAAATGTCAGGATGATTCAATAAAGCTCTGGCATCTTGTAAATTCATTGAAAACAAAAAACGAAGATAACGTCATCACGAGTCACCGGCCTTCATTACTTTGTAGTGAACAAAAATTGCATGTAATAGCTGTTTCAATTAACTTGATTCTATAATCCTGATGGTATGTTCAGATTTCGTTGTATTTTCTTTTTGATTTGTTTCCTGGTGCAGTCTATTGTGATTCTTTCACAGCAAGTCCGCTATTCTAAAGAGATTGAAGATAAGATCACCCTTGTCGAAAACAGTTTATCAGGATGGGTAGTGTCTCCCGACAGCAACTGGAATTTGCAGAGACGCATGACCTACCACAATATCCACGGGATTAGCATTGCTGTAATCCATGATTATAAACTCGAATGGGCGCGTGGCTACGGCTGGGCAGACACTTCCGACAAAAGACCCGTTACCAATCAAACCCTTTTCCAGGCAGCTTCTATCAGCAAATCGCTGAATGCAGTCGGTGCGCTAAAGCTTGTTAAAAACAAGAAGCTGGACCTCGTGAAGGACATTAACTCTTATCTGACATCCTGGAAATTTCCATATGATACGTCCAAAACACATAGTATCCGAATTACTGTTAGCCAGTTATTAAGTCATACTGCCGGCTTGACTGTCCACGGCTTCCCAGGTTATAAATGGACTGACAGGCTTCCGTCGGACGATGAAATACTTGACGGAAAACCGCCCGCGAATACCGCTCCTGTACGCTCCGAGTTTGAACCGGGAATGAGAGTAAAATATTCAGGAGGTGGGACTACCATTTCAAAGAAAATTATTATGGACATATCCGGGCAGTCTTATGATGAGTTTATGGCTAAAGAAGTTCTTCAGCCTTTAGGAATGTTACAGAGTTTTTATACGCAGCCTCCACCGCCGGGTGCTTTTCCATACCTGGCTACCGCATACTACGGGAATGGAACTCCAATAACCGGAAAGTTTCACATTTACCCCGAGCAGGCTGCTGATGGATTGTGGACCAACCCAACAGAGCTGGCAAAATATATTATCGAAATGCAATTAACTTTTGAAGGGTTGTCAAACAGGGTATTGTCGAAGGAACTTGCTCAAACCATGTTCACACCTACAATAGACAATGCAGCACTAGGCGTGTTCACAGAAACCCGCGGTTCTCGTAAGTATTTTGGACATGGCGGTTCCAACGCTGGATTCCGGTGTCAGTACTATGGCAGTCTTGACAAAGGTGATGGGGTTGTTGTAATGGTCAATTCAGATAACGGTGCCATCATACCTGAAATCATCAACGGTGTGGCATCAGTATACAGCTGGACTGGCTTTAATAACCAGGCTATCAAACAAATCTTTCCAGTGAATGTAGATACACTGGCAACTTATACTGGCACTTACAACTTTGAATCGACAACGTTGCAGGTGATTCAAAAGGATCAGTTATTATTTCTAAGTCAGAACGAATCAACTCCTGTAAGGATGTATTTCACTTCACCGACAGATTTCTTCATAAAGGAAGTAAACGGTGAGTTGAAATTTCAAAAAAACCAACAGGGAGTTGTCGACGCAATCCTTATCAAACAATCAGGACGTGCGGTCAGCGTAAAACGAAAGTTATAGATGCTGGATACTGTACGCTGGAGACTGAATGCTACATACGGGATTCGATACCAGCTTCTAATATCTTCCAGCTGCCATCAAGTATAAGGCATCCGGTATCCAGCATAGTCTGAACAAAAAGGTGGATATGGACAAGAAGAAACGATTCATCACAATTTTATTACTGGGGTTTTTAACAGCGATTGTTCCTTTCACTATTGATATGTATTTGCCCGGCTTCCCGGATATTGCGCGATCGATGAATACAACCGTTAGTACGGTAGCGCTTTCGTTGTCCTCTTTCTTTATCGGTATGGGATTGGGACAACTGATGTATGGACCTCTTCTTGATCGGTTTGGCAGGAAAAGACCTTTGTACGCAGGATTACTTCTTTATTGCATCACTTCCATCGGTTGCGCCTACGCGTCCTCTATCGAGACATTGATTGCGTTGCGCTTTGTGCAGGCCATCGGCGCATGCTCAGCAACGATCTCCGCCACCGCAATGGTGAGAGATATTTTTCCTCTGCAGGAAAGCGCAAAAATCTTTTCTTTTCTAATTCTGGTTCTCAGCGCCTCGCCAATGCTGGCGCCGTCAATTGGAAGCTGGCTGACGATTGCGTTTGGATGGACTTCCATTTTTTTCGTTCTTACCATACTCATTATCGTCATTTTTGTGGGCGTTGCATTTTCCCTTCCTGAGAGTAAGGGACCTGATAAAAAGTATTCCTTACATATTTCCTCCGTCTTGAAAAATTACGGTTCTGTATTGCGCGAATCCTACTTTGTAATCTATGCACTTTTGGGAGGGCTTGGGTTTGCAGGCCTGTTTGCCCACATATCGAGCTCTCCAGGTGTCTTCATGGAACATTTCAAACTAAGTCAAAAACAATACGGATTGCTGTTTGCGTTTCTTGCGTCTGGTCTCATCCTGGCCTCACAGGTAAATACCCTATTATTGAAGCGCTATAAAAGCGAAGGCCTTATCGAGCGCTCCTTGATCTTTCAAAACGTATTCGGCACATTGCTGTTGATAGTAAGTTTATTTAACATTGACAATTTCTGGCTAACGACCGGATTGCTTTTTTTATACCTTTCTTCTGTTGGACTGATTATGCCGAACGCATCAGCATTGGCCATGAGACCATTCGAACAAAACGCAGGAAGCGCCTCTGCGCTACTTGGATTTATACAAATGGGACTTGGATCTCTGGCTACCGTATTTGTTGGTGTGCTGAATATTAAAACCGTTTTTCCACTCGCGGCAGCCATTATGATTTCTAGTATGCTTGGGCTAACGCTCGCGATGTGCTCCAGGAAATTTCTCCATACGCCCGGTAATAGAAATGAATCACCGATAGAATGATGCCGTAGCACTTTTCGGTGCCGGCTCTATATTAGTGATAATTCGCTCTAATTCGCGCCATCCGTGTTAAACTTTTTCAGTCGGACTGCCAACATCGAAACACCAAGAGCAATCAGAATCAGTATCCCAAAAGCGGTCTGCATCCCCAATTTATCTGACAACGCCCCGATGATTAATGGCGATGACAAAAAACCGATATAGCCAATCATCGTAACAGAAGCGATTGCATAACCGGCAGACATCTTTGAAGATTTGCCAGCAAGAGAGTACACAATCGGCACAACGATGGAAGAACCTAATCCAATCAGGGAAAACCCTATACTGGCAGACAAAACAAATGGAAAGCTTATGACAATGATGATCCCCGTAGTCATAAGCAAACCATTGAACAATAAAACATTCACGGGTCCGAACCTTTCTATGAACCTGTCACCGAACAATCTTCCGGCAGTCAACATAATAATGAAACCGCTATAGCCAAAGGTTATGTAATTCTTATCGGCTTTAATCACCTTATCAAAATAATTAATACTCCAGTCGAACATTGAACTCTCACAAAACATAGCACAAAAAGCAACGCACCCAAGTAAAAATAAGTAGCGATCGGGCTTGACGAAGAAAGCCCTTTTTTCCAAATCTGTAATCGCTCGACGGTCTTTTCTCTTAAAAATTAAAACCGCGATGATGATGAGTAGCCCTATACTTAAAAAGTGCCACAGCGGTAGGACGCCTTTTGATATCATCAATGCGCCGATAGCAATCCCCACAAAACATGCCATGCTCCAGATCCCGTGAAATGTAGCTATGATGGGCTTTTGAAATAGCGCCTGAACTTCTATTGAATTCGTATTGGCAGACATGCTGACAAGGTTCCGAAAAGCCCCAAAGAGAAAAAGTAGTAAAACGAGAAGGTAAACAGAGGAAGCAACAGCAAGCAATGAAATAAGGACGGCAAAGATAATCGTAGATACTGTCATCATCTTTTCTGAAGAATATCTTGCAATTAGCCAGCTTGATATCGGTAGTGCCAGCACCAAACCCGCAGAAATCGCAAACAAAACACCGCCTAATTCTCCATTCGACAGGTCTAGTTGCCTTTGAATATCAGGTATCCTTGATGACCATGTTGAGCTAATAATTCCCGAGAAAAAAAAGAACGCGGCTGTTGTCCACCTGATTTTATTTTTTACATGCATCGTAAATACCATCTTGTAACTCAAACCGCTAAACAAAAAAGGATGCCTTACCAACATCCTTTTTTATACACTTTGCTTTAGTGGAGAATACCGGGCTCGAACCGGTGACCTCTTGCATGCCATGCAAGCGCTCTAGCCAACTGAGCTAATTCCCCATTTGTTGTTAAATATATTTCATCATCATTTTGCTGACGGATATGTTGCATTCTATGCTTTTGCAACTCTTGTCACCGCGCCAACGGCGAGGCGCTCTAGCCAACTGAGCTAATTCCCTTTGCTGTTAAATACTTTGCGAATTTGCACACTGCCCCGGAAGTGACTTTCCGTACAATTCAAACCGATTTCCCTCGTTTGGAGGGAGTGCAAATATAGACGTTTTTACCGCATGAAAAGTTCATTAACCTTGCATATCTTACCGGGGACCGATATGGTAAGGAGCTTAAATTGTATACCGAGGTATGCAATTTGTACCGATTACATGATTCATGATTAACCCCTTGAAATATAGCGTTCAAATACTTTTTTGCCTGCTTATGCTTTGTTGTACATATCAGAAAGTGCAGGCCGAAAGATTATTTCGGGAGAGCAGAAGCTATCAGGAAAAGGACACAGTTCCTGAACCATCCATATTCCGGAAAATAGGGCGATACATGGATTCGCTAATGTACCGGCGTTACCGCGATTCAGTTCTGCAGAAAATTAGCCGGCAAAATGATTCGATCATCCCGGAAGATAATAGTGTGCAAAAGAGTGAACAAATCTTTTCACCCCATACCGGCAAGGTGATCCGGCAGATATATTTCCGGAGAGTAAAGGTTTTCGGTCCCCGAGATATTAACGACACCACGTTCTCCAGCTCTATGAAACTGCTCAGGATTGCAAACCGTCTTCATTACGATTCACGTGAATGGGTGATCAGGCAGTCATTGTTTTTCCGGGAGAATAACAAGTTGAATCCTTATAATTTGGCTGACAACGAGCGATATCTCCGGAGCTTGCCTTTTATCCAGGATGCAAGGCTGAATATTGTAAATACGATGTTTGCAGGCGACTCTGTAGACGTCGAGGTAGTTACTAAGGACGTTTTTGAATATGGGTTCACTCTTAGTAAATTGACTACATCGGCCTTCGCGGCACGAGTTTACAATAACGATCTGTTTGGAGCCGGCCAGGCACTCCAGGTTGGTGTGCTATGGCGCAACGATTATAATCCTACCTGGAATACGGAAGTAAGGTATACGAAGTACAATATTGCTGGTTCTTTAATTGATGGATCTATCGGCTACAGCACACTAAACAACTATATGCCTTTGGACACCGGTGTATACGAAGGATCTTATTATATTTCAATGAACCGTCCTTTATATCGTACCACGGCCAAACTTGTTGGTGGCCTCACTTTTTCACGCAATCATTCCATCAATATACACAACCAGGGAATTGGCCTTTATCGTGATTACGAATACGAGGTTTCTGATGTTTGGGCAGGCTACAACTTTCGAAACCAGTTTCGGAAAGATGGAACAGAAAGATCTCAGCCGAATTTAGCGATCCTTGCAAGAAATTATCATCTTCACTTCGGCAAAAGACCCACACAGGTGATATTCGCAGAAGATCCTTACTATAACAACCGCCGATTCTGGCTTGGTCAATTCGTGATATTCCGCCAGCAATTTTTCAAAACACACCATTTCTTTGGTTTCGGCAGAACTGAGGATATTCCCCTCGGATATACTATTGCTTTGACTGGAGGAAAAGAAAATTGGATTGGAAGAAAGCGCTTATATGCAGGCGTGGAAGGTGAGAAATTCTGGTCTATCAAAAGGTCGGCGTTACTACACACCCAACTGGGTGTGGGAAATTTCTGGCAATATAAAAGCGCCGAGGATGCAGTGATTCATGTAGCAGTTAATCATTATAGCCGGTTGTTTAAATTGAAAAAAAGCTACCTCAGGCAATTCACTTCAATAGATTTTCTAATGTCGCCTAATGATCATTTTTATAAACCGCTTAATATAAATTGGGAGCGTGGCATCTGGGGATACAAGGACACGCGCATTAACGGATACCAGCGAGTAAACCTCAGATCCGAAACAGTATTGTATAGCGCCTGGAAAGTGTATGGTTTCAAATTTAACTTCTTTGGATCGTTCCAGGGTTCCTTCCTGGCTGACAAAAACGAAAATATTCTTAAATCGAGATTATATTCCGGAATGGGCATAGGAGTGAGAGTACGGAATGAGAACCTCCCGCTAAACACCCTGAAGCTGGCGATCAATTATTATCCTTCTCCCCCTCTTACCGTGAAATCTCTATGGTTTGAAGTGACAACAGTTACAGATTTCCGCTTTAACATTTCAGCATTGAAGGCACCAGCTTTTATAAATTTTCAATAAGCGCTTCCTATAGATGAAAAAAAGCTCCAAAAAAATTAATTATAATAAAGCAACAGACCTTAGATTTCTTCAATCTGGTGAGGAATATTTTACAACGCTACTGGAATTAATACACAATGCGCAGAAACTGATCTATCTGCAGGTATACACACTTGATCCCGATGGCACAGGCAACATGGTTATACAAGCATTGGAAGAAGCCGCGAAGAGAGACGTAAAAGTGTATGTTTTGGTAGATGCATATGGCTCAAAAGCATTAACGACAAAACGAATCAGGCAGATGCAAGGCGCAGGCATACACTGCAGGCGATTCTCTCCGATCGTTTTTTTAAAGTTCCGTGCGGGAAGAAGATTGCACCATAAGATTACCGTGGTAGATACACAATCAGCGATCATTGGCGGGATAAACATTTCTGATAAATACAGGGGTGATGACAAAAATCTTCCGTGGCTCGACTTTGGTCTATATGTTTCCGGACCAGTTGTAGTAGGCCTGCAAAGGCTTTGCGGAAGGATGTACTATCCCGACCGCATACCAGATTCAATAAGGCGGCTCAAAAAGAATGTTCAGGGTACGGGGGAATATCCGGCCTGTGTAGTTCACAGTGACTGGTTCAGGCGAAAGAACAAAATCAATTATCATTTTAAGCAGGCTATCAGGCATGCTGAAAAAGACATTATTGTTATTTGCAGCTATTTCATTCCGTCTTTCAGATTGATCTCCCTACTCAAAAGCGCTTCGAGGAAAGGAATTAGTATACAACTCTATTTGCAGGGAAAATCTGATATTCCAATTGTAAGGAATGCGACGCGCTTCTTCTATAGAATTTTCTTTAAACACGATATGAAGATCTACGAATTTCCCGAAAGAATATTGCATGGCAAGCTTTGGATGGTTGATGACAGGATCTTGAGTGTTGGATCTTTTAACTTCAATCATCTTAGCGAGTATACCAGTATCGAAACAAATATGCAGATAGCACATGCGCAATTTTGTGAAGAGGTGAAGAAACAATTGGAGATGATTTTTAATGATTATGCTGAGCCTGTTCCGGAGGAACTTTATGTAAAAAAACTCAATCGCTTCAATCGATTCAGGCTTTGGACCTCATATACTGTTACGACTGTTCTAATGAAACTCGCGTTTGCCTTTACCTCTAAAAGTTCGTAATTAACAAAATGGATTCCATCACCCATATAGCTTTAGGCGCTTGCATCGGCGAACTTTTTGTTGGAGGTAAAGTTGGTAGAAAGGCTATGTTGTGGGGAGCGGTGGCACAAAGCTTTCCGGATATTGATTTCATTGCGGGATTCTGGATGGATACCACCAATGAGTTGCTAGCCCACCGTGGATTTACACATTCGCTGCTGTTTGCAGCTTTATTAACTCCAATATTGGCCTTGCTTGCAGAAAGATGGCACCGACCGCACAATATTTCGCTGGGAAAGTGGACACTCTTTTTTGGAACTGAAATTCTGCTTCACATATTTCTGGACGCTTTCAATGCCTACGGAACTGCATGGTTTGAACCGTTCTCGCATATACGCTTCTCGTTTCATACATTATTTGTTGCGGAGCCGTTGTTTTCAATATGGATAGGCATTGCCTTTGTGGCCTTATTATTCATCAAAAAGAATCGAAAAAAAAGAAAGGCCTGGTCACTTTTCGGTTTAGGAATGTGCTTGCTTTATTTACTGATCAGCGTTGGTAACAAGGTCATCGTTGAAAGAGATGTAGCAAAAGCGCTCACGACGCAGCAGATAAAACATACCAGGTATTTCACGACTCCGACTCCTTTGAATAATTTACTATGGTTCATCGTAGCAGAAAACGATTCAGGCTTTAATATCGGGTATCGGTCAGTGTTTGATAGGAAACCGATAATACATTTTGAATATTTCCCGCGGAATACATTATTGACAGATAGCATCAAGCTAACGAGGGACTTCTTAAACCTTATACGCTTTTCACAAGGGTATTATACGATTGAAAAATGGAACGACACATTAGTCTTTAATGATCTCCGGTTTGGACAGATGATAGGTTGGAAAGATCCAAGAGCAAGATTTTCTTTTCATTACTTTCTACAATATCCCGACCAGAATGATATAGTTGTTCAACGTGGAAGATTTGCGAACTGGGACCGCGCGGCTTTCAAGTCACTTTTCGAAAGGATTAAAGGAAACTGAGTTCCAGTCGGGAGTCAGGAGTCAGTCAGGAGTCAGGAGTCAGTGTGGAAGATAACTTCTTTCAATCCTCACTCCCGGACTCCCGACTCCACTATTCTCCCCAAATCTCCGCTTCTCCCTTCAGCCACTTCTTAATTTCTTCCGTCGTCACAGACTTCGGTCTTTCAATGGGGAAGCCTAAAGCCCGGTCCCAAATGAGGCTGGCCAGTACACCGAGTGAGCGACTAACACCAAACAATACTGTATAAAACTCGTATTCTTTCAGTCCATAATGTACAAGCAAGGCGCCACTATGCGCATCAACATTAGGCCAGGGATTTTTTATTTTTCCCAAAGATTGTAAGATCGGAGGTACTACTTCATATATATTCCACACTGTTTGTACAAGAGGGTCATCCGGCATATGTTTTTTGCCGAACTCCATCTGCGCGGTAAACCGGGGGTCAGTTTTACGTAACACCGCATGACCATAGCCGGGAACTACCTTACCCTCGGTTAATGTTTTCTGTACATATTCAGCAATTTCCTCTTTTGATGGTTTATCGGTTTTTAGTTCACTGCGCATATCGAAGATCCATTTGATCACTTCCTGGTTAGCTAATCCATGCAACGGACCGGCCAGTCCGTTCATGCCGGCAGCTAGTGACAGGTATGGGTCACTTAGCGCAGATCCCACGAGGTGAGTAGTATGCGCGGAAACATTTCCTCCTTCATGATCGGCATGAATGGTCATATAAAGCCGCATCAATTCCTTACAACTTTCATCATTATAACCAAGCATATGCGCGAGATTACCCGCCCAGTCGAGCAATCCATTCGGATGAATATGGTCGTTGTTCTTATACTTCCTGCGATATATGTAGGCGGCAACCCTCGGCAACCGCGCAATCAGATCCATTGCATCATCGAACACCGCGTCCCAATATTCTTTTTTGTTCATGCCTTCCGCATACCGTTTCGCGAAATTGCTTTCAGTTTGCAAGGCCATGATCCCGGTAACAAACATCGTCATAGGATGCGTCGCAACAGGCAAAGCATCGATTGCCGCAAAGACATGATTTGGCACATGAGATCTCCGTTGCCATACAGACGTAATATGAGCAGCCTCTTCATCGTTCGGAAGCTCACCAATGAGCATCAGGTAAAACAACCCTTCCGGCAACGGTTCTGAACCATCTTTTGCCTTGGGTAATTGCGCCTGTAACTCGGGAATTGAAAAGCCACGAAACCGGATCCCTTCGTGCGAATCAAGCAGGGACGTTTCACTCACAAGACCAGTCATTCCACGCATACCCTGATAAATCTGCGACAATTGAACTTCCCCAATTTTTTTTGAGCCATGTTCTTTTAATAATTCTTTGATTTCGGTAGATGCTGCATCAGACTTTGCTTTAAACCGGTCTTTTAAAATTCCCATGATGTTATATGCTATAAATGGAGAAAAAGTTTTGGAGGATTAAAGTTAAAACAAACAGGGCAAGTATAAAAGTTATTAAGGGTGATGAGTCGACCCTCTACCGACGACGGTCCACCGACGGTATAAATTCAACTATTTGTCAGTGAAAAAGACGACTTAGAATGTGAAGCATCGTCGACTTGAATAGGGCTTTGTTTGCAGTCGACTGTCGTCGGTGGTCCTTCAACGGTCTTCGTTAAGTCAAAAATCATTTCGGGGCGCGGCGGTAAAGGAACACAGTCACAAAGGTGAAAATTATGTTTGGAGCCCATGCGGCCAACATGGGATGCAGATCGCTTTTGGTAGAAAATGTAAGAGAGAATTTATCCATCACAACAAAAATTGCCGCCAGGATTATGCCTAAAGCTATATGTAATCCACTTCCGCCGCGTGTTTTGCGCGAAGCGATCACTGCCCCCATAATCGTAAGCAAAATTACGGAAACCGGTGTGGCATCTCTCCTGTGACGTTCCACACGGTAATCGTTTAATCCTTCGGTTCCTCTAAGCTGCTCTCTTTTGATAAACCTTGCCAGTTCAGGAGTTGTCATTCTATCCTTCAGATATTTATCGGGCTTGATCTCGCTTGGATTTACATTCAACACAATGTTCATCGAAGGGATTACTTTAATTTCTTCATCGAGGCCATTGATCTTTCGCTCAACTACATTTTCGAGTTTCCATTTTCTTGTTGCAGTATCCCATTTCAAATTATCCGCGCGCATGTTGTAAACGACCTGCGTGCCTTTAACACGTTCCATAAAGAAACCACCATAAGCCGTTTTTGAGGCCGTATCGTAGTTGCGTAAACCAGCGAATGTATTGGGATCAATACGGATATAATAATTACTCCCCTTACTTAAATACTGCCCAACCTCATAGGAACTTTTGCTGTCAATGTACTTCGACTGAAAACTCGCTCTTAAGACATTGGCTTTTGGAATCAGGTATTGCGAGGTATACCAGAAAATACCGCCCAACACCACAGCGCCGATCACATAAGGCCGTAGAAACCGGTTGAACTTAACCCCTCCGGCCAGAATTGCGACGATCTCCGAGCGACCAGCCATCTTGGAAGTGAAAAGAATTACTGCAATAAAAACCATTAAAGGAAAGATCAGCGAGATAATGAAGGGTATAAATCCTGCGTAGTATTTTGTAAGAATATAGTACGCGGATACCCCAGCTTTTACAAATTCTTCCGCTTTTTCACTGGCATCGATCATACCGGCAATGACTGAAAATATCAAAACCATAAAGATGGTCGTGGAAAACATTTTTTTCAGTATGTACCAGTCAATTTTTTTCATTTGTCCTTGCGGATTGTGCGGTAAATGTAATTGAAATTGCACCAAAGGATACCAGTTTTAACAGTGAACGGAATGCCAGAACTGGATGCTGTTATAATAAATAAGTTGCCACGGGTTACACGGATCAATCTGTGTTATTCGGTGTAATCCGTGGCAAAAACTTTACAACCTGGTTTGGAGGAGAGAAACCTGTTCATTCTTCCAACTGTCAAAATCTCCCTGTAAAATATGTGCGCGCGCTTCCGCTACAAGGTGAAGATAAAATGCCAGATTGTGTACACTCGCAATTGTCAACCCCAAAATTTCCTTTGATTTAATGAGATGTCTTAGATAGGCCTTACTGTAATGGTTACTCATTTCACATGCGATGCCGTCATCAATTGGGGAGAAATCCTTTTCCCATTTCTTATTATCGATATTAATTATCCCTTTAGAGGTAAATAGCATGGCATTTCTGCCATTTCTGGTAGGCATCACACAATCGAACATATCAATGCCCAGCGCAATGCATTCGAGAATATTCCACGGAGTGCCAACGCCCATCAGGTACCGTGGTTTTGCAGCGGGCAACTGTTCGCAACACAATCCGCAAATTTCATACATGAGTTCCACCGGTTCCCCAACACTCAAGCCACCAATGGCATTTCCTACCGCATTTTTTGAAGAAACATAATCACATGAAGCCTGACGGAGATCATTGAATGCACTTCCCTGTACAATCGGGAAAAGGTTTTGAGTGTATCCATACTTGTCAGCAGTGCTATTAAACCGCTGGATACACCTGTCAAGCCAGCGATGGGTGAGCGCCATCGACGTCTTTGCGTATGTATAGTCCGTGGGATAAGGCGGACACTCATCAAAAGCCATGATTATATCGCCGCCGATAGTCCGTTGAATATCCATTACATTCTCAGCGGTAAATAAATGCCTTGAGCCATCAATATGTGACTGGAACAGCACACCTTGTTCAGAGATCTTCCTGGTTCCAGCAAGCGAAAAGACCTGATACCCGCCACTATCAGTCAGAATTGGTTTATCCCATCCATTAAACCGGTGCAATCCTCCTGCCGCCTCAAGCACCTCTAATGCCGGTCTTAGGTACAAATGATAGGTATTTCCGAGTATAATCTGGGCCTTCACATCCTCTTGAAGCTGTTCCTGTGTTACAGCCTTCACGCTGCCTGCAGTACCAACCGGCATAAAAACGGGAGTCATGACATTTCCATGATCTGTTGAGATCTTTCCTGTCCTCGCCTTCGAATTCTGATCGGTTACCTGTAGTTCAAATGTTAGAGCAGCCATGAGTTTTAATGTGCTAATTTGCTTATGTGCTGATATGCTAATATATCGTAAACAACAATCTTTTTAGAAGGCGCAATTTACCTCGATCTGCAATAGGAATATTACTTTTCATCAGCACATCAGCATATCAGCATATCTAATTAGCACATCAACCATAATTATTCACATGTTCTCTACCATCATATGAAATCGTTGCAGACAGCCTATTTTCGCGGATAGCGCTGGTTAATGCCTAAACCGTAGCAAAATATGGATTTATTGAAGTTGTTTACTCATTGGTGGCAATTCCTGTTCTATGCCTTTTGTCTCGTGAGTATAATACAATTGTTTTATCATTGGTTTTTCTTCCGGCGGGTTGCTCTCTTCAAACCTAAGACGAAGGACAAATCACAGCAACATCCTGTTAGTGTAATCGTATGTGCCAAAGATGACGCCCCAAACCTGGCAAAAAATTTACCCGGGCTGTTGGTGCAAACCTATCCCACAACACATGAGATCATTGTAGTTAATCACAACAGCCAGGACGAGACGAAGTACCTGCTCGAAGAATTTCTGAAAACGTTTAAGACTCTTCACATCGTAACGCTATCGCAGGAAGCGAAAGGAATTCCTGGAAAAAAATATCCGTTATCGATGGGGATCAAGGAAGCAAAGCATGAGATCGTTCTTTTAACCGATGCTGATTGCGTACCCGCTTCT